>Ga0207671_10006318_pt1 | contig 10576 bp, 12 predicted proteins | sample KBSC24metaG_FD_184352 | JGI IMG/M metagenome (GOLD analysis project Ga0207671, IMG submission 184352) | Corn rhizosphere microbial communities from Kellogg Biological Station, Michigan, USA - KBS C2-4 metaG (SPAdes) (version 2) | ecosystem: Host-associated > Plants > Roots > Rhizosphere > Soil... | reverse complement strand
AGGCAGAAGGACATCTTTACTTTTTGTTTTAAAAACCCTTGCTCTTTATTCTAAAAATCTGTGCTCCATCTGTCCTTATTCCCAAAATTCTTGCTCCTTGTTCCAAAAATCTATACCTTGCGTAACACACCAAGTAGAACATAGTGACGTTTCAGGATTTCAATTTCAACGAACAATTATTCGAAGGCATACAAAGTATGGGCTTCAACACCCCAACGCCTATACAGGAAATGGCCATACCCGTTGTTTTAAAAGGGCACGACCTTATTGCCTGCGCGCAAACCGGTACCGGTAAAACCGGCGCTTATTTGCTGCCCATATTAAACTTCATCAGCAATAGTAATAAACACCATACCAGCGCGCTTGTATTGGCGCCTACACGTGAACTTGCCCAGCAAATTGACCAGCAGGTAGAAGGGCTGGCCTATTTTACAGGCATCAGCTCCATTGCCGTATTTGGCGGTGGCGATGGCGCTGTTTACGAGCAGCAACGCCGGGGCATTCAAAATAATGTAAACATTATTATAGCTACACCGGGCAGGCTGATTGCCCACCTTACATCGGGGGTTTTAAAGCTCAACCACCTTACCCACCTGATACTGGACGAGGCCGATCGTATGCTGGACATGGGTTTTTCTGACGATATCAAAAAGATCATCAGTTACCTGCCCAAAAACAGGCAAACCCTGCTTTTTTCGGCTACTATGCCGGGCCGTATCCGCGCGTTGGCCAAGGCCATCATGAAAGAGCCCGAGCAGATCAACATCGCGCTATCGCAACCTGCAGTAGGCATCGATCAGCAGATCTATCGACTGCACGATCAGCAGAAAACACCTTTGCTGCAGCTTATTCTACGCGATTCTGCCTATGCCAGCACTATTATTTTTGCATCGCGCAAGGAGATCGTCAAATCATTATACAAAGAGCTCAAAGCCATAAAAATTAACGCCAACGCTTTTCACTCCGACCTGGAGCAGCGGGAGCGCGAAGAAATACTGTTACAATTCAAGAACAAACAGTTACCGGTAATTATTGGTACCGATGCCTTGTCGCGTGGTATAGATGTAGAAGGTATCGACCTGGTGATCAACTACGATGTTCCCGGCGATCCGGAAGATTACATTCACCGTATTGGCCGTACCGCGCGTGCCGCGACTACCGGCACTGCCATTACTTTTGTAAATCACCGTGATGAGCGTAAGCTTAAAAGTATTGAACAACTGATAGAGCGTCCTATTCGCCTGGTTGGTTTACCCGATGAACTGGCGGCTATTCAGCCCTCCCATAGTCATAGTGCCGACCGATCAGACAATAAAAATAAACCCAACAGGCGCTTCAATAAAAAAAAGCCAAAGAGTAATAATACCAATACCCAAAAATGAACAGGAGCATAGCTTCAAAGCTGATTTTGCAGGTAATATTAGGCGCGACATTAGCAGCGCCTGCCTTACATGCTTTTGCACAGGACAAAAAAACATCGGGCAATCCCGTGGTTGAAGGCTGGTATGCCGATCCGGAAGCCAAAATATTCAACCATCAGTACTGGCTATATCCAACCTACTCTGCCAAATACAATGAGCAGGTATTTATGGATGCCTTTTCATCGCCCGACCTGGTGCATTGGACCAAGCACTCCCATGTAATTGATACCAGCGGGGTTAAATGGGTGAGGCGTGCGCTTTGGGCTCCTGCCGTTACCGAAAAAGATGGCAAATACTATATCTTCTTCGGCGCTAATGATATCCAGAACAATAATGAAAAAGGCGGCATAGGCGTGGCCGTAAGCGACAAGCCCGAAGGTCCTTTTAAAGACTACCTTGGCAAACCCCTTATTGACCAGATCATTAACAAAGCCCAACCTATCGACCAATTTGTTTTCAGGGATGATAACGGCCAGTATTATATGATATATGGCGGCTGGGGCCAGTGCAACATTGTGAAGTTAAAGAACGATTTTACAGGTGTTGAGCCTTTTGAAGATGGCGTAACCTATAAGAAAATAACTCCCGAAGGCTATGTAGAGGGCCCAGTGATGTTTAAGCGCAAAGGCAAATACTACTTTATGTGGAGCGAAGGTGGCTGGACCGGTCCGGATTACCGGGTGGCTTACGCCATTGGCGATACCCCCTTTGGACCATTTAAGCGCATCGGCACTATTTTAAAGCAGGATGCCAGCATTGCCACCGGCGCGGGCCATCACTCGGTGATCAATGTGCCGGGTACGGATGAATGGTATATTGTTTACCACCGCCGACCGCTTACCGAAACGGATGCCAACCACCGGGTAATGTGTATCGACAAAATGTATTTCGATATTGATGGCAACATTCAACCCGTAAAGATCACCAACGAGGGGGTGACTGCCAGGAGGTTGAGGTAGTTAAAACTTTTTAAACTATTAATTTTAACAATTTTTAGTTAAAAACAGGCTGAAAATGCCTGATTTTTATGCGGTTTTACTAAGTTTTATCCCCATTTTAACACTTTTTAACAAATTTTATATGGGTTTTTAAAGGTTTAAAAAGTATTAATTTACTGATTTTCAAATAACTACCTGCCAAACGATCGATTTTTGGCCTTGTTTTCTCTTAACCAAACAGCCCGCTTATCTCCTGAAAAGACAAAGCGGGCTGTTTGATGTATAAATATACGAAAAATTAGGGAGACATCTGGTGGATCAAGTGTGGAAATTCTCCCGATTAAACGCATGGACATCCCTCTCTTCGCCTGCGGCGGAAAGAGGGATGGGAAATTCTTCCAGCCCTTATTTCTCCCTGTCAGCAGATAAGCTTCTGGCGAAATCGGGCAGAACGATGCTGGCTTGGTGCGGCTGGAAGGGCATAGCAAGTTTTTGCTGAAGCGATGGAAATGCGCGAACGAAGTGGCGCAAAATAATTGCAGTCTGTGGTTCTGCCCGATTTGCAGGGCAAAGGCCTGGTGCGGCAAAGAAGCATTTCTGGTGACTTGATTTATTCGTTGTTGTTTGTTTTTTTATTGGTACTCATTATCTCGCTACGCTCGGTCTTGGTTACTTTGTATCAAGACAAAGTAACAGCCCAAGCGGCAATTGAGCGCTATATGATTTGCATTATTCGCCCTGTACAGTATAGAGATTGCTTCGTACCTCGCAATGACGTAAAGAAATTATCACCCAAACAAATCACTGCTCAAATACCTGTCGCCACGGTCACAGCAGATGAATACGATAACACCTTCTTTTAGTTCAGCAGCCAGTTTGATAGCAGCTGATAACGCGCCCCCGCTGCTCATACCGGCAAATATGCCTTCGGTTTTGGCCATTTCACGGGCCATTTGGGTAGCTTCTGCTTCGGAGATATCCATTACCCTGTCGACCCGACTGGCATCAAATATTTTTGGCAGATAGGCTTCGGGCCAGCGGCGAATCCCCGGGATCGATGAACCCTCGGTAGGCTGGCAGCCTACGATCTGTATATCCTTATTTTTATCTTTAAAATACCGGGAACAGCCCATAATGGTGCCCGTGGTACCCATGGCGCTTACAAAGTGGGTTATTTTACCTTCGGTATCGCGCCATATTTCCGGACCGGTAGTTTTTACGTGGGCCATGTAATTATCGGGATTGGCAAACTGGTTCAGCAGGAAATAGCCTTCGGTAGCGCCTTTTTCTTCGGCATAATCGCGGCAAAGCTCAATACCTTCCAACAGGGTTACCTTAGCGCCGTAAGCTTCCATGGTGAGTGTGCGCTCGCGGGTAGAGTTGGATGGCATCACCAATTCGATCTCTAAACCAAAAAGTCGGGCTATCATGGCCAGCGCAATGCCTGTATTGCCGCTGGTAGCTTCGATCAGTTTAGTGCCCGGTTTTATATCACCGCGTTCAATAGCGCTGCGGATCATGTTGAGTGAGGCCCGGTCCTTTACGCTGCCGCCAGGGTTATTGCCTTCCAGCTTAGCGTATATTTTTACGTTGGGATTGGGGTTCAGTTTTTTTATTTCAACCAGGGGCGTATTTCCTATGATATCAATAATGCCAGCCATAATTTTTATTTTAATATCAAGTCGCTAGTATCAAGTATCACGACCCTTTTCTGTTTGCATACGTCAATGTATAGTCGCTTCGAAATCTTGATACTTGATACTAGCGACTTGATACTATATTACACTTCATCACTTTTCAGCGTCCGGTGACTTGGGGTATGATACACCCTCGAATACGGCGGAACACTTTTAGTAAGCCATACGTTACCGCCAATGAGGCTGTTATTCCCAATGATGGTTTCGCCGCCCAGGATGGTAGCGCCGGAGTATATCACCACATGATCCTCAACGGTTGGATGACGTTTGGTATTGGCCATGCTTTTATCCACACTCAGTGCGCCCAGGGTAATACCCTGGTATAATTTTACATGGTTACCAATTACAGCGCTTTCGCCTATAACAATGCCGGTACCATGGTCGATATAAAAATATTCACCGATCACGGCGGCGGGGTGTATGTCGATACCTGTTTTGGAATGTGCGTATTCGGTCAGTATCCGTGGGATCAAAGGCACATTATCCGTATACAAACTATGCGCCAGGCGATATAAGGAGATGGCAAAAAAGCCTGGATAAGTGCGTACCACTTCAAATTCGCTGCGGGCAGCCGGGTCACCATTAAATATGGCCTGAATATCCGTATTCAACACCCTGAACAGTTCTGGCAATCCTTTAAAAAACCGACTGGCACGTTCTTTATTATCACAATCGTCGCAGCCTTTGGTTACCTCCATCATGTGGCACAACTCATTCTGCAGCAGGGTAAATTCTGCCTTGAGCGCGGCAACATCAGCAAATACTTTACCGGTTTGCTCGGGGTATAGCAAATGAATTACCTGGAGCGCCCATTTGGTGATCTCCTTGTTCGACGGCACAGCCTCAAGCTTTTGCTGCTTGTTAAAAATTTGCTCGTAAAAATCCTCACTCATGTTTTATGCCCGCTGTTGTAGGAAACAGCGCGTTATTAATGCAAGTTTAGGCAAAAGAATGTGTTTTATATGTAAAAAGCGCTACTTAATTGATAGATATACATGCTTGGCGGTGGGGGATTGTTTGCGAAGTGTTGAAATTGCCGCAGACGACTCACCCGATCTGCGCTTCGCTGGATCACCCTCTCTTCGCCTGCGGCGGAAAGAGGGTTGCGAAAAAAGATTCCTATAATTTCTTCTTCCGTCAGCAGAACAGCTTCGGGTGAAAGCAGACAGAATATGATGGCTTGTGCAATGGCAGGGGCATTAGCAAACCTTACCGAAGCAGAGGAATGAGCGAATGAAGTGGAGGTAAGGTTTAGCAGCCCGTGATTCTGGCTGGTTTGCAGGGCAAAGGCCCCGCGCGCAAAGAAGCATTTCTGCTGACTTGATTTTTGGTTACTTTTCATCAAGGAAAAGTAACTGGCCTCCCGCGGCCAAGAGCGGGTATGCACCATGCGTTATTCGCCCTGTATAAAGGGGATTGCTTCGTACCTCGCAATGACGCGCGAAGAAGATTTTCGCAACCCCTTCTTCGCCTCCAGAGGAAAGAGTGGGCTGCGAGCGAAGCGATGCCGGGTGAGTCGATGCCAGTTGCTATGTACCCCAAAAAATTAAAAATAATTCTTGACAAATCGATATTAATCGTAATATTGCAATATATATTATGGGAATCACCAAAACAGAAATATTTACCGACGAGCAAAACAAGCTGGCTGTGCAATTAAAAGCGATAGCGCATCCGGCACGCATAGCCATATTACAGCACATTATCGCGGCCAAAGCCTGCATCTGCGGCGATCTGGCTGATGAACTGGGTTTGGCGCAGCCTACCATTTCGCAACATCTTAAAGAATTGAAAAACGCGGGACTGATACAGGGTACTATTGAAGGGGTTAGCGTTTGCTATTGCATAGAGCCCAAAGCCTGGAATAATTTACAAACAGAATTAAATGTGTTGTTCTCGTCGTACAAGGACCTGAATAGCTGCTGCTAAAATTTTTTATCTCGATCAATCGCAATATTGCAATAATAAAATGTAACCATCATGAACAAAGTAGAAGCCATCAACTGGGCAACATTTAAAGAAACGTTACTACAGCACCCGGAACTGGACCTGCAATTTCAATATGCCGAAGGTAAACTGGTGGATGCCGCTTATCACATCACCGAAATTAAACAGGCGCCTATCATCTCGGTTGATTGCGGCGGTGTAATGAATGCCTGGACCGAGATCATTGTGCAATTATGGGTTCCCGAAGCCGAACAACAGGAGCGATCCATGAAGGTAAAAAAGGCTTTGTCGATAGTGGATATTGTAGAAAAGATGCTGCCTCTAAATCCTAACGGAACGGTTAAGATAGAATTTGGCAATTCGGAATTTGATACCCGCCAGATGTTTCCGGGAGATATAATCGTGAGCGGCGGAAGTCTGATCATCGACCTGCGCCCGGATGTCGTGCAATGCAAGGCGATCAGTCGCGGCGGGAGTTGCGGGATTAACGAAAAGGGCGAGGAATGCTGCGCACCCGAGCCTGCAAAACCAAAGGTAGAATTAAAGAACCTGGCTGTTAAAGCCGAAGCTTGCTGCACACCGGGTTCGGGCTGTTGCTAAATATTTACGAATACAGATATGATCATTGAACAGGCACAACCTTACCGGCAGGAGGTCATCGCATTGCTGGAGTCGCAAAAGCTACCGGTAAATGATCTTCCGGATAATTTAAATGATTTTCTGGTTGCCATACAAAATCAAAAAGTTGTTGGCGTTGCCGGATTGGAGGTTTATGGAAGTTTTGGTTTGTTACGGTCACTTGCCGTACACCCCGAATTCAGAAACACGGGTATCGCGCAGCAATTGTTACAACGTATAGCAGAGGTAAGCAATTCAAAAGGCCTGATGGCGCTTTACCTGCTCACAGAAACGGCATCCGCTTATTTCGACCGGAAAGGCTTTTTGCGTATCACCAGGGATGAAGTCCCGCCCGTGGTGCAGCAATCGTCGGAGTTCAGCCATGTTTGCCCGGTCTCTGCCATCGTCATGAAAAAAACACTAAAAAATAATAACGAATGAAAAATGTATTGGTGCTTTGCACCGGGAACAGCTGCCGCAGCCAGATAGCCGAGGGTTACCTGCGTCATTTTGCAGGCAACAAAGCAACTATTTACAGTGCAGGGATAGAAACCCATGGCGTTAACCCCCGGGCTATCGAGGTCATGAAGCGCGATGGTATCGATATCTCGCACCACACCTCCAACAACGTTAATGAATACCTGGATATTGATTTCGACTTTGTGATCACTGTTTGCGACAACGCTAAGGAGAGCTGCCCTTATTTCCCCACAAAGGCCGTAAAACTGCACTACAATTTTCCCGATCCGGCAAAAGCAACCGGCACCGAAGAGGAGATCATGGAGCAATTCAGGCAGGTGCGCGAAATGATCAGACAGTATACCCAAAACTTTGTGAACGAAAACTTAAAACCATCCCATGCAGGTTGAACATTGCGCCCCAGTGGTTGAGCGCAAAAAGTTAAGCTTTTTGGACCGATACCTTACGCTCTGGATATTCCTGGCCATGATCGTTGGGGTAGCGGTTGGTTATTTTATGCCTTCATCGGCTGGTTTCATCAATTCATTTTCCAGCGGTACAACCAATATTCCTTTAGCTATCGGGCTAATTTTAATGATGTACCCGCCCCTGGCCAAAGTAAAATACGAAAACATGGGCCAGGTGTTTAAGGATACCAAAGTATTAAGCGCTTCTTTGGTGCTCAACTGGATAGTAGGACCAATCCTGATGTTCTTTTTGGCGATAACCCTGCTGCGCGATCATCCCGCTTACATGGTGGGCCTCATCCTGATCGGCCTGGCCCGTTGCATAGCCATGGTGGTGGTATGGAACGAGCTTGCCGAAGGAAACCGTGAATATGCCGCCGGATTGATCGCCCTCAACAGTATTTTCCAGGTGTTGCTATACAGTGTATATGCTTACGTATTTATCACCATTTTGCCGCCGCTGTTCGGGCTTAAAGGTCTGGCTGTACACATCACCATGGGTGAGATAGCCAAAAGCGTGGGCGTTTACCTGGGAATTCCTTTCGCGGCCGGTATCATCAGCCGTTATACCCTCATAAAGATCAAAGGCGAAGCCTGGTTCCAGCAAAAATACGTGCCCTTTATTTCGCCTATTACGTTGATCGCCTTGCTGTTTACCATTGTGTTGATGTTTAGTCTTAAGGGTGGTCTTATTGTACACATCCCCTTTGATGTTGTGCGGATAGCCATTCCGCTGGTTATTTATTTCGCGGTGATGTTCCTGCTGAGTTTCTTCATTGGTAAATCATTCGGAGCCGATTATTCTAAAAGCACCTCCATCGCTTTTACTGCCACGGGTAATAATTTTGAGCTGGCCATTGCGGTTGCTATAGGCGTATTTGGCATCAATTCCGGCGAAGCTTTCGCGGGTGTTATCGGTCCGCTGGTAGAAGTACCTGCTTTGATCGCCTTGGTTAACCTGGCTTTCTGGTTCAGGAAGAAATACTATGCAGGCAAGTAATAATACAGGGCTGTCAGCCTGAGCACGTCGAAGGGTAGAGCGTAGAGGCCTCCCCACCATGCTTCGACAGGCATGACGTATCTCCCTTATGTCATTGCGAGCGTAGCGCGGCAATCTCCTCGCGTTCAATATGCACACGAGGAGATTGCTTCGTCGTTCCTCCTCGCAATGACATATTCAATAATACGTTTTACCTTTATCTTACTACCTTTATTTTATTAACCATCTAAGCATGAAAAGACGTTCATTCCTGAAAGCCTCGGCTTTAACGGCAGCGGCAGCCGGCATTTCAACCCATAGTAGCATGGCAGCAACAATAAAAGAAAAAAAGGGCACCGAATTTTATGAACTGCGCACCTATATCTTAAAAAACCAGGCGCAGCAGAAACTGGTGGAAGATTATTTTCAAAACGCCGCTATCCCGGCTTTGAATAAACTGGGCAGTAAAAACATCGGCGTATTTACCGAGCTAAAACCCGAGGGGCAAACCAAAATTTACGCATTGATCCCTTTCGGTAGTATGGTCGATTTTTTAGCCGTACAGGAAAAACTAAACCTCGACCCGGTTTATCTGGAAAAAGGCGCGCCCTATTTAACCGCTCCAGCCACCGAGCCTGCTTATGAACGTATTGAAAGCTCGTTGTTAAAAGCTTTTGCGCACATGCCACAAATGGAGGTACCTAAAAAAGGTCAGCGTATTTTTGAGCTGCGCCGTTATGAACATGCTACCGAAAGCGCAGGCAAAAAGAAACTGGAAATGTTTAACGATGCCGGCGAGATAGATATTTTTAAAAAGCTGGGCTTTAATCCCGTATTTTTTGGCGAAACCATCATCGGCGATCATCGCCCAAACCTCATCTATATGATCACGTTTGATGATCTGGAAGCCAAGGCCGCGCACTGGAAAGCTTTTGGCTCCGACCCGGAATGGAAAAAGGTAAGCAGCATCCCCGATTACTCCGATGCTAAGCTGGTATCGCACATTACATCAACATTGTTACAGCCAACAGGGGCTTCGCAGGTTTAATTAAACCGATGAACTGATAATAAGTGTTTGTTTTTAGTGTTCATAATACACTATATTTACATTAACCAATTAAAAGTAAATCGATGACAACCAGACGTTCATTTCTCAAAACTTCGGCATTAATTTCTGCCGGACTTTTAGCGGCTCCGAACTTATTTGCTTACGATAAAAAGTATATCGGCCTGCAATTGTATACCGTGCGTGATGCCATGTCAAAAGACCCGGCAGCGGCTTTGGCTAAAGTTGCCCAGGTGGGCTATACCTCGGTAGAGGGCGCTACCTATACCGGCAACGAATTGTTTTATGGCATGGACGCTAAAGCATTCAAAGCCCTTTTAAAACAAAACGGACTGATCATGCCGAGCGCGCATTACCGCCTGGGCGAAGAGCAGGTGAACGGCGCCTCGCAAAAAGGCACTATCCTGAATGATTGGGAAAAAGCGGTGACCGACGCGGCCGAGGTAGGCGTGAAATACATGGTGTGCGCTTATCTGTCAACCCCGGAACGCGGCAATTTGGATCATTATAAAAAAATAGCTGAAGATTTTAACAAAGCAGGCGAGATCTGCAAAAAATCGGGCATACAGCTTTGCTACCATAACCACGATTTTGAATTTGTACAAGAAAATGGCAAATACCCATACGAGATCCTGTTAGGGGCGACCGATAAAAACCTGGTAAAATTTGAAATAGACCTGTACTGGTTAACCAAAGCCAACCAGGATCCTATCGCTTTAATTAACGAACATCCCGGCCGTTTCCCGCTGTGGCATGTGAAAGACCTTGATAAAACACCCGAGCGCAAATTTACCGAAGTTGGCAACGGCATTATCGACTTTAAAAAGATCTTCACCCAGGCCAATAAAGCAGGCTTAAAGTACTTTTTTGTAGAGCAGGATATTTGCCCAGGTGATCCTTTTGACAGCATTACCCAAAGCATTACCTACATTAAAAAGAACTTAGTTTAAAAATTCTGTTACAATAGCACATTCTATACAAAAC
>Ga0207671_10006317_pt1 | contig 10579 bp, 12 predicted proteins | sample KBSC24metaG_FD_184352 | JGI IMG/M metagenome (GOLD analysis project Ga0207671, IMG submission 184352) | Corn rhizosphere microbial communities from Kellogg Biological Station, Michigan, USA - KBS C2-4 metaG (SPAdes) (version 2) | ecosystem: Host-associated > Plants > Roots > Rhizosphere > Soil... | reverse complement strand
TACCGAAGATTGGCGATGGCCGCCTAGACAGCCATGTCGCCGTTGGGGCCTGAAGCGCCGGTCGCTACGCTCCCTCTGCTTCAGCCCCCAACGGCGACGCTGTTACACCACGTGGCGGGACGCGGCCGTCTAAAGTGTCTCGCAGGTCAGACGCAGAAATTCGCCATTTCTGAAGACCAAAGGCGCCAACAGTCTCTCGGAAGCACAATCGGGAGACAAGCAGGCTCTCTAAAATAAGATGTGCAGACAAAGCGTTAGCGTCACGATCGCGTCGAGCCGTGACGCGCTTTATCTTGCCTTCCCACCCTCCAATTCCCTCCCCCTCCTTCAACGCGCCTTCCGATCAATCACCCGTCGCCATAAGAGCCAGGGCCGATGCCTTGCGACACCATCCCCGGCTCTTTCGCGAGAGACACAATCAGCGCAGCCGAGCATAAGCCCGCTGCGCCGCATTTCGGCCTGCAACATCGCGCTTCGACATCATGCCGTGCGCCATGCCATCGCCATCCACGATCATCACCGCGACGAACCAGCGACCGTCCAGTTGCCCAGTTATGGCGACCCGATCGAGCTCGAGTTCATCGTCGAATGCGGTGGTATAAGCCCCGAGCCAGCGTTCCTCGACCCGTGCATCCCAGCAGAAATCGCATTCCTCCGCCTCGACGAACCGTTCGGCCAAACCCTCCGCCGCCCCGCGTCCAAACTCCAGTTCGAGCCCCGCGACCAAGGCTGCCATCACGCGATCCGACGCGTCCAAAACCTGCTGAGACATGGTCATGATGAAGCTCCGTCCTGTCTGCCTTCCTGATCGAAGACACACAGTCGACGGCGGTCGGCGGCGTGGCTGTCAGGGCCGCCGGAGCGTAGCGCAGGCGCCGCGAAGCGGACGCGGGGGGAACCGATTTGCGCAGCAAATTGGGGGGCACCCGCGGGCCTTGATAGCCGCGCCGTCGGCCGCCATGCTCGGACGACAACGAGAAGCCCCTTCCCCGACACCCGACACGCAGGACCGCAGCACGAGACACCATGACCGACCGTTCGACCCGTCACGCCAGCGCCATTTCGACGGTGTCGATGGCCGCTATGTTCGCGCCGATCGCAATGGCCTTGGCACCTATTTCAGCCTGCGCCGCCCCCGCCCCGCACCAGCCTGCATATGAAAGCGCTGCCACAAACTGTCGCGTGGTCGATGGCGATACGCTGTACTGCGACGGAGGCCGCATCCGGCTATTAGGCATCGACGCTCCAGAGTTGCCGGGTCACTGCGCGCCGGGCCGCGATTGCGCACCGGGCGATCCCTATGAGTCGACCCGAAGCCTCGCCGAGGCGATGGGCGACGGCCGTTCGCTCGCCATCGCCGTTATCGGGAGCGATCGGTACGGACGCACATTGGCCATGGTCAAAGGTGCGAAGGGCGACCTGTCTTGCTGGCAACTCGCGCACCGCGAGGCGATCTACAGGTCACGCTGGGACAATGGTGGTCTGGTTGCCGCCGCTTGCCCGGACGAGGCGCGTTGAACAGGACGAAGGCCCCGGCGCCAAGGCGCCGGGGCGTGAGGGCCGATCAGTCGGCCGGGTTCCAGATGACCGCGAAGCGGTCCTCGGGACCGCCGGCGGCCTGGCCGAGATTGGCATAGAGGCGGCGGGGTCCGAACTCCGGGGCGGCGAGGCTCAGCGAGACGTAATCGCGGCCCGAAGTCTCCGAACGTCGCAGCCAGCCTGCGCCGACCTCGACGCCGTCCGACAGAACCCGATAGTCGGGCTGGTTCTCGGTCGACTTGCTGCGATTGGCGATGATCGCGATATCGGCGCTGATGCTGAGGGTCTTGAGCTGGCCCTTGAAGGATCCGTCGTCGCTCTTGGTGACGTGTCCGATGGCAGGCATGGTGTTCACTCCTTCTCGCGTCCGGGACCATTCCCGGCGACACGCCGACCGGATGGACGGGGCAAGGAGCGGCCGAACCGGAGGCCGTAGCGATGAGCGCAGGACCGGAGCGGTGAGGCTATTTTGCTTCGCGAGGAGGCGCATCGGCGCCGGGGAAAATAGCAGCGTCCGCGATGGTTTCGGGGCGCTCCGACCGGCCATAGGTCATTGGCGTTCATAGCTGGGATTGGTTTCGCGCCACGATGGGCAGACCTGGCTGTCACTCGATCGCCCCATCGGAGATCACGAGAGAATGGGGCAGATCGCGCCCTTCAGCCACCGTTGGTTTGCGTCGACCGGTCGCTCGTCGAGCTGACCTATATCAAACTTCGCCAGCTTATTGGCGGCAGCGGCTGCTCAGACTGGCACGACCGACCGGTCGCGGCCCGCTATCGCATGTGCACGTCGAAACCCGGAATGATCGCCCTCGCTCGCGCCAGGATGGCATGGCGGGCATCGTCCAGTTCGCGGTCGGCGCCACGCAGGATCTGAAACAAACCGCAGCGCGGGTCGTCGCATTGGCAGTGGATGATCGAGCCGTCCCTCAGGCGCCGCACGAACAGCCCGCGCAGGGCGTCGAGATCGCGGACGATCGCCTTGAGTTCGCCCCTCGCCTTCGGATCGGCGATCTGCTGCAGCGAGGGCAGACGGCGAATCTCCATCCCGTCCCGCGACTTCCAGATACCCGTATTGAGCGCGCTTATGGTATTCTCGATCGCTTCCTGGAAGTCGAACAGCCGGCATTCCTCGGCGAACGGCGTCCAGAATGCGGGGCGGTCGAAAGGCAGCGCCAGCAGGGCAAGGGCTTCCTCGCCGCTCAGGTCGGCGAATTCGCTGACGAACTTGCGCAGTCCCGCACCATCGTCGGGGAACGGGGTGCCCTCGACCAGCCGTCTCAGCAGGAACTCGCCGCGCAGTCGCAACTGCTCCTCGAATTCGGTGCCCGACCAGACAGCGGCATATGGGATGCCGAGCGCTTTGCCCTCTGCTTTCACCTTGTCGCGCTGATCCGCCGAAACGTTGCTGCGGCAGACGAACAGGAACGCGTCGGGTTTGCCGCTGGGCGCGGCGACCGCGCGTTTCATGTCCCGTTTGGCCTTGGTGAGCGTCAGGGACGCCCTATTGACGCATTGGACGACCGTGCGCCGATCGGGTTCGCCGTCGAACAACTCGGTCCCGATGATGTCGCGGCCGAGATCGCTGCCGGTCTGGCCATACCATGCGACATCACGCCACCCGGCCCATAGCAGGTAGGCGAAGACCAGCCGCTCGAAGTCGTGGCCATCAAAATCCTCGAAGTGGATCGGACGGACCGTCGCAATCGGCATTTTTGAGCGAGGGGTGGTGCGCTTCATGCGCCGATCCTCGCGGCAAATTGCCGGCAAGCCAAGCCCCTTCGCCGGACGGATGGCGGCCCATCAGCTCTGGAACCGGAAACTGCCCCGCTCCCGCGCGCCGAGCGCCGAAACGGCGCGAGGCGCGCGGCCGAATTTCACCCGTCCCCGCAGGAAGCGGGCGGCAGCAGGACCGCCGCCCGTCAGTCTCAGGCCGCTAGCCGATCCGGCTCGGCGGCAACGACTTCGCCCTCCCCGACCTGCACACCACCCCCCGCATCAGGATCCGGCGTCCAGGCTTCGGCTTTGGCGGCGGCGATCAGCGCATTCGCTCGGACCGAGGTGATACCACCGCGCTCTGTATAGGCGACGGGCGGGAAGCGCATCCATCCAGGCACCCATCCCGTCACCTGCTGGCGCCCGTCAGCGCCCGCCAGATGATCGGCGACGATCCGCTTGAGCGTCGCGCCTTTCTCTTTGGCATTGGCGTCCGCGATGGTCCGCCCCGCAACCTCCGCGACCATCGCAGTCAATACCTGCTTGTCGCGAACGAGGTCGAAAAAGGCGGTGTCCGCCTGCCACCAGCGCGCCATGTCCACGCCGAGGGTCAGCCCGACCGCCTCGATTGCGGCATGGCCCGCGCCGAGCGTTTCCCCCATCACCACGGCCACGACGTCGAGCACCACGGGGTCGGGCAGATCGAGCAACCGCAGGAAGATACGGACTAGATGCGGATCGTCCGACCCGTAAGCATGAGTCACCGTCGCCTTGTCCTCGGGGTAGTCGAGCAAGGACAGAATGGCGCGGCGGCGCTCATCGAACAGGGTTTCGGCGGCGCATGTCTCCACCGATTCCTGTGTCGCCTCGTCGCGCGCGACCGTCTGATCGGGCCGCACGGTCCACAAGGGCGCGCCCGCGATCGCGAACGCCAGCATCAGGCGCAGCGCCACACCGGGATGCTCGGTGAGCGTTGCCGCCACCGCCGCACGGCGGTGCAGGTCGATATAGGTTTGGGTCGCGGACGTGATCTCCGGCCGCTTGGGTTTCTCGGCATCTGGCATCGTGGCCCTCGCTTCGCGCTCGGCATCGCGGCGCGCGTCGTACACCGTGACGCGCGGCGCATCGTCGTGGCGCGCCTTTCCGCGCTTCGCCCTCGCATTGCGGTTGCTAGCCTGAGCCATGTCCGTGCCTCCAGTCCTGCCCAAATCCAGCATGGCCCCCGGAAGACCCCATGGGAGGGGCCGGTCAGTCTCCACGCGCGACACCAAATCCCGCGTGCCTGACCCCGGAGAGGGGTTTGGGCGGCAGGTGCGACTGGAAAGGCCCGCGGCGTGCGGCGGGCTGCACCCGGAGGGTCGAAACGAAGTGGAGGACGTGAGTGAAACGAACGTTGCAGCACGCCGGAGCGGGCCTAGCAGGAAGCACCGCCCAACCCCCGACAGTGTCAGGCTTCCAACAACGCCATCGCGGCACGCGATGGTCGCATGCCCGGCTAGGATAGCCGGGCCATCATCACAGTCGTCGGAGTTGATCGAGGAGGTTGTAGTGCATAAGCCGCAAAGCGTTGATCAGGTCGTCCAAACTACCCTTGCCACAGTGTTCTTCTCGATGGAGCTGAGTCGCTCGAAGTGGCTGGCGACCTACTTGGCGCCCGGCGCTGGCGAACGTATGTCAAAGCACGTACTGGTCGCAGGTGATGTGGCGGGCCTGTTCGAGCAACTCGATAAGGTCCGCAGAAAGACACATCAGAAAACCGGCCAGCATTATTCGATGGTCTCCATTCAGGAGGCCGGACTTGACGGCTTCTGGATTCACCGCCTCCTTGAGAAAGAGGGTATCGAAAGTCATGATGTCGATCCGGCGTCGATCGCCACGTCGCGGCGGCGGCGCCGCGCGAAAACCGACAGGATCGACGGCGAGACACTGCTGCGCAAGTTGCTCGCCTTCAAACGCGGCGATCCGCGCGTCTGCTCAATGGTGGTGGTGCCGACGATGGAGGAAGAGGATCGTCGACGGATCAGCCGCGAACGCCAGGCGCTCATCCGCGAGCGTGTCGCTCTCGTAAATCGGATCAAGGGCCTGCTCTACAGTCAAGGCGTCGGTGGCTTTGACCGTTGAAGCGAGACCGGCGCGAGCGCTTGACGCGCTGGTCACGCGGGACGGCCATGTGATCGCGCCGCATATGCGCGCGACGATCATACGGATCTTCGATCGGATCGAGCTCATCCTGCAGCAGCTCAAGCAAGTGGAGAAAGCCCGCGATGAGCTCGCATCGCATTCGTCCGCCGAGGTCGTCGATCCGGTATGCCCGGCGATGCTCAAATCGCTGCGAGGAGTCGGGCCGGACTTCGCCGAGATCATCTGGGCTGAGGGACTCTACCGACATTTCGACAATCGGCGGCAGCTCGCATCCTATGACGGTTTGGCTCCAACACCCTGGCAGAGTGGATCAATCAGCAACGAGCAGGGCATATCGAAGGCGGGCAATCCGCGCCTGCGATCGATCATGGTCCAGCTCTCCTGGTTCTGGCTGCTGCATCAGCCGGAGTCGGATCTGTCGCGCTGGTTTCATGAACGGGTGAAGCTCGACTGCGGTCGCCGCAAGAAGGTGACGATCATCGCGCTCGCGCGAAAATTGCTCATCGCGCTTTGGAAGTTTGCACGTCATGGCGTCGTTATCGAGGGCGCGGTCCTGAAAGCCTCCTGATACCGTCACTTGCCAGTTCGCCGGCACGATCGAGCCGGCGGATCCGGGTGAACGGACCGACACCCCCGCTGGCTTAAAATGCCGCCTGCGAAGAATGGTCCCGTTCCCTCTGAGCCTGCCCGACGGATTCGGGGACTTGGTGCAGCTGCTACGAGCAACGACCGTATGTGAGGTTGGACTGGTGAGCATGCTCGCCTGCCCATGTTTTCAGCTCAGCCCCGGATCGAGCCTGAGGAGAAATCATCGAACCACTAATACACACGTTTTCGGAGGTTTGACGCTGGCTTACCCGTGAACCGTCTCGCCGCGCTGAAGCATTGCCACGAAATCGGCGATGCGCTTAGCGCGTGTCCCCGGTTTTTTGGCTGTGGTGACCCGGTAGAGGATCGAATAGCGGTTCGCACCTTTGAGCGTGGCGAAGAATGCTGCGGCTTCGGGCGACGCATCCAGCGCTAACTGAAGATCGAGCGGCACCTGTGCGGTGCTGGCTGGCGCGTAGGCCGCGTCCCAGCGACCGTCGGCCTTGGCTGCCTCTATCTCACGCAGACCTGCACGGCGCACACGATCCTGCGCGATGAGTTCCTCAGCGCGCTTTCGATTGACCTCCGACCATTTGCTTGCCCGCTTTCGCGGCGTGAACCGGATCAACCAATAGGTGTCATCATATTTATCGAGCTGACCGTCGATCCAACCGTGGCAGAGCGCTGCGTCAATGGCTTCAGCTTTGGTAAGGCCGGTGCCTCCCGCGCTTTTCTTCGCCAGTTTCAGCCATAGACCCTTCGACGTGCGAGGCTCCTTGGCCAGCCAGGCGTCGAACGCGCCTGGATTCTTAAAGCCGATGATCGGCAGGCCTGATCGTATCTCTGTGTCCATTAGGCTCGGTCATAATGCATCCGTCCGCAGCACGACAGTCTGCCGCCGATCAAAGTCCTCAAAACTCGCACAACGGGTTTCGTACATCATGGGCCTTGACCCCACTTCTCCTATGTGAAGCGGGGGTGGGCGGTGACCAGCGACCGGAGAGGCGCGGCCCCCGAGCGGAGGCGGCATCCAAGGGACCGCAATGCAATGAAGGAGCCGGCGCCCGCGCCGGCTTGCCGCGTCCGCGGCCGCGCCTAAGAGGAAGCGCCGCCCACCCGCGCTCGTCCGGGGGCGACCAACAACGCCGCCGCGCGAGCGCCGACCATTAAGTCGGCGACGCCGACCCCTGCCAGCCGATCGTTACCTTTTGGCCGAGACCAACACGGGCTCGGTGGCGCGGACGCGAGGCCGGCGCCATAGAGCGGCGGTCGCGGGCGGGGTGCCCGCGAGGCGCCCTTTCATTCCGAGACTATACCACCCGGTCGGGCAATTTGACGGAGGTGTCGCCCTTCTCCACGCCCATCGCGGCGCGGTAGTCGGAGAGCAGGTTCGACCGTTGGCGCTGGGTCAAAGGCACACCGAGCATATAGAACAAAACCCGACTCATCAGCGGCTTGTTCTTCGGCTTGATCGTACGATTGACGGGGTCCCAAATGATCCCCCGGTAGGGAGCGCGGTCAAGCCTCGTCGGTAACTTGGCCAGCTTGGCAACCGCGGCGGCGACGGCAATTTCGTCACGGCGGGCAACGCCAACGGCAGCACGTGTAAACACATCCATGCCGATCGTACGAAACAGCACGTGCCCGCCTGCAGCTGTCCGATATTTCTCGACGACCGGGCCCGAATTTGCTGCTTCCAGGAACTCACCCACGGGTTTAAAGGTCGTCGCCAAAGCGTTGAAATACGCGACCGCCTGTTCGCGATAATATTTGAGCGCTGCATCATCGGGGCGGTTGAACCGCATGTCGACCGTCGTAATTTTCGGATTGCGCGCCTTGGCGGCTGGCCAAAGCACCTGCTTCAGGATGTCGTAGAGCCCGGAAATGGTCAGCAGAGCCGTCATGTTGGCGGGTGGCATCGACTCGCTTGAGATGATGGCGGTCTTCGGATCCTTGAAGCCGACATGCGCTTCGACGAGATCGCGCGTCGTGATCGCCATCACGTCGTCTTCATCGAGCGCGATGATGTCCATCTTCTTCACCGCCACCGCGGTTTTGTTGAGCGTGGTGAAGAGGCGGCGCGTTCGACGGTTGCCGACCGCCGTCGTCTTGTGCCCGACAAGAAGCACTGGCACGAGGTCCGTGCCAAGATCGGGCTTCTTTGCGAGCGCTTTCTTCATGCCGGCCAAGCGGTGCTGCCCGTCGAGCGCAAAGATCTTCTCATGCCCTTCGAAGCGCAGGATGCCCAGCCCATCAAAGATGCCTTCAGGTGCTGATTCCAGCACAGCCTCATGCGCTTCGCTGCTGAGATCGCCGATTTCATACCATTGCGGGTCGCCGCCGTAGGTCGCGAGGACCAGCGAATTGAAGAAGCGTTCGTCATTGCCGGTCAGATAATCGCTGATCCGCGCGGCGCGTTCTCCGCTCAACCGGCGCTGGATCAAATCCGAGAGCGCCTTGCTGTTGTGGACCTCCTCCGCGAACCTGACGCGCTTCACGACCTCCGCAAGCGGAACCGTGCAGGTGTAATAGATCCAGTCGCCAAAGGTGCTGCGCAAGCAAGGCAGCGAGAGGGGTGGGTTTGCGTTTGCCATCAAAAGTCCGCCGCCTTTCCTGCCGCAATCTTTGCGTCGATATCCCGCTTGTTCACTGGCGGGATCAGCGCGTCGATGAAGGAGTTTTGGATTGCCTTCACGTCGATCGTCGCGTCGGGGACTGGGACAAAGTTGAAGAACAGGTCGTCCTTCCAATTGTCCATCATGTAGAAGACCGCCGGGCGGCCATCCTCATTATTCAGATTGGCGAGATATTGGCCGTAGCGAAAGCGCAGAGTCGCGCCGCCGGTGTTTCCGGTTTCGCCGACATAGAGGATGTAGCCGTGCTCCGGCAGGCCAAGGGTTGGCGCCACGACTGTGAAAACATAGAGCCCGCGAACGGTCGGCACCTGGGTTCGCGTCGCCTCGCCAAAGGCGATCCGCGTCCAGTTCAAGGCGATCGGGGACGTGAACTTTTTCCAGCTCGCGACGTCCATGTAGAAGCTGTGCTTCTCGGCCTTGTAGCGCTTGGTGAAATTCACCAGGTTGTGGAATTTGCCCATCAGGTCAGCAGGTCACGATCGCGTGCGGCGGCATTGAGCTGCCCCCTTTCAGGTGGACCATCGAGTATGATGGGAATCACCAGGAAAGGGACGTCACATGCCGTCGAAGAAGCACAAGCCCGAGGAGATCATCGGGAAGCTGCGTGAGGTCGAGATCGTGTTGGGCCAGGGCGGGACGACCGCCGAGGGGTGCCGTCGGATCGGTGTCACGGAGCAGACCTATTACCGGTGGCGGAAGGAATATGGCGGCCTGAAGGTCGACCAGGCACGCCGGATGAAGGATTTGGAGAAGGAGAACCTTCGGCTCCGTCGGGCAGTCTCTGATCTGACGCTCGACAAGCTCATCCTTCAGGAGGCCGCCAAGGGAAACTTCTGAGCCCCGCGCGGCGACGGCGCTGCATCGACCAGGTACGCAGCGTGATGCTGGTGTCCGAGCGGCGGGTGTGCCGCGTGCTCGGTCAGCATCGATCGACGCAGCGCAAGGTACCGCGCGGGGCGGATGACGAAGCGGCGCTGACCGAGGACATCATCGAGTTGGCCAGGCAATATGGGCGTTACGGCTATCGCCGGGTGACGGCGTTGCTGCATGCGGCCGGCTGGACGGTGAACCATAAGCGCGTCGAGCGGATCTGGCGGCGCGAGGGGCTCAAGGTGCCCCAGCGCCAGCCGAAACGTGGCCGGCTGTGGCTCAATGACGGATCCTGCATCCGGCTCCGGCCGGAATATCCGGGGCATGTCTGGGCCTACGATTTTGTCGAGGGGCGCACCCACGATGGGCGGAAATTCCGCATCCTCACCATCATCGACGAATTCAGCCGAGAGTGCCTGGCCCTCGTCGTCGCTCGCAAGCTCAACCATGAAGATGTGCTCGCTGCCTTGGCGGAGCTGTTCTTCTGGCGTGGGCCGCCCGCTCATATTCGTTCCGATAACGGCAGCGAATTCATCGCTGGCGAGGTCCGGAAATGGCTCGGCAAGATCGGCGTGATGACGCTCTACATCACGCCGGGCTCTCCCTGGGAGAACGGCTACAACGAGAGCTTCAACGGCTCTCTTCGCGATGAACTGCTGAACGGCGAGATCTTCTACAGCCTCGCCGAGGCGAGGGTGCTGATTGAGGCCTGGCGGCGCCACTACAATACCGTGCGCCCTCACAGCAGCCTCGGTTACCGCCCGCCGGCCCCGGAAACGGCGACACCGCCATGGCCGGCCTCCGGTTCCGCTTCGCTCCACCTCCGCCCGGCCATGGCGAAGGAGGCGATCATGCACTAACAATCAAGCCGGTCCACCCCGTGGGGGCTGCTCACCTGAACTCCAAGCCGCTCAACGTCCGGGCTGGGGCGATTGTAGTCCGGCTGCTGCCACAAGACCTATGGCCTGACGTCTTCGCCTGCCGTGTAGCCGGGCAACCCGTCGATCGCATCTTGGAATGCTGCCGCGATCTCGCATGCGCTGAAACACCGATCCCATAATTCCGTGGCCAACGTATTGATCGCATGG
>Ga0207671_10006302_pt1 | contig 10598 bp, 8 predicted proteins | sample KBSC24metaG_FD_184352 | JGI IMG/M metagenome (GOLD analysis project Ga0207671, IMG submission 184352) | Corn rhizosphere microbial communities from Kellogg Biological Station, Michigan, USA - KBS C2-4 metaG (SPAdes) (version 2) | ecosystem: Host-associated > Plants > Roots > Rhizosphere > Soil... | reverse complement strand
AAAATCCGATATATGTGGGCGATACCGAGGGTGATGGCGAACAGAGCCGGCTGGCGGATATTCCGTTTGTATTTGTGAGCTATGGGTTTGGTACCACGGAAGATTACGATCTGCGGTTTGATAACTTCACCGATTTTACGCAGTATTTTTTGAATCTTTAAGAGATTAGCGGCAGGCTAAAATAAAAGGTTGATCCTTTGCTTTCGGTGCTTGTTACCCAGATCTTTCCTTTGTGGCGCTGGATGATCTCGCTTGATAGGTACAGACCGATGCCAAATCCTGAAATGTTGGTCATGGCATCCTCATCCACCCGGTAAAAACGCTGGAATATCTTGTCCTGGTCCTTTGCTTTTATCCCTATACCCTCGTCGGATACCGCTACCCTGACATGGCCTTCTTCCACATCGCTGCGGATGCTGACCGTGGTGCCTTTTGGCGAATATTTAATGGCATTGCTGATGAAATTGCTGATCACCTGGCCAATTTTTTCCCGGTCGGCATTTACATCAAGCGTTTCCAGTGGGTGAAACCGGATGATATGGCTGTTGTCGATGATCAGTCGCTCGGTAATTGTTTCCCCGATCAATTTATTGATATCGAAGATATCCCTTTTAAGCTGCAGCTTGCCCGGCTCCAGTTTTGACAGGTCGAGAAAACTATGTATCAAGGCGGTCATTTTGTTTACCTGGTTCAATGATTTTAATAGTGCATTGGTGATAAAAGGATCTGCGAGGCTGGTCGCTTTGGCTTCGAGCAGTTGTAAGTAAGCCTTGAGCGAGGTAAGCGGTGTTTTCAATTCATGACTGGCCATCGCAATAAAATCATTCTTCCTGATCTCGTCGCGCTTGCTTTCAGTGATATCCACTATCGTGCCCAGCATTCTTACCGGCGTTCGTTTTCTTCCTTCAAATAAAACCACTCCTCTTGTGCGTATCCAATGCAGGCTGTTGTCGGGCCAGGAAATGCGGACCTCGTAGGCGTAGTCACCAGTTTGCATCGCGACGCTCAGCGCCTTTAAGACAATATGGTGCATGTCATCCGGATGCACCTGGTTGCGGACACTGCTTAGTGTGACGCTATCGCCAGGGCTATGTCCGAATATCCCGAGCAATTGCGGCGAATAAGTGAAATCTGAAGTGAGGAGGTCGATGTCCCATATGGCCAGGTTGGTTGCTTCGGCAGCCATCAGCAAACGATTTTCGCTTTCTATTGCCGCTTCTTTGGCTTTCACCTCGCCGGTGATATCGATCACTGTATTTAAAATATAAGCTACTTCATTATCAGCACCCAAAATAGGGATGTTGGAGCAGGACCAATAGTGCGGTTGTTTTTTGGTAGTTCCCGGTTCAAGAACATCATAGCGGTATACAGGTACATCTATCTTTTCGCCTGTTTCAATTACTTTGGTAAATACCCGGCGCGCGGTGGTATCGTCATCGGGGTTATCATCAGTATCAGGAAATACTTCAAAAAAGCCCTTACCCAATACCTCTTCCCATGTTACTGAGGTCACCCGTAAATAGGCATCGCTGGCAGCTGTTATGGTGAATAATGGGGCATTTGCTTTTACCAGTAAAGACCCAGGAGATTTTTCAAACAATACCCGGAACAGGTTTTCTTGCAAGATATCAGGAGTACGGGAGGTCATTAGGTGATGGGGTAAATAATGGTCAAGGTAGAAGTTTTTATTGAAAAAAGAGAACCAGCATTACCCGTGATGAGCTATTTTGCAGACCGGGATTTTGTGCTATAATAACTTTTCAATTTCTGCAAATGCAACCTGCCACTATCTGTAATCTGATGCATTCTGTTTGACCTGATTAAATAGCCGTTATAAACCAGTTCCGCTAATAATTGAATTACTTCAAGTTCGTTGGTTTGCAATTCAGGAACAAAGGCTATGTCAGCGGTCATGCCAGGATGATCGCTGATGTACTGTAACAGGAGGTCGGTTGTCATGTGAATAAGGGTAAGTAATAAAGCTACAAATTAATTATTGATTAAACAATTAATTACTTTATACAAAACTTCTAAATCAATGACATTGGCCTCAGGCTACAGCCAATGTTTGTTCATATAAACCCCTCACCGTATTGTAAGAAGTTTTGAACTGATCGAGCTGACTTTCAAGAAAGTAATTCGCGCCGCTGTTGTTTTGCCAGGCCAGGCCCTCATCTTCCAAAACTTTTTGATAAGCCTTCTTCATTACATCCTCGCAATTTTCGGCAAACTCGAGGATGGGTTTCCTGCCGAGGCCTAAAACGAGCGACCTGAAGCTGATCCAGGCGTGATAGAATTTTCCTGTGATGGAGTAATCTTCAAATGGTTTTCCGCCGAGCAGGGAAACAAACTTGTTCAGGCTGTCAATATTATGCTGACTTTGTTTGACAAATTGGCTAAACATATCTTTCAAATTTTTGTCAAGACCGGAGTTGATCCGCTTGTTGTAGCCGTCAATGCGATCTTTATTTATCCTGATCAGATCATTTAATGCCAATATCTGATATTCCCGTTGCTGTGAAATCCCCATAGTGATAAATCTATGGTTAATAAACGTGGTGTTTTAATTAATGTTTTTGCGAATTATTTTATTATCTAAAAAGTTACTCAACAACTTGATTTATTCCTTTTTAAATTAACTACTAAATTAAAACATCTCCTTCTAAATAACTGTGTTTGAGCGACAGTGTTAATTGTAATAAATGAATTGATGTTGAAATATTTAACACCGCTTGCGAAAACAACTTGTGTTACTTCTTGTTAGACAGGAATAATTTTTTAGAATAAGAATATATAAAAATTAAGACCATCTAATACCTATTCAGCAATGAGTAAACAAAAAATAAACAGTAAACCATCGGCAGCATCACCCTTGCTTGCTAAATCGCCGACAGGCATCACCGGTTTAGATCAAATAACCGGGGGCGGTATACCCCAAGGCCGGCCAACATTGATCTGTGGTGACGCGGGTAGCGGGAAGACTCTGATGTCGGTTGAATTTATTGTGCGGGGCGCCCTTCAATACGGAGAGCCCGGCGTTATCATGGCCTTTGAAGAAAGGGCGGATGAACTGGCCACCAATGTGGCTTCGTTGGGTTTCGACCTTGAAAAACTGCAAGCGGAAAAAAAGATCCGTGTAGACCATGTGCATATTGAAAGATCAGAAATAGAAGAAACCGGCGAATATGATCTGGATGGTTTGTTTATAAGACTCGGACACGCCATCGATAGCATAGGGGCGAAAAGGGTAGTTCTGGACACGATAGAGAATCTTTTTTCTGGCCTGAGCAATCAAAATATCCTGCGCTCTGAACTGCGGAGGCTGTTCCACTGGCTTAAAGACAAGGGAGTTACGGCAATCATTACAGGAGAACGCGGCGAAGGAAAACTGACCCGGCAAGGGTTGGAAGAATATGTATCCGATTGTGTGATCCTGCTGGATCACCGGGTGGTCAACCAGATATCCACCCGTCGTTTACGGATAATTAAATACAGGGGTACGCTGCATGGGACTAACGAATATCCTTTCCTGATCGATGAGGAGGGCATATCGGTATTGCCGGTTACCTCGCTTAAGCTCGAAAAACCGGTGGGGTCGAAGCGCATCCCGTCGGGCATTAAAGCAATGGATGAGATGATGGGTGGCCAGGGTTTTTACCGTGGGGCAAGCGTACTGGTGTCGGGTACGGCAGGCACGGGTAAAACCAGCATCGCCGCTTATTTTGCAAACGAAACCTGTAAAAATGGCGAACGCTGCTTATATTTTGCCTTTGAGGAATCGCCGCAGCAGATCATCAGGAATATGCGGTCGATAGACCTGCACCTGGAGAAACATGTTAAATCGGGCCTGCTCAAGTTTCAGTCGGCCAGGCCAACTTTGTATGGATTGGAAATGCACCTTGTTGCAATACACAAGGAGATCAAAAAATTTAAACCCAGTGTTATTGTATTAGACCCGATCACTAATTTAATAACGGTAGGCTCAATGGGAGAGGTGAAAAATATGCTGATCCGCCTGATCGATTTTTTGCAGGAAGAACAGATTACGGTGATGTTCACCGCATTAGCGTTAAACACCAACGTTACCGAGCAAACCGATGAGGGCGTTTCATCCTTAGTGGATACCTGGCTGCTGGTACGTGATATCGAGTTTAACGGCGAGCGCAACCGTGGTATGTATATTATGAAATCGCGTGGAATGAAGCACTCCAACCAGGTGAGGGAATTTGTGATCAGTGATACCGGGCTCGACCTGGTGGAAGTGTATTTGGGGCCGGATGGCGTACTGACCGGATCGGCGAGGGAAGCGCAACGGATACAGGAAGAAACAGGCGAAGCGATAAGGAATTATGCCGTGACCCGCAAGGACAGGGAAATTGTACGCAAGCGTAAAGTGCTTGAATCAAAAATAGCGAGCCTGAATTCGGAATTCGAATCAGTAGAAGACGAGTTAAATAAAGTGTACGAGGAAGAAGAACTGAGAAAAGAGGTAATGAATAAAAACCGGGAGGTAGTGACCAGGATAAGGCGTGGCGAGAAATTAGATAATACCCCCAAGAAAACCAGTAAAAAATGAAGTTAGAAGAAAAAAAATGGGAACTGAGGTTATATGTTGCCGGTAAAACGCCAAAATCAGTTGCTGCGTTCACCAACCTGAAAAAATATTGCGAGGAACACCTGCAGGGGCAATACAGGATTGAAGTGATAGACCTGCTGGAAAATCCACAGCTTGCCGAAGGTGACCAGATACTGGCCATACCTACGCTGGTGCGTAAAGTGCCCGAACCGATAAGAAAGATAATCGGCGACTTATCCAACGAGGAAAAAGTATTGGTGGGGCTAAACATTATCCCCGTGTAATCATTATACTATCATGGGAGAGCAATACGACTTATCAGACGCAGAAGACCAATTATATATAATGCGTTTGTTTGTGACAGGCGCATCGCCTAATTCGACCCGCGCTATTGCTAACCTAAAAACTATTTTAGAAAACTATTTGAAAGGTAAGTACGAGCTGGAGATCATAGATATTTACCAGCAGCCCGAAAAAGCTGAATTGGAACAGATCATCGCCCTGCCTTTGCTGATCAAAAAATCACCGGGCATCGAGAGACGCCTGATCGGCGACATGTCTAACAAGGAAAAAGTACTTAGAGGGCTTGGAATAAACGCGTGAATTTGTAATGGAAAAAACGAAGTCATATGACGAATTACGTTCTGAAAACGAGGAACTGGCCTGGAGACTGGAAGAGGCCAACGACACCATAGAGGCCATCCGCACCGGACAGGTCGACGCGCTTGTGGTTAATAATGAAGGTACGCACCAGCTTTATTCCCTAAAGAGTGCCGACCATACTTATCGTGTTTTTATAGAAAAGATGAGCGAGGGGGCGGTAACCGTAAGCAAGGAAGGGTTTATCCTTTATTGCAACTCACGCTTCGCGAATATGGTAAAATTTCCGCTGGATAAAGTGATCGGTGCCCCTCTTGAAACTTACATCGCCGATGTGTCCAAACGTAAATACCAGCAATTGAATAAAACGGGCTGGAAAAAGGATTCCAAAGAAGAAATATTAATCAGGGATAAATTTGATAAATCAACCTGTTGCCTGTGCTCATCTGCCTCGATTGAAATGGATGAAGGTGTGGCCCTGAGCCTGATATTTACCGACCTGACGACGCAAAAAGAAAGTCAGCGGCAATTGATTGTTCAGAATGAGAAATTGGTGGTGGCTCAAAACCTGGCTATAAAACAGAACGATCAATTGGAGGTTACCGTAAAGGAACGCACCAACGACCTGCTGATCAGTCGTGAACACTTTAAGGCGTTAGCTGACCATATTACCCAAATGACCTGGACCAACCTGCCCAACGGAGATGTTAATTACTATAACCAACGCTGGTACGATTATACGGGCCTTACTTTTGACGAAACCAAGGAATGGGGTTGGCGTGGGGTTGTACATCCTGACGATATAGAAGAAACTATTGCCAGGTATGTCACCTCGTTGCAAACCGGGCAGATATTTGAAATGGAAAACCGCTACCGTAGGGGGAGGGATGGCGCCTACCGCTGGCATTTGAACAGGGCGTTGCCTATCAGGAGTGAAAAAGGCGAGATCGTTTTTTGGGTAGGCACAGCGACTGATATCGAGGAACAAAAGCGGGAACTGGAACGTAAGGATGAGTTTATCGGGGTTGCCAGTCATGAGTTGAAGACCCCCTTAACCAGCCTGAAAGGGTATTTGCAATTGCTTCGCTTATACAACAAGGAAGAACTGCCGCCCATGGTGAAACAATACCTGGAGAAAGCCAATGCCTCGATAGGCAAACTACAGTTTTTGGTTGACGACCTGCTGGATGTAAGCAAAATAAAAGCCGGCCGACTAAGTTACAGCATGGAAAAGGTTAACGTGCGGGCACTGGTGGCTAACTGTGTTGAAAATGCCATCCACATGAATTCAGTTTATCATTTTGAGGTCGAAAATGAAAAGGATTTTGTGATATGGGGGAATGCGGAGCGCCTGGAGCAGGTGCTGATGAACCTGATCAATAACGCGGTTAAATATTCCAACGGCAGTAAAGATGTTGAAGTGAGAACGTCTGAATATGAAAACTGGGTGCGTGTATCAGTAACCGACCATGGCATCGGCTTATCAGATGAGCAGAAGTTTAAAATATTTGAACGCTTTTACCGGGTAGAAGATAAAAAGAATATGACCAGCGGTTTAGGCATGGGCCTCTATATCTCGTCTGAGATCATCAACACGCATAATGGCAAAATAGGGGTAGACAGTGAATTTGGTAAAGGATCGACCTTTTATTTTGATTTGCCGCTGGAGGTGCAGTAATATTTGTATAAATAGATGTTAGTCCGGATTTACAATCCCAGACTAAATAATCGGGGATTTGCAATCCCCATACGAGTATTCATATATCCTCAACTATAATCACTTCCAGCATTGCATTAAATTCCCCGGAATATTGTGCGGTTGAACTTAAAACATAATCCTCAGCCCGATATACTATTCCGGCTTCAACTGGATTTTGATGGACATAATTTATTTTTTGGTCTATAAATTTTCCGCTCGTTAATTCTATCGGGTGTAGCCCATCCTGCCAGAATTTATAATCTTTGATCTTGGGGTTGTATTTTCCAGCATACGCAAAATGATTTAACAACAAATCTTTTCTGCTTTCAGCAATTTCGCTTATTGTTTTTACAATCAGTTTGGATGTATGCTTTTTAAAGTCGCGCATTACATCGGAAAGTGTGGTTTGATCGCTATCAATCGCGGCTACCAAGTGCAAGTGACTGGGCATAAGGCACCAGGCATATATCTGCAAGTGCTTATTTTTTTGACAAAATCTCAGAGAATCAGTAATGATCTCACAAAGCTCTTTTCTTGTAAAAACATCTATCCAGTCGACAACTGTTAGGGTTAGAAAGTATTTTTCGTTAGTGGTGATGGTATATTTAAATCCCATAGTTAAATATGGGTATTTATTCGCGGATTGCAAATCCGCTGCTTTGTTAGTCCGGGATTACAAATCCGGACTAACACTCTAATAATAAACTACTTTTTTATCCTCACAAAAAACGTGGAGCCTTCGCCAGGAATTGATTTGACGTGGATACTTCCATTTAAAGCCTTCACAAGATCATTTACCGTGGACAGCCCTATGCCGGAGCCTTTTTTGTTATACCTGTCCTTGATTTTAAGGGTGAAATTACTGGCAAATATTTTTTCGTGGTACAGTTCGGCTATTCCGATGCCATTATCTTCCACTTCGAAATTGTAAAATCCGTCATCTTCCTGAACACTTAGCTGTATGACGGCGTTTTCCTTGTCGTTATACCGGATGGCATTGGTGAGCAGGTTGATCATGATCTGCTCAAAAGCGATGACGGACATGTTTATCTCATGTTTGCCTTCGGGCAAAACGATCCGTACATTTTCGGGCACATTGATCAGCACAATGATCTTCCTGAGCGTGCTGTTGAAGTCGAACTGGTGCTTTTTGGCCAGCAGCAGCGATGGTGTTTGGGAATAGGCCAACATTTCGTCGACAAGGCTGAGCAAGGTTTGTGATGAGGAGATATTAAGATCGATCAATCGGATGCAGCCCTCGTCGTTCAATTTTTCATGCCGGTGCCTGAGTGCCTGTGATGTCAGCATGATGCTGCTCAGTGGATTTTTTATGTCGTGGGCTGCCATTGAGGCAAACTTCTGGATCAATACATTGGAATTCAAGAGCTGCTGGTTTGTTTTCTCCAATGAGCTTATTTTTCTTCTCAATTCTACCTTGTCAACTACCTGTTTGGCAAGCGTTTTAAGCGCGTCCAATTGCTGCGTCGACAAAGAATGGCTTTCCTGGTCGAGAACACAAAGGGTACCCAAGGCGTAACCGTCTTCATTAACCAACGGCACGCCAGCGTAAAAGGCGATCTTTGTCGGGCCAGTCACCATCGGGTTGTTGGCAAAGCGCTCATCGCGCCTTGCGTCCGGCACCACCATGATCTCATCCCCTGAGGCGATAGCGTGTGTGCAAAAAGATAGTTCCCTTAAATTTTCAGTGTATTCTGTGCCATGGTGTGATTTGAACCACTGACGCTTTTCATCAATAAAAGTGATCAAAGCAACGGGTATCTGGCAAATGGCAGAAGCCAGGGAAGTGAGAGCATCGAAATCCTTTTCTTCGCCTGTATCAAAAATATCATACGACCGGAGCGCCGCCAACCGGTCGGCTTCGTTCGCAGGTAATGGGTTACTCAACATCAAATTAATTAGAACAGCAAGGTAAGGAAATTAATTAGAAAGAAAGGTGTACACCTATATCAGTATGGGACCAAGTGTAAACTTTTTCCAGGACGACGCACTGTTTCAGGTGTTTCAAAGTGTTTCACTTTTTTGGTGAAACAGTGAAACAGTTGGCTTTTTTATAATTATTTAACTGAAAAACAGTGATTTATAACGGCAAATCGGCTGTTTCAGGGTGTTTCACCTGAAACAGTAAAAAGGGCGACGCCGGAGTTTTGAAATAATAGATTTTTTGTTCGTAAATATGTAGTTATAATCGCTTTTGCATCATGACCAGGTCCGTTAAAACACTTATTTACATCGTAATCTTTTCTTTATCCTTTTGCCGGGCATTTGCCCAAACTTATAAACCGCCCGTTTTTACTGATCCTGACCGGCTGAAAAAGATAGAGGCCGCTTTCCCGGTGATCGATAAGATTTACAAGGAGTACGCTGAAAAAAACCATTTCCCGGGGATCGTATACGGTATTGTGGTGGATGGTAAGTTGGTGCATACCGGCAGCGTGGGGTATACGGAACTATCAAGCAAAACGGAAGCGACGAGTAAGTCGGCCTTTCGCATTGCCTCCATGACCAAAAGCTTTACAGCTATGGCTATCCTGAAGCTGCGCGATGAAGGTAAATTGAAGCTGGATGATCCGGCTTACCTGTACATCCCTGAAATGAAGGGCATTAAATATTTGACTAAAGATGCTTCGCCGATAACGATAAGGAACCTGCTAAGTCATGCAGCAGGCTTCCCCGAAGACAATCCCTGGGGCGACCGCCAGTTAGCCAATACCGACCAGGAACTGATCGACCTATACAAAAAGGGCGTTTCGTTCTCTAACGACCCGGGATTGGGTTACGAGTACAGTAACCTGGGCTTTGCCACTCTAGGTTATATTATCAAGAAAGTATCAGGTAAAAGCTATGAGGAGTATATCACTGAAAATATACTGAAGCCTTTGGGTATGACACATACTTACTGGGAATATACCAAAGTACCTAAAGAACTACTGGCGCATGGCTATCGCTGGATGGACAACAAATGGGTAGAGCAGCCCTTGTTGCATGACGGCTCCTATGGTGCGATGGGCGGAATTATCACTACTATTGAGGATTTTGCCAAATATGAAGCGCTGCATTTGTCCGCCTGGCCGCCGAGAGATGATACGGAGACAGGGCCGGTTAAAAGGAGCTCGCTTCGCGAAATGCAATATCCGTGGGATGTGAATGGTTTTAATACGGATGCAAAGACAGCGACCGGCAGGGTTTACCCGTTTGCGTCGGCCTATTGCTACGGGTTGCGCTGGCGGAAGTATGTTGACGGAATTACCGCCGTGGGCCATACCGGCGGCCTGCCCGGTTTTGGCAGCGAGTGGACGATATACCAGGAATACGGGATAGGCATAGTGTCGTTTGCCAACTTAACTTATGCCAACGCGGGATCGGTGAATCTGGCGGTAGCCGATACATTGATCCGGTTGTCGGGTATAAAGCCAAGGCAGTTACCGGCATCGGATATCCTGAATCAACGCAAAAACGACCTCTTGAAAATTCTACCCGATTGGAACAATGCCCAGGCCAGCGGCATATTCGCCCAAAACTTCTTTATGGATTACTTCCCCGATAAGCTAAAAGCGGAAGCCGGGGAAATATATGGAAAGGCTGGCAAAATAGTGGCCGTAGGGGATGTAATGCCGGAAAACAACCTGAGAGGATATTTTATTATAGCAGGCGATAAGGCAAATGTAAAAGTGAGTTTTACGCTCACTCCGGAGAATCCCGCTC
>Ga0207671_10006299_pt1 | contig 10600 bp, 10 predicted proteins | sample KBSC24metaG_FD_184352 | JGI IMG/M metagenome (GOLD analysis project Ga0207671, IMG submission 184352) | Corn rhizosphere microbial communities from Kellogg Biological Station, Michigan, USA - KBS C2-4 metaG (SPAdes) (version 2) | ecosystem: Host-associated > Plants > Roots > Rhizosphere > Soil... | reverse complement strand
GGTGTCAGCTTCAGGATGACGCTCTGCGACGACCCTGCTGTGATCGATCCCGCGAGTGTCACGATCAGCTCGTGCGTGGTCGTGTCGACGTGGAACTCCTGGATGAAGCCGGCCGGCCCGCCCGACACGTCGTAGTTCCAGCTGTCCATCGAGACGCCGCCGGCTGGGATGTTGTTGTCATCCAACGGGATGTGCAGCACCGCGTCATTGCAGCTCGGTGCATTCGTGCCCGAGCAGGCGAGGTTGATCTGGTAGTCGAACTCGGAGCCCGACTTCTGCGTCGTCGCGTTGGTAGCCTGGATGCTCACCCCCACCGCGACAGCCTGAGCGGCACCGGCACCCGTGACGACCAGGGCGCCGGCGACGAGAAGGGTTACGAAAGCGGCAGTGGCCAGACGGAAGCCGCGCGAGAGCTGGGGACGCACGAAAAAGACTCCAAGAATCGGGTATCAAGCAAGCGACATCACGTGGGAGAGCCCCAGCTGCATCACCACGTGATCGGTACGGGATTCTTTTCTATCATGACAAATGCTTCGTTCATGGCCCCACACCAGGGGCCGCGTCCCCGAGCCGACGATCGTCTACCGACTGCCCCGACCCTGCGCGGCCCGGGAGGCCGTCGGCGGCTCAGTGGTGACGCAGTTGCGAGATGAGTTCGCTCTTGCGCTTGCCTGAGTAGCCGCGCATCCCCAGCTCTTTGGCGCGCGTGCGCAACTCGGCCACCGACATCTCGCCGTAGTCGCCCGCCTTGCCGCCCTTGCGGCCTACCGCCGAGCGGCCTCGAGCCGCCGCGGCGTTGGAGATGCGGGCTGCCTTCTGCTTGCTGTCGCCCTCGTCGCGGAGCTTCTCGTAGAGCTCGGGATCTTTGAGCGAACTGTTTCGTCTGCCGGGCATGGCTGAGACTCCCCTCCACGTGACGGATCGGTAGGCGTCACGATGACAGGCCTACGCCGACCGGCCCGACGGGGGCGGGATGCTCAGGCGCTTTTCAGGAGCGCGAGACCACGGCTGCCAGGCCTCGTTCCAGATCGGCGATCAGGTCGTCGACGTGCTCGATGCCGACCGAGAGCCTCAGCAGGTCGAGCGGCGCCGGAGTGCCGGCCCCCTCCGCACTGGCACGATGCTCGATCAGGCTCTCGACGCCGCCGAGCGAGGTCGCGCGTTTCCACAGCTCGGTGTTCGCGGCGACCGCGATGGCGGCCTGCTCGCCGCCGGCGACGCGGATCGACAGCATCCCGCCGTATCCGCCGTGCATCTGGCGCGAGGCGATCTCGTGACCGTGGCTGGTCGGCAGCCCGGGGTAGAGAACCTCGGTCACGCCCGCGTGACCGTGGAAGTGCTCCGCGATCCGCAGCGCCGACGCGCTCGCGGTACGCACCCGCAGATAGAGCGTGCGCATCCCGCGCAGCAGCAGCCACGACTCCATCGACCCCAGCGTGCCGCCGATCTGGGCCCGCACCGACCGCACGCGTTGCCAGTACTCACTGTCGGCGCGTGTCGTGAGGGTGCCCGCCGTGAGGTCGGAGTGCCCATTGAGGTATTTGGTCGCGGAGTGCATGACGAGATCGGCGCCCAGATCGAGCGGCTGCGTCAGCACCGGGGTGGCCGGGGTCGAGTCGACGGACAGCAGCGCGCCGGCGGCATGGGCGATCTCGGCGGTTGCGGCGATGTCGGTGATCGTCCACAGCGGGTTCGCCGGCGTCTCGACCCAGACCAGCTTGGTCACACCCGGCCGGATGGCAGCCTGAACAGAGGCGGTACCTGTCATGTCGATCAGCTCGACATCCAGTCCCCACGAGGTGGCGAAACCCGACAGCCAGTTGCGCAGGCTCCAGTACATGACCTTCGGGGCCAGCACGTGGTCGCCGGGGCGGAGGGCCTGGAACGCCGCGGTCGCCGCCGCCATCCCGCTGGCGAAGAGCAGGCTCTGGTGGCCGTGCTCGAGCTCGGTGATCAGCGCCTCGGCCTGGTCGAAGGCCGGGTTCTGGTCGCGCATGTAGATCCGTCCCGAGCGGTAGCCGTTGTCCGGGTCTCGCAGGAAGGTGCTCGACATGTGCAGGGGTGGGTTGATCGCTCGGGTAGTTTCGTCGATCCAACCGAGCCCCTGCGCCGCCAGACTCTCAGGATGGATGTCGGTCATGTCCCGATGCTAGCCAGGCGCCACGAACGCCATTGCATCATTCATCACATGTATGATCTAATATGAACGCCGCCAGAGCCGGTGGCCAGGTCGTCAAGGAAGTCGACAAGAAAAGGACGCGACAATGTCATCACAGCAACGCCGCTTCACCCGAATCCCCCGGGCGCTGGGACTGGTAGCCGCAGCAGCAACTCTCGCTCTGCTCGCGACCGGTTGCACCACGGGAGGCGGTGGCGGAAACAACGGCTATGGATTCAAGGCAGCCAAGCAGGACAAGAAGGCCGGCATCACCATCCTGGTGGACGCTGACCGCTCGGCCATCGCCAAGGCATTCCAGACGGATCACCCCGAGTACAAGGTCAACATCCAGACCTACGACGGAAACGCCGGTGGAACCAACTCGTTCCAGACGAAGATCTCGCTCGCCGACAAGGCAGGCTCCGGCTGGCCGGACGTCGTGTGGTCGGGGCAGGTGAACGACGCCAGCTGGGCCGCTGTCGGCAAGAACGGCGCTCAGGCTTTCGCCACGCCGCTCGACGAGGGCGTCATCTCGAAGAAGTGGCTCGACGGCTACACCAAGGGTGCTGAAGACCCGGTGACGGTCGGCGGCCACATCTACGGTGTCCGCGACAACCTGGCGCCGGTGGTGTTCTGGTACAACAAGACCCTCTTCGACCAGTTCGGGTACAAGATCCCCGAGACCTGGGAGGACTACCAGGCCCTGGGCGACAAGCTCGCGGCCGAGCACCCCGGGTACACGCTGGGCACGATCGGTGACTCGTTCACCGCGACGCTCACCGACTTCTGGGCCGCTCAGGCCCCGATCTACACGGTCAAGGGCAAGGAGTTCAAGGCCGACTTCGCGGATTCTCACACCAAGAAGATGGTCGCTCTCCTGGACCACATGCTCGCCAACCACAGCATCAACACCGTGGGCATGTTCACGCCTGACTTCGCGAAGGTCGACAAGGGCAAGCTCCTCGGCATCCCCGGACCGACCTGGTTCACGGGGGCTATCTTCGCCTCGGGATCCGCGCTCGCTGGCAAGCCGGGCGAATGGGGAGCGGGCATGCCGCTGCACTGGGCCGGCGAGGACATCGCCACCGGCAACGTGGGTGGTGGCTTCTGGTATGGCTCGAGCCACTCGAAGAACCTCAAGGCCGAAGCTGCATTCCTGCAGTACGCGGTCGCGGGACCGCAGTCGGTCAAGCTGATCACGGGTCTGCCGGCGTACGCCTCCACGGCGAGCGCCTGGCTCGACGCGCAGGTCAGTGGCGGTTTCTGGGCTGACTCGGACAAGTTCAAGGACGTCATCAACACGGCATCCACTCACATCTGGCCGGGCTGGGGCGCGACGCTGTCGTTCAGCTCCGAGCCGGCATGGAATGAGATCGTGGCTCCGGCTCTTGCCAAGGGTCAGACGATCGCCTCGACCGTCGACGCGTGGCAGAAGCGGTACGAGAACGACGCTCAAGTCAACGGCTACACGGTCAAGTAGAGAAGACAACTCCCATCTCTACTGATCTCACGTCCCTCGCTGCCGTCCCTTCACAGGGGCGGCAGCGGGGGGCAATCATTCGACGCCCTCAGCGGCGACTCGGCGCGCAGACCGTTATCGGCTACGTGTTCTCGAGTGGCTACCTGCTGTTCCTCCTGGCCTTCGGTATCGGGCCGATGATCTACGCGCTGTACCTCTCGTTCACCGCGAACGGGGCGTTCGCCGGGGTCGACAACTTCGTCCGGGTCTTCCACGACTTCCGATTCCTGCCGGCCGTGCAGCACGTGGCCCTGTTTGTGGTCGTCTGGCTGGTGACGCTGATCGTGCTGGTCACGATCCTGGCGCTCGTGGTCCACGCGGTGCGCACCAGATGGCTGTCCGCGACTTCGCGCTTCCTGTTCTACATCCCCGGAGCGCTCGCCGGGTCGGCGAGCGTGTTGCTCTGGCTCTTCATGCTCACCCCGAGCGTCAGCCCGGTGGCCGGACTCCTGGATGTGCTCGGACTCACGAGCTTCACCCAGATCGTCTCCCTCGAAAACCTTCCCGTGGTCTTCACCATCGTCGCGTTCTGGACCGGTGCCGGCGGATGGATCATCATCATGTACGGCGCGCTGAATACGATCTCGAGCGACGTGATGGAGGCCGCCCGTATCGACGGCGCTGGCCCCTTCAAGACGGCGTGGTACATCCAGATCCCATTGATGCGCAAGTGGATCGCCTACATGGCCATCGTCTCGCTTGCCGGTGGAACCCAATTGTTCGTCGAGCCGAAGATCCTCAACCTCGCGAGCCGCGGCGTCGTCCCGCAGGAATATTCGCTCAACCAGCTCGCGTACACGATCGCGTTCGGTCCCCAAGCGGACTTCAACGGGTCGGCAGCGATTTCGATCGTCCTGCTGGTCGTGGCCATGGGCCTCTCCGCAATCTTCGTCTTCCGAGGAGGACTCTTTGACCGCGACTAATTTGCGCCTCGTGCCCGCGGCGCCCGCTCCGGCCCGCTGGCTCGGGCGGGTGCTCGCGATCGCCGTCATCGCGTTCTTCGCGATCTTCTTCGTGGTCCCCTTGGCATGGTTGCTGCTGGCCCCGACGAAGAACGGCGATCAACTCGGCAGCCTCCACGGCGAGTCGCCCTTCAGTTTCGGATCCTTCGACCAGCTCGCACACAACTGGCATCAGCTGATCACGTTCCAGGACGGCATCATCTGGACGTGGCTCGGCAACTCGGTGTTCTACTCCGGCGTCGCGCTGGTGATCACGATCCTCATCACGATCCCCGCAGGCTACGCGCTCGCGATGACCAAGTTCCGGTTGCGACGCGCGCTGCTCATCACGACCCTCATGGTCATGCTCATTCCGAACACGGCGCTCGCTCTGCCGATCTTCCTCGAGCTCTCGGCGGTTCACGTCTTCGGTTCCCCGCTCGGCGTGATCCTGCCGTTCTCCTTCTTCCCATTCGGCGTCTATCTGGCGTACATCTACTTCTCCACGACCATGTCGCACGATCTTCTGGACGCCGCCCGCATCGATGGTGCGGGGGAGCTCAAGGTCTTCACGAGAATCGCCATGCCCCTGGCGACCCCCGTGATCGCGCTCGTCGGGTTCTTCAGCTTCGTGGGCAACTGGAACAACTACTTCCTGCCCTTCATCATGGAGCCCGGGGCGGACCAGTTGCCCGTCCAGGTCGGTCTGGCGGTCTTGCTCTCGAGCACCCCTGCGTTCAACCCGACCAATGCGGCGGCGCTCACGATCACCCTTCCGGAGTTGGCGCTGGCGACACTCATTTCCGTGGCTCCGGTGCTGATCGTCTTCTTGTTCTCACAGCGCTTCCTGGTGACAGGGCTGACGGCGGGCGCCACCAAGGGATGACGGACGTTCGCCGATTCGGCATGGCAGCACGCCTGGTGCCGGAGAAGCGCGAGGAGTACCTCGAGCTGCACGCTCACGTGTGGCCTCAGGTCGAGGCAACGATCACCGAGTGCGGCATCCGCAACTTCACGATCTTCGTGCTCGGTGACGTCATCTTCGGCTACTACGAGTACATCGGCGAGGACTACGACGCCGACCAGGCGCGCATGGCCGCTGACCCGGTCACCCAGGACTGGTGGACGCGAACCGCACCCTGCCAGTTGCCGTTCGAGCCGAACTCGTCTGCCCCCAACTGGCAACAGTTGGACGAGGTCTGGCACCTGGACTGATGCCCATGCGCGGGGTCCCGGCAGCACCCGCTCCCGCCCGCTGGCTGGGGCGCGTGTTCGCTGCCGCCGTTCTCGCGTTCTTCAGCGTCTTCTTCGTCGTCCCGTTGGCGTGGCTGCTGCTCGCACCGGCCAAGAGCGGCACCCAACTCAACGGCCTCCATGGCGAGCAGCCATTCAGCGTGGGGTCGTTCGCCCAGCTCGCGGAGAACTGGAAGGCCCTGTCCGGGTTCCAGGACGGCGTCTTCTGGACCTGGGTCGGCAATTCACTGCTGTACTCGGGCGCCGCGCTGGTGATCACTTTCGTCCTGGCGATCCCGGCGGGGTACGCGCTCGCAATGACGAATTTCAGGGGCCGACGGGTCATGCTCATCGCGACGCTCATGGTCATGCTCATCCCGAACACCGCTCTCGCGTTGCCGATATTCCTCGAACTCGCGGCGGTTCACCTGCTCAATACGCCGCTCGCGGTGATCCTGCCGTTTTCGTTCTTCCCGTTCGGTGTCTACCTGGCCTTCATCTTCTTCTCCACGTCGATGTCCCACGAGCTGCTCGACGCGGCGCGCATCGACGGAGCCGGGGAGTTCCAGATCTTCCGGCGGATCGCCCTGCCCCTCGCGACCCCCGTTGTCGGGCTCGTCGCCTTCTTCAACTTCGTCGGCAACTGGAACAACTTCTTCCTGCCGTTCATCACCGAGCCGGAGTCGGAGAGGAAGCCCGTGCAAGTGGGTCTGGCGGAGGTTACGCAGAGCGGGCACCTCAGCTTTCCCCAGTTGGCCTTGGCAATCCTCATTTCCGTTGCGCCAATCCTGATCGTCTTCCTGTTCTCGCAGCGCTTCCTCGTGACCGGGATGACCGCCGGCGCCACCAAGGGATGAACGGGTCGATGTCCGACGCACACCTTCTGCCCGAGCGAATCCTGTTCGGAGCGGCGTTCTACGACGAGTACCGCGTCAACGGCGACCTCGAGCGTGACCTCGACCTGATGGCGGACGCATCCTTCTCGGTCATTCGCGTTGGCGAGTCGGTGTGGGCGACCTGGGAGCCGGAGCCGGGCGTGTACCACCTCGACTGGCTGCAGCCCGTGCTCGACGGTGCGCACGCCCGGGGCATCTCGGTGGTGCTGGGCACGCCGACCTACGCTGTGCCCCCGTGGCTGCGCGCGATGGATCCCGACCTCGCGGGCGAGGAGGCCACCGGGGTGCGCCGTCCCTGGGGGTGGCGCCAGGAGGTCGACATCACGCATCCGCTGTTCCGGCAGCATGCGGAGGGCGTCATTCGGGCGATCATCGCGAGGTACGCCGACCACCCCGCGATCATCGGCTACCAGGTCGACAACGAGCCCGGCTCCTTTCTGCTGCACAACCAGCGCGTGTTCGACGGCTTTCTTCGTTGGCTCGAAGGTCGCTACGGCGATGTCGACACGCTCAACCGCGAATGGGGGCTCACCTACTGGTCACACCGCATCCGCAGCTGGGACGAGCTGTGGCGCCCCGATGGCAACCACTCGCCGCAATACCAGCTCGAGTGGCGTCGCTACCAGACCGAGCTCGTCAACGACTTCATCGCGTGGCAAGCGGGCATCGTGCGGGAGTACGCGCATCCCCGTCAGTTCGTCACGACCTGCATCGCGTACGAGAGCGCGGCAATCGACGACCAGCAACTCGTGCAGTCGCTGGATGTCACAGCGGGCAATCCCTACTACATGATGCAGGAAGCACTCCGCATCGGGGTCGAGGTGCCGCGGCACGGGCTGTGGTACACGACCGGGGTGTGGGGGCTCTACGAGCAGGGCGACCGGATGTTCAGCTCGGCACAGGCTCCGTTCCTGGTCACCGAGACGAATGCGCAGTCCATCGGGCAGTCGCACTGGCAGCACCACACCCCGTACCCCGGCCAGATCGCGCTCGCGGGCCTCGCCCTCGTGGCTCGCGGCGCTCGGATGATCGAGTACTGGCAGTGGCAGACACTGCACTACGGCATCGAAACCTACTGGGGCGGGGTGCTGCCGCACAGCGGTCTGCCCGGTCGCATCTACCGTGAGATCGCGGAACTCGGTCACCGGTTGCGCGAGCTCGGGCCCCAGCTCGAGGGGTTCACGCCCGACGCCGATGTCGCCCTGCTCTACTCGGTCGACACGAAACGCAGCTTCGAGTTCTCCCCGCCGCTCGCCGACGCCGAGGGCGGCCCGGATCGCGCGTCGTATCAGCGGATCTTCGATCGCTACTACCGCGCGGCCTTCGAAGCGGGGGTCCAGAGTCGGATCGTGCACGCCGAGCAGTTCCGGCAGCGCGACGCTGCGGACTTCGTGTCCGAGTTCCCGACGCTCGTCGTGCCGACGCTCTACATCGCCGACGACGACATGCTCGACGCACTCGTGCGCTACGCGGAGGCGGGCGGGCATCTCGTGGTCGGCATCCGTACCGGTTATGGAGACCAGCTCGCCCGGGCCCGGCCCGAGCGAGCGCCCGGACGTCTCGCCGACGCAGCGGGGGTCTGGTACGACGAGTACTCGACGCTCGACGCTCCGGTCGGCATCGAGGGCGCCACCTTCGGTGGAGGCCAGGCCGAGGGCTGGGCCGACGCGCTGGTCGCCGACGGCGCCGACGTTGTGGCGACGTACTCCTCGGGCATCTACGCGGGACGGCCCGCGGTCACCTCGCGCGAGCACGGCGCCGGTCGCGTGACCTACGTGGGCACGCTGCCCGACGTCGCGCTGGCGACAGCCCTCCTTCGCTGGGCCGTCCCAATCACGAGCGCGAGCCAATGGAGGTTGGATGCCACGGTCACGGTCACATCAGGCAGCAGTACCTCGGGGCGCATCTGGTTCATCAGCAACTGGTCGCCCCAGCCCGCCACCGCTCACCCGCCGCAGCGGCTTCGCGGAACACCGATCGTGCTCGAACCGTGGGAGGTCACCGTGCTCGTCGAGCAACGCGACCCCGAATCCGAACCGGGCAACGTCGGATGACGAGAGGTTGGCACAGGCGGATCGGGCAGACGCCGCTGTTCACCTCGACCATCATCGCCGGCGCTTCGCCTCTGGGCTCGATGCCCGATCTCTACGGTTATGGCGTTGACGAGGCGGCGGCAGTGGATTTCGTCCTCGCCCTCCTGCGAAGCCCCATCCGCGCTATCGATACGTCCAACAACTATGGCGACGGGGCCAGCGAGCGTCGGATCGGCAAGGCGATCGCGTTGGCAGGGGGAGTCCCCGATGACTTCTCGGTCGTCACGAAGGTCGACTCTGCCAAGGGGGACTTCTCTGGCGCCCGCGTGCGCGAGTCGTTCCGAGAAAGTGTGGACCGGCTCGGGGTTCGGAGCGTCCCGTTGCTGTTCCTGCATGATCCCGATGCATTCGACTTCGAGTACATGGCTTCCGCCGGGGGTGCCGTAGACGCACTCGTTCACCTCCGTGACGAAGGGCTTGCCGGTGCCATCGGCGTCGCAACCGGCGACACGCAGCTGTTGCACCGGTATCTCGACCTGGGCGTGTTCGATGTGATCCTGTGTCACAACCGGTTCACTCTCGTCGATCGCAGCGCCGATGAGCTCTTCACTCGCGCAGTGGATCTCAGGGTGGGAGTTCTGAATGCGGCGGTCTATGGCGGTGGAATCCTTGCGCGCCCTGGCGAATCGACGAAGTACTCGTATCAGCCGGCCAGTCGCCAACTCCTTGACACGATCGCCGCCATGGACGCCGTCTGCGCGAGGTCCGGGATCGACTTGGCCACCGCCGCGCTTCAGTTCTCGCTCCGCGATCCCCGAATCGACGCCACGGTCGTGGGTATCACAAGTGAAGGCAGAATTTCGAGTCTCATGGCGTCGGCCGGCGTGCACATCCCTGACGCAGTTTGGGACGAGCTGGAACAGCTTGTCCCGCCCGCTTCCACATGGCTGGACCACCCGTCCCGTGGCGGCGCTTCTTCGTAGCTTCTTGGCGAGGAGGCTACGCCTTCGGGCCGTCCGGTCGGCGACGCGCCCAGGCGAGCGCGATGTGATTCATCATCGCCGCCGAGGCGTCGGCGGGATCGCCGCTGACAATCGCCTCCATGATCGCCTTGTGCTCATCGAGGGTCTCGGGAGGAACCCCGCCCTGCGGGATCCCGGTGAAGCGGTTGCTCTCCCGCGCGCGGGCGAACAGGATCCGGGTGATGTTGGAGGCCAGTCGATTGCCCGACTGCTCCATGATCGTGTAGTGGAAGGCGGCATCCGCATCGTTGTAGGCGTCGAGGTCGTCGGCGTGCCGCACGGTGTCGGCGTATGCGGCCCGGAGTTCGGCGGCGCGTTCGGGTGTCTGCTGCTCGGCGGCCGCCGCCGCCATCGACCCCTCGAGGCTGGCGCGAACGACCGACAGTTCGTCGAGAACGCCGAGAGAGTCGTCATGGTCGACGAGGGCCGACAGAACGACCGGGTCGAGAACGTTCCAGGTGCTCGGCGGATTCACCGAGGTGCCCCGCCCCTGCGCGACCGTCAGCAGGCCCTTCTCTTCGACGCGCTTGACCGACTCGCGGATCACCGTTCGGCTGACACCGAATTGCTGGCTCAGTATGCCCTCGGGCGGGAGTACCTCGCCAGGCTTGAGTTCGCCGGTCACGATGGCCGAGACCAAGTCGACGACGACCGCGACGCCCAGCCTGGCTGCGGGTGTGCGGGGAGCGGCGTCGCCGAACACCGACCGCGCCGGGGGCGTGCTGCCCTGTGGCTCGACCGTCATGGGTCTCAGTTTAGGTCCGGACTCCATGCTGTCTTCGACTCAGAGATCGGCTG
>Ga0207671_10006295_pt1 | contig 10603 bp, 4 predicted proteins | sample KBSC24metaG_FD_184352 | JGI IMG/M metagenome (GOLD analysis project Ga0207671, IMG submission 184352) | Corn rhizosphere microbial communities from Kellogg Biological Station, Michigan, USA - KBS C2-4 metaG (SPAdes) (version 2) | ecosystem: Host-associated > Plants > Roots > Rhizosphere > Soil... | reverse complement strand
TCGCATGCATCGGATGCAGCCCGCCGTGCGCCAGGCCGTGGAGGTGCTCCAGCGGCAACCGGCGACAGTCAAACAACTCTTCGTAGTGACCGATGGCCAGGCCGCCGGTTGGAAGCAATTGGGGGAAACCAAGGCGCTGCTCGACGCGGCGAAAAAGGACCTCGGAACCTGGCTGATCCTTGTGGGCGAGGCGGAGCAGCATAACCTGGCCGTGACCGATCTGCGGATGGCGAGCCCGCTCGCGCCGGTCAACGAGCCGATCCGCTTCGAAGTGGAGGTGACGAACACCGGCGTGACCGAGGCCCGGAGTGTGCAGGTCGGGCTCGGCGTCGATGCGGACCCGCCGGGGGACGAGACGGGGATCGATATCATCCCTCCCGGTGAATCGAAGAAGATCTCGCTTTTCGTGCCGTTTCGCGAAGCAGGTTATCACTCGGTCACCGCGCGTTTGCCGGGGGATCGCGATCCGGCGGACGATCAGCGGTCGCTGGCCGTGCGGGTCATCGATGCGATCGATGTGCTCCTCGTCGACGGCGACCCGGGTCTCGAGCCGCGGGAAAGCGAGGTCTTCTATCTGCGCAATGCGCTGACTCCTGTCCCGCCGGAGCAGCAGGAGAAGTATTACATCAAGACGAAGACGATCAGCCCGGCTGAACTGGCAGCGACGAAGCTCAGTGACTACGAGGCGGTCGTGCTGGCCAATGTTGCCGATCTGCCGGAGACCGTGGTGGCCGGGCTCGAAAAATACCTCCACGCCGGCGGCGGACTGATGGTGTTTCCCGGCTCGAAGATCAGTCCGAGTTTTTACAATGCCAAGCTCTTCACCGAGCGCGGGATTCTGCCCGCGGCCTTTGGCGAAGCGCATGGCAATCCCGAGCAGCAGGACCAGTTTTTCCATCTCCAGGGAAAAGGGTATGATCACCCGATCGTTTCGATCTGGCGCGATCCGGCGGCGGGCAGCCTGGCCACGGCGCATTTCCAGCGCGCCTTCACCCTCCAACCCGCCAAAGGCGCCCCGCCGCGACCAGAAGCCGGCCCGCCGGCGCTCGTCCTGTCCTACTCCGACGGTCAACTGGCGGTGATGGAGCGCATGTGGGGCTATGGGCGCGTCATTCAGTTCAGCAGCACAGCCGACACCGCGTGGAATGATCTCTGCATCCACCCGGTCTTCGTCCCCCTGATGCACCGGTTGCTCGGTGCGCTTGTTACCCGGCAGGATGATCACCTCAATGTGCGGGTGGGGGCACGGCTCAGCGCCGTCATGTCTGTGGACTTGATCGGCCGGGATCTGCGCATCCAACCGCCCGGAGACAAGGCGCCGGCCAGCCTGCGACGGGTGACGCTCAAGGACGGGTTGCCTCTGCTCGAGTTTGACGACACGGAGGTCGCCGGGGTCTATGAGGCGCGCCAGGGCGATGACGCGATTCCGTTGCGGCGCTTCGCGGTGCAATCCGATCCGGCGGAATCCCGGCTCGAAGAGCTTTCGGCAACCGATCTCAAAACTTTCGATGGCGTGGCCCAGGTCATTCGCTGGTCGCCGGAAACGAGCTTGCGCGGACGCCTGGAAACCGAGCGGACAGGCTCGGAATTCTGGCTTCCGCTGGTCCTGCTGGGACTCGCCGTGGCCGTGGCGGAAACAGTGCTGGGCAATCGCTGGAGCGTGTCGCGATGAATTTTCCCGAGCTTCTTTTACGGCTGTCCGGAGTGAAGGTCGAAAATGCCGCGGAGGTCACGGGCGCGCATGTCATCCTGCGCAACAGCGGGGCGATGGGCTGGGTGATCTTCGGTGCACTGGCGATCGGCGCGCTAACCTGGTGGAGCTATTGGCGCGACAGCCGCGAGGTAGTTTCCAAGGGCATGCGCCGGGTGTTGACGGTGCTGCGGGTTCTGCTCTTTCTCCTGCTCCTGCTGATTATCTTGCGGCCGGTCCTGGCCTTTACCGTCGAAGGGAAAATCCGCCGCCAGTTCATCACGCTGCTCGATGCGAGCGCGAGCATGAACATCCAGGACCCGCGATTCGACCAGGCGGACGTCGTTCGGGCGGCGATGGCCAAAGGCGAACTCAATTGGAAGAAAGGCCTTCAGCAATCGGTCGATGCGAAGCACGCGGCAGCCGACAAGCAGATCGCGCGGCTGGAGATCCTCCAGCACGTGCTCAAGGACGAGGACCTGGGTTTGCTGGCGAAATTCAACAAGGATTACGACCTCAGCAAGTTCACCTTTGGCCAGAATCTGGCCGAGGTCGGCAGCGCCTCCGCCGCGGCCGGGCAGGCGGCGCCCGCGGCTCCGACCGACCTCTACGCATGGGTCGATCAATTGTCCGCGAAGAGCCAGACGACGGCCATCGGTGACGCGGTGCGCGAGATCCTCGAGCGCAAGCGCGGGCAGCCGCTCGCAGGGATCTTTCTCGCCACCGACGGAGCGAGCAATACCGGCACCGCGCCCCTCGAGGCGGCGCGGCTGGCCCGCGCCGAAGGCGTGCCACTCTACATCTACGGCGTCGGTATCACCTCGCCGCGCGATATCATCGTGGCGAACCTCTTCACCCAGGACGTGGCCTTCGTGAAGGACGAATTACCGGTGACGGTCCGGGTGCGCGGGCAGGGGCTCCGTGGTGAAAAGGCGACGATCAATCTCAAGCTGGGTGACGAAGTGGTGGCCACCAAGGAGCTGACGTTCACCGACGACGAAGAGCAGACCGTTGCCCTGCCATTCACGCCCAAGCTGGCGGGCGAATTCGAACTGAAGGCCTCGATCGACCCGCGCCCGGACGAAGCCGCGAAGGACAACAACGCGGTGAGCCAGCGCCTCAAGGTCATCGATAGCAAGATCAAGGTGCTCATGGTCGAGGAGACGCCGCGCTGGGAGTTCCGTTATTTGCAAAGCGTCCTGTTGCGCGATCGGCGCATCGATCTGAAATGCTGGCTCGTGGAGGGAGACGCAACGATCGCCGAGGGCGCCGGCTCGCCCTACGTGAAAAGCTTCCCGGCCTCCAAGGAAGAGCTGTTCAAATACGACCTGGTGATCATCGGCGACATCGGCGTGCGAGAACTGGGAACGATGCCCATCGAATGGCTGGGCGAATTCGTCTCCAAATTTGGCGGCTCCTGCCTTTTCATCGCCGGCTCGCGCGCCAATCCCGTGGCGTATCGGGGGACGGAACTCGAGAAACTGCTCCCGGTCGAATTGGGGGCCAATGTCCCGCGTCCGACCGGGCCGGAGAGGCCGACCATGCTGGAACTCACGCCGCAAGGGCGCACCAGCGCGATGCTCAAGCTCTCCCCGAAAGAAGAGGAAAATGCCGCGATCTGGAAACGGCTGCCGAAAGTCTTCTGGATCGCGCACGTCACCCGTGCCAAGCCGGCGGCGCAAGTCCTTCTCCAGGATCCCGACGCGACGAAGGCGTCGCGCTTCGGCAAGATGCCCGTGGTGGCTCAGCAACAATATGGCCTCGGCCAGGTGCTCTACGTCGGGACCGACAATACCTGGCGCTGGCGCCGCAATGCGGATGAGCGGTTCTACCCGATTCTCTGGGGCCAGATCGCGCAGAAGCTCGGCCTCGCGCATTTGCTCGGCGGCTCGAAGCGGACGCAACTCAGCGTGGACAAGCAGAGCTACTCCACGGGGGACCGGGTGACCGTCTATGCCCGGCTCTATTCGGCGGACTTCAAGCCGCTCACCGATGCCTCGGTCGAAGGCAGCTACGTGATCAAGCCCGACGGGGCCGCCGCGGCGCCAGATTCCGCGCGGCAAAGCCTGACGCTGCGCGCGGTCCCCGAACAGCCCGGCATGTACCGTGGCGATTTCACGGCGATCGCACCGGGGCTGCACCAGTTTTCGGTAAAATCGGATGCTGGGACCGTGATCGAGTTCGGGGTGGCGGAAGCGAAGTTCGAGTCGGGCGAAACGGCGATGAACGAGCCGGTACTCAAGCAAATGGCGGAACTCAGCGGGGGAGCGTTCTTTCGCGAAGAGACACTCTTCAAGCTGCCCGAGGCCTTGAGCGCGAAGAGCGAGCGCGTCTCCTCTATCGTGGACGCCGAGTTGTGGTCGTCGCCGTTTTACTTCGCCCTGCTCCTGATTGTGTCGACGGTCGAATGGGCGTTGCGCAAGAAGGCCCAGTTGAAATAATTCACCCCCCGATGAGCGACTCAACGCCCCAACTCGCCACGCCGATCCGCTTGTCGGAGACGGCGCGGGAGATCTCCGCCCACATCGGGCGGCAGCGCTGGCGTCTGCGCTGGGTGACTCTCGGCACCGGGCTGGCCATGGGGGTCGTGACGGTGTGCGTCTGGCTGGTGGGCGAAACGGTGACGGACTTTTTCACGAATCTCCCGTGGCTCTTGCGGCTGGTTTTCCTGCTGGCGGGCATCGGTGGCACGGGCACGGTGATTTGGTGGTTCGCGCTCCGCCCGTGGCGGCGCCGGATCGATGACGACACGGTCGCATTGATGGTCGAGCGGGCGCTTCCGGCCTTTCGCTCGCGTTTCATTTCGGCGGTGCAACTCGCGAAGGCGATCGGTGGCTCCGCCTCGCCGGCCCTCGTCAAGGCGCTCATCGCGGAGACGACGGCCATGGCGGCGACCATGGATTTCCGGCCGGTCGTCGATACCTCGCGGCTGAAGCGCTGGTGGAAATTTGCGGGGCTGGCGTTGCTCATCGCGGCGGTGCTCGCCTTGATCGGTGGCATCCGGACGCCGCCCCTCGTGCGCCGTGCCGTGCTTTTCCGCGACGCCGTGCCGCGCAAAACGCTCATCCTGGATCTGAAAGCTCCGAGCGTGCTCGCCATCGGCGATGACTGGACGGTGACCGTCCGGGCCGGCGGCATCGTCCCGTCGCAGGGACGGCTCATCATCAAGACTTCCGGCCGCCGCCAGGTCTACGAATTGCCGCCCGACGGCGCGCTGCCGGCCTTTGGCCGCACCCTGCACAGCGTCCAGGAACCGTTCTCGGCGGTCGTTGCGCTGGGGGACGCGGAGACGGACAGCATCTTGGTGCGCGTGAAGCCGCGCCCCTCGGTGGCGGGCGTCGAATGCCGGCAGATTTTCCCGGCCTACACCCGCCTGCCGGGGCAACGCCGGGCGCTGGGCGATCTCAAAATTCTCGCCGGCAGCAAGCTCGACTTGAAGGTCAAGGCCAATGCCACGGTGAAATCCGGCGAGATCCGCCTCCTCGGCGCCGAGCACGACAAGGTCGTAAAATCGGTCCCGCTTGTGCCCGACGGCAAGATCGGGGTGCAACTCACCGGCGTGATCGAAATCCCCAGCCAGGGCGTCAGCGGGATGACGCTGAATCTTGTGGATGAGGACGGTGTGGAATCGCGCAGCCCGGCGGTGTATCCGCTGGAGATCATCCAGGACCAGCCGCCGACGGTCCGGATCGTGTTCCCGGAGCGGCGCGAGGAATTGCTCACGCGGGACGCGACGCTGCTCCTGGCGTTCGAGGCAAAGGACGACTTTGGCGTCGCCCGGGTGCGCCTGCACTATGCGGTGGATTGGGTGGAAGGCGCCAAGGACAAGACGATCGAACTGGATATTGGCAGCGCGCGGCCCCGGGAAATCACGCGCCGCTTCAACTGGCGCATCGGCCAGATCACCCCGCACGTCGAGGAAGGGACGGTCATCGACTACTGGATCGAGGCGCTCGATGCCAACGACGTCAACGGACCGGGAGTGGCGAAGTTGGACCACTACCAGGCGCGGATCGTCAGTGATGAAGAGAAGCGGGCCGACTTATCCAATCGCCTGAGCGACACCATGGAAGGGCTGAATGGTGTCCGGCAGGGGCAGGAGGACATCAATCGGCGGCTGGGCGAGATTATCTTCGAGAAGCCGCCGGAGCAGAAGTGAGGGCATTGCTTGATGGCGAACCCACGGATTTGCGTGGGTGGGGCGGCGCGTGTGTGAAGACCGGGTCGCGTTTAAAATCTTGATCTTGTCTCTCCTCCCGCCGGCAGAGGCTCTGCGGTGGAGACTTTCATGGGGTGTGAAGGTCTCTTCTCTCTTGTACGGGAGAGACAGACACTCACACACCCCTCTAAAGAGGAGGGGGTGTGTGAGTGTGTCTCCTGGGCTCCAGCGAGAGACTTTCACAGACCCGTGAAGGTCGTGAAAGTCTCCGTGAAAGTCTCCAGCCATGCCTATTGGCGAAGGTCAATTTCGTGAAAGAGGAACGCGTCGTTCGACGTAATCCTCTTGCGTCGATTTTCTCCTTCGAATGAAGTTTTTGGCCTGTCTCATCCTGTCCCTGCTTGCGCTTGCCTCGACTCCTGCGGCGGAGACCTCCCCTGCGGAGGAACGAGTGGAAGTGCTCGTGCCGGTAGGCCGGAACTTGAAGGCGGGTGGGCTGGCGTTCCAGGTGAACGGCACGGAATTCCAGCACAACCAGGTTCACTTTCACGTGGTGATCGCCGGAGAATCTGGTCAAGTCCTGAACGCCGCTTCGCTCCAGGCACGACTTGGATTCTATTCCTGGAGTTACGGTCCGCGAATTGACCGGACCCGGGAAGTCGCCCTCAAAGCGGACGGACCGTCGCTGGCCTGCGATTTCTCCGTCCACGCGGGATGGCTCATCGACAATTCTCTCTGTTTGGTTGTCACGAAACTCGAGGCGGCTTCCGTGCCGCTCCTATCCTATTACCTTTGCCCCAGCAAATTTTGGGATCCTGATCGCTGTCTTCGCAACGACTACGATGCGCTGAGCGTTTATCAGAAGACGCCGAGTTTCTTCGGTTACGGGCACGACGGAAACGAAATCACGATCGACCTGAATGGTGACAGAAGGCCGGAAAAGCTCCTGGTGAGTATGACTCACGCCCATTGGGGGCATTACTCCATGTTCACTTATCGAAACAAGAAATGGCGGTACATCGGAGATGCCAGGATGGGGGACAATCCACGTTTGGCGAAGAGCACGCACCACGGCTGGCACGATTTCACTGTCGATATCGAGGGGTCGCGGGGCCAGGTTTCTCGCAGCTACTACCGTTGGGACACCAGCTCGAACGAATATGAGGAAGTCCGCACTTGGGAGATCGGGCCCGTGGAGCACGATCCGTCGTTGGATCCGTAGGGATAAGGTCGGACGTCACTCAAAGAGTTCCGGAGTGATGTGACGGGCACCGTGAATGATTCGCACGATGGAAACGCCATCGTCCTCGGGTCGATGAAAGATCAAGTAGTTGCCGACAGGTATACAGCGAAGATCCGGCAAAAGGTGTTCGACCGGACGACCCAAGTGGGGCTGGGTAGCCAGTTGGTTGATTGCTGCCGTGAAGCGGTCGATCAGGCGATCCGCAGCTGCAAGGTCATGGCGGGCGACCTGAACCCAAATTTCCAAAGCGTCCAGTTCCGCCTGATACGCCCGTTTGGCTTTCGGCATCTCAGGACCCACCAAGCTGGGCCGCGAGCAATGCCCGACCCTTCCGCTTAATTTCCTCCCCGTCCCACTCAGCCACCCTTCCCGAGTCGCAATCGACCAAACCGTCGCGCAACTTCTCCTTCAGTTTTGCAACCTGAAACTGGCGAAATTCTTCACGCGTCCGAAGAGTTTCGAGTGCCTCTCGCAACAGCTCACTTTCGTCCACAAAACGGCCCGACCGGAGGGCTTCTTCGACGAACTCCTGCAATTCTGGAGACAGATTCAGTGCGATAGTCACATCATTCGTATAGCCGGAGGCGGGCTCGTGGTCAATTTTGCCCGGAATCGGGCGAGCACTTCGGTTTGACGCAGGGGCAAAGGCCTGAGACTATCCCGGTTGTTCCTTCCCAAGCTATGAAACGACTCCCGCTCTACTTCGTGCTCGCGCAATTTGTCGTTCCGGTCCTGACGGCGGCGCCCACGATCGACTCCTCGGAGCAGATCCGCGAGGGTCAGGTCAAGCAGCAGCAGCTTCGTGGCGAGGCGCAACGGCTGGTCGATCAACTCGACAGCATGCTGGGCGAATACGAGCGAAATGGACTCGCGGGCGATGAAACCAAGACGGTGCAGGCCGTCCGCGATTCGCTGCAAAAGCTTTCGGTCGACGAGATGAAGCAAGTGGTCGACCTGCTCGAAAGGGCGCGCGGCGCCGCCAATGCCGGGGAGGCGAAGCAACGGGTCTCGGATGCCTACACGAGCCAGAAGGCGATCCTCAACGAGATGCAGAAGCTGCTGGCCGATCATTTGCGGAACCAGCAGGCGCAGGAAATCTCGATGCAGATCGCCAAGCTCGCCGAGCGCGAGGCGGCCAATTTGCAGAACGGTATCAATCTCGCGCAATGGACCGGGGCGAAGAAGCCGGCGAATTTCGAAGCGGCCATGGAAGCGAATCTCCAGGGCCAGCAAGCGGAGCAGGCGGCGATCGCGGAGGAGTTGCGCGTGGCGGCGCAGAAGGTGGCATCCTTTGCCAAGGAACCTGGCAATGCGGAAACCGCCGCCCGCATGAACAAGGCCCTCGAGTCGCTGGCCCAAGTGCAGCCCAAGGCGGACAAAGCCGCCGAATCGCTCAAGGGCGGACAGCTTTTCAAGGCGGTTGAGGATGAAAAGGCGGCCCGTGATGGCATGCGCCGGCTCGCCCGGGAAATGGCGCCGCCGAAGGATCGCGTGGAAGCTTTGCGCACGGCGCAGCGGGAACTCGAGAAGATGATCGAGGATCAAAAGGAAATGGCGAAGGATGCCGCGAATCCCAGAGGGGACGCGGTATCCAATGAAAACAAGCAGGGGAATTTGGCGGGCAAGGGTGATGAATTGGCGCAAGGCCTGGCCAAGAACACGCCGGCCGTCGCGCAGGACGTGAAGGCGGCCGTGGAGAAGATGCAGGAGGCGCGCGGGGCCATCATGGACAAGAACGCCGCCGCGGCCGCGAAGAATGCGCAGGAAGCCGTCGCGGGATTGCAAGCCGCGCAGGCGAAGGTGGGCCAGGAGTTGGCCAAGGCCGAGGCGCTGGCGGGAAAATCGGGCGACCCGGTCAAAGATTTGCAGGCCATGCAGAAGCAGGCCGAAGAACTGGCCAGGCAGCAAGCCGCCGCGGCGCAGAATCCCGACAAGTCGGGCCAGGCTGCGCTCACCGACAAGATCAGCGAAGCCGCGCGACAGGCGGAGAAGGTGGCGCCCGGTGCCGCGCCCGCATTACAGCAGGCGATGGCGAACGCGCAGAAGGCCGCGCAGGCTGCGCAGCAGGCGGCTCAAGCGGCGCAGCAAGCCCAGGCGGCGAAAGCCGGGCAGCCGGCGATGGCCCAGGCGCAGCCCCAAGGAGCCCAGGCCGCGAAGCCAGGACAGCAGGCGCAACCAGGTGCGCAACCACAACCGGGAGCGCAGCCGCAACCAGGCGCCCAGCCTCAGAATGCGCAGGCTGCTGCCGCGCAGGCGCAACAAGCGCAGCAGGCCGCCCAGCAGGCCCAGCAAGCGGCGGCGCAGAATCTCGCGCAAGCCGCCCAGCAACTGGCCCAGCAGGCGCAGCAGGCCCAGCAAGCCCAGCAGCAGGCGGCCCAGGCTCAGCAGGCCCAGAAGGAACTCGCGGACATCATCGTCGCGGAACAAAAACTTCAGGTCGATACGGCGAAGAGCAGCGCGCGCACTCCGGCGGGCAAGCCGGCGTCCAAGGGTTCGTTCGCCGGCCAGTCGGGGCAGCAGCAAACCATCGCCGATCGCACCAGCGCATTCGAAAATACGCTTACCCCGGACCTCGCGGCCGCGAAACCGTCCGTCCATGAAGCGGAGGGACAGATGATCCAGGCGAAACTGGCCCTCGATAAACCGGACGGCAAGGTGGCTCAGGGCGCGGAGCAAAAGGCGCTTGATGCCCTATTCGACGCGCAGAAAGCCCTCCAGCAGGTGGCGCAAGCGCAGCAGCAAGCCCAGAATCAACCGCAGAACCAGCAGCAGAATGCGCAGGCACAGCAGCAAGTCGCCGCGCAACTCGCGCAGGCCCAGGCGGCGGTGAACAATGCGAACCAGGCGCTGCAGCAGGCCCAGCAGGCGCAAGCCAACGCCCAGGCGGCGCAGCAGGCGCAACAGGCCGCGCAACAAGCCGGCCAGCAGGCCCAGCAAGCCCAGCAGCAAGCGCAACAGGCCGCCCAGCAGGCGCAACAAGCGGCGCAGCAAGCCCAGCAGGCTGGCAATCAACCGGCCGCCGCGCAGGCCAATCAACAGGCGCAGCAGGCGAATCAGCAAGCGCAGCAGGCTGGTCAGCAGGCGCAGCAAGCGAACCAGCAAGCCCAGCAGGCCGGTCAGCAAGCGGCCGCCCAACAGGCCGCGGCGCAGAAGGCCGAGGCCCAGGCGGCCGCGCAATTGCAGCAGGCGGCCGCGGATGCGACGCAGGCCGCGGCCCAGGGACAACCAGGCAACAATCCAGCGCAGCAAGCGGCGCAGAACGCCGCCCAGGCCGCGGCGCAGGGGGCTGCGCAGGCCGCCGCACAAAATCTTCCCGGCGCGCAGGCCCAGGCCCAGGCCGCGCAACAGGCGCTCGCCGACGCGCAAGCGGCGATCGCGCAGGCACAATCCGGCGTGACGGCAGCCAATACTCCCGGACAACCGGGCATGCCTGGGCAGCCAGGACAGCCCGGCAGCCAGCCTGGGCAACCGGGTCAGCCCGGTCAGCCTGGACAACCTGGTCAATTGGCGG
>Ga0207671_10006291_pt1 | contig 10605 bp, 7 predicted proteins | sample KBSC24metaG_FD_184352 | JGI IMG/M metagenome (GOLD analysis project Ga0207671, IMG submission 184352) | Corn rhizosphere microbial communities from Kellogg Biological Station, Michigan, USA - KBS C2-4 metaG (SPAdes) (version 2) | ecosystem: Host-associated > Plants > Roots > Rhizosphere > Soil... | reverse complement strand
GGATACGCCCAGCTCGCGCTCGGTGAACGTGATGGGCACCTCGACGACGCTGAATCCCGCGCTGATGGTGCGCCAGGTCAGATCGATCTGGAAGCAATAGCCCTTGGAGTCGACGGCGCCGAGGTCGATCTTCTCGAGAACCTCGCGCCGGTACGCGCGGTACCCCGCGGTGATGTCCTTGATGTCGACGCCGAGTGAGATTCGCGAGTATCCGTTGGCGGTCTGCGACAGCACCATGCGCCTGCGCGGCCAGTTGCGCACCGTTCCGCCAGGGATGTAACGCGAACCGATGGCCAGGTCGGCACCTGCGTCGACGGCGTCCAGGAGCCGGTAAAGCTCTTCGGGGGCGTGCGAACCGTCGGCGTCCATCTCCACCAGCACCGAGTACCCACGGCCCAGTCCCCAGGCGAATCCGGCCAGGTAGGCGGCGCCGAGGCCGCCCTTGGCGGTGCGGTGCATGACGTGGATGCGGTCCGGGTCGGCCAGCGACAGCTCGTTGGCCAGTTCGCCCGTGCCGTCCGGGCTGCCGTCGTCGACGATGAGAACGTGTACGTCGGGTCGCGCGGCGTGCACCCTGCCGACGATGAGCGGCAGATTGTCCCGCTCGTTATAGGTCGGAATGATGACCAGCGTGCGCTGACTCCGGCGGTCGCCCCCTGCGGTCATGCGCGATCTCGCTGCGCTTCTCGCTCCACAGTCATTTGGCTCCTTCGTCGTCGGTCGCCTTCTTGCGGCGACGCACGAAGCTCCCATTGTGCAGTATCGCCGCGGCCAGGGACGCAACACCGATGGCAACGAGTAGTCCTTGGACGATCGGACCCCACCTGGTTGCGGGCGTCAGATCCGTCTTGAGCCGGATCTGGCTATCCAGGTAGGCAGGCTCGAAGAAGGCCGTGCGGGCCACCACGTGGCCGTCTGGCGCCACCACCGCGCTGATGCCGGTGGTGCCCGACACCACCGTGTAGCGATCGTGCTCGACGGCCCGCAGCCGGGCGAACGCGAGCTGCTGAGCGCTCATCGCCTCGGTGAACGTGGCGTTGTTGGCAGGAACGGCAAGCACTTGGGCACCGTTGAGCACCGACTCGCGGGCGGCACGGTCGAAGATCACCTCCCAGCACGTGGTGACCCCGATCGGAATGCCAGCGGCGTTGACCACCCCATTGCCGGTGCCCGGCAGGAAGTAACCGGCCCTGTCGGCGAACGACGACAGGTGAGCAAAGAAGCTGCGCCACGGCAGGTACTCGCCGAACGGCTGCACGATCTGCTTGTCGTGCCGCTCGCCGGGGCCGCTCTGCCCGTCCCACACGATCACCGAGTTGGTCGACACCGGGTTGGCCGGGGTGTAACCGGGTGCGGCGAGGACGGCGCCGACCAGGATCGGGGCGTGCACCGCGTTGGCCGCCGCTGAGATGACCTCGGCAGCGTCGGCATTCCTGATGGGGTCGATGTCGGACGAGTTCTCCGGCCAGATCACCACCGCCGGCTGCGGCGCCCGGCCCGCGCGCACGTCCTCGGCGAGGAGCATGGTCTCGCGGACGTGGTTGTCGAGCACCGCGCGCCGCTGGGCGTTGAACTCCAGGCCGAGCCTCGGCACGTTGCCCTGCACCGCGGCGATCGTGGCCGCGGGATCGTCACCGGCGCCCAGCCCGGACTGGCGTACGTGTGGGCCCGCCAGCGCCACCGTGAGCAGGACGACCACGATGCACACGCCTGGGAGCACCACGACTGGCCGCGCGGCGGCGGTTCGCGGAGTGTGACGCCACCACCGCACGCCCTCCATCACGATCGCCACCAGGCTGAAGCCGATCAGCACGACGGCGAACGACACCAGCGGCGCGCCACCGAAGTGCGCGATGGGCAGCAGCGGGCTGTCCGTCTGGCCGAATCCGACCACACCCCAAGGGAATCCGCCGAACGGCACGGTCGACTTCAGCCATTCCACGAGCGCCCATAGACCAGCGAACGCAAGGGGCCAACCGGGGAGCTTCCGCACGGCGAAGGCCAAGAGTCCGAACAGACCCGGGAACAGAGCCTCCATGGTCGACAGCGCGAGCCACGGGGCCGGCCCCACCAAACCGCTGATCCACGGCAACAACGGCACGTAGAACGCGAGGCCGAAGAGGAATCCGTAGCCGAATCCCCCTGCGGGCGTGGTGTCGGGATGCGTCAGCACCCAGGCCAGCAACGCGAACGCGGCGATCGCCAGATACCACCAGCCGAACGGTGGAAAGCTCAGGCACAGCAGTAGACCCGCTGCGACGGCGGCGGACAGGCGCAGCGCCCGCTGCTCCAGCACCCGGCGCAGCCGTGCGGCGACCCGCATCCACCGCGATGGCGGCGTGGATGGGTCGACGGCGGGCGCCTGCTCGGCGACCCCTTCAACGAGGCCTTCTGGCGCGTCCGCGTCGTCGACTTCCTCGATGACGTCGTCCTTGATGTCGTCCGTGACCGCGGGCAGCGTGATCGTGTCGTCGTGCGGCCGAGACCAGTCGCGTCGGCGCTTGCGGTCAGCCATGAATGGTGACACCCCGCAGCACCGTCTGGCGGCACGTCGGCAGCGCATCGTCGGCGCCGAGCCGGGGCAGGGCGGGCACCCGCGACCGCGGGTCGGTGGACCAGCGCTGCACGGTGTCCGCAGGCGCCGCGACCTCGAGCCCCTCGGGAACGTCCCAGACCGCATACGACGCAGGCGCACCCGGCGCGAGCGTCCCCGTGACGCCGTCGCGGACCCCGCCGGCCCGCCAGGCGCCGCGGGTGGCCGCCCCGAACGCGGCGCGGGCCGAGATCGCACTCCCGTGCGTCTGGTGCCGTATTGCGGCACGCACGGTCGCCCAGGGATTCATGCTGGTCACGGGACTGTCCGAGCCGAAGGCGATGGGCACGCCTTGGGATGCTAACAGGGCGAATGGATTGAGCCCCCTGGCTCGGTCCGCACCCAATCGCTGTGCATACATGCCGTGCTCACCGCCCCACGCAGCGTCGAAGTTCGGTTGCATGCTGGCCACGACGCCCAGCGCACCGAGTCTGCCTGCTTGCTCTGCGGTCACCATCTCCAGGTGCTCCAAGCGGTGGCCGCACCTGGCGACGGCGGGGCCGCCGAACCGGTCCGCGACGCGGTCAAGGGCGTCGACCACCGCGGCAACCGCGGCGTCGCCGATGACGTGGAACCCTGCCGTGATGCCGGCCTCGGTGCACGCGCTCAGATGGGCCTCGACGGCGTCGGCGTCCAGATAGGTGTTGCCGCACGTGTGCGGGGCGTCGGCGTAGGGCTCTTCCAGCCACGCAGTGCGCGATCCGAGTGCGCCGTCGACGAACAGGTCACCGGCCAACCCGGTGGCGCCGGTCTCGTCGTGCAGTGCGCGTGCATCGTCGGCGGTGCGCACGGCCTCACCCCAGTAGCCGACGATCTCGACGCCGTGGTCGAGGGTGCGCAGCGCATGCCAGTCGTCGATGCCACCGATCTGCGGACCGGCGCACTCGTGCACGGCGACGATGCCGGAACGCGCCGCGAGGTCGAGCGCGGCGACGCGGGCCTCGCGTAACTGGTTGGGCGTCAACATCTCCCGCGCGGCCGCCCGTGCCAGGTGATGGGCGTCGACGGTGAGCGTCGTTTGTGGGTGGTACCCAGGTGCGGTAGTCAGGTCCGGCACCAGCTGCCGCAGCCCCGTGGATGCGACCGCGGAGTGCACGTCGACCCTCGCCAGGTACGCGGGCCTGCCGCCGAGGATGGCGTCCAACTCCTGGGTTGTCGGCGGAGTGCTTGTCGGCCAGTCGGTTTCGTCCCATCCGTGCCCCCAGATCAGGCCGTCCGGGTTTCGCTGCGCGTAGTCGGTCACGCGCCGGAGCAAGTCATCGAGTGAGGTGGCCGCGTGCAGGTCGAGGCCGACGACGGACAGCCCCGTCGCTGTGAGGTGGACATGGCTGTCGACGAACGCCGGCGCGACGAAGCCGCCGTCCAGGTCGACGACGTCGGCGTCGGGGAACTGCACTCTTCCGACGTCGTCGGTGCCGAGCCACCGCACCACGCCGTCGGGGCCGTCGCTCACGGCCATCGCGGTGGCATCCGGCATCGCCGGGCTGTGCACGCGCCCGTTGACGAGAAGCGTCGTCAAGTTAGTCGACGCGCCGTGGCAGGTAGCGCAGGTCGACCGCGTCAGATTTCCCGTCGCTTCGCTCGCCCTGGACGCTGACGTCACCGTCGACGACGTCGACGACCTCACCATCGATGTAGTCGCCGCGGCCGGCCCGGTAAGGCGCGCCGCCCGCGGTGGCCACGACGAGCGGAACCCGGAACAGCCCGCGGGAGGCCAGTGCGACGACGGCCGGACGCGCCAGCGCGCGGGTGGGCGGCAGGAGCAGCAGGGCGCCCAGCACGGAGGTGACGAGCCCCGGCACGACCGTCAGAACGGAACCCAGGGCGACCAGGACACCGTCGGGCAGGGCGCCGCTTGGTGCGGCCAGCCCTGACCGGAGTCGCTGGATCTGGCGCTTGACCTGCGAACCGGCCAGCGCAAGGCCGAGCGCGAAGGTGCCGACCAGCAGGAGCACGGTCCAGCCGAAGCCGATCGTGGACGCCAGTCCGACCACCACCGCCAGCTCGACGAGGGCGTAGACGAGGAACAGCCGCTTAGCCATGAATTCTCAACGCTCGATGGGACCCTGGGGTTCCGCGTCGGCGAAGGTCTCCGACACGGCTCAGATCGCTGCCAGCTCGATGGTCACGTTGTTCTTCATGCCGCCGCGCAGCTTGGAGAAGACGTTGAACGCCTTGCCGACGACCCCGTATCTCTTGCCGATGGCGTCGTAGGTCGCGCCGTTGGCCGACTTGTCCAGGATGGCGGCGGTGGCATCGACGGCCTCACCCTTGACGTTTCCGGTGCGATCACACGGGGCGATGGTCACGTGCGACGTGTTGCGGATCCGCTTGACCTTCCAGGACGTCTCCTGGGTGATGACGACGAGGCGGTCACCGTGGGGTGCGGCCCAGATGGCCGTCGGCTTCGGTCTGCCGTCCTTGGTGAAGGTGGTCAGCAGGATGTACTCCGACTTGGCGACGTCGGCAAAGGTCACTGGCATGGCACCAAACCTACCGGTGCCGTCCTCGCCCACCCGTGCCAGCACCGTGGCCGGTTCGTGAATTTGGCGACGCATTCGCGGCGTGTTGCGTCGCCGGATTCACAAACCAGGGTGGCGTACTTGGAGGGCGCTGGCCGTTAGCCCTCGAGGTCGCCCTCGGTCTCCAGCAGCACCCTGCGCAGCCCGTCGAGCGTGGCCGCCTCCGGCTCGGCCCACATTCCGCGGCCCGCCGCCTCGAGCAACCGTTCCGCCATGCCGTGCAGCGCCCACGGGTTGGATTCGGCCATGAACTTGCGGTTTTCGTCGTCGAGCACGTACTCCCCCGCCAGCCGCTCGTACATCCAGTCGGCCATCACGCCAGCGGTGGCGTCGTAGCCGAACAGGTAGTCGACGGTGGCGGCCATCTCGAACGCGCCCTTGTACCCGTGCCTGCGCATCGCCGTCATCCACCGTGGGTTGACGACGCGGGCACGGAACACCCGGGTGGTCTCCTCCGACAAGCTGCGGGTGCGAACCGCATCGGGTCGGGTGTTGTCGCCGATGTAGGCGGCGGGCGCCTGCCCGGTCAGCGCGCGGACCGTGGCCACCATGCCGCCGTGGTACTGGAAGTAGTCGTCGGAGTCGGCGATGTCGTGCTCGCGGGTGTCGGTGTTCTTGGCCGCCACCGCAATTCGCCGGTACTGGCGGTTCATATCATCACTGGCGGCGGCTCCGTTCAATCCGCGCCCGTAGGCGAAGCCGCCCCACGCGGTGTAGACCTCGGCGAGGTCGGCGTCGTCGCGCCAGTTCTTGCTGTCGATGAGCTGCAGCAGCCCCGCGCCGTAGGTGCCCGGCCTCGAGCCGAAGATCCTGGTCGTCGCGCGGCGCTGGTCGCCGTGGTCGGCGAGGTCGGCCTTGGAGTGCGCCCGGACGTAGTTGGCCTCGTCGGGTTCGTCGAGCTCGGCGACGAGGCGGACGGCGTCGTCGAGCATCGTCACGACGTGCGGGAACGCGTCGCGGAAAAAGCCAGAGATGCGGACGGTGACGTCGATGCGGGGCCGGTCAAGCTCCTCCAACGTCATCGCCTCGAGGTCGACGACGCGGCGCGACGCGTCATCCCACACCGGCCGAACACCAAGCAGCGCAAGGACTTCGGCGATGTCGTCGCCGGACGTGCGCATCGCCGAGGTACCCCATACGGACAAGCCGACCGACTGCGGCCAGCGTCCGTAGTCGTCGCGGTAACGGGCCAGCAGCGAATCGGCCATCGCCACGCCGGTGTCCCACGCCAGCCGCGACGGCACCGCCTTGGGATCGACGGAGTAGAAGTTCCTGCCCGTAGGGAGCACGTTGACCAGCCCCCGCAGCGGCGATCCCGACGGCCCCGCCGCGATGAACCGACCGTCGAGGGCACGCAGCACCTGGTCGATCTCCGCCGAGGTGCCCGCGAGCCTCGGCACCACCTCGGTGGCCGCGAAGCGCAGCACCGCCGCGACGTTCGGATCGTCGGTCAGCCGATCGACCTGCTCGGCATCCCAACCGGTCTCCTGCAGCGCGACGACCAGCGCACGCGCCTTCTCCTCGGCCTCGTCGACGGCGCCGCGGACGTCGGTGCCATCCTCGATCAGCCCCAGCGCCTGTCGCAGGCCCGGCACTGAGCTATCGCCGCCGAACAGTTGCTTGGCACGCAGGATCGCCAGCACCAGGTCGACCTGCGGCTCGCCTGCGGGCGCCCGGCCGAGGATGTGCAGCCCGTCCCGGATCTGGACGTCCTTGATCTCGCACAGCCAGCCGTCGACGTGCAGCAGCATGTCGTCGAAGACGTCCTCGTCTGGCCGATCCTCCAGCCCGAGATCGTGGTCCATCTTCGCCGCACGCATCAGCGTCCAGATCTGCTGGCGGATGGCGGGCAGCTTGCCGGGATCCAGGGTGGAGATGTTGGCGTGCTCGTCGAGCAGTTGCTCCAAACGGGCGATGTCGCCATAGGTTTCGGCACGGGCCATCGGCGGGATGAGATGGTCGATGAGCGTGGCGTGCGCCCGCCGCTTGGCCTGGGTGCCCTCACCGGGATCGTTGACCAGGAACGGGTAGATCAGTGGCAAGTCGCCGAGCGCGGCGTCGGTGCCGCACGTCGCCGACATGCCGAGCGTCTTGCCCGGCAGCCACTCGAGGTTGCCGTGCTTGCCGAGGTGCACCACCGCGTCGGCGCCGAATCCGCCGTCGGCCACCGACCGGCCGAGCCAGTGATAGGCGGCCAGGTAGTGGTGGCTGGGCGGCAGATCCGGGTCGTGGTAGATCGCGACGGGGTTCGCACCGAAGCCGCGGGGCGGTTGTACCAGCAGCACGGTGTTGCCCGCCTGCATGGCGGCGATGACGATCTCGCCGTCGGGATCTGCGCTGCGGTCGACGAAGAGTTCGCCGGGCGCGGACCCCCAGTGTTCGACGATCTGGTCGGTCAGTGCGGCAGGCAGGGTCGAGAACCATTCGCGATACACCGTGGCGGGCAACCGGATCGGGTTCCCGATCAGCTGCCCCTCGGTAAGCCAGTCCGGGTCCTGGCCGCCGCGTTCGATCAACGCGTGGATGAGGGCGTCGCCGTCCTGGGCGTCGACGCCTGGCACCTCGCCGATCTCGTAGCCGGCGTCGCGCATCGCCCGCAGCAGCGCCACTGCGCTGGCCGGGGTGTCCAAGCCGACGGCGTTGCCGATGCGGGCGTGCTTGGTGGGGTAGGCCGAGAACACGACGGCCACCCGCTTCTCGTTGGCGGGAATGGTGCGGAGCCGGGCATGCCGCACGGCGAGCCCGGCCACCCGTGCGCACCGTTCGGGATCGCCGACATAGGAGATCAGTCCCTCGTCGTCGATCTCCTTGAACGAGAACGGGACGGTGATGATGCGGCCGTCGAACTCCGGCACCGCGACCTGGGTCGCGACGTCCAGCGGGCTGAGACCCTCGTCGCTGCCGTCCCATTGGGCGCGGGACGTGGTCAGACACAACCCCTGCAGGATCGGCACGTCGAGTGCCGCCAGGTGCGCGACGTTCCAGCTGTCGTCGTCACCACCGGCGCCGACGGTGGCGGGAACCGCACCGCCCGCGGCAAGCACCGTCACCACCATCGCGTCTGCGGTCTTGAGGGTGTCGAGCAGCTCGGGGGCAGGCGTGCGCAGGGACGCACAGTAGATGGGCAGCGCGCGACCGCCCGCCGATTCGATGGCCTGGCAGAGTGATTCGACGTAGGCGGTGTTGCCTGCCAACTGCTGGGCGCGGTAGTAGAGCACCGCGATGGTGGGGCCCTCGTAGTTCGTCGAGTGATTCGTCGACACCCGTTCGAGGACACCCCAACTGGGAAGGGTCACCGGCGTTTCGAATCCGATTCCGGTCATCAGCACGGTGTCGGACAGGAAGGCGTGCAGCTGCTTGAGGTTTTCGACTCCGCCCTGCGCCAGATAGACGTGCGTCTGCAGCGCTATGCCCGCGGGCACGTTGGAGCGGTCCATCAGCTCGGCGTCGGGCGCCTGTTCGCCGCTCACCACGATCGCGGGGACGCCGCTGGCGAGAACCGCGTCGATGCCGTCCTCCCAGGCGCGGAAACCGCCGAGGATGCGCACCACCACGACGTCGACGCCGGCCATCAGCTCGGCCAGGTCATCGACGAGCAGCCGGGACGGGTTGGCCCACCTATACCCGGCACCGCTGGTGCGGGCGGTGATCAGATCGGTGTCGGACGTCGACAGCAACAGAACGGTGGGCGACGACACTCGGTCCTGATCGGCTTGGGGCACGCACCATTCGTACCGCACCGGCGCCACCAGTTGGGACGTCGGTGTGGCTGGTCGATCAGCGGTCGGAGTTACCCCAGCGGCTGTACCACGACTGCGGGTACGGCTGACCGGCGGCGACGATGAGCACGGCCACCACGGCAAAGAACACGATGAGTCCGAACATTTCAATCCTCCTGTGCCTCCGAGCGCTCCGTCGACGTTGACGGGACTTCAGGAATGCTCAAACGAAACGTAGAGCCGATTCGCCCGAATTCGGGGCTTTCGTGTGCGATGGAACACACCCGACGAGAACGTGACGCAGTTCACATCGAAGCGTGGGAGTAGTTCGAATCGCGGCCAGCCAAATACTGGTCGCGCCGGGGCGAATCTGCGGAAATCTCTAAGTGGCCAACTTCCCCAACATCGTGAAACTCGGCGCGCACATCGGCGCCAGGATCGACGGCGTGCACCTCGGCGGCGACGTCCCCGAGGCGACCGTCAAGGTGATCAACGACGCCCTCCTGACGCACAAGGTGATCTTCTTCCGCGGCCAGGACCATCTCGACGACGACGGGCAGCTCGCGTTCGCCAAGCGCCTCGGGACGCCGACCACCGCACACCCCACGGTCACCTCGCGGGGTGAGCGGGTGCTGCCGATCGACTCGCAATACGACAAGGCCAACAGCTGGCACACCGACGTGACCTTCGTCGACCGGATCCCGAAAGCCTCACTGCTGCGGGCGGTTACGCTGCCCAAGTACGGCGGCACCACGACGTGGGCGTCGACCGAGGCCGCCTACGACCAGCTGCCCGCTCCCCTGCGCGCGCTGACCGAGAACCTGTGGGCTGTGCACACCAACCAGTACGACTACGCCGAGAGCTACTACTCCTCGAAGGCCGAGACGCTGACCGACGCGGAGCGTGAGTACCGTGACGAGTTCGTCTCGGAGTACTACGAAACCGAGCATCCGGTGGTGCGCGTGCACCCGGAGACGGGCAAGCGGGTGCTGCTGCTCGGCCACTTCATCAAGCGGTTCGTCGGTCTTGGCAGCACCGAGTCGAGCGCCCTGTTCCAGCTGCTGCAGAACCGGGTCACCAAGTTGGAGAACACCATTCGCTGGTCCTGGCTGCCAGGTGACCTCGCCATCTGGGACAACAGGGCCACGCAGCACTACGCGGTGTCCGACTACGACGACCAGTACCGCAGGCTCAGTCGCATCACGCTGGCAGGCGACGTCCCCGTCGACGTGCACGGCACGCCGAGCCGCGTGATCGCCGGTGACGCGTCGCACTACTCGGACGTGGTGGTACCGCTGGCGGTCTGAGCGCCGACCAACGATTCAGAGCCGGAGCATCTCCCGGCACATCGCGGCATCCTCAAGGTAGCCGCAACGCCCGGGAAGGCTTCGCGGCACGCGTCGATCCGCGCGTTGCTTGCGCCGGGCGGCGGCCGCCGCGAACATGACCGCCCCAGCTGAGATGAGGACGGACGCGGACCCCTCGACCACCGCGCCCGTCCTGGCCAATCCGCGCCTCGCGTACTGCGGCGCCGAAACCCGTATAGACATGCCGTTCTCCCTGTTCGGGCCCCCGTGGATCCGGGGACAACCGACCTATGGCGACCGTATTTCGATGGCGGCACGTGATCACGCGTAGTCCGCTACTCGAATCGCAGATTTGGGTGGGGCTCCTATGCTCGAAGCCGAGATGACTCGAGTCCGCGACGACGATGCCTGCCCCGGCGCACTGCAGATGCACCAGGCGGCCGACGGGGCGCTGGCCCGGATCC
>Ga0207671_10006287_pt1 | contig 10606 bp, 6 predicted proteins | sample KBSC24metaG_FD_184352 | JGI IMG/M metagenome (GOLD analysis project Ga0207671, IMG submission 184352) | Corn rhizosphere microbial communities from Kellogg Biological Station, Michigan, USA - KBS C2-4 metaG (SPAdes) (version 2) | ecosystem: Host-associated > Plants > Roots > Rhizosphere > Soil... | reverse complement strand
TTATCAGCAGCAACTATCAAAAAAACTTCGACTATGTTAACAAGTAGTCCTATAGCCGATACTACCAAAAAATACAAGATTACGATAGCAAAAAGTCCTATCCCTAGCACTAATAAAAACTACCAGGGGCCAGTATTTACCGCGGTAGAAAATGAACCGACTTATCCTGGCGGGCAACAAAAACTCAATGCTTTTTTGCAACAGAATATAAAATACCCAGCGGAAATGAGGCAGAAAAAAGTTGAAGGAAAAGTATTTGTCAGCTTTATCGTTGAAAAAGATGGTTCTTTAAATGAACTAAAAGTATTACATGAGCCCGGTTACGGTTCAGGACAAGAAGCTTTACGTGTCCTTGGAAGATCGCCAAAATGGACACCTGGTATACAGAACGGGCATAAAGTACGTGTGCAATATGTATTGCCTATTAATTTTTCTTTAAAAGGATAAAGGAAGATATCTATAATGTCTTGCGGGAGACAGCTTTACCCTGCAAGACATTTTAACAAATGCCTAAATAAAGCTTTTTGCTTTTTCCAATGCCTTATCCAAGCCACTGATCTCCTTACCGCCTGCAGTTGCAAAAAATGGCTGACCACCACCACCACCCTGAATTTCTTTAGCGAGTTCGCGAACGATGTTGCCGGCATTCAGTCCTTTATCTTTTACCAGGTTTTCAGAGATCATTACGGTGATATTCGGTTTACCTTCAAAATCAGCAGCCAGTACAAGGAAAAGATCACTTATAATGTCTTTTAACTGATAAGCCAGGTTCTTTACTGACTCTGCATTTGGCAAGGCAACTTTTTCAGCGATAAAGTTGATACCGTTAACATTTTGTACTTTCTTAGCAAGCTCGTTTTTCAGGCCCGCTGATTTTTCGAGCACCGATTTTTCGATCTCTTTCTTCAGCTTACTGTTTTCATCCAACAGACTTTCAATGCTTTTACCGATATCCTTCGGATTCTTCAGCAGTTCTTTTAGCTGATGGATAAGCAGGCTTTGCTCGTTAATATAATTTTCAGCACAGATGCCTGTAATAGCTTCGATACGACGAACACCAGCAGCTACAGCGCTCTCAGCAATGATCTTAAAATAACCGATATTGCCTGTAGCCTTTACATGCGTACCGCCGCAAAGTTCTTTTGAGAAGTCATCATCAAAAGTTATCACACGAACATATTCACCATATTTTTCACCAAATAAGGCTGTTACACCGCTGGTAATGGCTACCTGGTAAGCAATATTGCGCTCCTCTTTTAATGGAATATTCTCACGTATTTTTTGATTTACAATAGCTTCTATCTGCCCCAATTCGTGTTCGGTTACTTTGGCAAAATGTGAGAAGTCGAAACGTAAGTATTCATCATTAACCAATGAACCTTTTTGATTGACATGGCTGCCCAATACCTGTTTCATCGCAGCATGCAATAAATGTGTAGCCGAGTGATTGCTCATGATATTGGCCCGCCGTGCAGGATCGACGATTGCAGTCAGCGCATCATCGATAGCCTCGTCTGATGGCAGCTTATCTACAAAATGTACGATCAGCGCATTTTCCTTTTTGGTATCAGTTACATTAATCACTTCTCCATCCGGGAAAACCAACTCGCCCGTATCGCCTACCTGGCCGCCGCTTTCAGCGTAGAATGGCGTTTTGTCCAATACGATCTGGTATTGCTGTTTTCCTTTGATAGTTATCTTGCGATATTTTACAATGTGAGCGATGGTTTCCGTCTCATCATAGCCGGTAAACTCGGTGGTGTCTTCATCTTTTATAACTACCCAATCGCCTGTGTCGATAGCAGTTGCGGCACGCGAACGGGCTTTTTGTTCGGCAAGAGCTTCTTCAAATCCTCCCAAATCGACCGAAAGGCCTTTTTCACGAGCCATCAGTTCGGTTAAATCTAATGGGAAACCATAAGTATCTGACAAAAGAAAGGCTACTCTACCGGGGATTTTACCTTTTTCACCAGCATGGCTCCAAACCATTGCTCCAACAACATTATTTTCAAAATAGGTGATACCTTGTGTAAGAGTTCTTAAAAACGAAACTTCTTCTTCTAAAACCACCTTCTGCACAAAATCCTTTTGATTCCACAATTCGTCAAATACACCCTCAAATTGCTTTGCCAGCAACGGTACTAATTGATTTAAGAAAGGTTCTTTAAACCCTAAGTATTGGTACTGATACCTTACAGCTCTGCGTAGAATACGACGGATCACATAACCTGCTTTATTGTTAGATGGCAATTGTCCATCAGAAATGGCAAAGCTTACAGCACGAACATGATCAGCCAATACACGCATGGCAACAGCTTCATTCCAACCTTCTTCACCCGTTTTTGCAGCGGCATTATATTTCTTTCCGCTTTTTTCAGCAATAAACTGTATCAAGTGTTGGAATACGTCGGTATCATAATTTGAAGTCTTATCTTGTATTACGCGCACCAAACGCTCAAAGCCCATACCCGTATCCACATGTTTAGCAGGAAGCGCTTGTAATGATCCATCCTTTAACCTGTTAAACTGCATGAATACGTTATTCCAAATCTCGATCACCTGGTCGCTGTCACCATTTACCAAACTTGCACCTGGCACTTTAGCACGTTCATCAGCAGGACGATTATCATAATGGATCTCAGAGCAAGGACCACATGGACCGGTTTCGCCCATTTCCCAAAAGTTATCCTTTTTATTGCCCATCAAAATACGTTCAGGAGCAATATGCTGCGCCCAAAAATCAAAAGCTTCCTGGTCTTTAGGCAGGCCCTCTTTTTCATCGCCTTCAAAAATGGTTACGTAAAGACGCTCTTTATCAATTTTTAAAACTTCAGTCAGCAGTTCCCAGCTCCAGGCAATGGCTTCCTTTTTAAAATAGTCGCCAAAGCTCCAGTTGCCCAGCATCTCGAACATAGTATGGTGATAGGTATCTATACCTACTTCTTCCAGGTCGTTATGCTTACCCGAAACACGCAAACAGCGCTGCGTATCAACCACACGTGGATATTTGGCCGGTGCTTCACCCAGAAAAATGTCCTTAAACTGGTTCATACCTGCGTTGGTGAACATCAGCGTCGGGTCGTTTTTAATAACAATAGGAGCCGACGGCACTATGGTGTGCCCTTTGGAAGCAAAAAAATCCAAAAAAGCCTTACGTATCTCTGAAGAAGTCATAAGCTGCAAAGATAGAATTATTGTCTAAACCGGATTGACTCCGGTTTAGATAAACTCAATTCTGCTTTTCGAAAAGTATCTTCTTTGATTCAAAGTCAGATGCTGCCGTGATCATATCTACCATTGAAGGCCAGTCAGCAGCTTTTTCAAAGTTATTGTTGTATACACGCGAAGCTGTAACAATTAATTTATTACCATTAACGACGGCTGATGATGAAAAAGCACCCGTTTTATTTGATTTGTTTTGAGTTAATTCTTCAACCCCCTTCACAGCATAACCTGCAGGTATATCAATTACAATATTATACTTGAAAGTGCGTGCCGCTGTCATATAGACGTCTTTATTGCGTTTCTTGTCTTTTTCTTCAAGTTTCAGAAAGCCGCCTGTAAGTTTTCCAACGTCCACGATATAGTTGCTGCCAGCCCGTTTAACCATGTTGTTTAATACGAACGTTTCATTAAATTCAAAAACCGGTTGACTTAAATCCAAGCCCTTATTTACAATTTTGCAGTCACTTACCTGTTGTGGCTCCTGGTCATATTTGCTTTTTATCTCTTTGTTAAAATTTTTGGATTTTTCAGTGCCCTCTTTTACCAATGCATCCTTAATACCGGCAATAAATTTTTTTATATCTCGGCCTATGTAATTTTTATAACGCGCATCTATATCCTGACCTTTTGCAGCACTTTTCATACCATCATCTATGTCGTCCACCCCCATCAGTACTTTTTGATCATCATGCCGCATTGCTCCTGTTTCTTTAACCACACGCCCGATTTTCAGCTTTTGCATATCCTGCTGCGTAAAACTCACATTCAATTGCTCGTTAACAACGTTTTTATCGGCGGAGATCACAGGTAAAACACCACTTTCTTCTGTAAAAGAATACTCACTCGCGCTTCTTCTTTTAGGATGCAATACGATCACTTTTTCTCCCTGGTATCTTTCAGGTATCTCATCAAAATGGTTTGCAATATCATCAAAGAACATATACATCGGTTTATCGCCGTTTATTCTGATGCAGGCATCAAAATCGGAGTAACCGAATACATTTTCGAGGCTATTGCTATTGCGACTGGCGACAAGCAATATATCGAAATTTACTTTAAGGTTGGTTAACACCATGCATACATTGGTGGCATTCACCTTGCTGTTAGCAGCCCTTAATTTTACTGAAGGAAAATCCTCCAGATCTCGTAGAGCATACTGGCAAAAAACATCGTATTTCCACACATTGTATAAAACCTTCATGCTACTGTCGAGCGATATATTTTTCAAAGCCTTTTTGTCTTTAAAATAATCTCTATATTTTGTCTCTAGAGAATGGTATGGGTATTCTATTTCTATGAAACCATTTTCAAAGACGGTTTTTTGCGCGTCGAACATAACTGTATTGCCCTCGAATTTATTTTTATGGATAATCTTATCCAAATCATCGTCGTAGGCGCTACCGATCTCGATATATGGATACTCGCGATATGGCGAAGTCCACAATTGCCTCATATACTTAGGCACATCATGAAGTTTCAGACTTAACAGTTGATCTCCATCTGCATTTTGATTTTCCTCAAAATGTTGTGCACCATTGGCATATATCGTCTTTACTTTTAGTTTTTTGTTAAATTGAAAATCAAGGCTGTAATACAGCATCGGATACTCATCCACAAGAAAGAATAGGTTATCATTATCTTTATAAGTGTTGCCGTCGTCCTTATCGGCAACATCCTCTTTGCAAATGTAATAGTCAAGGATATCGCCAACCTGCAAGTCTGGAATAGCTAACTTCCCCTTTTGATCCTTTGACTCATTTTTTATAAGTACCTCTTCGCTGGTATTAATCATGACTTCCTTGCCACTTGGCTTTATGACCTTTGCTCCGATGTAAGTCTTATTCTCGTTTACGAACTTTGCAAACAGTTCCGACTTGCTTTGGTCGAGTCTTTTTTGATATTCGAGCGTAGCAAAACCTTCAAGAGCTGATTTATCATTGATCTTAACCCGCTCATGGAATATACTGAATTTAGTGGTACGGGTAGTGAAAGTAAGTGCACGCCCAAACTTGATCTTTCCGTTTGACGCCCTTGACATACTATAAGAACGTGCCAGGATCACCGCGCTTTCCTTGTCCAGGTTAGTCGGAGTTTTAGTAGCATTAAACTCAGGCAACGAATTTCCCCATATTTCAGTTTGCAAATGGGCCGCCTCATCGGCATAAGCTTTTTTTTCTTTTTCGCTTTGCGCGAAAACTGAGGAACAAATTGAGGTAAAAATTAAAATTGGTAAAAGTCTTTTCATTCAGAGACAGGTTTTAGAGTTATTGTTTGGTTGTATGTTTTAGCCAGTAGTTCAATATTTTTGTTCCACTCAGCAAACTTCGTGGTTGTGAGGTGAGTATTCTTTATAATGATGTTTTTAGTATAAACCAATTTATTGCCAACCACATCATATTTGATATGAAATTCGTAGTCGGGGTTTTCAATATTCAGAGCCGCCGGCATATTAACGGCCTTATAGCTGGCAGGAATTGTAAGTTCGGTTTGTTTAGCTATATGCATGTGATAATCGAACCAAAAATCATGCTTTCTCTCGGCCACATTAATTGCAGAATTAATTAGTTCCTTTCTTATATCCATATCTATATAATAAGATTTGCCAAAGGAGGTTATAGAGCTTTTATTATCCACTTTGTAAGTAGCGGTCAAATCCTTATCAGGGTTATCGGTACTCGAAAGTTTAAGATCTGAGATTTGATAATCGCCGTTGCTATTTGATAAATATTTAAGCATCGCTTCGTCTGCCCTCTCCTTTTTAATACTGTTTAATCCGCTTAAAACAGCCTCTTTATCCTCTCCTTTCCACACATGATTCACGTTGCCGATAAGACTATTTCTCTCAACCGCCAGCTTGCTTATTTCGTAATCATAATTTTGGGAAGCTAAGGCTACGGGAATTCGGTTTAACAAATATTTGTCACCATTTTCAACCAATACTTGTCTGCCTTGTATTCGTTCAGCATATTCATTTAATCCAAGGTATTTTTCGGTCGCGTCAAGGTATATCATTCGGCCTTTATAATTAAGGCCGCATATCATATGGTTATCAACAGCCATCGATGGGGTCTGGTAGTCATAGGCAATATGGTTGGTCCCAAGCCAGCATAATCTCGCATCGTAACCCAGTGCCACAAGCAACGACTTGGTTAAATTGGCCATCCCTTTGCAATCGCCGTATTTTTTCCTGAGTACTTCATCAGCCTTTTCCGGTTTAAAACCAGCCAATCCATCTTCAAATGCTACGTAGCGAATATTATCCTGAACGTAATAAAATACGGCTTTTATTTTATCCATGTCGGTACTAAGGTTGGCCGTAAGGTCTTTTGCTTTTGCGCTTATTATAGTGTTGTCATTATTAATACTGCTTACAAGCTCTTTATACCAGGCATATTGATTATCAAGAGAAGCGAAATAAGTAAACGTCTGATCATTTACCATCGCCGACTTACACAATACCATGATGTGGGGGTATAAATAACTCGGGCCCGGACTGTTACTCTCTTTTGACATGGCAGGAAGGTTCTTTGCAGTATAGGTAATAATATCTGCATCGTCCCTGCTGTTGTAGGTAACGTTTTTCTGAATGTCGCAACCGTTAAAATTAATCTCCTTTAACTCCACCTTCATCCACCGTGGAATTTTAAAGGATATTTCTTTGGATGAAACCTTGTAGGGTTCTGAGAAATAAACAGAAGTAAAAAATTTCGGATCAGAAACAGTCTCAGTAAAAGTTACGTTCCCTTTGGTGCCTTTTTTAACAAGAGCCAAAGGGAAATAACATACCCTCGAATCAGTATAAAACACATCATCAACCGAATAGTAGGAGTATTCAGGTTTAAAATCTTTGGGGGTGTGGTTATCTATTTTACATTCCACCTCATTTATGGTGATGTAGTCATTATAGTCTTCCACTATAGGTACAGTAACCATGTAAGAGTCATTTGTGTAGACGTTGTTTAAAACCTGCTTGATCTCTACACGCTTACTCTTATTATTATAAATAAACTGAAAATCTGATTTTGAAGAGGAAATGATAGCAGATGAATCAGCTGTATGTGCGATTGCGCTATTTAATAACAGAAAACATGCAACGCATGCAAAAAAATATTTTATCATATTTATAAGATTCAGGCTCCAGAATATTTGCTTTTTTATTAATTAAAGCCCGTTTATGGCTTTATACGAACTAGTTACGAAAATGTTAAAAGTATAAAACTTTTCCACACTTTTGTATTTTGTGGAACATTCTTAGCTGTTTGTGCGTTAAAAAGAAAAATTGAAATTAATTTTGGACTATGCCTTACAAAGAGCACGAGATAAGTAAAATGTACTACACCATGGGTGAAGTAGCTGCTATTTTTGATGTAAATCAATCATTGATCAGATTTTACGAAAAAGAATTTGATGTTCTACAGCCCAAAAAGAACAAAAAAGGCAACCGCTATTTTACTCCGGAGGATATTGAGCATCTGCGTATCATTTTCCATTTGATACGGGAAAAAGGTTATACCATTAATGGAGCCCGTGAGCACCTGAAGAAGAACATTGATGATACCAGGGATAATCAGCGTGTAATTGATTCGCTCGAAAGCATAAAGAAATTCCTGCTCGAAGTTCGCGAACAACTTTAATACTCTGTTTTAACAATCTACTATCCTTTTTAAAGAGTTTTTCTCTTTGAAATCCTATCTTTATTTCCAGATTTTGGGCGATGCCTAAACCTGTTTCAATATTGATATGATTGCCGCTCACAAAGGCGAAATTCCGTTTGCAATACTACTGCTCCCTTTTTTAGCCGGAATTGGTTCAGGTATTTATTTTCCTGAGTTTTCTTTTACAACCTTTCTTACAACTTTATTGTTAGCGTTGATCATGCTGTTTATCAGCCTGAATCTTCTTTATAAAAAACTTAATCTTTATAAGTTTAAATGGGTTGGTGGAATGTTGATCCACAGTATGTTATTTCTTTTAGGCTGGAATATTACTTTAAAATATAACGAACTAAACAGCAAAGACCATTTTTCAAAAAAGGCTGCGGACTACCTTTTAGTGAAGGTCAGCAACGAACCTAAATTAAACGGCGAATTATTAAGATTTACTGCAACTGTTGAGCACAATTTCAAAAATGGAAAAGCAATGCCGTCATCAGGTAATTTGATGATCGCCATAAAAGGCAGCCTTGTTAAGCCATTATATTATGGCGATGAGTTATTGATTCCTGCAAATTATCATCCGGTCGATCCACCTTATAATCCGGCTGAGTTTAACTATAAGCAATACCTTGCCAATCAGAATATTCATAATCAGGAATTTCTATACCCAAATCAATATTATGTTTTTGCAAAAAATAATGGCAATGGATTAATCTCTTACTCGCTCAGGCTAAGACAATACCTGGTTGAGAAATTTAAACGGCATATGCATAGTCCAGAAGCCGTTGCCGTGGCGTCCACTTTAATATTAGGTTATAAAGCCGATCTGAGTAATGACGTATTGCAGGCTTATTCTAAAACTGGGACCATCCATGTGCTTTCTGTTTCAGGAGCGCATGTGGCTATTTTGTTCCTGATACTGGATTTAATGCTAAGTTTTCTCAACCGGTTCAGGTATGGCAAAAGCATTAAAGCCGTATTGGTTATCCTCATTATCTGGTACTATTCATTGCTTACCGGTTTCTCACCCACGGTTTGTCGTGCAGCGGTGATGATATCCATGATCATCATTGGCAAAACTTATAGCCGTTATATTAATACTTTAAATATCCTGGCGCTTTCGGCTTTCTGTTTGTTGTTGTATGATCCTTATTTTATTCTCGATGTGGGTTTTCAATTATCTTATTTGGCAGTAGCGGGGTTGGTAATATTCCAGCCTATAGTTTATAAATGGATAGATGTCGACAACAAATGGCTTGATAAACTATGGGCAGCTTGCTCTATTTCCATTGCTGCCCAGGTGATCACATTCCCGTTGAGCGCTTATTATTTTCACCAGTTCCCGGTTTATTTTTTGATAAGCAACCTGTTCATTATTATTCCTTCTGAAGTTATCATGATTGCTGGCCTTACTTATTTGGTGATGCCGGATATTCCTGTTCTTTCATCGGCTTTGGGCTGGATATTGGAGAAATCCATATTATTAATGGATAAAGCCCTTGCCACAATTGAACATTTCCCCTACTCAAGTATTAATAAAATATGGATCACTCCGATTGAATACTTATTGCTTTATGTCATTGTTATAGCAGTATTTTACTTTTTGTACGACCGCAAAATATGGGTGTTAAGGTTAAGCCTGATCTGTGTGCTTTTATTAGTTATAAGCATCAGTTTTAAAAGGTGGAATCATTCTCAATCTAATCAAATCGCCTTTCTCAGTTTAAGAAAACATACTGGAATTGCATTCAAGAAAGGAAACGATGCCATAGTATTAACTGATTTATCTGATACGGATAAAGCATATCGCTATTCTATTCAACCTTATTTAGATAGCGACCAGGTTGAAAATGTTCACTTGTTGCCACCTGACAAAAACATTCGATTACCATACTTCCTGAAAGAAAGCAACTACCTGCAATTCCAGGACAAACGATTATTATTTTTTGATAAACGCTTATCTAACATACAACTTTCACAAAAGTTTAAGACCGATTATCTGTATGTCGCCGGCTGTGGCGTTTCGGATCTTGATCTCGGTTTTATTAATAAAAATTATGATTTCAATTCATTGATTATCGACAACTCCAATTCAAACTACCTGATTAACAAGCTACAGAAACAAGCATTGGCGCAACACATCAATTATCATACATTATTACGTAACAAATCAATAGTGGTATCATCTAATTGAGAAATTAACAAAACATTTGCACCCAACGCAATTAATATCTAAATTGTGTTAAATAAAATCCAAAGTATGAAAATTAAATTTTTAGGCGCAGCTTTTGGAATTGCTTTATCGGCAGTAACATTAAGCGCAAGTGCACAAAAAACTTACACTCAAGGCGTGGTTACTTATAAAACAAACATGCGTGGCCAGGATGTGGAGATCAAAGAATACTTCACGGCTGACTCTACTGCATCAACGTTTTCTGCGGGTCCGGCAACCATTAAATTGCTGACTGATGCTAATCACAAATCTTTTGCTGTATTGGTTGATGTGCCGGTAGCTTCTATAAAAAAGGCAGCTATTTATACACCTGACGAAGTTGAACAGGCAATGAGCACATTCCCTACTTTCACTTTTGCACCGGGTACTGAAACCAAAACTATTTCTGGTTTCAATTGCAAAAAGGTAGTTGCTACCGATACCAAAGACAAAAAAACTTATGATATCTGGGTCACCAATGATATCACCGTTCCGGCGTCAGCTGTTCCTATTT
>Ga0207671_10006285_pt1 | contig 10608 bp, 9 predicted proteins | sample KBSC24metaG_FD_184352 | JGI IMG/M metagenome (GOLD analysis project Ga0207671, IMG submission 184352) | Corn rhizosphere microbial communities from Kellogg Biological Station, Michigan, USA - KBS C2-4 metaG (SPAdes) (version 2) | ecosystem: Host-associated > Plants > Roots > Rhizosphere > Soil... | reverse complement strand
GTGGGCACATGGGCCCCGCGCCGGCGAGCAGCGCGACGGGGTCGAGCTGACCAACCTCGACCAGCAGCTCGGGCCCGACGCCGGCGCCACCAAGCGTGATCTGGTCGACTATCTCGACGCGGTGGCCGACCGGATTCTGCCCGGGCTCGTCGGGCGCCCACTCACCGTGCTGCGGGTGTTGCGCGGGCGGGCGCCCTTCATGCAGAAGAACGTCCCGAAGTACACCCCGGATTGGGTTCACACGGTGCCGATCTGGGCCGAGGCGTCCAAGCGCGAGGTGCACTACGCGCTCTGCGACGACCGCCGCACGCTGCTGTGGCTGGCCAACCAGCGCGCCATCGAATACCACCCGACCCTCGGACTGGCCGAGAACATCTACCGCCCAACGCATCTGGTGCTCGATCTCGACCCGCCCACGGACGGCGACTTCGCCGCCGTGGTCGCCGTCGCGCACCTGGTCCGTCGTGCGCTTGCCGATTGCGGCCTTGCAGGTGCGGTGAAGACGAGCGGCGCCAAGGGCGTGCACGTGTTCGTGCCGATCGACGACGCCGCCCCCGTCGAGGACGTAGCGGGAGCCACCCGCGCCCTGGCCGCCCGCGCCGAAGCGCTCGACCCCGACATCGCGACGACGGCGTTCATCGTGGAGGACCGCGGCGGCAAGGTATTCGTCGACTCCACGAGGGCAGGCGGCGCGACGGTGGCAGCCGCATACAGCCCGCGGCTACGAACGGGGACGCCGGTGTCGTTCCCTCTGGACTGGTCCGACCTGGACCGGATCACGCCCGCCGACTTCACGGTGCAGACGGCAGTCGATGCGCTCGCCGGCAGCGACCCGTGGGTCCAGTCGATGCCCGACCCGCAGCGACTGCCGAATGACCTGATCGAGCACGGCCGCACCATTCCGGTCGCCCGCGTGGCCGCCATGCACGAGGGCAAGCGCCGCGCCCGGGCCCGCCGCTCCGACGACGGCTGATCGATCCGTCGCCAAAGGTGACGATTCCCGAGCATCAACTCGTGAATATCGCTTCGAACCGGCCAGCCGAGAGTTAGCCTCGATTGATCGATCGGTTTTGCTGAGCAAGCAGTCATCAACTACCAGGCAACTGGTGATTGTGACTGTTTCGCTGAGAGGGGCAGTAAATCATGAAGTTCAGCCAACTATTCTGTGCAGCGGCAGCCGTTGCTCTGAGCATGGCCTTCACCAGCGCGATACCGGCATACGCGGGCCCACTGGATCAGGCGTGCGTCAGGCCGGACGGGACGCCGTGTCCACCCATGCCGGCCGGCTGCGTGCAGGAGAATGGCCTGCCGTGTTCGGGCTCGCTGCCCGACATCAACGCCGCATGCATGCAGAACCCGGTGGTCTGCCGCTGGCTGATCGGGTGACTCACGTCTTGCGGGCGAGTCGCGCCGGGCGAAGCTGATCACGTAGCGCAGCCGGCGGAACTCCTCGGGCGTGAGGACGTCCGCATGTTCGAGGTCTGCGCGGACGAGCGCCGCTGCCATGTGCTGCACAGCCAGCGCCGGGTTGCGCGCGGGGAGGCTGACGTCTTCTGCGGACTCCGTGACGACGACGCCGACGCCGTCGATCGGCACCAGCTGTGCAGACGCTTCCCGAGAGCTCCCCATGCCGAACAGCCTCACGCACGGGGCCCGGCGCGTTGCCGGATTGGCGATGCCGGTGCGCCACGGATCGCGCCGTTACGATGCAAATCATTTGGAAGCGCGGTAGGGAGGCGGTCCGTGGCAGAGCCAACCATTCAATTCCGCCGTCTCGCCGAGCAGGTCGCCGACCAGCTCCGGCGGCGCATCCTGCTCGGTGAACTGGCCGACGGCAGCATCCTTCCGAAGGAGGACGAGCTTCTCCTCGAGTTCCCGGTCAGCAAGCCGTCCCTGCGGGAAGCCATGCGGATCCTCGAGGCCGAGGGGCTACTGCGGGTACGTCGCGGAAAGCTCGGTGGCGCCGTGGTGCGTCGGCCCAACGCGGCCAACGTGGCCTACACGATCGGTCTGGTGCTCGGGTCCCAGGAAGTGGGTCTGTCCGACGTGGGCAGCGCGCTACGGCAGGTCGAGCCCGCGTGCGCGGCGCTGTGCGCCGAGCGGGCCGACCGCAAGAGCGCCGTCGTGCCGGAGTTGCGCCAACTGCATGCCGAGTCGGTCGATTCGGTCGACGACCTTCAACGCGCCACGTCGGCCAGCAGGCGCTACCACGAAGCGCTGGTCTCCCTCTGCGGCAACCAGACCATGATCATGCTGGCGGGCGCGCTCGAAATGTTGTGGTCGGCGCACGAACAAGCCTGGTCGGCACGGGTGCGCGATCACGGCACCGTCCCCGTCGCCGAGCGCCTTGCGGTGCTCGAGGACCATCGGCAGGTCATCGACGCGATCGACGACGGCGACGCACGCCGCGCCCGCGATCTCGCCGCGGCACATCTGATCGACGCCCAGCACTACCCGGGATCCTCCGGGGTCGTCGATCCGTCGATGGTGCGCAACTGGGCACGAGACCCGTCGAGCCCGGCCTGACGCAGGCCACTGCAGAACGCCCTGGCCTGAGCCATTGACGCGCGCCCTCATTTTCATATGATTTGGTAATGGTCGTCGACGCCGCCGCCGTGACGAGCGCCGAGGCGGCGCGATACCGGGCCGCTGGCTGGTGGACGGACACCACGTTGTCCGACTGCGTTCGGCGCAACGCCACGTCATCGCCGGATAAACCGGCCTACGTCGACTTCACCCTGGAGTCACCCGACCACGTGCTGACGTGGTCGGAGTTCGACGACGCCGCCACCAACCTGGCCCAGCAGCTGCAGGAGTTGGGGGTGGCGCCCGGTCAGAGCGTGGCGGTATGGCACCGCGACAGCTCGGCGATCCACGTCCTCCTGGTGGCGATCGAACGCCGTGGCGCCGTGGCGGTCGGGCTCGGAGCGCGCGCCGGCGTGCGCGAGGTGACCCACATCCTGCGGACCACGAAGCCGTCGTTGATGGTCAGCGACACCGCACGACGCCAGCAGGCGGCTCAGGCCGTCGCCGACTCCGATCTACCCTTGCGCGCCGTCGTGTTCGGGGAGCGGTCCGACGAACTGTTCCTCGACACCCGTCCGCCGGCGACCGCGGACCTGTCCCCCGTCGGGCCCGACGATCCCTTCCTGATCAACTCCACGTCGGGCACCACCGGGCTGCCCAAATGTGTTGTCCACAACCAGAATCGCTGGTACTACTTCCACCAAAAGGCAGTGGCCAACGGCGAACTCACCGCCGATGACGTCTTCCTTCCCGTGATTCCGACGCCGTTCGGCTTCGGTATCTGGACGTCGCACACCACGCCCATCTACCTGGGTGCCACCGTGGTCAGGACCGAACGCTTCGATCCCGCCGCGACCAGCGCTGCGATCGCCCGGCACCGGGTGACGGTGTTGTGTTGCGTGAGCACACAGTTGGCGATGATCCTGGCCGACGCCGCATTCCGGGAGTTCGATCTCACCAGCCTGCGCGTCGTCTTCACCGGCGGGGAGCCGCTCCCGTTCACGCAGGCCGCGCAGTTCGAAGCGCTGACCGGGGCGACGATCCTGCAGTTCTACGGATCCAACGAGACCGGCATGTTGAGTGCGACGACGGTCGCGGACACCCTGCACCGCAGGCTTCGGACCGCTGGGCGCATCGTGCCGGAGATGGCCGTGCGACTGTTCGACGGCGACCGCGATGTCACGGAATCCGGTCGCGGGCAGCCGGTTTGCCGAGGCCCGGCCTTGAGTCTTGGCTATCTCGGCGGGACCGATCACGACAAGTTGTTCACCAAGGACGGGCAGATGCGGATGGGCGACGTCTCCGAACTGGACGCCGACGGCTATCTCACGGTCACGGGCCGAACGTCGGACTTCATCGTGCGCGGCGGGAAGAACATCAGCGCCGTCGCCGTGGAAGAGGTCGTGGCGACGCATCCCGCCGTGGCGGTGGCAGCGGCGGTGGCGATGCCCGACCCCCGCTTTGGCGAGCGGGTGTGCACGTTCGTCGAGTTGAAGAGGGGCGACACCCTCGACCTGCCTGCACTCGTCGAACATCTACTGGCGCTTGGCGTATCGAAGGAGTTGCTGCCCGAACGACTCGAAGTGCTCGACGAACTGCCACGCTCGTCAGGCGGCAAGGTCGCCAAGGGTCAACTTCGCGAAGAGATCCGACTGATGTTGGGAGTGGTGCGATGAGTACGGGCGATGTGCGACGCGGCGGCCTTGAGGTGTGGGCTCCGTCGAAGGTGCCACCCATCAGGCCCCCCGAATCACCTGACCTCACCGACGAACAACGACTCGCGGTGGCGTTCCGCCACCTCGCCGACATCGGCTTCGCCGAGAACATGGCCGGGCACATCACCTGGCAACTCGACGGCCGGACCGACATGTTCGTGAACCCGTGGGGACTGTGGTGGCAGGAGCTGACGGCGTCCGACATCTGCGTCGTCGACGAGGACGCCCACGTCGTGCGCGGACGCTGGGACGTCACGCCCGCGATCCATCTCCACACCGAGCTGCACCGGCTTCGGCCCGACGCCAGGGTGGTGATCCACAACCACCCCTACTACGTCAGCCTGATCGCTGCCCTTGGGATGCTGCCCGAACTGGTCCACCAGACCGGCTCGCTGTTCCTCGACGACATGTACCTGCTCGACAAGTACGACGGCGAGATCGACGCACCCTGGCGCGCAGTCGAACTCGCCACCCAGATCGGATCGGCCAACCTGGCGATCCTGGCCAATCACGGGGCGATCGTCACCGGCCGCAACCTGGCCGAGGCGGTCTACCGGGCGGCGTCCATCGAGCGGGTATGCCGGCTGGCCTACGACGTGATGCTCACCGGTCGGACCCCGTCGCCCATGAACCGCGGCGACATGGTTGGCATGCAGGCGTCGCTGATCGAACGCGCAGCCGACGTGTACTGGGCAGGCGCAGCACGCATGACCATCAAGGCCGACCGCGGCGTTCTCGACTGACTGAATCGACGACGAGAGAAGGAGATTGGACCCATGGCTTCCATCGACGAGATGTCGGCGAACTTGAGTTTCACCACCGCCAAGACCGGAGCTGAGCGCACCGTCACGTTCCTGCCAGAACCCGAGCGTGCCGAGCGCAGGTACACGGTCATCTCGGTCGACGACCACATCGTCGAACCACCCGACACCTTCGAGGGGCGCGTCCCGCAGAAGTTCGCCGACCGCGTCCCGCGGGTGGTCGACACCGACGACGGCGGGCAGACCTGGATGTACGACGGACAGTCGCTGCCCAACGTCGGCTTCAACGCGGTCGTCGGCAGGCCGGTCTCGGAGTATGGATTCGAGCCCACCCGTTTCGACGAAATGCGGCGCGGCGCTTGGGACATCCACGCGCGCGTGGCGGACATGGATCTCAACGGCGTGTATGCGTCCCTGAACTTCCCGTCGTTCCTTCCTGGCTTCGCGGGCCAGCGTCTGCAACAGGTGACGAAGGACCGGGATCTCGCGATGGCGTCCGTCAGGGCGTGGAACGACTGGCACATCGAGGCATGGGCCGGCGCCTACCCCGACCGGATCATCCCGTGTCAGCTGCCGTGGCTGCTCGACCCCGAGGTCGGCGCGAACATGATCCGCGAGAACGCCGAGCGCGGATTCCACGCCGTGACGTTCAGCGAGAACCCGGCGATGCTAGGCCTTCCGACCATTCACTCGGGGTACTGGGAACCACTGATGGCGGCCTGCGCAGAGACCGGAACCGTGGTGAACCTGCACATCGGTTCGTCGGGTACGTCGCCGTCGACCACCGACGACGCACCACCGGACGTGCAGGGCGTGCTGTTCTTCGCCTACGCCATCTCCGCAGCCGTGGACTGGCTGTACTCCGGGGTGTGCACCAGGTACCCGGACCTGAAGATCTGCATGTCCGAGGGCGGAATCGGTTGGGTGGCCGGGCTTCTCGATCGCCTCGACCACATGCTGAGCTACCACGAGATGTACGGCACGTGGCGCAACCTCGGCGAGACGCTCACGCCTGCCGAGGTGTTCAAGCGGAACTTCTGGTTCTGCGCCGTGGAGGACCAGTCGTCGTTCATCCAGTACGACCGGATCGGCGAGGACAACATCCTGCTCGAGGCCGACTACCCGCACTGCGATTCGACGTGGCCACACACCCAGCGCAAGATCGGTGAGGAGATCAACGGGTTGCCCGACGACATCATCCGAAAGGTGACGTGGGAGAACGCATCGCGGCTCTATCAGCATCCCGTGCCAGCAGCCGTCCAAGAGAACCCCGACGCGTACTGATCTGACAGCGATCTCCTAGCGACGGACTCCAGACTGGAGGAGTGCCGCCGAACGGTCCGCCGCCACCCTCACCCCAGGTTCCGACCCCGACACTGATGCCGCGGTTGCCGGACCCCGACTTCAGCAAGTTCGGCCAGGGCATCTCGCTGCTGGGTGGCTGGTTTCCGATCACCGTCGAGATCACTGCGGTCGTCGTCCTGATCGTTGCCATCGGTTGGCGGACCCGGCGCTGGCGACTGGTGTGGGTGCCGGTCAGCGCCTTCGTCGGCGTGCTCGCCGCCCTCGCCGCACGGACCTACACGAACTCCGAAGGGCTGGCGTCCGACCCCGCGCCACTACGGCTGTGGGTGTGGACCGCGGTGGGCGCCGCGGCAATCGCTCTCGCGGCGTTGGGATTTCGATCGGCTCCGTGGTGGCGACGGGCGTTGTCGTTGCTGGCGGTCCCCCTCGTCCTGCTCAGTGGCCTCACCGTGCTGAACCAGTGGGTCGGCTACTACCCGACGCTGCAGAAGGCCTGGGGCGATCTGACGTCGGGTCCGCTGCCCGATCAGACCGACGCCAAGGACCTACCCGGCCTGCGCAACACCCATCCCGGTACGGGCAAGCTCGTGGCGGTCGACGTCCCCGACGCCGGGAGCGGTTTCAAACACCGCACCGAGTACGTCTACCTACCGCCGATCTGGTTCACCGGCGCCGCTCCACCGACGCTCCCCGCGGTGATGATGATCGCAGGCGAATTCAGCAACCCGACGAACTGGATCCGCACCGGCAACGCGATCGGCGTGATAGACGACTATGCCAAGTCACATGGCGGTGCGGCCCCGGTGTTCGTCTTCGTCGACTCCAGTGGCAGCTTCAACAACGACACCGAATGCGTCGACGGCCCACGCGGCAACGCGGCCGACCACCTGACGAAAGAAGTACGCCCGTACGTGATTTCTCGGTTCGGTACGTCGTCGGACCCCGCGAACTGGGGCGTCGTCGGCTGGTCCGCGGGCGGGACGTGTGCTGTCGACCTGACGGTGATGCATCCCGAACTGTTCACCACGTTCGATGACATCGGCGGCGACCGCGGCCCCAACTCCGGCACCAAGCAGCAGACGATCGACCGCCTCTACGGTGGTGACACCGCGGCATGGGATGCCTACGACCCCAGGACGGTCATGGCCAAGCACGGGCCGTACAGCGGTGTCGCGGGGTACTTCGACGACTCGCAGGAACCGGCCGACGACAAGTCCAAGAACCTGCCCAACCGCCCGCAGGATCGCCGGGCACCCGTGGGGTTCGGCGGGCACGACGACGCCGACGAGTTTCGGGAGAAGGGCGCGGTGCCCGACCTCTGCGCCGCCGCACTCGCGGTGCACATCGGATGTGCGCTGCACGTGTACACCGGTTATCACACATGGCAGTTCGGCGCCCGCGCCTTCTCCGACGCACTGCCGTGGCTCGCACAGCGGCTGTAGAACCGCCACTGCTCGGTGCTGAGGGGGCCGGTTCTACCCCGCTCCGCCGATCACGTAACGCGCAACAACTTCAGTTCTTCCAGGTGTCGAGGCAGCGCGTCGACGTGTTCGGCTAGGGCGTCGCGCAGCTCGGCCTCATCGGACACCACTGCGCCGTCGCGCTCGATCTGAATCGGGCCATTGGCGACGAGGGCGCTCAGCAGGGCGTCGCGGTCGCGGGTGCCGTCGAGCAGCGGAAGAAGGTGACCGTCGAGCGGCGACAGGATCAGAGACTCGTGCCAGAGATTGAATATCGATGCATCGTCTTCGCCGCGCGTCAATTCCGCCATGCGCCGGATCGTCTCGTCCAGCCTCAGCGGCCCGTCGGGCGCCAGTCCCGGCAGCACCGGATCGAGCCGATAGCGCGCCTGACCCTGCACGATGAGAACCCCCAGCAGGTTGTCGACGTGGTGCGCGAGATCTGCACTCGGCGTCAGACCCGCGGACACCAGCCGGGCCCGGACCCCCTGCACCAGCTCCTGCCGCGACAGCGTCCACGGCCAGCGGGCATTGAGCGTTTCCAGTGTCGCCTTGAGACCGGGGTCGTTGGTGAACAAGGTCGCACCGTCGGCGACCTCGTACTCCTGGCGTGAGTGGTCCATCACCGTCGGCCCATCGACGGGCGGCGTCCATGCCGCGAAATGCAAAGGGCCGTAACGACTGGGGTCTTGGTCGTACCGGATCTGTGCTGCGCGTTCGGCGTGGACCAATAGCGATTCACGAAACGTTCGGTTGGCGACGAAGTCCAAGTACTGCTCCACCAACACCTGGACGCCATGGCACTTGGCGAGCAGGTGTTCGGCAACCTTGGGGCCGTGGTTGGAGGGGAACATCATCTCGGGGTGCGCCTCGGCCAGATAGGTCAGCCCATGCGCGCCGGCACGTCCCACCATCTCGTAGAAGTAGCACGGCGCATTGAACGTCTCGAGCTCGTCGTGCAGCAGGTAGGAATCCCCGAAACCCTCGTCGCGGACCTTGAACTCGGCAACGACCCTGGCCAGCACCCCGCCAGCGGGGGCGACCTCCTCCAGGAAGTCGACCATCTCCCGCGCGTCGCGCACCCTCTGCTCCGGGGTCGCGCTGGCGCCGCTGGCCAGCAGCATGGCGTCGCGCATCGTCTCCTTGGCCTTCCAGCCCGGATACACGTTGTAGCTGACGTAGGCGACGCCCTCCGGGGACAGCAAGGCGCGGAAGGACGCCAAGAGCGCGTCCTGTACTTCTGCTGGCACCCAGCTGTACACACCGTGGGCGATGATGAAGTCGAACCGACCAAGCGCCGACAGATCCATCCTCGCGATGTCACCGGCGATGAGCTCCACGTTGCGCAGGCCCAAGTCCGCGACGCGCCTGCGTCCCTGGTCGATCTGCACCTGCGACAGGTCGATGCCCACCACGTGCGCGTTCGGATGCCCCGCAGCGAAGGGAATCAGGTTTCCGCCAGCGGCACAGCCGATCTCGAGCACCCGAGCGGACGACACCTCGGGTGTCGCCAACCCGAAGACGTGAGCGATCGCCGCCAAGTGGCCCGGTGCGGACTGGGGAAACGCATCCGAGGTGTACGGCGTGGAGTCGTAGTCGGCGCGTAGTCGATCGACGGCGTCGTCGTTGCCAGATGCTTGGCCGGTCGGCTCGATCACCGCCCACTCCCCTGTCATCGTGTCGTGGACCGTGGGGGTTTTCATGCCCGGCACGTCGCTGGTCGACGACATTCGACCACAGCCGTGCAAAGGCGGCCGGGATGGGGGTCCGACGTTCGTTCGGGGAGTGACGCCAGCCCCATCGGATGCCCAGCTCCGTCGAGAGTTCCGTTCGCCTGACGTTTCGCCCGACGTAAGGCAGAGGAAACTCGGCGGTCACGAACTAGGTAGCGCCACCGGCGTACGGGAAATAGTCGACCGGCGGCGGCGCGTCGTACACCTGCGCATTGCCGGCGGACTGACATTGGCTCTGAGTGCCACCCAGCGTCACGCACGACTGACCCGGCTGGGTGGAAGCACTGGAAGCAGCCGGGCCGGCGCCGGACGCGCCCTGACTTGGGGCGGCCGCGGCAATCGGTGCGACGGCCACCGCCGCGGCGATCGTCCCCGCTGCTAGTAGCGGCGCGATGTAGTTCAGCCTGACCCGCATCGTGGGCCTCCTTTAGTGATTGCCGTGTCCATTACAGAGTCGGGCGGCGGTCCAGCGATGTCATTCCGGGTGGCACCCATCACGTGCATCTGCCATCGCGATCCCTGGCCTACCAGCTAGCAGGAGGGTGCCGACGGCAACTAACCGGATACCAAACGGGGGCCAGCGCCAACGACACCGGCCCTACCTCACCCCACTCTGGAGATACACCCAGAAATCACACCGAAGGAGCACACCATGCAGATCAAACTCGGGTATCTCGCACCATTGATCGGAGCGGCAGCCGTCGCGGCAGCGATCTCCGCAGCACCGCTTGCGTCGGCCGATACCGCGGCCCAGGCGGCCCCAACACAGCAGCAGTCCTGCGGTGGTACGGGTGCCGGAACGGTCTGCCAGTCGCCAGGAAACGTTCAGATCAACGATGCGCCGCCACCGGTTCAGTACTATCCGTATGGCGGCGAAGCCTTCCTGCTCTAGTGGGCTGAATCATGCTGGGACTCAACCGAACCAAGAGACCGACGAAGGTCGCTCTGATCGTTTCGACCGTGGCGGCGGGGATCGCCGCTGCGGCGTTGACCGTCGCCCCGGCCGCCTCAGCCGCCGAATCATGTGGGGGCACAGGCGGCGGCACCGTGTGCCAATCGGCGGGCAATGTCCAGATCGACGATGCGCCCGCCCCAGTTCAGTACTTCC
>Ga0207671_10006277_pt1 | contig 10624 bp, 9 predicted proteins | sample KBSC24metaG_FD_184352 | JGI IMG/M metagenome (GOLD analysis project Ga0207671, IMG submission 184352) | Corn rhizosphere microbial communities from Kellogg Biological Station, Michigan, USA - KBS C2-4 metaG (SPAdes) (version 2) | ecosystem: Host-associated > Plants > Roots > Rhizosphere > Soil... | reverse complement strand
AGCTGCCCAATGGGATCGCTTCTTTGGTAAAGGAGGCGCAGTCGGATGGGGTAAAGTTTGGGATATGGGTGGAGCCCGAGATGGTCAATCCCAAGAGCGAATTGTATGAGCAGCATCCTGATTGGGTCGTTAAGCAGCCCAAAAGAGAGGAGCATTATTTCCGTAATCAGCTGGTGCTGGATCTGACCAATCCGAAAGTACAGGATTTTGTCTTTGGCGTGGTGGATGGTCTTTTTACGCAGAATCCTGATCTGGCCTATATCAAATGGGACTGCAATGCGGTGATATTCAATGCTGCGTCGGCCACGTTGAAGGATCAATCCCATTTTTATGTGGATTATGTGCGTGGGTTATACAAGGTGCTGGAGCGGCTGCGCGCCAAATATCCGAAAGTGCCGATGATGCTATGCTCGGGCGGCGGCGGAAGGGTAGATTATGGCGCTCTGCAATATTTTACAGAGTACTGGCCCAGTGACAATACGGACCCGCTGGAACGGATCTTTATACAATGGGAGTATTCGTATTTCTATCCTGCCATTGCCTCTTCCAACCATGTTACGGACTGGGGTAAGCAGCCGTTGAAGTTCCGCACAGAGGTCGCCATGATGGGCAAGCTGGGTTTTGACATTGTAGTGAGCAAGTTGAGTCCGCAGGACCTGGAATATGTGCAGGGTGCTGTAAAGACCTATAATGATATCAAGGGGATAGTATGGCATGGCGATCAGTACCGTTTGTCTGATCCCTCTGGCAGCAGCGTGGCCTGTATGCAATATGTGGATGAGGGGAAGAGCAGGAGCGTGGTCTTTAGCTACCTGGTGAATTACCGATATGGCGCGGGAAGCTTGCTGCCTGTGAAGTTAAAGGGGCTTGATCCTGGGAAAAGATATAGTGTGGTGGAGATAGACCTGTATCCGGGAACTACTTCGAAGGTTGGGGGTGTGTATTCGGGGGATTTTCTGATGAAGGTGGGGATCAATCCTGAGGTGCATCAGGGGAGGATGAGCGTGGTGCTGTCGGTGAATGAGGAGAAATGATGGTGCGGCCTCCGTCTAATGTGTAAAAAATACAGTAAGTAATCATTACATGATACAGGGATTGTGGAAACAATCCCTGTTGACTTTTATAATAAAAACGAACGACTCCAGCAAGCCATGACGGCTTGAGGCTTTTGATAGGCTTTACAACGGCCAGTTAGCTAATTGTCTGCAGGCCTTTCGCGGCTCCTGAATAATATAAAAGAGGGGTCTGTAGAAACAAACCCCGCACTGTTTTTTAGACAGTCACATGAGAAAACTATATGGACGGCGTTAACCGCAATATTTTATACGTGCATTCGTGGCTATCAAGGAAATGCTTGTCAGAGTAATGTGTAGTAGCTTTGACGGAAAAGTTTTGTATGATCTCAGTGTGCCGGCAAGGATGAGGTTGTTAGACTTAATGGGATCCGTCGTGCCCTTATGTCTTATGGAAAGTTACAGATGGAACACATGGCAAAGTTAATGTGAATTAATTCAATAAGTCAAGGTGTTGACAGTAAATTTTTTCTAAAAATAGGGCCTGTTTTTTGTCCATTGCGAGGTCCCGTTGGTGTATGGGGAGACCGCCTTTATGTAGAAAAACTGTCCTGTACCGTGCTGGAGGCACTTCCCGCACATATCCTACCTGTCCGGTGGGAAATTCCTACCTTTGCAAAAACAAGCATTTATGGAGCAAGCCGGGACCAGGACCTTTGCCGACATCATCAGCGGCGACAAGCCTGTACTCGTGGATTTTTCCGCGGAATGGTGCGGTCCGTGCAAGATGATGCCTCCTATATTGAAGGAGCTAAAGACTAAGCTGGGTGATGCTGTCACGATATTGAAGATGGACATCGACCGGAATCCGGCTGTGGCGGCGTCTTACCAGATACAGAGTGTGCCTACGCTGATCGTCTTCCGGAATGGCCAGATCAAGTGGAGACAGAGCGGTGTGCTGCCGGCCGGGCAGATACAATCGGTGCTGGAAGGGATCCTGCGACAGGGATGATGGATGATGCTGCTAATGGCAATTTTTATATTTAGCATCCACATGATCCGCAAAATCACATAATTTCCGGCATGAAACCGAAATATAATCCCCGAATTAACCAATTTTTGGTCTCGTGTGCGGCGGCTTTTTTATTCTTCTGCGGCGGTCTGCAGGCACAACAACGTCTTACTTCTTATGTTGATCCTTTTATAGGTTCCGGCGGTCATGGTCACGTCTTTGTAGGCGCCAGCGTTCCTTTTGGCGCGGTGCAGCTGGGGCCTGAGAATATTTTTTCGGGATGGGACTGGTGTTCCGGCTATAATTATCCGGACAGCATCCTGGTTGGCTTTTCCCACACACATCTCAGCGGCACGGGTATCCCTGATCTGGGCGATGTGCTGATCATGCCTTATACGGGGGATATACGTTGGAATAAAGGTACCCGAAAGAATATCGACACAGGGTATGCCTCCCTTTTTTCTCATAAGGAAGAAAAAGCAGAGCCGGGCTATTATAGTGTCAGGCTTGCACGTTCCGGTGTACAGGTGGAATTAACAGCCACTGAAAGAGTGGGCTTTCATCAATATCAAATTCCTTCCGGAAAGGATCTTCATATCATCATCGATTTGAAGGAAGGCACCGGGGATCGTATGACGGATGCGGATATAAAGCAGGTGGATGAGCATACGCTGGAAGGGTATCGTTTTTCAAAGGGATGGGCGAATGATCAGCGACTTTATTTTACCATTCGGAGCGAGCAGCCGATAAAGAACTTTACCGTACAGGATAAGAAGGGGCTTATTACCTGGGATCATCCCGCCGATGTTGTGAGGCTGAAAGTAGGCATTTCTCCTGTGAGCGCTGCCGGCGCCCTGGCGAATATCGAGGCGGAGATACCCGACTGGGATTTTGATAAAGTGAGGAAGGATGCGGAGGAGAAGTGGAACGGCGAGCTGTCGCGCGTACAGGTGGAGGCACATAGCGATGTAGATAAGAAGCTGTTTTATACTGCGCTGTACCATACTATGATCGATCCCTCCATCTTTAACGATCACAACGGGGATTACATGGGCACTGATAAGAAGGTCTATAAGGCGGCGTCCTTTACGAATTATAGTGTCTTTTCGCTATGGGATACTTACCGGGCGAATCATCCGCTGTATACATTGATCCAGCCTGACAGGGTGAATGATCTGATCCAGACCATGCTGGCTATTTATCAGCAGCAGGGCAAGCTGCCTATCTGGCACCTCATGGGTTGTGAGACCAATACCATGCCCGGCACCAGCGGTGTGCAGGTGATAGCGGAGGCTTATCTGAAAGGTTATCGTGGATTCGACACCGCGCTGGCGCTGGCGGCGATAAAGGGTTCCGATATGCGGAACGACGCCGGGCTGGACTATGTGCGGCAGCAGGGATATATTCCCGGTGACAAGATCCAGGAATCGGTGGCGAAGGCCATGGAGTATTGTATCAGCGATGGGAGCGCAGCGTTGATGGCTAGGAAGATGGGGCGGAGGGAAGACTATGCATGGTTTGCCAAAAGAGCGAAGAATTACCGGAATTATTTCGATAGCACGGTGGGTTTCTTCCGGGGCAAGCGTGCCGATGACAGCTGGAATCCTGTCTTTGATCCTGCAAAAACCTCTCATCCCTGGATAGACGATTATGCGGAGGGGAATGCCTGGCAGTATCTCTGGCTGGTGCCGGAGGATGTGGAAGGGCTGATAAAGCTGCTGGGCGGGGACAAGGCTTTTGTCAAAAAGCTGGATCAGCTGTTTACGACCCCGACGCCATATGATCCCAAGGCTCCGCCTGATATTGCGGGTCTCATCGGTCAGTATGCCCATGGCAACGAGCCGGGTCATCATACTACCTACTTATTTGCATACGCTGGCGCGCAATGGAAGACGGCCGGGAAGGTGCGTTATATCCTAAAGAAAATGTACCAGGCGGCTCCCGATGGCATCAGCGGGAATGAGGACTGCGGGCAGATGTCGGCATGGTATGTCTTTTCTGCCATGGGTTTTTATCCTGTATTCCCCGCCAGCGGGGCTTATGTGCTGGGAAGCCCGTTGATGGACAAGGCTACGATCAGCCTGCCGGAGGGTAAGAGCTTTGTTGTCGAAGCTGTGAATAACAGTCCTGAGAATATCTATATCCAAAGCGTGGAGATGAATGGCCGTCCTTATACCAAGAGCTATATCCTGCACCAGGACATCCTCAAGGGAGGAAGTCTGCGGATCACGATGGGCAGCAAGCCGAACTATCAGTTTGGTGCGGGGGCTTCCAGCCGGCCAAAGTCGGATTATTCTAAATGATGCCGGGGGCGGGATAAGCCATAACTTTAGGGGATGAAAAATCTATATTTTCTCGCGGTCATTCTTGTACTGCCAGCGCTGGTATTTTCCCAGAGCATCGTATTAAAGAATGTCTCCATCATTGACGGGACGGGGGCGGCTGTCCGGCGGAATACCAATATGGTCATAAAAGATGGGGTGATACAGGCTATCGGGGGGGTGAACCCTATGAGCGGGCCTGTGACAACCGTGGATATGGAGGGACATTTTATCATGCCCCTTATTACGAATGCGCATGGGCATCTGGGGAATGTAAAAGATACCACGATGTCGGCCAGCAATTATACATCCGACAATGTCCGCAACCAGCTGCAGCGGTATCTTAGCTATGGGGTAGGGGCCATGCTGTCGATGGGGACCGAGCAGCCGCTGGGAGTGAAGATCAGGGACTCGTCCAGGGCGGGCCTTATACCCGGGGCTGTGATGTATTCGGCTATCTATGGGTTTGGCGTTAAGAATAGTCTACCGCCCGAGTCGATGGGATTTTCGCATATCTACCGGCCCGAGACGGTCGAGGAGGCGATAAAGGATGTGGATGAGCTGGCGCCGCTGCATCCGGACGCCATAAAGATGTGGGTGGATGGGAACCCGACCATGAAGGAAGATATCTATACCGCCATTATACAGGAAGCGCATAAGAATGGTATCCGGGTGGCTTCGCATCTTTACCGTCTGGCCGATGCACGCAAGCTGGTAGCTGCAGGTGTGGATATCATTGCGCATAGTATCCGGGACAGTGTGATCGATGACGCGTTTGCGGAAGAGATAAAGAGAAAAAATATCGTTTATATACCCACGTTGTCGCTGGACGAGTTTGCCTTTATCTATGCGGATGACCCCGAGTGGGTGAATGATCCTTTTTTCCGCAATGCGCTGGAGCCGGGGGTATATGAGATGGTGACGAGCGCTGCTTATAAGGAGAGGGTGAAGAGTAATCCTGCCACTGCGCGGGAAAGGGCTGCGTTGCGTACCGCTATGAAGAACCTGCTGATCCTGCACAAGGCCGGGGTGAAGATAGCATTGGGTACGGACTCGGGGGCGATGCCCATTCGGGTGCAGGGTTTTGCCGAGCACCTGGAAATGGAATTGATGGTGGAGGCGGGATTGATGCCGCTGGAGGCGATAAAGGCGGCTACGCTGAATAGCGCTGTTTTGTTGAAGAGAGACGGGTCGTTGGAAGTGGGGAAGGAGGCCAGCTTTATTGTATTGAACAAAGACCCGTCCGTTAATATCCGGAATACGCGGGATATCAGGGCTGTTTGGGTAAAAGGGAGGGTAGTAAGATGAAAAATGGTGGAAGGCTATCCCGAGCCCGGGCGTAATTATTTTGTAAATTAGTTTATCAATTACAGTAAGCTAATATCGATCCTGCTTATTCTCACCGGCCTTTCGACTGCGTGGATGGGCATACCTGGTCCCGAGCCATATACAGCCGTGTATCCTGCTTATTTTGGGAACCGGATCAATGTTCCGGCGGATAATCCAATGACCGTGCAGGGTATCCAACTGGGGAGAATGCTGTTCTATGAGACCGCCCTGTCCGCCAATCGTCAATTGTCCTGCGCCACCTGTCACCGGCAGGAGCTGGCGTTTACGGATGGCCGGAAGTTCAGCGCCGGTGTTGATGGAGTGTTGCAGGACCGTAATTCCATGTCGCTGGCCAACCTATTGTGGGTCCGTAATTTCTTTTGGGATGGGAGGGCGAGAGGGCTTGAGCAGCAAGCGGAAACGCCGCTGACGAACCCGCATGAGATGGGCCAGGACCTGGCTGTCAGCGCCGCAAGGCTGCAAGGCATGTCGATGTATCCGCCTGTGTTCAGGGCTGCTTTTGGGAGTGATACTATCAAAGGGGATATGATCCTGAAGGCGCTGGCGCAATTCGAGCGTACGCTGATCTCTGCCCATTCCCCTTATGACCGGTATCTTCAAGGTGTCTACAAACCCACAGCGTCGGAGGCGGCGGGTATCGAGCTTTTCTATGGCAAGGGTGGATGCGGTCATTGTCATGGCGGTCCCAAAACGTATAGCGAGCTGTATCATAACAACGGGCTGGACAGCGTGTCGAAAGACCCTGGGAGGGAGAAGATCACCGGTGAATCTTATGATAGAGGCAGGTTCCGGGTGGTGACGCTGCGGAATATTGCTTTGACGGCACCCTATATGCATGATGGACGGTTTGCCACCCTGGAGGAGGTCATCGATCATTACAGTGATCATATCGTGAGCAGTGTCACGATGAGCCCGTTCATCCAGGGCAATCTGAACCTGACGGCTGTCGAGAAGAAGGACCTGCTGTCCTTTTTGCGGATGCTGACCGACTCGAGTTTTATCACCGATGTAAGATTTTCCAATCCTTTTAAAAAATAGATATGAGAAAGTATTTGCTTGTCTTTTTTGTTTTCAGCGTGCATATTGTCCTGGCGCAGGGGCCGTCTATCAAGGTGAGCGGGGAGGTGACAAAACCCTTAACGCTGCAGGCCGCGGATCTTGCAAAGATGAAGCGGGTGACGGTATCCATGAAGGACAGGGATGGTAACGAGCATCCCTATACGGGTGTAGCCGTGGGAGATATACTTGAAATGGCGGGTGTCACTACCGGTAAGCAGCTGCGGGGTGAGAACCTTACAAAATATATGCTGGTGAAATGTGCGGATGGGTATGAGGTGGTGTTCTCGCTGGCCGAGTTGGATACCGACTTTACGGACAGGGTCGTGATCATCGCGGATGAGTCGGAGGGTAAGCCGCTGCCGCCGGGCAAGGGGCCTTTCCGGCTGGTAGTACCGGGGGAGAAGAAGCCGGCGAGATGTACGTTCCAGGTGACGGAGCTGATTGTAAAGTTTGCTAAAGAATAAGGGGGCTGACGCCCCCTTTATTATAACGTGGCCATGTCTATTACAAATCGATAGCGGACATCTCCTTTCAGCATACGCTCGTATGCCTTGTGTATATCCTTTATATCAATGATCTCGATGTCGGATACGATATTGTTGGCGGCGCAGTAGTCCAGCATTTCCTGTGTTTCCGGAATGCCGCCTATGCAGGAGCCGGCTACGCTCTTTCTTCCTATCAGGATGCTGAACGGGTGTACTTGCATAGGTTCGGTGGGGACGCCTACGCAGATATGAGTTCCGTTGGTCTTGAGAAGAGAGAGATAGAGTCCCATATCGTGGGGGGCGCTGACCGTATCGAGTATAAAATCAAAATAACCTTTTACACTTTTCAGCTGTTCAGGGTCGGAGGTAACGACAAATTTTTGTGCACCCAGCTGACGGGCGGCAGCTTCCTTTGAAGGAGAAGTGCTGAGGACCGTGACTTCGGCGCCAAATGCGACGCCAAACTTTACGGCCATATGACCCAGTCCGCCCAGGCCAAGGACCGCCAATTTATGTCCTTTGCCCACTTTCCAGTGACGGAGGGGGGACCAGGTCGTGATACCTGCGCAGAGGAGGGGGGCAACTGCCGGGAGGGACAGCTTGTCGGAAATGTGGAGAACGAAATCTTCGTGAACGACGATGTGATTGGAGTAGCCGCCATAGGTAGGGGTACCGTCTTTTTCGCGGCCGTTGTAAGTGCCTACCATACCGCCGCCCGTGCAATATTGCTCGAGTCCATCCTTACATTCCGGGCAGACGCGGCAGGAGTCGACCATACAGCCAACGGCCGCCAGATCGCCGACCTTGAATTTTTTTACGTGGGCGCCTACTTTTTTGACCTTGCCCACGATCTCGTGACCAGGTACCATGGGAAAGATGGAGCCTCCCCATTCATCGCGGATCTGGTGCAGGTCGGAGTGACAGACACCACAAAATAAAATATCAAACTGAACATCGTGTGGACCTACTTCCCTGCGTTCGAAGTTCCAGGGTGCGAGATCTGTTGTAGCACTTTGTGCTGCGTATCCTTTGGAGGCTATCATACAAATGGAGGTTTTTGTAGAAAATGATTTTGAATCACAAATATCGTGGCTTCCGTGAATTCGAGTTTTCATAATTCAAACAAAAAATTACGAAAATCAAATTTTCCCAGATAAGAAAAAAGTTAGTTGCTGACAACTGTCCGGCGGAAATGCTTCAGAACGGAGCGGGAAGTGAGGTACTGGGGAATAGACAGGAACATATATTTCAGATTGCCCCGGCTGTAGAGGGAGATATTCATATAGATATTCTCGCCATCCTGCAGGATAAAGAATTCCTTGTTAAAGAAGGACTGGTGGGGATTTGTAGTAATGATGATGATCTGTTCGCTGCAATTGTGGCGAATGATGCCGGGATATTTTCTTAGCAGGTAGCGAATGATGGCTGTCTGGTCTTCGTGGGATCGGAACCCTCTGGCCATTGCCAGTCTGTTTTGCAGGAAGAGGCTTATGAGGACGAGGAAGGCCGGCATGGACAACAGTGCAAGCATGACAGGATCTGTCCCCATATAATAGGCAAATCCTACCAGGAGAAGGCAGATCATGAGTACGAAAATACCAGAGACAAAACTTCTCAGTGATAGCATCAATCGTTGTTTGCGGGTACCCTGGAATGTCACTCTTTGTCTTCGTACACTCTTTTCAAAATCAATATCTAAATTCATAGAAACAGGCGATCAAGCTGTTAGGTCGTTTGGCAAAATACAAAATATAATTAGCACAGACAACGCCAATTTCCCACCGGTGTTGTAGTAATTTTATCGTTTATTGAGGCAATATGAGCAACTACGCGGCATTGGATGACCAGGACCTGCTTCTTTTCCTACAACGGGGGATGAGAAGGCATTTTCTGAGATCTACCGGCGATATACTGGGCGGACAGGCCGGGTCCGGAGAGGACGATGAGACGCAAAAGAAGCTGGATGCCAGATTCATGCGAGAATTCCTGGATGGTGTCATAGAAACACTGCCCGAAAAAACCCGGCTGGTATTCCGATATAGCCGGGAGGACCAGCTGTCCGTGGGAGAAATTCACCGATGATCCCGCCAGGGATATCAAGAGCGGTGACAGTGTCCGCATCGATATGATCTGCAACGATGCGGCCATATATAAATATTGGTATAGCCTAAATGACGGTGCTACGGGCACCGGCCAGAGCGCTTCCCCGGCCAACCCCGTGACCAATATTTCCGGCGGAGCACTGGGGTATTTTAGCGCCCAGACCGTGAGGACTAAGAGCATTAAGGTAAATTGATAGGTGTTCCCATTTATATTTGTTTTTTCCCAAAAAGGGAAAGGGGGAATGATTTTGGAAATCGTAAGTGGCTGATAATATGAAAGTTGTATTAATGGCGTGTTTTTGGTATACACCAGGTCCAGTAATCTAATATCCATAGACCACCTTAAAAAACCAATCATCCATCCCTGCTATGAAAAGACCATTATCCAAGGCCTTGAGGAGTGCTATAGGGATACTTATTCTTCTACTCCTGGCATTTCAAGGACAATCCCAGCAGATCCTGGACCTTTTGTCCACCTCACCCACCGTTGCTTTTTCCCTTCGTCAGCTAAAGAGTACAGCCACCAGGGCTATCCAGGTGCGCCGCAGCAGCGACAATGCTGTTCAGGACATCGGCTTTACTGCAGGAGGAGATCTTGATCAGGCCGCTTTATTGGCGTTTGTCGGCAGTAATGATGGCTTTATCACTACCTGGTATGATCAGACGGGCAACGGGCATGATGCCTTACAGGCAACTGCAGCCAAGCAGCCCATGATCGTCAGCGCCGGTACTGTCATGATACAGAATGGAAGGCCTATTTGTGATTTCAATGGCACCAGCAGCACCATGGCTACTGCGAATTTTACATTGACCACGCCCCTTTCCGTATTTCTCGTGAACAGGCGTACCGGTACGGGTACGTCGTCTACCGGGTTTGTGACGATGTTCGATGGCAGCAATAACAATACGTATAAAATAGCCTATCCTAATACTTCGAACCCCACGAGCATGGGGCTTTCGCCGCAAGACTGGAGTGCGGGAACCTCGCTGCAACCTGTGCCGCAGCTGAATTCGAACTCATTATTTATGTATTCTGCCCTAAGTGATGCCACCGGCGGTGTCCAGTATCTCAATGGGGGAGTGCAGGCGCATAATTTCCCGGCCTTTGGCGCCACCAACCTGAATGGTATCCGTCTGTTCAGGGGTACGCCTTTGCCTGCGGACAATGAGCTGCCGGCGGGGCAGCTGTCGGAGGTGATCGTATTTGGAAGCAAGCTGGGGAATGCCGATCGGCAATTGCTGGAATGCAGCCAGAGCAGCTACTATGCTATACAGGTAGTTC
>Ga0207671_10006274_pt1 | contig 10633 bp, 13 predicted proteins | sample KBSC24metaG_FD_184352 | JGI IMG/M metagenome (GOLD analysis project Ga0207671, IMG submission 184352) | Corn rhizosphere microbial communities from Kellogg Biological Station, Michigan, USA - KBS C2-4 metaG (SPAdes) (version 2) | ecosystem: Host-associated > Plants > Roots > Rhizosphere > Soil... | reverse complement strand
GATTCGCGCGCCGCGATCCTGCGCAAGCGCGCCATTGCCGAGACCGGCCTGAACGTTACCCAGGCGCAATTCTCGCGAAGCCTCGTCAATTGCGGCGGCCCGGTGATCCCCGCCGCGCTCGCCCGCCTCGCCGAGATCCGCAAGCAGGTGCGCTGACCGGCTCAACGCCGCGCGATCACCTTCTCGATCGTCTCGTGCGGTATCGGAGCCGCCTCGCCGAATTCGCGCTCCAGCCGGTCGCGGATGGCGAGCAGCTGCTTCTCGCTCAGATGCTCGATGCCGATGAACTCGTTACGCGCCTTGTCGACGGCGCGGATCACTTCGTCCAGCTTGGCCTGCAGCGCGGCGGCGTCGCGGTTCTGCGCATTCTGGATCAGGAACACCATCAGGAAGGTGACGATGGTGGTGCCGGTGTTGATCACCAGCTGCCAGGTGTCGGACCAGTGGAAGATCGGCCCGCTCATGCCCCAGACGACGATGATCAGAAAGGCGAAGGCGAAGGCCGGCGGGCGGCCCGCCCATCCTGCGACGCTCTGCGCGAACCGTTCGAAAATACGTCCCAAGCCGATGCTCCCGATCCGTGTGGGCATCGCTATGCGCGTGCGTTCCGCGCTTGCCAATCGGGGCTATACCGCGGTCTGAGGGCCGCACGCTAAAGGGGGGCCGACGTTGCCGCCAGCCCCCCATGTCGCCGGCCGGTCGAGTGGTGCGCCGAAGCGCATCGCCTGGCCCGTCGGCGGCCTGCGGCAAGCGCCCCGGCAGGGGGACGCTCACCGGATCGGCACGCGAACCGCCACCGGGAGGGGCGATCGTCGCGCACCTGCCGGGTCGCGCGGTTTCCCGAAGGCACCAGCGCCGACACCAGCTTGCAAGCTGCTGATTTCGCCTTGGTTTCCCTCCGCGCTGCCAGCCTTCCTGCAGGTCCGAGGGTCTCACTCACGGCGAGTCGCACCAAGCGGCATCGCCTGTTGATACTGTGGATAACGGGGATAACCCGCGCTCAGAGCCCCGGCGGCGCCCAGCCCGGCGCGGCCAGCTCGAACCCGGCAAAGTCGAAGCCCGGCACCACCACGCAGCTCACCAGCCCCCGGCCCTGCGACGCCTCGGTCGCCTGCCAGCGCCCGGCGGGCACGCGCGCCTGCGGCACTTGGCCCTCCAGCACATCGCCGCCAAGCACGATCCGCTCGATCGCCGCATCATCGCCCTCGATCAGCAGCTCGAGCGGCGATCCGGCGTGCCAGAGCCACAATTCGTCGGCATCCACCCGGTGCCAGTGCGAGCGCTGCCTCGCCTCGAGCAGGAACAGGATCCCCGTGCCCGGCGACCGCGTTTCGCCCTCGGCGGGCCCGCGCCATGTCTCGCGGTACCAGCCGCCCTCGGGATGGGCCGCCAGCCCCAGTCGCTCGATGATCGCCCGCGCCTCGTCCAACTGCCTGCCTCCTGCCTGAACGCGACGTAGTATTGGGTTCATGCAACCGGGATTAAACCCGACACGTTCACTTCATCAACAACAACTCGGGGAGTATCCCATGCGTACCCTACTGCTTTCGCTCGGCGCCGCTGCGCTCGCCATTCCCGCCGCGGTCGTGCTGCCCGCCACCCAGGCCGAGGCCAAGGCGTCGATCGGCCAGGACCGTTATTATCGCGACCATGACGACCGCCGCTATCGCGACGATCGCCGCTACCGCGACGACAACCGCCGCTATGCCTATCGCGAGTGGCGCGGCCGTGACGGCCGCCGCTATTGCCGCAAGCCCGACGGCACCACCGGCACCGTGGTAGGTGCGGTCGGCGGCGCCCTGCTCGGTCGTACCATCGATACCGACGGTGACCGCATGACCGGCACCCTGCTCGGCGGCGTCGCCGGCGCCTTGGCCGGCCGCGCGATCGAAAAGGGCGGCAGCAACTGCCGCTGATGCGCTGAAGCATTAACCCCGGGGTGGTAGACACCCTGGGGCATGCTTCGCGTCCTCGTTCTCTCCACCCTGTTCCCGGACGCCGCGCGCCCGAATTTCGGCATCTTCGTCGAGCGCCAGACGCGGGCGCTCGCGGCGCGGAACGGGGTGGAGGTCTGGGTGGTCGCCCCGCGCGGGCTGCCGCCCTTCCCGCTCGATCGCCACCCGCGCTATGCCGCGCTCGCCGATCAGCCCCCGCGCGAGGACTGGAACGGCCTGACCGTCCACCGCCCGCGCTTCCTCAATCTGCCCGGCACCGGCGGCCGTTTCCATGCCGCGATGCTGGCCCGCGCACTGCGCCCGATGCTGGCCGCGCTGCGCCGCGACTTCCCCTTCGATGTGATCAATGCGGAGTTCTTCTTCCCCGACGGCCCCGCCGCCGTCGCGCTGGGCAGGACGTTCGGCGTGCCGGTTTCGATCAAGGCGCGGGGTTCCGACATCCACCAATGGACCCGCCGCCCCGCCATCGCCCGGCAGATCGTGCGCGCGGGACAGGCGGCGGATGGGCTGCTCGCCGTGTCCCTCGCACTGCGCGACGACATGATCGCGCTCGGCATGCCCGCTGAGCGCACCGACTGCATCGTCACCGGCGTCGACCTCGCCCGCTTCGCCCCGCGCGACCGCGCCGCCACCAAGCAGGCGCTGGGGATCGACGGGCCGCTGGTCGCCTCGGTTGGAGCGCTGATCCCGCTCAAGGGGCATGACCTGCTGATCGACGCGGTCGCCGGCCTGCCCGGCGTCCATCTCGCCATTGCCGGCCAGGGACCGGAGGCGGAACGGCTCGCCGCGCGCATCGCTGCGCTGGGCTGTAGCGACCGCATACGGCTGTGCGGCCCCCTGCCCCCGGAGCGGATCGCCGAACTGCTCGCCGCTGCCGATGTGATGGCGCTGGCCTCGTCCTCCGAAGGGCTGGCCAATGCGTGGCTCGAGGCGCTGGCGAGCGGCACGCCGATCGTGATCCCGGACGTGGGCGGCGCGCGACAGGTGGTGACCGCGCCCAGCGCCGGCCGCATCGTCGAGCGCAGCCCAGCCGCACTCGCCGCCGGCATCGCCGATCTGCTCGCCGCGCCCCCTGCCCCCGAGGATGTCCGCCGTATCGCCGCCCCCTTCACCTGGGAGGCCAATAGCGAACGATTGCACCGGCACCTCGAACGGCTCGTCGCCGGGCATCGCGGAACCTGAGCGTATCTGCAGGGGTTCGTAGCTTCGGGGGGCTGAAGGAGCCCGTGATGCAGAAGCCCAAGCCCTATCGATCGCCGCGCCGGCGCCACGCCCCGGCCGCGCTGCCGCCGCGTCGTCTGCGTCGCGCCGCCGCCGGACCGGCCGACACCGATTTCGACATCGTCTTCGAATTCGAAGCCGACGAGCAGACTCACCACTGAGCGCCCACCGCCAAACGTTGACAGCGCGAATCGCTTGGCGGAAGCTGGCCGCTTCACCCAGAGAGAGAGGTGCGGCATGGCCGGCAAGAAAGAGAAGAAGGCGAAGAAGGACGGCAAGAAAACCTCGTTCCTGCCCAAGGTGATCGACGGCATCAAGCTGCCCAAGGACGCGCGCCGCCAGCTCACCAACCTCGCCAAGCACCCGGTGATCGCCGATCTGCTCGCCTCCGGCCTGGTCGCGCTCGCGCATCGGATCAAGGGCGACAGCAGCAAGACCGAAGCCGCGCCGGCACCTACGCCCGCGCCCGCAGCCACGCCCGCACCGGTCGCTACCGAAGCGGCGGCAGCGCCCGCCAAGCCGGCCGTGAAGCGGATCCGCAAGCCTGCCGCCACATCGGCCGCGCCTGCCGAGGATGCACCTGCCGCCAAGCCCGCGCCGGTCCGCCGCACCCGGAAGCCCGCGACCGCAAAGCCCGCCGCCGCGGCGGCACCGGCCACCACACCCGCCGCCGCGGAAGCCAAGCCCGCAACGGTCGCAAAGGCCCCGCCGCCGCGCCGCACGCGCAAAAAGGCGGACACCGCCACCAAGCCGCGCACCCGCCGCGCGCCGCCCAAGACGGAGAGCTGATCGCCTGCTATCCTGAATGCCGGGGCAAACAGGGGGACACGGCATGCAGACCACGCACGCGCCCGAGACGCATGGACCCGGCCATGCGATCGAGCGCCTGATCTTCTTCTCGGACGCGGTGTTCGCGATCGCGATCACGCTGCTGATCATCGAGATCCACGTCCCGGAGATCCACCCGCCCCTTACCGACGCCGCGTTCCTGCAGGCGCTGGCGCATCTGTGGGTGAAGTTCCTCAGCTTCTTCGTGTCGTTCTTCGTGATCGGCGCCTTCTGGGCCGCGCATCACCGCGCCTTCGATTGCGCACGCCACTGGTCGCCCAGGCTTATCCTGCCCAATCTCTTCCTGCTCAGCACGGTGGCGGCGATGCCGTTCTTCACCGCCTTCTCGTCGGAATATTACGGGTTCCGGGTGCCCTCGGCGCTCTACGCCTTCTGGATGATGCTGATCGCGCTCGCCAATATCTGGGTGCAGCGGCTGGCGACCTCTGCGCCCGTCGTCGGCGAGCGGGTCGCCAGGGCGCATTGCAGGGTGATCCGCCAGCGCGGGCTCGCGACGCTGCTCGGCACCATCTCCGCCTTTGCGATGGCGCTGATATTCCCCTTCGCCTCGCAAATGACGCTGGCGACGATTCCCTTGTGGCGGCTGCTGCTCCAGCGCATCGCACCGCCCAAGGCGTAGACGGCAAATACGAAGCGGGCCTCGCCCTGCGGCGAGGCCCGTCTTGTTCATCGGTCGCCGCGATCAGCGACGATGATTGTTGCGGTCGTGCTTCTCGTAGCGGACCTTGGCCGACAGCGCGTCGTAGCGACGGTCGAGATCGCGGCGCTCCTGCATGGTCAGGCCGGGGCGCGAGGCGCGGTAGCGGGCCTCCAGGCGCACCAGGCCGCGATATTCGTTGCGGATCTGCGTCGCCTCGCGGCGGCTGAGCGAACCCGAGCGGACGCCCTGGTCGATGCGCTGCTCCAGGCGCGCCTGGCGGGCGTTGATGTTCTGCCAGCCCGGCTGCGCGGAGGCGGGAACGGCGGCGGTGGCGACACCAAGGCCGGCGATCAGCAGCATGAACTTCTTCATCGGATACTCCTCAATTCGACTGGACCGCCCCTGCGGTCGAGAGCCGTTGTGGAACGCCGATGTCGCGACTTTGTCCCATCCGCCGCATTTTTACGTCACGAATTGTCGCAAGTCGGAGAGGTTCGTTCAGATTCAGGCGGCGAGCAGCCGCTCCGCCTGGGCGCGCGCCTCGGGGGTGATCTCGGCACCCGAAAGCATGCGGGCGATTTCCTCGCGGCGCTGCTCGGGGGTGAGCGGGGTAACGCCGGTACGCGTGACGATGCCGTCATGGCTCTTGGCGATCAGCAGGTGCCGCGCCCCGCGCGCCGCGACCTGCGGGCTGTGGGTGACGACCAGCAACTGCGAGCCCTGCGCCAGCCGCGCCAGCCGCTCGCCGATCGCATCGGCGACCGCGCCGCCGACGCCGCGATCGATCTCGTCGAAGATCAGCGTCCGCGCGCCGCCCTCTTCCGCCAGCGCGACCTTCATCGCGAGGATGAAGCGCGACAGCTCGCCGCCGCTGGCGATCTTCATCAGCGGGGCGAAGGGGGCGCCGGGGTTGGTCGAGACCTCGAATTCCACCCGGTCCATGCCGGCGGCGCTCCACTGGTGCTCGTCGAGCGGATCCACGACGGTGCGGAAGCGCGCGGCGTCGAGCTTGAGCGGCTTGAGCTCGGTCGCGACCGCCGCATCCAGCCGCGCCGCCGCCATGGTGCGCATCGCGGAGAGGGTCTGCGCCGCCTCGCGATAGGCGGCATGCGCTTGCGTTGCCGCCTTCTCGAGCTTGGCGATGCCGGCACCGCCGCTGGTCAGCCGCTCCATCCGGCCGGAAAGCTCGGCGAGCAGCGCGGGGAGTTCGTCCGGCTGCACGCGGTGCTTGCGGGCGACGGCGCGCAGCTCGAACAGCCGCGCCTCGTCCGCTTCCAGCGCAGCAGGATCGAAGGCCAGCGCCTCGGCGGCGGCATCGACCTGCGCTTGCGCCTCGCTGCCTTCGGTGATCGCGCGGTCGATCGCGGCCAGTGCCTCGGCCAGCGCTTCGTGGTCGTCCGACACGCGCTCCAGGATCCGTGCCGCCTGCCGCAGCCGGGCGAGCCCGCCGTCCGAGCCTTCGAGGAGATCGGCGATTCCCTGCAGGTCAGTCGCGATCTTCTCACCGCGCTGCATCGACGCGCGGCGTTCGGCGAGGCGCTCCTCCTCGCCTTCCTCGGGCGCCAGCGCGGCAAGTTCGGTCACGGCGTGTTCGAGCCATTCGCGGTCGCGCTCGGCGCTGTCCTGCTCGGCGCGGGCCACCGCCAGCGCATCCTCGGCCGCGCGCCAGGCGCGGTGGGCGATCGCCACCGGCCCGGTATCGCAGCGCCCGAAGGAATCGAGCAGCAGCCGGTGCCCGCGCGGGTTGAGCAGGCCGCGATCGTCATGCTGGCCGTGGATCTCGACGAGGTACGGCGCCAGCTCTCGAAGAAAGCCCGCGGACGCGGGCTGGTCGTTGACGAAGGCCCGGCTGCCGCCATCGGCCTTGACCAGCCGGCGGACGAGCAGCGGCTCGCCCGGCTCCAGCTCCATGCCGTTCTGCGCGAAGAGATTGGCGATCTCGCCATCGGCGGCGGGCGGCACGAAGCTCGCCACCACCACCGCCTGGCCCGCGCCGCTGCGGACCAGCCCGCTATCGGCCCGCGCGCCCAGCGCCAGCCCCAATGCGTCGAGCAGGATCGACTTGCCCGCCCCGGTTTCCCCGGTCAGCACGCCGAGCCCTTCGCCGAACTCCAGGTCCAGCGCCTCGATCAGCACCACGTCGCGAATGGATAGCGCGGTCAGCATCGCGGCCCCCTATCGCAGGAACAGGAGAAGAACGAAAGTGGTTTCAGCTCGCTGGCTTGGGCGGCGGGCTCGCCTTCGCGGCAGCCGCCACCTTGTCCTGATTGTCCTGCATCAGCTGATAGGCGTGCTTGTACCAGTCGGTACCCGGATAGTTGGCGCCGAGCACCGCGGCGGCCTTGTTGGCTTCCTCCGGCACGCCCATCGCGAGATAGCTCTCGGTCAGGCGCATCAGCGCCTCGGGCACATGGGTGGTCATCTGGTAATTATCGACGACGTTGCGGAAGCGCAGCGCCGCCGCCAGCCACTGGCCGCGCGCTTCGTAGAAGCGGCCGATTTCCATTTCCTTGCCGCCCAGGTGATCGCGCACCAGGTCGAGCTTCAGCCGCGCGTCGGCGGCGTACTTCGAGTTCGGGTAACGGCGAATCAGCTCGCCGAGCGAATCGAGCGCCTGCTGGGTGATCTTCTGGTCGCGGGTGACGTCGCTGATCTGCTCGTAATAGGAAATGCCGATCAGATAATAGGCATAGGGCGCATCGCGGTTGCCCGGGTGAACCGCCAGGAAGCGCTGCGCCGAGGCGATCGCTTCGGCATAGTCACGGTTCAGATAATAGCTGAACGCGCCCATCAGCTGCGCGCGCCGCGCCCAGACAGAATAGGGGTGCTGGCGCTCCACTTCGTCGAACAGCGCGGCGGCGAGCTTGTACTGGTGCTGGTCCAGCTTCTGCTTGGCCGTGCTGTACAGGGTGCCGACGTCGCGGGCGACATAGGGAAGGTCCTTCACCCCGCCGCGCTTGGCGCAGCCGGCGACGGAAAGGGCGAACACCGGAAGAAGCGCGAACGCAAGCGCGCGAGGCAGAGGACTACGCATATGGCGGGGTTCTTAGACCGGGGCCGTGGCTGCAAACAATCCTTTTCGGGGCGGGATTGCGGCGGAACCTGCTTCGGGCCACATGCGCTCCCGTTTCCGTGACCGTAATTGAAGGGAATATCCCGTGCCCGCCACGCTTCTCGCCACCCACCGCGTCGAAAAACCCTGGGGCCGCCACACCCTGTATCCGGGCTTCGCCGATCCCGCCAAGGACGGCGATCCGGTCGGCGAGGTCTGGTTCCAGACGCCGGGCGACAGCACCCCGGACCTGCTGATCAAGTATCTGTTCACCAGCGAGAAATTGTCCGTCCAGGTCCACCCGAACGACGAGCAGGCGCACGCCGCGGGGCTGCCGCGCGGCAAGGACGAATGCTGGGTGATCCTCGACGCGCAGCCCGATTCGACGATCGCGCTCGGCACCAAGCAGCCCTACACCCGCGAGGAACTGCGCGCCGGTGCGCTCGACGGATCGATCGAGGACATGCTCGACTGGAAGCCGGTCAAGGCAGGCGACTTTTTCTACTCGGCCTCGGGCACGGTGCACGCGATCGGCGCGGGAATCACGCTGATCGAGGTCCAGCAGAACAGCGAGACCACCTATCGCCTCTATGATTACGGCCGCCCGCGCGAGCTGCATCTCGACCAGGGCATCGCCGTCGCCGAGCCGGTGCCCTTCGTGCCGCACCCGATGCCGGGCGCCGTCGCCCCGAACCGCACGATCCTCGTCGAGGGCCCGAAGTTCGTGCTCGAGCGCTGGGAGGGCGGCCACCGCCGCTTCGATCTGCCGGAAGGCACGACCGGCTGGCTGATCCCGGTAAAGGGCGAAGGCGCGGTCGACGGCGTCGCGTTCAAGGCGGGCGAGTGCCTGACGCTGGAAGGCCATGTCGAGCTGGAGGCGGCGGTCGGCAGCGACCTGCTGTTCGCCTATCCGGGCGACGCACGTGTCCCGGCGATGGACGCCGCGTGAACCACACGTAGTTTCATGTTCACGCAACTTGCCGCCGCCGTGGCACGTTCGGCACGCATCGATAACGACAAGGAAATGTCCCGATGCGCATGTTGTTCGTAGCCGCCGCGGCGGCGGCACTCACTATGCCGACGGTGCCGGCAATGGCGCAGGGCTGGCAGAATCGCGACGCCCATTGGCAGGACCGCGATCATGGCCGCGACCGCGACGGTCACTGGAACGATCGCGGCCCGGGCCGCGGCCATGGCGCGGATCGCGGCGATTGGCGCCGCTTCCGCAACTATGACTATAATCGCCCCGGCCCCGGCCAGCAGCGTTACTATGCCGACCAATATTATCGTGACGGCCGCTATTATCAGGAGCGCCGCCTGAGCCGGAACGACCGGATCTATCGCGGCCGTGACAATCGCTATTATTGCCGCCGCAACGACGGCACGACCGGCCTGATCGTCGGCGGCCTGGGCGGCGGCCTGCTGGGCAACGCGCTGTCCTCTGGCGGCAACGCGACGCTGGGTACGCTGCTCGGTGCGGTGGCAGGCGGCGCGCTCGGCCGCTCGGTGGACCGCGGCAGCGTCCGCTGCCGCTAACGGCAAACGGCCTGCACGACGAGGGGTCCGGTTCGCCGGGCCCCTTTTTGTTTGCCTAGATGAACCCGCCGGTCAGCATCAGCCGCACACCGCTGATGATCAGGATCAGCAGGTTGAGGTTCCGCCCCGCGGTCCCGCGCGAAAGCATCCCCACCACCGTGCCGGTGAGCGCGATCGGGAAGGCGATCCAGTTGACCAGCGGCACGAAGGGGAACGGGATGATCCCCACCAGCGCAAAGGGCAGCGCCACCAGCCCGATCAGCAGCGAGAGTGCGTTGAACATGGGTGGGATATGGGGTGGTGGAGGTGTGTTATCAAGATAGCACGGAAGCGTTACGTCCTGGGCAAGGATGTGCGCCGTGCGCCCCGTGCTTCGCGCAGCGTTTCAGCGCCCGCGGAGAGGCGCGCGGCACGCTTCGGGATGCCAATCTTCTGCGACAGATAGATGCCGTTATGGCCCGAGCAGCTATAGGCGACGAAACAGGCAACCGCGATCGGCACCGCGTACGTCGCGCCGAACAGCTCGATGCCCATGATCGTACAGGCCAGCGGGGTGTTGGCTGCGCCGGCAAACACCGCGACGAAGCCGAGAGCGGCGAACAGGTCGATCGGCGCACCGAGAAGCCCGCCCAGCGCATTGCCGAGAGCGGCTCCGATGAAGAACAACGGCGTTACCTCGCCGCCCTTGAACCCGGCGCTTAGCGTGACGACGGTGAACAGGAGCTTGAGCGCCCAGCTCCAGCGATCGACCGGCCCGGAAAAGAAGCCCGCGATCGTCGGATCGTCCGGAATGGCCGACCAGACTCCAAGCCCCAGATAGGCGCGCGTCCCGACGATCCAGACGAGCGCGATCACCAGCACGCCGCCCAGCGCCGCACGCGCCGGACCATAGGGGATGCGAGCCTTCAGAAAACCGCCGATCACATGGTTGGCTTCGGCAAAAACCAACCCGACGAGGCCGAAGAAAAGCCCGGCCAAGGCAGCCTTGGCGACCAGCAGGGGCTCGCCAAGCAGGCCGCCGCCTTCGCCGCTCCCGGCATGGGCGATGGGGTAAGGCGTGTGGTGGATACCCCAAGCATGGCAGGTCCAGTCGCCGACCAGCGCGGCGAGGAGGCAGGGCAGAATCCCGGTATATTCGATCCGCCCGATCGCCAGCACCTCCAACGCGAACACGGCCCCCGCCAGCGGCGTGCCGAACACCGCGCCGAAGCCCGCCGCGACGCCGGCCATCAGCAGGATGCGAATGCCGGACGAGTCGAGCCGAAAGAGGCTGGCCACCGCGCTCGCCAGGCTGCCGCCCAGCTGCACCGCCGTCCCCTCCCGCCCCGCCGAGCCGCCGAACAGGTGCGTTGCGATCGTGCCGAGGAAGACCAGGGGCGC
>Ga0207671_10006267_pt1 | contig 10642 bp, 8 predicted proteins | sample KBSC24metaG_FD_184352 | JGI IMG/M metagenome (GOLD analysis project Ga0207671, IMG submission 184352) | Corn rhizosphere microbial communities from Kellogg Biological Station, Michigan, USA - KBS C2-4 metaG (SPAdes) (version 2) | ecosystem: Host-associated > Plants > Roots > Rhizosphere > Soil... | reverse complement strand
ACACTCATCGCAAGAGATCAGACACAAGCTACAAAGACTGCGCGCATCCTATGAAATCACAACGATTTCCCGCTCCTCTGAAGCGTCGGATAGGCGACACTTCAATAGCTGCCGCCACCAATCATTGCCAGAAGCAAGGGTTCGCGGCGCCGCGCATGACGCAGCCAGCGGAGAATCACTACTCATCCCGTCTCAGGCGAACTGGGACGGCGGAACGCTATTGGTGCGTGCTGATCATCGCCGAGGAGAGCCAGCCGCGGTTGCCGTTCTCGTCGTCGACTTCCCACCAGATGCCGTTCTTCTGGCCGGTCGGATAGACCATGTCGCCGGGGTTGAACCCCATGCCGGTGATGTCCTCGCGGTGCATCAGGATGACCCGGCGACCGCCCTCGATGCCGCGGTAGCGGTCGCTGAGGCCGTAGATCGTGGTGTTGAACTGATCGTGCGAGCGGATGGTCATCAGCAGATACTGGCCGGGCGCCAGGTCGTGCTGCTTGATTGGCGAGACCATGAACCTCGCCTTCCCCTCCCCGTTGTTGAACTTGCGCTTATCGCGCGCTTCGTTCGGCAGATAGAACACGTCGCGTTTGATCCGCTCGTTGTAATTCTCGAAGCCCGGGATCACGTGCTCGATGTGGTCGCGGATACGATCGTAATTTGCCACCAGTTCCTCCCAGCGGACGGTGGTGCGCTCGCCGAGAACCGCGCGGGCCAGGCGCGCGACGATCGCCGGTTCACTGAGCAATTCGTCGCTCGCCGGCGGCAGGTGGCCGCGCGAAGGATTGATGACCCCCATCGAATCTTCCACGGTCACGAACTGGTCCCCTTCCGCCTGCCGGTCGATCTCGGAGCGGCCGAGGCAGGGCAGGATGAGCGCGGTCTTGCCGGTGATGAGGTGGGCGCGATTGAGCTTGGTGGAAACCTGCGTCGTGAGGCGGCAGTTCTGCAAGGCGCGCGCGGTGTACTCGGTATCCGGAGTGGCGGAGAGGAAATTGCCGCCCATGCCGAGGAAGAACTGGATCTTGCCTTCGTACATGTGCTTGAGCGCCTCCACGGTATCGACGCCGTGCTCGCGCGGAGGTGTGAACGCAAACTCCTCGCCGAGCTTGTGCATGAACTTGTCGTTCATCTTCTCCCAGATGCCCATGGTGCGATCGCCCTGCACATTGGAATGACCGCGCACGGGGCAAGGGCCCGCGCCCGGCCGGCCGATGTGCCCGCCGAGAAGGAGGAAATTCATGACCTCCTGGATGGTGGCCACGGCGTTCTTGTGCTGCGTGAGGCCCATCGCCCAGCAGGCGATGATCCGCTTGCAGTTCATGGCGATCTCCGCCGCCTCGCGGATCTGCTCGCGTGTCAGGCCGCTGCTCGTAAGGATCTCGTCCCAACTGCTCGCGCGCAGGTTCTCGAGGAAGTCATCGAAGCCGATGGTGTTCTCGCGGATAAAGGCGAGATCGAAGACCTGGCCCGGGCGTTTCTCCTCCTCGGCCAGCATCTCCTTCATCATGCCGCGCAGGAGCGCCATGTCGCCATTGATGCGCACCGGCAGCCACAGGTCGGCCAGGGGCGTGCCCTGGTTCGCCAGCAGTTTGAACGGGAACGCCAGGATGTTTTTGTATTCCTGGGGATTCGGGTTCACGACCTGCATCAGCCCCGGCTCGGGCAGCGGATTGATGGCCACGATCTTTGCGCCGTTGTGTTTCGCGCGCTCCAGGCTGGTCATCATGCGCGGATGATTCGTGCCGGGGTTCTGGCCGAGGATGAAGATCCCGTCGCACTTCTCGAAATCCTCCAGCGTCACGCACCCTTTGCCGATACCGATCGTCTCGTTCAGCGCGGCGCCGCTCGACTCGTGGCACATGTTCGAGCAATCGGGCAGATTGTTCGTGCCAAATTGCCGGACGAAAAGCTGGTAGAGAAAAGCGGCCTCGTTGCTCGTCCGCCCGCTGGTGTAGAACGCGGCGGCATCAGGCGTGGGCAGGGCATGCAACTCATGTGCGATGAGCTGGAACGCTTCATCCCAGGAAATGGGCGTGTAGTGCGTGGCGCCCTCGCGCCGGACCATCGGATGCACGAGCCGCCCCTGCTGCTCGAGCCAGTAGTCGCTCTCCTGAAGCATTTCGGCGATGGAGTGGGTGCGGAAGAACTCCGGCGTCGCGTGCTTTTTCGTGGCTTCGCTGGCAAGCGCCTTCACGCCATTCTCGCAGAACTCGAACACGTGCCGGTGGTCATCCGGGCTGGGCCAGGCGCAACTCTGGCAATCGAAGCCATCCTTCTTGTTGATCTTGAGCCAGGTCTGCAAGCCGCGCACCGGACCCATCTGGCGCAGGGTCGTCTTGAGACTCTCGGAGATGGCGGTCATACCCGCCGCGACGTGCTCGGATTCCTTGAGATCCGCGGGCGGCTCGTTCGGAGGCTGGGCGCCCGGTGTGACGGTGTGTTCCACCGTCGTCACACACTCGGTGACCGGGGCGCCAAGGCCGATGTGCGTCGGCTTTTGTGCCACCGTATCCAGATGCTGGGCGTGCCGGGGATCACCGTCACGCACCGGATCAGGCGTGTGGTGTTGATGAAGGGGATGTTTGCGATTCACAAAACTGGAAGGCTGCGGTGGTGATGGCGTCAAATCAGCCACTGGGGCCGAAAAGGTTTTCGCACCACAGCGGGGGGCCGGACGTCACGGAAACATATTCGCCCCGCCCTTGGCTACGCGCAATCGCTGTGCCGTTGCTGGAAGCGACAGCAATTCCAGAAGATTCTCCACATCGCTACGTCCCCAAAAATCAGCGACAATGCTGCAGACAAGTCGCCGCTCCATAATCCCGACGCCCCAAGGCAATCCACTCCTGATCCCTCCCGCCTTGCAAGATTGGCCAGGAATGCCACGGTCGCACACTTCCGTTCCATTCACGCGCTACCCCATGAAAACTCTTCTTCTCGCCGCCCTGTTTGGCCTCGCCACCCTTGCCGCCTACGCGGAGATGCCCGCTGTGTTGCCGCCGAAAGTCAGCACGACCTCCGATTTCCGACAACTCCTGCTCGCCACCAAGTGGTCGTGGCGAAATGTGGCCGCGAATGTCCCCGATCGCGAATGCGTCTTTATGTCCGACGGTACCTTCCGTCATCCGCATTTCGTGGCCAAGTTCACCATCAAGGACATCAATACCGTGGAACTGACCAAGCTCAACGACAGTGAAAAGGGCAGCAAGGACTCGAAGGACGCCAAGAAGCCAAAGGGAGCTGAAACCGCGATCTTGACCTTTGATCCCGCGTATATGTCCTTCGAGGCGCTCGATTTCGACAAGGCGCGCCGGATCACCGGCAAGCGAGTACCGTAGCGGAACGAACAACAAATAGGGAGCCGGCCCGTGTATTACGTTGAGCGGCAGCGCCCAGGCATCGAGCGTATCGCACGACGACCGGCGGGCGTCAGCACGGCTCGCCCTCGCCCTCGCCCTCGCCCTCTTCATCTTCATCTCCCTCTGAGGTGAAACTCATTCGTGGGACCCATGGGCTCATTGCCTCAACGTCCCTTCCCTCCCCGGGAGGGAGATGAAGAGGGCGAGTCCATTGGCGGACAATCGGCCACCCCCCTTTGAAAAGCCGGCCATAAACCGCTTGCAAAACCCGGTTTCCCTCCTACATTCGCGCTCCCTTTTCCCCGCAATTGGCGGTGTCCTATGACTCTGCCCGGAAGGAGAATGGCAACCGGAAACCCGTGGAAAGTTATGAGTAATTCAATGATTCAAATGCAGGAATTGATCGCGAAATCTCTTCGCGACTTCAAAGAGGGTAGCATCGTAAAAGGCCGCATCCTGGAAGTTCGCCCCCGCGAAGTCCTCGTCGATATCGGATACAAGTCCGAAGGCGCCATCCCCACCAGCGAATTTGACGACGTGGACGACCTTCAGGTCGGCGATGAAGTCGAAGTGCTTCTCGTCCGCCTCGAAAATGAGGAAGGCACCGTCATCCTCTCGAAAGAGAAAGCCGCCTACCGCCAGAACTGGGAAAAGATCGTCAAGGTCTTCCAGGGCGACGGACTCATCAAAGGCAAGGTCAAGGCCGTGGTCAAAGGCGGTCTCACCGTCAACATCGGCGTCGAGGCCTTCCTCCCCGGTTCCCAGATCGACATCGTTCCGCCGAAAGATCTCCAGCAGTTCGTCGGCAACACCTACGACTTCAAGATCGTCAAGATCAACGACGACCGCAAAAACGTCGTCCTCAGCCGCCGCGAGCTCATCGAACAGGAACGCGCCGAAAAGCGTTCCAAGTTCATGGAGACGATCAAGATCGGCTCGACCGTCAAGGGCGTCGTCAAGAACCTCACCGACTTCGGTGCGTTCATCGACCTCGACGGCATGGATGGCCTGCTCCACATCACCGACATGACCTGGGGCCGCCTCGGCCACCCCAGCGAGCTCGTCAAGGTGGGCCAGGAACTGGACGTTCTCGTGCTCGATATCAACAAGGAGAAGGAGCGCGTCTCCCTCGGCCTCAAGCAGACCCAGAAGAATCCGTGGGAAGAAACCGAAGGCCGGTTCCCCGTGGGCTCCAAGGTCAAGGGCAAGGTCACGAACCTCGTGCCTTACGGCGCGTTCGTCGAAATCGAAGAAGGGGTCGAAGGCCTCATCCACGTTTCCGAACTCTCCTGGACCAAGCGCATCACGCGCCCGAGCGACGTCCTTACCGTCGGCCAGGAACTCGAAGCCGTCGTGCTCGGCGTCAACAAGGAGGAGCAGAAGATCTCCCTCGGCGTCCGCCAGCTCGAGCCCAATCCCTGGGACGAAATCGAACACCGCTACCAGATCGGCCGCCAGGTCAAGGGCGTGGTCCGCAACCTCACCGCTTACGGTGCGTTCGTGGAACTCGAAGAAGGCATCGACGGCATGATCCACGTCTCCGACATGTCGTGGACGAAGAAGATCAATCACCCGTCCGAGATGATCAAGAAGGGCGACGAAGTCGAAGCCGTGGTCATCGACATCGACAAGCAGAACCAGCGCATCAGCCTTGGTATCAAGCAGCTCGAGGGCGATCCGTGGAAGGAAATCGAGGCCAAGTACAAGATCGGCGATCTCATCAAGGGCAAGGTCTCGAAGATCACCACCTTCGGCGCCTTTGTCTCCCTCGAAGGCGACATCGACGGCCTGGTGCACATCTCGCAGATCAGCGAAGACCGCGTGGACAAGATCAAGGACGTCCTCAAGGTCGGCCAGGAGATCGAAGCCCGCGTGATCAAGGTGGACAAAGCCGAGCGCCGCATCGGTCTGTCCCTCAAGGCCGCGAACTACAGCGAAGAAGACATCAAGCGCGAAGCCGCCGCCTTCGACTCGCTCAAGCCGGGCGAAGACATGGTGGGCCTCGAGCAGGCCTTCGCCGCCGCCGCCGAGGAATACCGGCCCGGCGACTCGAAGAAGAAGTAAGCCGCCAAGAGGCGCACTCTTCGCCAGAAACACTCACAAGGCGCTGCCGGGAAACCGGCAGCGCTTTTGTTTTTTTGTGTGCCAATCGAGCCCCGCGGATGGCAGGCAAAGTAGGCGGCTCTTCCTAGAGCCGCTCGGGAGATGCTGCCGCGCGTCACGCAGCGGCTCTAGGAAGAGCCGCCTACTTTGCTGACCGCCTTGCCACGAAGAAGCTGCGGCGCCGCGAACCCGACCTAAAGCAGCACTTGGCGAATCCCGGAATGTGCGCTATGTAGCATGCTCCTTTTATGTCCAATCCTGAAATCACCGCTTACCTGAAAACCCACTGTGGCTGGAGCAATGGCGTCCGCGCCGTCCTCAAGAAGTATGACCTTCCCTACACGGAGAAGGACATCATCCAGAACCCGGCCTTCCGTTGGGAGATGGAGCAGAAGAGCGGACAGCCCCTCAGCCCGTGCGTGGAAGTCAACGGCACCATGGTCGCCGACATCAGCGGCGAGGAGCTCGAGCAATACCTGCTCCAGCAAGGCCTCGTCGGCAACAGCGACAAGACGACCAACGTCCCGCTCAACGCCCCATGCAGCGATGCCGAGCATGCCGCGATGGCCCAGGGCGCCCCGCTGAAATTCCAGGCCTAAGCCGGGAATTCCAACAACAATCTCGCGAACCCCTCGCGACCCAGAAAGAGCCGCGACTCGGAAACGAGGCGCGGTTTTTTCGTATGGCGGGCAATCCCGCCCGCGAACCATCCTGGAGCGCGGTGTGGCCAGGGAGCGGCGGTTTTCCAACCGCCGACCGAACCACCCGCGCGGAGCGCGCCAATCTCCCGGCACAGCGGTCCGCAAAGTAGGCGGCTCTTCCCAGAGCCGCTGCGTTCCGCGTGGCTGCATCTCCCGAGCGGCTCTGGGAAGAGCCGCTGCGTTCCGGATGGCTGCATCTCCCGAGCGGCTCTGGGAAGAGCCGCCTACTTTGCCTGCCATCCCGCCGTCCTCAATGGGCCGCTCCGCGGCAGGCGTTTTACAGCAATTCCATCTGCCGCCCGTCATCGCCGGGGTGACCGTCGGGACCTGCCAGGTCGGGCAGTGTGATCGACAGCCCCAAGCGGTCACCCAGCCGTTGCGCGGTCAGCGGGGCGAAGCCTTCGAAGTGATTGTTCACGGCGACAAAGACCTGCCGGTGCTCATCCGCGGCCTGTCGCAGCCGCACGCTCCAGTTCTCCAGCGCGCCGTCGCGCGGCCACATCAACTTCCGGTAATGGTGCGCATTTCTACCATCAGCTCCGTACTTGCGTTCCAGGTCTCCCATCAGCCTCACGTAGACCAAGTCCGACGTATCCGGCTGAAACTCGAATGCCCCCTCCTGCTGATGATCGACGGAGGTAAGATCATTCCAGACCCACGCCACCTGGTGCTCCTGGAACAAGTGAGCGATCCGCGGCTGGTGCCACTCCGTGTGGCGGAACTCGAAGGCAAATCGCACATGCGCGGGCAATCCGTGAAGGAAAGCCCGAAGCGCCGCTTCGTCGCGGCGTGGCCGGAATGAGGGCGGCATCTGCGCCACCACACACCACAATTTTTTTCCCAGCGGCTCCAGCGCGGCCAGGAATTCGTGCAAGGGCTCCGTCGCGTCGCGCAGCCGAAGCTGATGCGTGATCTCCTGCGGCAATTTGCACGCGAAGGCGAAATCATCGGGCGTCGCCTCCGCCCAATGCGCCACGGCATGCGCGGATGGAACCCCGTAGAACGTGGAATCCACTTCCACCGCAGGCATGAAACGCGCGTAAAACGCGAGCCGCTCCTCAGCCGGCAAATGCTCCGGATAAAATACACCGCGCCAATCCTCGAAAGCCCAGGCGCAAGTGCCGATTTTGATGGCCGTCGGCAGACGGAAAACTCTAGGCCGCCTTCTCGGCGACGGTCTTGTGCCCGAGAATCCTCAAGGTCTTGTTCAATTGCTCCACGTCGAGCGGCTTCTTCAAGACCGTGACGGGGCCCAGCTTGAGAATATTGTCGAGCATCTGGCTGTCCGGGTAACCGGTGATGATCACGATCGGCAATTCCGGGTCGATCTCCTTGGCATACTTGTAAATCTCGTCACCGGTGATGTCGGGCAGTTGGAGATCGAGGAAGCAAAAGTCGAATTTCTGCTTTTGCAACGCAGCGAGGGCCTCCTTGCCCGTGCCGACCACGAGGCGGCTGAAATTGGCCTTCTTGAGGAAGAGCTTGAACATGCTCTGAAGCGCCTCGTCATCGTCCACCACCAGCACCGTCGGCTGCCCCTGATCCTCGGCCCGGAGGACGTCGCGGTCGAGCGCGTCCTTCTTCACCCGCCAGCGTCCGCCAATCTGGATGGCCGGAAGCTGCCCGCGCTGCACGAGATAATACACGGTCGGAAGAGGAATCCGCAGATACTCAGCGGTTTCCTTGACAGTCATCAGATTGTGGGGCTGAGGAGCTTGTGCCATGGGTTCGGTGTTTTTTGTAATTTCCACGTTTATACCGGAATTTCCGCGAAATTGCTCATTATTCATGGGTGTGTCAATGGTGAATTCGCGATTTTGCGAGAAGCGGTCATGCCAAGTTTCAAGAATTTCTTCGGAACGGGATAGATTGTGATCCCTTCTGGGGACCTGGGATTTCGAGGCTTTCCGTCTTCATCTTTCATCTCCCTCCTACTTGAGGCGATAGAGATCAGAAGTCAGAGGTCAGAGAACACTCGGCACCCGCTCTGATCTTCGAACTCTGACCTCCGACCTCTCGTCCTGGAGAGAGAAGATCGCAGCGTGAGTTAAACACCGCAAGTCGGGAGCCGCTCTCTGAACGCGCTTTCTCTTCCAAAGAGTTCCAAATGCTGGACATTCTTCGGCTCGACACAGATAGTCGCCGCTTCCTTTCCCAAGGCACCCGAATGAGCGCCATTTTCCTCAAGCGATTCCTGCAACGTCCCTTCCAGGTCGCTTCCATAATTCCCAGTTCACGCACCCTGATCCGCAAGGTCAGCGGGAAGATGGACTTCAGCCAGCCGAGGGTCATCATCGAGTACGGACCTGGCGAGGGGTGCCACACCCGGGAGATCGTCCGCCGCATGCACCCGGATTCCCGGGTCATTCTGTTCGAACTCGACCCCGAATTTGCCGAGCACCTGGAAGGTCAATTCCGGGGCGATTCCCGGATCACCGTTCTCAATCGCGACGCCGCCTCGCTCGCCCAGGAACTCCTCCAGCGCGGTCTCACCCATTGCGACTACGTCGTCTCCGGAATCCCCTTCAGCATCCTGGCGCCGGAAAAGAAGCGCGAACTGCTCCGGAGTACCTACGATTCCCTCACCCCCCACGACCACGCCGCCTTCATCATCTACCAGGTGACTAATGAACTGGTCGGCCACTGCCGCCATTTTCCGCGGGTCGAATCCGAGTACTGCCTGCAAAACCTGCCGCCGATGTTTGTGACGAAATTCTACAAAACGGCGAACGGGCATGGGAAAAACGGGCACGGCCTGAACGGCAACGGAAACGGAAAAGCGCCAGGCGCCAGGTAACGAGACCTCGGGCTCTTCCCGGCCAAATTGCGGTTCATGGCGAGTCGCTCCCTGCGCGCCTCTGCGGGTGCATGTTTTGAAGCCCTGCAAACTCGGCCGTGAAAACCGACCACTGACCACTGACCACTGACCACTGACCACTGACCACTGATTACTGATTACTGATCACTGATTACTTCCCCCTTTCCCATCACACGGACCGTTTGTACAACCTCCCCCATGTCCTCCACCCGTATCGAAAAAGACTCCATGGGCACGATGGAAGTGCCCGGCGACGCGCTTTACGGCGCTTCGACCCAGCGTGCCGTCCTCAATTTCCCGGTCTCCGGCCAGCGCTTTGGCCGTGAGTTCATCCGCGCGCTCGGCCTGATCAAGCTGGCCTGCGCGGAAGCCAATCGCGAACTCGGCCGGCTGTCCGAGGATCGCCTGAAACTCATCGCGCGCGCCGCGCAGGAAGTCATCGAAGGCAAGCTCGACGAGCATTTCCCGGTGGACATCTACCAGACGGGCAGCGGCACCTCCACGAACATGAACGTCAACGAGGTGATCGGCAACCGGTGCTCGCAACTCGCCGGCGAGCCGGTGGGCAGCAAGAAGCCCGTACACCCCAATGACCACGTGAACATGGGGCAGTCGAGCAACGATATCATCCCCACGGCCATCCACGTCGCTGTCGGCGATCGCATCCGCAAACACCTCATGCCCGCGCTGGAGAACCTGAACGCCGCGCTCGACAGGAAAGCCGTGGAGTTTTGGGACGTGATCAAGATCGGGCGGACCCACCTCATGGACGCCACCCCGGTGCGGCTGGGCCAGGAGTTCGGCGGCTACGCCAAGCAGATCGAATACTCCCGCCTGCGCGCCGGCAATGCCCTCGCCGCCATCGAGGAACTCCCCCTCGGCGGCACCGCGGTCGGGACCGGGCTCAATTGCCATCCGGACTTTCCGGGCATCGTCATGCGGCACCTCTGGAACCAAACCGGCATCGCCTTCCGCGAAGCGCGCAACCACTTCGAGGCGCAGGCCGCGAAGGACGGGCTCGTGCAGGCCAGCGGCCAGCTCAAGACCATCGCCGTCTCGATGTTCAAGATCGCCAACGACATTCGCTGGCTGGGCAGCGGCCCGCGCTGCGGCATCGGCGAGATCCTGCTCCCCGAGACCCAGCCCGGCAGCTCCATCATGCCCGGCAAGGTGAACCCGGTCATCTGCGAGAGCGTCATGCAAGTCTGCGCGCGCGTCATCGGCAACGACGCCACCGTCACGTGGGCTGCAGCCAATGGAAACTTCGAGCTGAATGTCATGATGCCGGTGCTCGCGCACTCCATCCTGGAGTCGCTCAACCTCCTCGCCAACGTCGCCAATGTCTTCCGCGAAAAGTGCATCGTGGGCATCCAGGCCAACGTCGCGCGCTGCAACGAACTCGTCGAATATTCGATGGCCATGGTCACGAGCCTCGCCCCGATCATCGGCTACGACAAAGCGGCCGAGATCGCCAAGACCAGCGCGAAGACCGGCAAGACCGTGCGCGAGATCTGCCGCGAGATGCAGATCCTGCCCGAGGCGGAGCTGGCGAAGGCGCTCGATCCTTACGAGATGACGAAGCCGGGCGGCGAAGGCAGCGCGGGCGGGTAGGCTAAGCATACGCACAGCTTTCAGAAGTCAGGATTCTCCCATCCCGAGGG
>Ga0207671_10006266_pt1 | contig 10644 bp, 7 predicted proteins | sample KBSC24metaG_FD_184352 | JGI IMG/M metagenome (GOLD analysis project Ga0207671, IMG submission 184352) | Corn rhizosphere microbial communities from Kellogg Biological Station, Michigan, USA - KBS C2-4 metaG (SPAdes) (version 2) | ecosystem: Host-associated > Plants > Roots > Rhizosphere > Soil... | reverse complement strand
CGGCGGCGGCATAGTCGCGCGCGCTGCTATAGGTGTAATCGCGGCCGGAACCGTAATCGCGACCATAGTCGCCGGGGGTGCCACTGTCGTTGTAGCCGGTGGGGCCATAGGGGCCGTAGCGATTGTTGCGGTCGTCCATCGTATCTCTCCTGCTGAGATTTCGGCGGCTGCGGCATGCTTGCCGTCACGCACCGTCCAAGCGAGTGGAGGGGCGGATGGGTTCCCCGAATTTTAACCTGTGTCCCAGGCACTTCGTCGCCGGCGATACGAATCCGGTGCGAAGATGCGACAAGCCGGTTGCATCGCCCGTTTCGGCTCGCTAAGGGGAGCGCCTCCCGGGCCAGCCCGGGATCAAGGCGGCGGGGCTGTAGCTCAGATGGGAGAGCGCTGCAATCGCACTGCAGAGGTCAGGGGTTCGATTCCCCTCAGCTCCACCAGCCGCCTCAAGCCACTGAAAGCGGCTGAAACTCCCGAACATTACGCCCTGCTTTCCGCCGGCCGAACTGCTTCCGCACCTTTGATGTCGTCGTAACCGGCAGACTCCCGCGTGACGATGTCGAGGAAATGGCGGCAGGGCAGGCTGGCGCCTTCGGAAAGGTGGGTCAGCCAGATCGACGTGATCGATTCCGGGTCGCCGAGCGGCCGGTAGACCAGCCGCGCCGATTGCAGCGCGCAGAGCGATTCGGCGACGACGGCGACGCCCACTCCCGCCGCAGCCATCCCGAGCAGGGTGGAGACCTCGCGCACCCGGTGCTCGATCCGCGGCTCGACCCCGACGTCGCGCAGCATGCCCAGCAACTCGTCGGTGAAGGTCGCGCCGTGCTCGCGCGCATAGACGATCATCGGTTCGCCGGCGAGATCGCGGAGGGTGAGGTCCTTGTCGGCCAGCGGGTGATCGGGGCGCAGCGCCACGAACAGGCGCTCGCGCAGGATCGGCGTCACCGCGACGCCGTCGCCCATTTCCGGCCTGCACTTGCTGCGGACGAAGCAGGCGTCGAGCGCATGGTCCGTCAGCGCGGTCAGCTGCGCCGAGCCGGCGACCTCGGTGAGGTTCAGCTTCACGTCGGGGAATGCCTGCCGGAACGCGAAGATCGACCGCGCGATCATCGGGACGAAGGGGGCGGAGGCGTTGAAGCCAAGGTTGAGCTCGCCCAGCTGGCCCCGCGCCGCGCGGTGGGCGATGGTGATCGCCCGCTCGGCCTGCTCCAGCGTCGCCCGCGCGGCGGGCAGGAAGGCGAGCCCGGCGCTGGTCAGCTGCACGCTGCGGCTGGTGCGATCGAACAGGCGGACGCCCAATTCCGCCTCGAGCTGGCCGATCTGCTGGCTGAGCGGCGGCTGCGAAATGCCGAGCCGTGCGGCGGCACGGGCGAAGTGCAGTTCCTCGGCGACGCCGACGAAGTAGCGCAGATGGCGTAGTTCCATGGATCGATACATATGAGATATCGATCATGCTGCAAACAATATTGGACCCGGAAGGTTGGCCGGGCGCAGGGAAATGCTGCGACTGCGAACCGGGAGCAGTGTCGCGCTGTCAATCCGGAGTTTCCCTGATGCGCCTGGCCGCTCACCTTTCTGCCCATTCCGTTGCGCGGGGCCGCGCTTGATCGGGATCGTCCGAATCGCGCTCACGCGGCCGCTGACCTTCATCGTCATGGCCATCCTGATCCTGATCCTCGGCGTGCTCGCCGCGATCCGAACCCCGGTGGACATCTTCCCGGACATCCGCGTGCCGGTGATCGCGGTCGCCTGGCAGTATAGCGGCCTGTCGCCCGACGAGATGTCGGGGCGGATCGTCACGCCGTTCGAGCGCGTGCTGACCACGACGGTGAACGACATCGACCATGTCGAGAGCCAGTCGATGCAGGGCATCGGCGTGGTGAAGATCTATTTCCAGCCCGGCGCGGATATCCGCACCGCCACCGCGCAGGTGACGTCGATCTCGCAGACGGTGCTGCGCCAGCTGCCGCCGGGCATCACCCCGCCGCTGATCCTCAACTACAACGCCTCGACCGTGCCGATCCTGCAGCTCGCGCTGTCGGGCAAGGGCATGTCCGAGGGCCAGCTGTTCGATACCGCGCAGAACCAGGTGCGGCCGCCGCTCGTCACCGTGCCGGGCGCGGCGATCCCCTATCCCTCGGGCGGGCGCCAGCGCCAGGTGCAGATCGATCTCGATCCGCAGGCGCTGCAGTCCAAGGGGCTGTCCGCGCAGGACGTCGGCAATGCGATCGCCGCGCAGAACCAGATCAATCCGGCGGGCTTCGCCAAGATCGGCGGCTATCAGTACAGCATCAAGCTCAACAACGCGCCGGGATCGATCGAGGAGCTGAACGCGCTGCCGGTCAAGGTGGTCAACGGCGCGACCATCTACATGCGCGACGTCGCCCATGTCCGCGACGGCTCCGCGCCGCAGACCAACGTCGTCCATGTCGACGGCGCGCGCTCGGTGCTGATGACCGTGCTCAAGAGCGGCGCGACCTCGACGCTGGCGATCGTCCAGGGCATCAAGGACGCGCTGCCCAAGGCCACCGCGACTCTGCCCGGCCTGAAGGTCGCGCCGATCGGCGACCAGTCGCTGTTCGTGAAGGCGGCGGTGGAAGGCGTGATCAAGGAAGGCGTGATCGCCGCCGGGCTCACCTCGCTGATGATCCTGCTGTTCCTCGGCTCGTGGCGCTCGACCGTGATCATCGCGATCTCGATCCCGCTGGCGATCCTGGCGGCGATCATCGCGCTGTCGGCGACGGGCAACACGCTCAACATCATGACGCTGGGCGGGCTCAGCCTCGCGGTCGGCATCCTGGTCGACGACGCGACGGTGACGATCGAGAACATCAACTGGCACCTGGAGCAGGGCAAGTCGGTGCGGGACGCGATCCTCGACGGCGCGGCGCAGATCGTCACGCCGGCCTTCGTCTCGCTGCTCTGCATCTGCATCGTGTTCGTGCCGATGTTCTTCCTGCCCGGCATCGCCGGCTTCCTGTTCGTGCCGCTGGCGCTCTCCGTGGTGTTCGCGATGATCGCGTCGTTCCTGCTGTCGCGCACGCTGGTACCGACCATGGCGATGTTCCTGCTCAAGCCGCACGCGCCGGGGCATGGCCATGAGGCGGGCACGCCCGGTTCGCGCAACCCGCTGGTCCGCTTCCAGCGCGGGTTCGAGCACCGCTTCGAGAAGATCCGCACCGGCTATGGCGGGCTGCTGGAAAAGGCGCTCGCCACGCCGCGGCCGTTCATCCTCGCCTTCATCCTCGTGATTGCGGTGACCTTGTTCCTGGTGCCGCTGCTCGGGCAGAATTTCTTCCCGAACGTCGATGCCGGCGCGATGGCGATCCATGTCCGCGCACCGGTCGGCTCGCGCATCGAGGATACGTCCGCGCAGTTTGACCGGATCGAGCGCACCATCCGCGGCGTGATCCCGGCCGACGAGCTGGTGTCACTGGTCGACAATATCGGCCTGCCGGTCAGCGCGATCAACACGACCTACAACAACTCCGGCACCGTCGGCCCGCAGGACGGCGACATCCTGATCCAGCTGCGCAAGGACCATGCGCCCACCGCCGACTATGTGAAGAAGCTGCGCGAGCTGCTGCCCAAGGCCTATCCGGGCACCCAGTTCGCCTTCCTGCCCGCGGACATCACCAGCCAGATCCTCAACTTCGGCGCCCCGGCCCCGATCGACATCCAGGTCTCCGGCCGCGATGCCGATGCCAATGCCGCCTATGCCCGCAAGATCCTCCGCCGGATCAGCACGATCGGCGGCGTGGCGGACGCGCGCATCCAGCAATCGTCGCGCTATCCGCAGCTCGACGTGAACGTCGATCGCAGCCGCATCGGCCAGTTCGGCCTTACCGAACGGGACGTGACCACCAGTGTCGCCAGCTCGCTTGCCGGCACCTCGCAGACCGCGCCGGTGTTCTACCTGAACCCGGAGAATGGCGTCTCCTATGCGGTGGTCGCGCAGACCCCGGAATATCGCGTCGGCTCGATCAGCGATCTCGCCAACCTGCCCGTCACCGGCACGAGCGGTGGCGCGAGCCAGGTGCTCGGCGGCATCGGCAATATCGAGCGCAGCAACGGCGCCGCGGTGATCTCGCACTACAACATCAATCCCGTGGTCGACATCTTCGCGACGCCGAACGGGCGCGATCTGGGCGCGGTTTCGGCCGATATCGGCAAGGTGATCGAGGAACTGAAGGGGGAGGCGCCCAAGGGCGTCGCCGTCACCATGCGCGGCCAATATGCGACGATGAACAGCGCCTTTTACGGCCTGGGCTTCGGGCTGATCGGCGCGGTGGTGCTGATCTACCTGCTCACCGTGGTGAACTTCCAGAGCTGGCTCGATCCGTTCGTGATCATCACCGCGCTGCCGGGCGCGATCGCGGGGATCATCTGGATGCTGTTCACCACCGGCACCACTTTGTCGGTGCCGGCGCTGACCGGCGCGATCATGTGCATGGGCGTGGCGACCGCCAACTCGATCCTGGTGGTCAGCTTCGCCCGCGAGCGGCTGGCCGAGCTCGGCGATGCCACCGCCGCCGCGATGGAGGCGGGCCTGGTCCGCTTCCGCCCGGTGCTGATGACCGCGCTGGCGATGATCATCGGCATGCTGCCCATGGCGATCGGCTTCGGCGAAGGCGGCGAGCAGAACGCCCCGCTGGGCCGCGCGGTGATCGGCGGCCTGATCGTCGCCACCTTCGCGACGCTGATGTTCGTCCCCGTCATCTTCAGCCTCGTCCACAAGCGCAAGGCAGGCGCTGCCCCCGCCGACCGCGGCCCCATTCCACTGGAGGAATTGCATGTCTGAGAACGGCAACAGCCGGCTCAAAATCACCGCGGCGATCGCGGGATTCGTCGCGATCGGTGCGGTCGCCACCGGTATCGTGACGCGGGCCAATTCGGAGCGCAACCTCGCCGCCTGGACCGCCGAGCAGGCGGTGCCGAGCGTCAGCGTGATCCACCCCACGCTCGCCGCGACGAGCGATGCGCTGCGCCTGCCGGCGAACCTGCAGGCGCTCAACAGCGCGCCGATCTATGCGCGCACCACCGGCTATGTCCGCCGCTGGCTGGTCGATCTGGGCGATCCGGTGCGGCGCGGCCAGGTGCTGGCCATCCTCGACGCCCCCGATGTCGAGCAGCAGCTCGCCGCCGCCCGCGCCGACCTGCAGACCGCCCGCGCCAACCAGCAGCTGGCCCAGACGACCGCGACCCGGTGGAGCGCGATGCTCGCCAAGGACGCCGTGTCGAAGCAGGAAGCCGACGAGAAGCAGGGCGATCTCGCCGCCAAGTCGGCGCTCACCAACGCCGCGCGCGCCAATGTCGCGCGGCTGCAGGCGCTCACCGGCTTCACCCGGCTGGTCGCGCCGTTCGACGGCGTCGTTACCAGCCGCTCTACCCAGATCGGTGCGCTGGTCGTGGCGGGCAATGCCAGTTCCACGCCGCTCTTCACCGTTGCCGATGTCAGCCGGATCCGCGCCTATGTGAAGGTGCCGCAGGCCTATTCCCAGCAGATTCACCCGGGCATGGAAGTCGGCCTGACGCTCCCGGAATTCCCCGACCGGAGCTTCAAGGCGACGCTGACCCGCACCGCCGACGCCATCGATCCCGCCTCGGGCACGGTGCTGGTCGAGGTGCAGGCACCCAATGGCGATCATGCGCTCAAGCCTGGTTCCTATGCGCAGGCGAGCTTCCCGCTCAAGGGCGGCGGCAACGCCGTCACTTTGCCGCCGAGTGCGCTGATCATCGGCTCCAAGGGCACGCAGGTCGCGGTGCTGGGCGGCGACGGCAAGGCGCAGCTTCGCACCGTCACGCTCGGCCGCGACGAGGGCAAGGTGGTGGAGGTGATCGCCGGCCTGTCGCCCAACGACCGCGTGATCGACAATCCGCCGGACTCGCTCCAGACCGGCGACCCGGTCAAGGTGCTCGCCAATGCGCATCGCTAAGGGCGCGCTGGTCGCGGCCACGGCGTTGGGCCTTTCCGCCTGCTCGATGGCGCCCGACTATCACCGGCCCGAGGTCGTGGCCGCGCCCGCCTACAAGGAGAGCGGCGCGTGGCAGACCGCCGGGACCAACGTGCCGGCCGCCGGCAACTGGTGGGCAATTTTCGGCGACCAGACGCTCAACGGGCTGGAGCAGCGGATCGAGGCCGGCAGCCCCAACCTCGCCGCCGCCGTCGCGCGTTATGACCAGGCGCAGGCGCTGGTGCGGCGAAGCCGGGCGGAGCTGCTGCCGGAAGTCGGCATCGGCGCCGATATCGAGCGCGACCGCGTCTCCGCCGCGCGCCCCGCCTCGCAGGGACGGGCCGCGACCTATACCAACACGCAGATCGGCGCCTCGCTCAGCTACGAGCTCGACCTGTTCGGCCGCATCCGCAACACGGTGAAGGCGAACCAGGCCAGTGCGCAGGCGAGCGCTTCGGACGTCGCGGGCGTGCGGCTGGGGCTGCAGGCGCGGCTCGCCAGCCTCTATTTCGACATGCGCGGGCTCGATGCGCGGGTGGTGCTGCTGCGGGAGACGGTGACGGCGTTCCAGCGCGCCTATGACCTGACCGATACCCGCCACGACGGCGGCATCGCCTCCGGCATCGACGTCAGCCGGGCGCGGAGCCAGCTGGCCGGCGCCAAGGCCGAACTCGACGCGGTCGCTGCCGATCGTGCCGCCGACGAGCATGCCATCGCGGTGCTGATCGGCGAGAGCCCGTCTACCTTCTCCCTGCCCGTGGTCGACACGCTGGTCGCCCCGCCGGCCATCCCGGCGACGCTGCCCTCGACCCTGCTCGAACGGCGCCCCGACATCGCCGCCGCCGAGCGCCGGGTCGCCGCCGCCAACGCGCAGATCGGCGTCGCGCGGGCGGCGCTGTTCCCGACGGTGACGCTGGGCGGCGCCGGCGGGTTCGAGGCGGCGAGCGGCAGCCTCTTGCGCAGCGACAACAGCTTCTGGGCGCTCGGCCCGCTCTCGGCGGCGCTGTCGATCTTCGACGGCGGCGCGCGGCGCGCCAATATCCGCATCTCGCGCGCCCAATATGACGAGGCCGCCGCCACCTATCGCGAGACGGTGCTGACCGCCTTCCGCGAGGTGGAGGACGATCTGGCCGCCGGCCGGCACCTGATCGACCAGGAACGCAACCAGCGCGACGCGGCGGCGGCTGCCGAGCGCACGCGCGACCTGGCGATGACGCGCTATCGGGATGGCGCCGCCGATTTCCTCGAGGTGACGATCGCCCAGACGGCCGCGCTCGATGCGGAGCGGGCATTGCTGGCGATCCGGGCGCGGCAACTGGGCGTCGCCACCGACACGGTTCGAGCGCTTGGCGGGCTCTACTAGCCGGTTCGTCCCGAGGTGCGGTGGCGCAGTGCGGGTCAGCGCTGCTTCTTGGCGATGGTCGCGGTGAAGTCGGGATCCTTGTTCGCCACCCAGTCGACGAACTTTCGGACACTGGGGTTCGCCAGCAGCGCCTCGACATCGGTGCCGTGGCGCTGCAGTTCGGCGTTGGTGAAGTTGACGATCAGCGTCTGCTGGCAGATCGCATGCATCGGCACGACATCGCGCCCGCCGCGGCTCTTCGGCACCGGGTGGTGCCAGACGGTCGTCTTGCCCATCGGCCGGCCGCACAGCCAGCACAACAAAGGTGCCTCGGGCGGCTCCTCCGCGCGGAGCAATTCGCCATAGGGGTCTTTCTTCGACTGTCTGCGGTTCATGGCCGCCGCTCCTACCCGCGTTGGCGACCCGCGAGCAAGGCGACGCGCCGTTCACCCCCGCACGTCACAGGAAGAACAGTTCGCGCAGCGGCAGCATCGCGGCGCCGATCCCCACGGCGTCTCCGCGCACCTCGCTCGGGACAACCTCCGGTAGCGGAAAGGGCATGCCGTTGCGCGTCGGTGTCGCCGGCAGAACCGTCGCGCGGGCCAAGGCTTCGGCGAGGGGCGGCGGCAGCCTTCCGCCGATCACCACCTTCTCGGACGCCACCATGTGCCCGAGCAGGAACGCCAGTTTCCCGATCGAACGCCCGGCATCCTCCACCCAACGGGCGACGCCGGGCGTGTCGGGCTGCACGCGGCGCACCATCGCCTCGACGCTTTCGTCGCGCTCGCCCGCTTCCCGCAGATAGGCGTGCAGTGTGTCCAGGCTGGGATAGGTACCCCCGAGCAGCCACAAGGCCCCGCCGAAATCACCGGCGTTGCGCAGCAGCCCCAGGACCATGCGCCCATCGGACACCAGGCCGCCGCCGAACCCGTTGGTGAGGTGGCAAAATGCGAAATTCGCACAGTGCCGGCCGACACCGACCAGCCCTTCCGCCACGGTAGCGGCGGTGGCGTCGTTTTCGTAGATCAACGGTGCCTCCACCGCGGCGCCAAGCGTGCCTGCCACATCGACCTGCGCCCATTCCGCGAGCTGCCATGGTGGGTTGAACCGGGGTGGCGCGCCGGGCACGAGAAAGCCCGAGACGCCGGCACCGGCGCCGACGATGCGCGAAGGGTCAACGGCCGCTTCCGCGACGAGATCCCGTTTCAGCGCACGCAACGTCTCCGTGACCGCTGCCGGCGCCATGTCGGAGAGGCCGAGGGTACGCGCCGCCCGCACCTTTCCTGCGAAGTCGAGGACGGTCAGGCCGACCGCGTCGCCGACCAGGGTCACCCCCAGCGCATAGGCGTAATCGGGGGCCAGCGTCACATGGACGCTGGGATTGCCGCGCACGCCGGGCGATCGCTCGCCGAGTACCACCATGCCTGCGGCGTGGAAGGTACCGATCAGCCGCGCCACGCTGGGTTGCGAGAGGTCGAGCGTGTGGCTGAGCGATGCCTGGCTGGTGCCGCCCGTTCGCAGCAGATGATCCAGGATCGTCCGCCCGCCCGCGCTGACGCCGGGAATCCACTCGGGTGCCGGAAACGTGACGGCGGGAACGGGCAAAGGCTTCTCTCCAGACGGGGACGGGCGTCCGCCATCCTTGCATGCCTGGCGGATTGTATTCAACGATGTGCCACGCGGCGTTGCTGCACAGACCGGGTGCCGCGCCGCCCCCCAACTACCTCCGGGCCTTGCGGGGCGGGAGGGTAGCGCGAAACGCCAGCAGCGCTTCGGGCTCGTCCGTCTGGAACACGGTGACCCCCTCGGCCAGCAGCCGCCCCCATACCGCGGCCGGATCGCGCAAGGCGTCCACGTCGCTATAGGGCCCCGCCACAAAGCCTTCGAAGAGCGTGTTGATCAGCAGCCGCAGGCCGTTTCGCCGCGCGACCGCAGCGACATCGTGCAGCTGCTCCAGCCGCATGTGCGGCAGCTCGGCGCCGAGCGGGCGCTTGCCGCCCAATTGCCGCTCCAGGATCGCCGCGAGATCCGCCTTGCCCTCGGCGTTGAGCAGGATCGGCATGAACGGCACCCGGTCATAGGGCGTCAGCCCGGCAAGCGGCGGGGTGGCGATCCCGACTTCGGTCTTGATGAACACCCGGTCCTGCGCACCCGCGCGCACGACGGCGTCGATCACCTCGGGGTAGATCGCCGCCTTGATGTCGAGGTTGAGCAGGATGCGTCCGCGGGCCGCCGCCAGCATCTCGTCCAGCGTGACGATATGCTCGTCGGTGAGCGGCGCTGCGGCACCCCCCAGATTTTGGCGCAGCCGCAACGCACGCAGCTGCGCCAGGCTCAGGGTCGCCACCCGGCCGGTGCCGTCGGTCGTGCGATCGACGCTGTCATCGTGAATCATCACGAGATGGCCGTCCGCCGTGCGCAGCACGTCGGTTTCCATCACGTCCGCGCCGATTGCCACGCAATGCTCCAGCGCCGACAGCGAATTCTCCGGTGCGGCCCCCAGCCCGTGCTTCGGCGCCGGATTGTGGCAACCCCGGTGCGCCACGACGATCACCCCGTCGGAATGGGCGAAGCGTGCCTGGATGGTGGGGGTCTCCCCCCGCGGTGCCGCGAGCACCGGGGAGGACGACAACAGCACGGCGAAGGCCAGGGCGCCCTGGCGAAGGAAGGCTGCCATGCTCAGAACTTCGGGGTCAGGCGGATGCCGACCCAGAAGGTGGTGGGCACCGAATAGCTGTCCTTCAACAGGCTCTTGCCCGGGCCGGTAAGGCTGGTGATCCGCGAATGGGTGACGTTGCTCACCTGGCCGAACAGGCTGACGCCCGATCGCACCGCATAGGTGGCGGAGAGGTCTACCTGGTCGCGTGCCGCCCAGTAGAGGTCCTGCCACGTCACGTCGTTCACGATCGAGCGCAAGGCTCGGCCCTGGCGGTTATAGGCGGCGCGCAGCTCGAGGCCGCCGCCATTGTAGAACAGGGTTCCGTTGAGCGTGTAATCGGGCTGGCCGACCAGCCGGTCGATACGGCGGGTGCCGCCGGCGCTGAGCGGAATGGTGATGCTCCCGTCGAGATAGGCCGCGTTGACGCTCGCGCCGAAGCCTTCGAGCAGGCTGCCCGGCGCGCCGAAGGAATTGAGGATCGCGTTGAACTCGGCGCCTCGGATCCGCGCGCTGGAGGCATTGACCGGCCGGCTGACCAGTGCGTTGACATAGGTGATCCCGGACGCCGGATCGGTGAAGCCGGGGCTGGACAGCGTGAAGATCTCGTCGTCGATCTTCTTGTTGAACAGCGCGACCGAGACCATGCCGCCGCGCGCGCCGTCGAAGCGCCAGTCGGCGGCGAGATCGAGGTA
>Ga0207671_10006265_pt1 | contig 10644 bp, 2 predicted proteins | sample KBSC24metaG_FD_184352 | JGI IMG/M metagenome (GOLD analysis project Ga0207671, IMG submission 184352) | Corn rhizosphere microbial communities from Kellogg Biological Station, Michigan, USA - KBS C2-4 metaG (SPAdes) (version 2) | ecosystem: Host-associated > Plants > Roots > Rhizosphere > Soil... | reverse complement strand
AGACAAACCGGGCGCGTTTGCGCCCGGTCGAAGGGTTGAAAATGGGTTGATCAGCCCGTAATTGGTTGCGGGGGCTGGATTTGAACCAGCGACCTTTGGGTTATGAGTCGTTAAATTGTTGAAACTAAATAATATCGCTCGGAGCGGTTGGCACTCATTTGGGGCGATTCGGAGCACGGCGGAAACGCTAGAGTGGGGTTAGAGTGGGGTCGTCATTTTGACGTGATATCAAAGAAGGTGTCGACTCGAGCCCGAATTTGGCGTCGCACATCGTATCAATCCAGAGCAGCTCTGAATCGGCGAATCGGCTTCGGAGCAGCTACGTGGTCTAGTTGGTTGGCATTCATGAAGCATGGGTTGCGGTTGGGAAATTGTTCAAGGAATCTTAGACTCTTAGACAAGGATTGGGCCGACAGACGCCAACAAACCGATCGGCGCAATGGGAACGTTTGTAACGATCAAAGACAATGTTGACGGGGATCGGCAAACTGATCGCGGCGGAAGCTGAATATGCTGAGGTCGAGTTCTTCGATTCTCTAGGGATCCGCGACTAGTAAACGTTCGGGTTCGGCTGAGTTCGGTGGAGAGAGTCCCCCCTCTCTCCGCCAGTGTTCTTTAGAATCAGCAAATTACTTAAAATAAAAAGCTTATTGGTTCTACAAGTCGCCGTATTCGCTCAGAACCTCCGTTTTCCACAGTTTTACCTGCTAAACCGGCTTCGCCCTGCTAAACCTCGACCGGATCGCTTGTGTGCTCTCAGATCAACCTCATTTCAAGCGATCGGACCTATGAGCAGATGACCAGTGCCTTCGGCAAGGATTTGCTGCCACCGGATCTCCCAAAGAAGATTCATTATCTCGTCACTTTCACTGTCGCTAGATTGCTCCAGACAGGTTTCGTTTTCGGCTGGTGCTTTTCATCTCGAGAGACTCCATTTCTGAAACCCATTCGGAAGCTGACCTCCTTTTGATTGGGGTTTGCGGTACCGAGGTGGATTGAGATTGTTACATCTCTTTTGTATGCGCCGCCAGGTTTCAGAACTATCGCTCTGCGGTCTTCTGCCAGGCAATTTGGTTGTTCTATGTCAATCGACGCATTGTCGACTATCCACTCCGAAGGGAACGCACAAGACCAGACTTCAATCGTTGCGTCTGTGGAGCCCAGGTTGCGAATCCATGTGGACACTGGCATTCTCTGATCCGCCTTAACGGATACCTGGGCCGTTTTGATTTGCACACTAAACGACTGCTCTAACTTAATTGGCCGAGTAGCTGAGAATTGCAGTAGCGCAGCCAAAAAATACGTCATCACCTTCATATCAATCCATGTCCCCCGAATAGACGATAGGAGCAAAGCTGATAGTTTGATTTCCCGGATTGGAGAAGTCGACTCAATGGAAACGGACTGACCTCGAACAAGGCTCGCCACATTCCGAACCGTCAGATAGGACCATCCGCCAAAAGTGCCTGAAGCACCGGTCAAACTTACACCCGAAGTCAGTGAATCGAAAACAATTTGGAACGGCCCGTCGGTTGCTTCACCGCCAATATTCTTTGTCGTTTGTCGTCACCGTGGCGCCAGACATGCTCAGCCCAGTCACAGTACCTCGCCCCCTGCAGCAATGCAGGAGCGGTGAATCGCTGAACGGCTGCAACGTGATACTTCAGTCCATTTCTCATGAGTATGCAAAGGGGGCAAAGCTAACACTTTTGTTCGCCTGATTTGAGAACTGTGAGCAACTGAAGCCGAGTGCCCAGGTATTAGGCTCTCGACTTTGGGAACCCTGAGATAGGACCAACCATCAAAGGAGCCGGAGCCATCGGTCAGCGTGACCCAGAGGTCAGGAGTTTAGGGCGATTCGTCCACGGATTGCTTTTGCACCTTGCACCGATGTTACTCAAACTGAAATCGTGACGCTTACTTCTTCACGAAGACCGTTACAGCGTTACTCCAACGGAGCGGTTTCATAGGCGCAACGCCCAGAGTCCCAAGATGAGGCGGCTCTGCAAAACGCAACCGAAAGGTCACCCCTTTAGAGTTGTCCGAGTCAGGTGGAAGATCGATATGGAGCGTGACAGTTCCTTTGTACCTCTCGCCAGGCTTGAGTTTGATCACAGTAGGTGCGTTTTGCTGACACGGATTTATTTCTACTACATGAACAATGGGGTTATCCGGGAGCCACTGTTCTCGATTAGAACAAAGCCAAATTGTCGTCGATCGTTCACTCGATCCTGTGTTTCGAACGACCGCAGTCAGGGAGAATGGCTGGGAGTTTCTCACGGAGGTGTCCGTCAAAGAAACCTCGGCCTTAAGAGACTGCTCTTGCGACCTTACGAATTGTGACGCGCAGCAAAGCAACAATAAGGTGGATAGCCGTGGTAAACGATTCATATCAATCCATGTCTCCTGAATAGGCGATTGGAGAAAAAGTTATTGTTTGGTTTTGCGGGTTCGTAAATTGAACCTTGATCGAAGTGGACTGACCGGGAGCGAGAGTGTCAATATCCGGAACTGTGACGTAAGACCACCCTGCAAATGTTCCAGATGGATTCGCTACGATCACGCCAGATGTCAACGAATCGAAAACGATCTGGAAGGGTCCATCCAGCATGGCACCACTCGTGTTCGTTATGCTCACGACCGCACTCGTCATGTCTAAGGCAGATATCGTGACGGCAATCTGGTCTTGTAGGAGCAACATTGGAGTCGAGGACGTGGGCGGCGAATTGCTGAATGCAGTAATCGTCACCCCGCCGGTCCCGCTGCCTGGATCGACCGGCTGCGTTGCCTGCTGCACGGGGATACCTCCGCTGAGTCCATTATAATTTGTCGTCCAACTAAACCCTACGCCGGTGTCGCAAACGTACGCGTGGTTAAGGGAACCCTGTACCCCGACCAAGTGGGTTGTAAAGCCCTGGTAACTTCCTGGTGGCGCTGATTGTCCGTTGCACCATTTCTGAACCGATGTGGGATCGCCGCCTGGCAAACAAGGATTAGTTGGATTGTCCCAAAACTGCAGCTTTGACGGCGTATTCTCGTAGTCATCCAAGGAGAGGCCGGTTCTGCTCGTGTACATATTCCAAAAGACAGGAATCGTCACCGCATTGGGCGGAACCTGATATGCCCAACCCGACTCGGGAGGATCGTTATAAGGCGCGTACAAGACCACGCTTGGGTTGCTGGCCGCGGTGAACACATTGGGTTGCGGTCGAGGAGTGACGGTGGCCGTTTGTTGCCAATTAAATGCGATATAGCCACAGATTTTCGCTGCTTCTGCAAGGGTATAGCCGTGTTGCGGCACGAAGAACGCATCAATCCGAGCATTTCCGTTGCTCAGTGTGGGACTGGCGACAGATCCCGCGAGAATTCCTGCGCAAGAAATATATGATAGAGGCCCATAATTAAGCTCTCCAGGATCATTAGGATTGGCGACCTTCACGCTTAGGTTTGCCTGGTAACCGCCCCCCGTTACTTGCACATACTTCACCGTGGCAGAGGGAGTCGTGGTCTCGATGGTCTGCTGACCATTGGTAAACACTATCGCACCGTTTCCTCCCTCGATTTTCCATTTGTAGCTTGTGGCGCCAGCTGGCGGGGAATCTAACGTCAATGTCGTCCTGACAGAGTGTCTGATCGGGGCCGCGGTCGGGACACCGTTCACTTTCACAACGCCTCCTTTGAGGCACCCATTTTGAACCAACGGGTGCGCCAATTGGGCTGTGAATCCATATTCGTTAAGATAGACGTCATAGTCGTCACGTACTTGAAGCACAAAGGGATCCTGTTCGACCGCCTCATCATTGGAAGTCCACGTGTACTTCGCGATCCGGAAAGGAAAGAGGGTCCCAGGGCAGAGTCCGTTTCCGAGGCCGTAATACACTGTTGAATAATAAAGTGTCCCGAATTTTGGGCTCGGTCCGTCAACTACATTAGCTTTCGAATAGAGACCGCAGGTCAGTTGGCCCTGTGAATTGGTTTGCAAAAACACGAACCCGTTAATAAGTGTCTGATTCACTTTATCGACCCATATCTTCGAGTACCCGGAGCTATCTGCAGGAGCCACAGCGTTCGGAATCACGACGCCCTGAGGCGTACCGTTAGGCCCGAACGTCAGCATGGCCATAACCACGTTGCCGCCGCTGCCGGAAGTAGTTCCAGTCCCGCTTAGCGGGACCGTCTGAGTTCCGTTCGCAGCATTGAGCGCGTTATCAGTCACTAGCATCGAACCATTGATCGTGCCTGTCGTTGACGGTGTGAAATCAATTCCGTACGTACAAGAGCTGCCGGCGTTCAGCGTACCTGCCGGTCCAGATGTCGAGACTTGCTGACATGTTGTCGAACTGTCCAGAGAAAAACTGCCAGGACTGACACTCGGATTTATGCCGGTGCCTGGAACCGCGATAGTCAGCGGAGCGTTTCCGACATTCGTCAACGTCAACCTTTGAGGGCTGTCTCCGCTTTTCGTACCAATATTTGTCGAGCCGAAGTTGATACCTGGGGGATCTGACACGTCTAGCTCTACTAAGGTGAAGCCGTTGGCATTGTTGTTGCTGTACAGGTTCTGATTGCCATCAAGGGCAATTGGCCAACCTAATTGCAGAACCCCGGCTGGAACGAATGTCCTCGATGCATATCCTGTTCCCGACGGGACGAGCTCCAGAACATTGCTTACGTAACGTTGCAGATTTTGATCCAAGTAATCATGAACCAAGAAAAGGTTTCCGTTCCCGTCAACTACAGGATCGTGATATTCATCGGCCGTGCTCGACTCGACCGTGCTCAACACATAGCCTGAACCATTTGAAGTTAACTTCAATATCCGCGAGAGATAGATTTGCTGCACTATGTTGTTTTCGTAATCCTCGAGATAAACATTCCCACTTCCGTCAGTCGCGATTCTCGTAGGACGGTAAAGCGTTCCGAACGGAAGACTGGATTCCGCATAAGCCCCCCCAGCCAATGACTCTTTGAGAACCTGCTTGCTGATTGGTTCAGAGATATAGACATTCCCTTTTCCATCGACCGCTATATACCAAGTCTCACTACATGACGGCGAAGTCTTGATTACGCTCTCCTTGTATACTCCAGCTATCAAGGATTCCTTCAGCAGCCTGCAGTTCCATTGCTTTGAACTGTAGTAGACGTCCGTTACATACACCGATCCGGCACCATCTACTGCAATGCTTCCAGGACTGCCCAATGTACTCGTTGGAACAGCGCTTGATGTGTAGCTGCCCCCAGACAGAGTCCATTTTGCGACCGCAGATGTGGTATTGGAAGAGAGTGTGTAAACATTGCCGGTGTCATCAAGGGCGTAATCCATCACCGATTGTGGATTGATTCCGACGGTCTTGATTGTGAACTGGTTGTTAAGAGAAAAGCTCAATTGTGGTCCAGTACCGGTGCCCTGTAGAAAGACCGTCTGGATCGGCAGTCCCCTATTGTCGCCTAACACAAGAGCTCCACGACGGGTTCCAGAAAAACGCGGCTTGAAGGCAATGTTCACCGTGCATGTAGAGCCGGCCGAATACGTTGTCCCCGTGGTGCAGGTTCCACCTCCCGCGTTGGTGAAGTCGAGGTTTGTCAATCCTTGCATCACGACCGCAATGCTGCCAAGAGTTACTCGTGAAGCAAATGTGACGGTGATTGTGGACGCAGTCGTCGTGCCGACGTTTACGGTTCCAAAAGTGGATGCGGGGATGATCCGTTCTGTCAGTGGGCTCGAGGTTGCGGATTGATAAATGTGGTCCCCAGAATAGGTTGCTGTGATGTTGTAGTTCCCCACCCCCAATGAACTGCTCGAGTAGACGGCTGACCCATTGCTCAGTGTCGCGGTGCCCAAGGTGGCGCCATTCGAGTAGAACGTAACTGAGCCGGTTGGGGCAGCCATACCACTCTGCCCTGTAACCGTTGCAGTAAATGTCACGGAGACACCTACAGTAGCTACGTTCGATGGCACGGTCACTTTGATATTCGCAGCGAGAGCCTCTTCGGTGCCCGACAAAGCCAGAAGCTGTGCTGACGCAGTTGCGTCTGAGGTAATGACCAGATTCTCATTTAGGGATATGGACTGATTTGTACCGTTCACAAATGCCGGCACGAAATCGACGCTCAATGTGCACCCACCTCCGGCCGCAACCGACGTGGTAACCGTGCAGTCGCTTGCAACGCCAGGCGCTTCCGGAAAATCGGAGGGATAGCTTAGGGCAGCGAAATTGAGCGGAGCATTGCCGATGTTTTCGATCGTAACGGTCTTCGGACTGTCAGGGCTCGGAGATCCGAACACTGTTGGCGCGAATGTAAGGGGTGGCGGATCGGAGAGATCATTGCGGTAGAGAACACCTTCGATATTGCCGGTGACATACAAGTTTCCAGCTCCATCAACGGCAACGCCGCCCGGAAAAGGAGTGCTGGTGCTTCCGAGAACAGAACTCTCGAGATAGGTTCCATCAGACTGCAATGCTTCCTTCAGAACAAAACCGTCACCAAGATCGTAGGCGTCATCGGTGACGTAGATATTCCCGCCGCCGTCCAGAGCGACGCCCGTTGGCGTAATCCATTGCGTTCCGATTGTGGTTTGCGTGTAGCCGCCACTCGCGGGCGTCAGTTTGTAGACCGCTGCTGAACCGTTTCCGTTTGCGGGATCAGCTACATAGAGATTTCCTCTTCCATCGACCGCTAAACCCTGTGGGCTGACGAACCCTGTTCCGACAGTCGATTGGGTATAGCTCCCATTCGAAAGAGTCTCCAGAAACACCGAACCAGGGTTAACTCCGTTTCCGAAATCTGCAATATAGACGTTCCCTAACGCGTCCACGTCCACGCCCATAGGCGAAATGAATCCATAGCCGATAACCGTTTGGATGAACCCCCCGGTTGCCGGTGTTTCCTTGTAGACAGCGTGGTTGCCGATGTCAGCAACATAGATGTTTCCGGCCCCATCGACGGCAACTCCGAAAGGTTGGCTGAAACCGCTGCCTACCGTCGTTTGGCTGTAGGATCCATTCACAAGGGCTTCTTTGTACACAGTGGCATTGTCGGCATCGGCAATGTAAACATTCGCTTTGCCGTCGATGGCAACGCCCTGCGGATATCCAAAGCCGGAAACTGGAGAAGTGAGCGTGCCAGGCGAAAAAGTGCTCTCGGGGCCAACTCCATTGCCTTCGAGATAGCCGGTTCCAATCACGTTTCCGTTATTGTCCGTGAGCACAACCGCTCCGAAGCGCGCCCCGGGATATTTGGGCGTGAAGGTCACGTTAACTGTGCAGCTCGCGTTCGCGGCATACGGTGTTCCGATCGAACAGGTGCCTCCGCCCGCATTGGTGAAATCCAGATTTGGAATGCCTTGAGTCAGCACGGAAATACTACCCAGAGTCTCGGGAACACTAAACGTGACGGACAGGGGAATGACGTTGCTCGTCGTTCCAACACTTTGATTGCCGATGCTCGTGTTACCGAAGGTCGAAACACCCGGTGCGCCCACGATGCTCTCGGTGATCATGCTCGAATTCGAAGTCTGATGATTCGCATCTCCAGAATATGACCCAACAATGGAATAGACGCCGATAGGCAGCGCAGTCGTCGAGTAGGAGGCTACTCCATTGGTGAGTGTCACAGGCCCCCCAATCGAGTTCGTGCCGTTGTAGAACGTGACGGTTCCAGTGGGGGTGGGCCCGCCGTTAGAGCCGGTTACGGCGGCGGTGAACGTCAGGTTAGTTCCGGCGGCGGCAGGATTCGGAGAGACACTCAGTGTCACCGCTGCCGTCGGCAGCACCTCGGTGCCGTTGACCTGCACTCCGTGTTGAGTTGCGGTGGTATTCAAGTTGTTTGTTGTGATGGATACATTCTCACTGAGAGGCAACGAGGTGTTCGTACCGAGCGCCGTCATCGGTAGAAATTCAATGCTCAATGCGCAATTTCCGCCGGCTACCAATGCAGTAGTCGATGTGCAGCCGGTTTGAAGCCCGGCTGCTTCCGGAAAGTCGACTGGATAGCTCACGGAAGAGAATTGCAGCGTTGCGGTGCCAAGGTTCGAAATCGTCACAGTCTTCGGAGAATCGCTGCTGATTGTGCCAGCAGCAGCATTCAAAAATGCGATTTGTGGAGGATCTGCGAGATCCTCTTTCGATAGGTTTGCGTTCAGCTCATCGGCAACATAGACATTCCCACTTCCGTCCACTGTGACTCCACGCGGGACAGCCCAGCCATTGCCAATTGCGCTCTGAACATAGTTTCCGTTGCCCGCGGGCACTTCCTTGTACACACCGGCCGGCACGGTTCCGCCGTAAACAATGCTATTCCCAGATTCAGAAACATAGACATTCCCCGAACCATCTAATGCAACGCCTGAAGGCGCCGTCCACTGATTCCCAACCGGCGTTTGCGAGTAGCTGCTGCCAGATGGAGTCTCTTTGAACACTCCGGGAATTGCGTAATCGGTCACGTATACGTTCCCATTCCCATCCACCGCCATTCCAGTCGGCTCAATCCATCCGGCATCCACGGTCGATTGTGCATACGTGCCATTTGCCTGCGGTGTCTCTTTGTACACCGCGGCAGAGAGAGTACCCGCCCCGAAATCTCCAATGTAGACGCTGCCACTTCCATCGACGGCAACGGCCCATGGCGTACCGAGCCCGGTTCCAATGGAGGTCTTACTACAGGCCCCATTCGACATCGTCACTTTGTAGACAGCAGGAACGCCTGGATCGGCCACATAGATCGTGCCTCTTCCATCCACAGCCACCCCGACGGGCGAGGTGAACGTGCAATTGATCTTCGTCTTGGAATAGTTACCGTTCGAAAACGTTTCGAGGTACAGGCCGCTTGTTGTACCGTCATTTCCGAAGTCGGTCACGTAGAGGCTGCCATCTCCCAAAGCCGCTACACCTTCAGGATAGATGAAGCCGTTTCCGATCGTGGTTTGGCTACCTGGATTGAAGGTGGTTTGAGGTCCGATGCCGTTTCCTTGCAGATAGAGCTGCGCCAGTTGATTCCCACTTAGATCGGTCAAGACCACCGCGCCATAGCGAGTGCCGGCGAATCTTGGTGAAAACGACACATTGACCGTGCAACTCGCGTTGACTCCATATGCTGTGCCGATCGCGCACGTCCCTCCGCCAGCATTGGCGAAGTCGAGTCCGGCAACTCCCTGTGTCAATACTGCGATGCCGTTCAAGGTGCCAGCGGTCGTGAATGTCAAGCTGAACATGGACGCACTGCTGATGGCTCCAATGTTCACTGACCCAAAGCCGCCAATGGGCGGTGGAGGAGCAGAGACGGTATTCACAGCAAGCAGAAGGGACGTTGACGAGCTCAAGGTTCCAGAAGTGCCGGTGATCTTGATGGTCGCTGCTCCTACTGCGGCAGTGCTGCTCGCTGTAAGCGTAAGCACACTGGCTCCGGCAGTTGTGGCTGGACTGAAAGAGGCTGTGACGCCAGTAGGCAGGTCTGAAGCGGTCAAGCTTACATTGCCGGCAAACCCGTCAGCATCGGTCACGGAGATTGTGGCCGTTCCAGAAGAGCCTTGAGATACTGATAAGCTCCCTGGAGCGGTCGAAAGCCAGAACCCTGGGACGATAGGTCCGGCCAGGCTGTCAATGAACACTTGACCACTTGGGCTGCCCCATCCGGTCACGAGATCGTAACCTGTGACGGCGTTATACCAGATGGGCTGATTGGCCGAGTTATTGTTCCCAATCGTGACGTCGTGAAAGTTAGCGCCGTAATTCGTACCTTTGCCGATCGAATAGATGGCCGGATTAATGAAGCCCAAGCCACCCGCAGGGGCAGAACCTGTTTCGACCGCCTGTTGGTTGAGCAGCGCCATGAAAGCCGCCCAGCGAGGCGCAGCGAAGCTTGTTCCGCCAGCTCCCCCAGAACAAGTTCCCAGATCGCAGTAGTAGTTATCAAAATCCCCTTCCATCGCCACATCTGGTACATTTCGCCTTGTTGTAGATCCACCATTAGCCGAATTCGCCATGCCTTGTTGCCAGCTTGGAAGCGGGATTCCGTCGGGGCTTATGCCTCCCCCGGATTCAGTCCATGCAGATTCCGAAACCCATGGAGCACCGCCGTAATTCGTCGATAGATGCGTCGCACCGACTGCGGTGACGTAGGCATCCTCCGCAGGGTAGTAGTAGGGACTGACGGAGTAGTCGTAAGCGCCGAAATCTCCGGACGCGACAAAAACACTCTGCCCCTGAGCCGCGAGCTCCTGAAAAATAGGGTCGTCCGCACTGGAGTCTTCGGGATACCAGCTCCATGAGACACTCAGCTGCTTACATATGTTCTCAGACGCCATTGCATTGAATATGTCTGCATCGTGGCCGGCATTGCCGATGTAGACGCGAACTTGGCTTAAACCAGGCGCCATCCCAATTGCCTGCACAATGTCCAAAACCTGTTCCGCGTCATCGCTGCCCGCTGCTGCGGACGCCCCGCCAATCAGCACGTTGTTAATCGGCACGCCATAGGTTTGTCCCGCGTTGCTGAAGGTTAAATCGACATCGCTCCGCCTGTATCCTCCGAATTCCAAGAGGCCGACTGATTGTCCAGTTCCGTTAAGCAGACTGCCGCCATAGTAGGCGGCGCGCATGTCGCTGCCCAGGTAATAGCCTCCCGGGCCAGATCCCGTCACATTGG
>Ga0207671_10006263_pt1 | contig 10656 bp, 7 predicted proteins | sample KBSC24metaG_FD_184352 | JGI IMG/M metagenome (GOLD analysis project Ga0207671, IMG submission 184352) | Corn rhizosphere microbial communities from Kellogg Biological Station, Michigan, USA - KBS C2-4 metaG (SPAdes) (version 2) | ecosystem: Host-associated > Plants > Roots > Rhizosphere > Soil... | reverse complement strand
GCCTGTTCGCGGCCGTCCATGGGTAGGAATACCAATGGCGTCGGCGCGGTCTTTTGCTTAGGAGCAGCCCCGCAATGAATCCCGCCACTCGCCCCGACACGCTTGGTCGCCGCTTCGGCTGGCTGCTATTGCTGGTGGCCGCGTTGCTGGCACGCAGCGTCGCTCCCGAAGGGTGGATGCCGGTGGTCAATGCCGCCGGCGGGATCGAGATCACCGTCTGCAATGGTACCGGCCCTGACGACGCGATGGTGCTGTCGCCCGACGGCAAGCTGCATCACAAAGTGCCGGGAAAGAACCAGTCCGGCGACCATGTTTGCGCCTTTTCGGGGCTCGGCATTGCCGACGCGCCGCCAACGCTCGTTGCGCTGGTCGCGCCGACCTTCGCTTCCGAAGCCGCGCCGACGCTCGATCCGATCGACGCCATCCCCGGCCGCGGCCTCGCCGCGCCTCCTCCTCCCGCGACCGGACCGCCTTCCCTCGCCTGAACCGACGCTGCCTCCGGCAGCTTGAGCGATTCAGTAAGGGGAATGATTGTGACTATTGCCAAGTGCACCCTGTGGTGCGCCTCGTTCGCCGCGATGGCGAGCGCCATCGCGCTGCCCGCGCACGCCGCCGACGATCCTGCGCCTGGCGACGACCGCCGTGACGACATATTGATCACCGCGCAACGCCAGCAACAGACGATCGAGAATGCGCCCTCGACCCGCGCATCGATCGATGCCGACACGATCGCACGGACGGTCAACGCGATGAACGTCGAGGACACGCTCAAATATCTGCCCAGCCTGATCGTGCGCAAACGCCATATCGGCGACACCCAAGCGCCGCTCGCCACACGCACCGCGGGCCTGGGCGCCAGCGCGCGTAGCCTGATCTATGCCGATGGTGCGCTGCTGTCGGCGTTGATCGGCAACAACAACACCTCGGCCAGTCCGCGCTGGAGCGCGGTCAGCCCGCAGGAAATCGCACGGATCGACGTGTTGTATGGTCCGTTCTCCGCCGCCTATCCGGGCAATTCGATCGGCGCGGTGGTCAACATCACCACGCGCCTGCCCGACGAGCTGGAGGCGACCGCGACCGCCGGGATCAGTGTCCAGACTTATGATCTCTATGGGCGGCGCGATACCTATCCGGCCTATCAGGCCGGAGTGACGATCGGCGATCGATTCGGCCCGCTGGCGCTGTTCGCGAGCTACGATCACGTCACGAGTCGCAGCCAGCCGATCAGCTATGTCAGCGGTGCGCCCGGCAATGGAGTGACCGGCGCGGTTCCCGACCGCAACAAGCTCGGCCAGCCGATCCAGATCCTGGGGGCAGGCGGGATCGAGGATCAGGGGCAGGACCGACTCAAGCTCAAGGCCGCGCTCGACCTCACCAAGCACATCCGCCTCACCTATGTCGGCGGCTTGTTCCTCAACCGCACCAATGGCAGCGCGGAAAGCTATCTGACGGCGACGGCGACGGGCCTGCCGGTCTATCCGTCCAGCGCGTTCGCGAGCGGCACCTACCGCACGCGTCAGCGTCATTGGTCGCACGCGCTGTCGCTGAGCGGCACCGGCGGCGGGCTCGACTGGCAAGTGATCGGGACGCGATACCGCTTCGCCGACGACGAACAGCGCACGCCAACCGGGTCGCTACCGGCCGCCCTTGCGGGTGGCGCGGGCAACATCACGCGGCTCGATGGTACCGGCTGGGACACGCTGGACGCCAAGGCCGCCTGGACGAGCGGCGGCAATGTGCTGAGCGCGGGTGCGCATTGGGACCGGTTCGAGATCGCGAGCAATCGCTACACGACGGCCGACTGGATCAAGGGCGCGGCGGGGGCGCTCAACCAGCGATCGTTCGGCAAGACACGCACCGCCGCCTTGTGGGTACAGGACGCCTGGACGATCGTCCCCGCCGTCACGCTGACGGTCGGCGGCCGCTACGAATGGTGGCATGCCTATGGCGGGGTAAATTTCTCCGCCTCGCCGGCGGTGTCGACCGTCCAGCCGTCGCGTAGCGCGGACCGCTTCTCGCCTAAGGCATCGCTGGCGTGGAAGCCGGCGGACAAATGGAAAGTCAGCCTGTCCTATGGCGATGCCTGGCGCTTTCCGACGGTCGGCGAGCTGTATCAGCTGGTCACCAGCGGGAATGTCGGCGCCGTGCCGAACCCAAACCTCAAGCCCGAACATGCGCGTTCCGAAGAACTCGCGCTGGAACGCGTCGATTCGAAGGGATCGTTCCGGCTGTCGCTGTTCAACGAAGTCGTCACCGACGCATTGATCTCGCAAACCGGCACGTTGACGCTGCCGGGCGGTGGCACGCTGGCCGCGACCTTCGTCCAGAATGTCGATCGTACACGGGCGCGCGGTGTGGAATTCGCATTCGTCCGCACCGACCTGATCCCGCGCTTCGATCTGTCCGGCAGCGTCACCTATGCCGATGCGACCACGCGCGCCGATCCCGGCCTGCCTGGCGCGGTCGGCAAGCTGATCCCGACCGTACCGCGCTGGAAAGCGACCGCGCTGGCGACCTGGCGTCCGGTCGACGGCGTCGCGCTGTCGGCAGCGGCGCGCTATTCGAGCCGGCTCTATGGCTCGCTCGACAATAGCGACGTGAACGGGAACACCTATCAGGGTTTCTACAAGTTCTTCGTCGTCGACCTGCGCGCACAATTCCAGGTGACGAAGAACTACACGCTCGGGATCGGGGTGGATAATGTCAACAACGACAAATACTTCCTCTTCCATCCCTTCCCGCAGCGCACCTTCCACGCCAACCTGACGATCAAGCTGTGAGCGTCAAGGCACCGGGGACGCGCTGGTACAATGCCGTCTGGCGCTGGCATTTCTATGCCGGGATGCTGTGCGTCCCGTTCGTGCTGTGGCTGGCAACGACCGGCTGCATCTACGCCTGGCGGCCGCAGATCGAGGCGTGGCTCGACCGGCCGTACGATTCGCTCGTCCCCACCGCGACCCGCGCGACGCCCGAGGCGATCGCCGCGGCGGCGGTACGGGCGGTGCCGGGATCGCGGCTGCACAAATACGAACTGCCGCAATCGCCGGCATCGGCGGTGCGCGTGCTGGTCGGCGCCAAAGGCAGCGACCGGCGCGTCTATGTGGATCCCTATCGATCGCGGGTGCTCGAGGTGGTCGTGGAGGAAGATCGGCCGATGCAACTCGTCTCGCATCTGCACGGAGAACTGCTTGCCGGCGCGTGGGGCAGCTATCTGGTCGAGATCGCGGCGTGCTGGGCGGTCGTGATGATCCTGACCGGCCTCTATCTGTGGTGGCCGCGCGGCCGATCCGGGCTGGCGGGGGTCCTGTACCCCCGCCTCTCGGGCGGGCGGCGGCTGTTCTGGCGCGACCTGCACGCGGTTACCGGCATCTGGGTATCGCTGTTGGCCCTGTTCCTGATCTCGACCGGCCTGCCCTGGGCGAAAGCCTGGGGCAGCTATTTCAAGGAGATCCGGACCGCCACCGGCACGCTCGACGGTCCGGTCGACTGGACGATCGGCGGGCGCAAGCCGGCCGACGAACCGATGCTCGGCGACCATGCCGAGCATATGGGCATGACGATGCCGCATCACGGCTATCGCGCCGGGGAGCTGAACCGCGCCGTCGCCGCCGCGACGCGGCTCGATTTCGCACCGCCCGTTTTGGTGTCGCCGCCGGGCAAGGAAGCGCGCGGCTGGACGATTGCGTCGGACGCCGCCGACCGCCCGCTGCGCGCACAGGCGGTGGTGGATGGTGCCACCGGCGCAGTGCTCGCGCGCAAGGATTTCGCCCGGCGCCACTGGATCGATCGCGCGGTCGGCTATGGCATCGCGACGCATGAAGGACAGCTGTTCGGCATCGCCAACCAAGTGCTGATCACCGCCACCGCGCTGATGCTGATGACGCTCAGCGTGTCGGGCGCGATATTGTGGTGGCGCCGACGGCCGTCGGGGAAGCTCGGCGCGCCACTCCCGCTGTCGCGCCCGCGGTTCGGCCGTTCGCTTATCGGGGCGATCGTCGTGCTGGCGGTCGCGATGCCACTGTTCGGGGCGTCGTTGCTGGTGGTGCTGGCGGCCGAACGGGGATTGCGGCGATCAGCGGGGGTGGCCGGCTGGCTGGGATTACGGTCAGCCACCGCCTGACCAGAGCCTCCAGGCACTCCGCTCTCGGTCTGAGATACAGAAGAACGGGCTTGCCCGAAAAAAAGCCGCCCCTGTCCGAAGGCAGGAGCGGCAATTTTTGGTCGGTTGACCGGTTCAGATCAGAACTGGAAGTTCACCGTGCCGATGAAGGCACGCGGGCTGCCGATCTGGACGAACGGGACGTTGAACTGGGTAGTCGAACCGCCGGTGAAGCCGCCGACATAATATTTGTTGAAGATGTTCTGGACGTTGACCTGGAAGAAGGTCTGGTCGTTCAGGCCGAGGAAGCCGAGCTTCAGGCGGGCGTCGAAATCGACCGTGCCGTAAGCCGGGGTCTTGGCCGGATAGACTGGGTACAGCACGCCCTTGGCACCCGTGAACGCCGCGGTCGTGTTCGTCGCATTCGGGCAGATCTGGTTTGCCAAGGCGACCGTGCACTGCATATTCGGCAGATTCTGGTCGTTCAGGTAACGCGGACCGGTGACCTTGCCCTGCAAGGCTAGGGAAAGCGGACCGACGTCGCCCTGCAGACGCAGGCCGTAGGTGTAGACCGGCGAACCCGATTCACGCTTACCGGCGGTCTGCGCCAGGATCGGCGCACCGAGCGTCGTGCAGTTAGTGGTGATCACCAGATTGGCCGGATCGGTCGGCGAGCCGTTGGCTCCCTTGCTGCCGACGCACTTGGCGAGCTCGACGTTGGTCTTGATCTCCGACTTCAGGTACGAACCCCAAGCGTAGATCAGGACTTCGCGGATGGGGCGGTAGGCAAAGCTGCCGTCGATGCCGTACTTATCCACGCGACCAAGGTTGCGATAGATCGTCTGGTCGGTGGTGACGTCGTATGCGCTCGCCAGACGATTGGTGAAGCGCGTGTACCACGGGCTGATCGTCGCCTGGATCTTGCTGGTCGTGTAGCGGACACCGGCATCGAAGTTGTCCGAGGTCTCCGGCGTCGGGTGCGACGCCGGGTTGCTCAGCGGGTAGAAGAATGCCTGGTACAGATTGTCCGTACCGGGGACCTGCAGGCCCTTCGAATAGTTCACGTAGGCGGTGAAGCCGCCGCCGAACTTGTAGGTCGCACCCAGGTTCGGCAGCACGCGGTTGTACGTGTACTGACGGAACTGAGGTGCGGCATAGCCCGGGTTCAACGCGGCGTAGTCGCTATTCGAGGCGGTATTGCCGCGACCGAAGCAATCGACGAAGCCGCTCGCCGAGGTCGTGAAGCAGAAGTTGTGGAGGTTACGCTTGAACCACGGTGCGCGAACGCCGAGGTTCACGGTCAGACCGCCGAACGTGCCGCGATATTCGCCCGAAACCTGGTCGAGCACCGCGAACGACAGACGGTCGCGCTTTTCAACGATGCGGCCGTTGCTGTCGAGAATCGGATTGTTGATCGGGAAGACGTCGAACGGAACGCCATTGGCCTGGAGATAGCCGAGTTCGCCCGTCTGCCGATGACGGCCATAATCGTGCGAATAGGCGATACGGATAGTGTTGTTCTCGTTCAGGTCATAACGCAGCGACGAGATCAGTCCGTAACGGTGGGTGACGGTCTGGCTCGGGGCCAGCAGCGTGACCGTGTCGAGCGTGTCGCCGTCGCCGTTCAGATCGCGGCCGAAATAATAGGAGCCGGCGATGAAGCCCGTCTGGTTGTTGGTGATGACGGGCGACGGGTTGATGTCGCGCACGCCTTCGCGGCCGGTGACGGTACCGCCGCCATTCGCCTTCACATACTGGAAGCTGGGCTCGACCGTCAGGACCAGATGCGGCGCCAGGGTGAAACGCGAGCTGATGCGGATGTTGCCGGTGTTCGACGGATTGTAGCGCTCGTCGAAGCTGGCGCCGCAAGCCTGGCCGTTATTGGAAGCAGTCGGTGCGCTAACGATCGCCGGCGAATCTGCGACCCCCGCCTGCGGCGTATCAGTCTGACAGCGCGCGATCGAATAAGGCAGCTCGTCACGGTTGAACGGGAATCGGTTGCTCGAACCGGTGCCCGGCAGACGGGTGCCAGTGACAACACCAGCGGCATTCAGGATCGTCGTGTCGTAGCGCAACGGTGCCGAACCGAAGAAGTTGTTCCGGTTGACGTTATAGTTGGCCGAAATCGAGATGAAGTCGCCGTTCGAGCCGATCGGCTGGTAGATTCGGCCGTTATACTGCGCCTTGCGGATCTTGCCGAAGTTGTTGAAGACGACGTTGTTCTCGGCATGGCTCATCGACAGCCAGGCCTTGGTGCCGAACTTGGTGAATTCGCCGGTGTTGATCAGACCGAACACGCGGAAGAAATTATAATCGCCGATCGAACCCTGTAGGCGGGCGCCGAACTGGTCGGTCGGCATGATCGTGCGGTAATTGACGGTCGACCCCGAAGCCGCGGCGGTCGGGCTGTCGACATCGGTCGAGCCGTAGCTGACATTGACCTGCTCGATCAGTTCCGGATCGAGCTGCTGGTTCGAATAAAGCGCGTAGTTGCCCGTGTCGTTCAGCGGAACGCCATCGAACGTCAGCGAGATACGCGACGAGTCGAAGCCGCGGATCGTCAGCGTGCCACCGGCCGAACCGAACGGGTCGTTGTTCTGGAAGCTGACACCCGGCAGGGCGTTGATCGTGTCGAGGATCGAGTTGCCCGGAGTCTGACGCGAAATGAACTCCTGGTTCAGAACGCCGCGCGCCTTGGTCGTATCAGGGATTTCGACGCCGCCGACGCCCTTCGACGCCTTGGTCGCAGTGATGACGATATCGCCTTCGAAGTCGGCCGTACCGGCCGACTGCGCATAGGCCGCCCCCGGAAGCATGATCGCGGCCGCAGCCACGCCAATAAGAAATTGAGTCCGCATGATATTCCCCTTTGGGCGCGAGTCGCTGTTGAGCGCGGCGTTGGTTCGCCGTCGCGTGGGCCCATGGAGACTGAATATTTCGGTTAGATGACAACGCAAGAGGACGATTAGATTAGTGTGGATTAAGCCATGCTGCGTTGCAAAAAAGCATCATCCCGCGGCCGTCACGATTGCAGCCCATCCGGCCTCATCCAAGACTTCGATATTAAGTTCGGACGCCTTCTTGAGTTTCGATCCTGCGCCGGGGCCCGCGACGACGAGATCGGTCTTCGCCGACACCGATCCCGACACGCGCGCGCCGAGCGCCTCGGCCTGCGCCTTGGCCTCGTCGCGGCTCATCGTTTCCAGGCTGCCGGTGAACACCACCGTCTTGCCGCTGACGCGTGATTCGCGCGCCTTGAAGACGAAGGCGGGCGGACTGACTTCCGCCAGCAGGTCATCCCATACCGCACGGTTGTGCGGCTCATGGAAGAAATCGGCCAGCGCGTTGCCGACCGCGGCACCGACATTGTCGACGCCGATATGCTCGGCGATCGCCTTGTCGACGCGCTGCCGGAACTTCTGATCGTCTTCGCCCAATGCGGGCACGAGGCTGTCGCGCAGGGCGATGATCTCGTCGGCCAGCGCCTTGATCTCCGGGAGCGTGGCATGACGCTTCAGCAAGTCACGCGCGGTGACCACGCCGACATGCCGAATGCCGAGCCCGAACAACAGCCGCACCGGATCGGGCGCGCGCTTCGCCTCGATCGCCTCGAGCAGATTGTCGACCGATTTCTCCTTCCATCCCTCTCGGCCAAGCAGTTCCTCGCGATGCGCGGCGAGGCGGAAGATATCGGCGGGCTCGGCGATCCAGCCGAGATCGAGGAATTCGCGGATCGTCTTGTCGCCCAGCCCTTCGATGTCGAGCGCACCGCGACTGACGAAATGGCGCAGCCGCTCCTGCCGTTGCGCTGGACAGATCAGCCCACCGGTGCAGCGGATATCGACCTCGCCTTCCTCAGCCAGCGCTTCCGAACCGCATTCCGGGCAATGGGTCGGAAAGATCCAGGGATCGCGCGGTTCGTCGCGGGTCAGATTCTCGACGATCTGGGGAATGACGTCGCCGGCGCGCTGCAGCACGACGCGGTCGCCCGGCCGCACGCCCAGCCGCGCGATCTCGTCGGCATTGTGCAACGTCGCGTTGGTGACGACGACGCCGCCGACCGTCACCGGCTCGAGCCGCGCGACCGGGGTCAGCTTGCCGGTCCGCCCGACCTGGATATCGATCCGCTCGAGGGTCGTCTGCGCGCGCTCGGCGGGGAATTTGTGTGCCAGTCCCCAGCGCGGCGCGCGGCCGACGAACCCCAGCCGCGCCTGCCAGTCGAGCCGGTCGACCTTGTACACCACGCCGTCAATGTCGAACGGAAGGTCGGCACGCTCGGCCTCGATCGTCTTGTAGGTCGCCAACGCCTGGTCGAGCGTGCCGCCGGGCTGAAATTGCCGCGTGACCGGAAAGCCCCAGCCGCGGATCGTCGCGATCACCGATGACTGCGTATCGCCGGGCAGGTCGCTGGTATCGCCCCAGCCCCAGGCGAAGAAGCGCAGCGGCCGCGACGCGGTGACGGCGGCGTCCTTCTGGCGCAGCGATCCGGCCGCTGCATTGCGCGGATTGGCGAACTGGCGTGCCTCTTTGCCGGTCTCCTCGGCCTCGGCGAGCAGGCGGGCGTTGAGCGCGGCGAAGGCTTGTTTCTCCATATAAACTTCGCCGCGTACCTCGAAGACCTCGGGCGCGCCGGCCGGAAGCGCGGCGGGGATGTCGTCGATCGTCCGCACATTGGCGGTGACGTCCTCGCCAATCTGGCCGTCACCGCGAGTCAACGCCTGGACCAGCCGCCCCTTTTCGTAGCGCAACGAGCAGCTGAGGCCGTCGATCTTGGGCTCGGCGGTCAGCGCGACGGGTTCGGCATCGGACAGGTTGAGGAAGCGGCGGACGCGGCCGACGAAATCACCAACCTCTTCGTCGTCGAACGCGTTATCCAGGCTGAACATCGGCCGCGCATGCGCGACCTTGGCGAGATGGCCGGCCGGTGCCGCGCCGACCTTGCGGCTCGGCGAGTCCTCTCGAATTAAATGCGGAAAGGCGGCCTCGATCGCGGCGTTGCGGCGCACCAGCGCATCATAGTCGGCATCCGAAATCTCCGGCGCGTCCTCAGCATGATAGAGCCGGTTGTGGAGCGCGATCTCGGCGGCGAGGCGCTCCAATTCGGCGGCGGCTTCGGCGTCGGTGGCAGGCAACTGAATCGTCATATACCCCTCTTTAGCAGCCAATCCCGCGCGCGAAACCGTGCGCCTTTTCGCCGTAATTCGGCCACCGCCGACGCGCACCTTACGCCGTGATGCTGATCGTCGCCTTGGCCCTTCAAGCAGTCCCGCAGATCGGCGGCCAGCCGGGGACGCCGGGCGACGACCTCGCCAAGTTCGATCTGGCGAAGGCGCAACACAAGCCGACCGACGACGCGTGCGGGGTCGCCAATCCAGCCGGCGACATCGTCGTATGCGCGCGCAGAAAGATGATGGACATCGACACCAGCCGGATGCCGGCCTTTGCCGAAAAACCGGTGCGTTCGGTCGTCGATCTTCCTGGCGGCGCCAAGGCAGGCGTCAGCACCACCTCGCGCGACGTGGGCGGGTTCACCTCGAAGGTGATCAGGGCGAAGGTCAAGATACCTTTTTAGAGCATCGCGCGGAAAAGTGGGCACCGGTTTTCCGCAAAAAGCGATGCGATCATAGTTAGCTAGAGCGGTACGCCTGATCCAGAAATCAGGCGCGCCGCTCTAGTGTGGTGGATTTGAAATTCGCCACATTGAGCGGCTAAGTACGGAGCGAATTTCAAATCCTTAAACCACACTAGAATCAATGGTTTCTAGTGACCCTTTTTGAATCTGAAGTTCGCACCCGCCCTGCCAAATCGTTGAGCGAACTTCAGATTCGGGTCACTAGACGCCGGTCACCGTCGCGATGACGAGCATGACGATCCCGCCGAGCGACAGCAGCGACAATCGCACCGTCCGCTCGATCCAGTAGGAACGGCGCCGCGTGAGGGCGAGCGTGGCGGCCATTTCTCGGGAAAAGGTCCTCAAGTCGGCGACATAGCCCCAGCGCGCGCGAAACAGGAAAAGACAGATCGCGCTGGACCCCGCGAGCAACCCCATCAACAACAGCACCGGCACCATATGCGCCTTTGCGATATCCAGCTTGGTATTGTCGCGCGCGATCAGCCCGAGAAAAGCCAGGATCAGGCCGTCGAAGGATAGAATTCCGCGCGCTTTAGTCAGCTGCCGGTCGACGATGCGGTCGACATAGGCGACCGCCGCATCGCCATAGCTGGGATGCTCGTCGATCCCGTCGTCGCCGCGCGTTTCGAACCGCGCGGTAAGCGCTTCGTGATGCCCTTCGGTGCCGCCCGGAATGTCGGGAAACCAGGTCATCGCCCCTATCGTCGCGACGATCAGCGCAACCGCGAAGATAAGGTCGAACGTGCCGATCATAGTCACCATTACAGGACGCCAAACGTCCAGGCGGCGATCCCGCCGAGCACGAGGAGGATCAGGTCCGCCAGCAATGCCACCACCAACACCAGCCGCGTCACTCGCCGGCGGACCATCGCCACCGCGAGCCACAGCCAGGCAAGCAGCAACAGGAGGCACGCGGCGATCAGGC
>Ga0207671_10006261_pt1 | contig 10657 bp, 7 predicted proteins | sample KBSC24metaG_FD_184352 | JGI IMG/M metagenome (GOLD analysis project Ga0207671, IMG submission 184352) | Corn rhizosphere microbial communities from Kellogg Biological Station, Michigan, USA - KBS C2-4 metaG (SPAdes) (version 2) | ecosystem: Host-associated > Plants > Roots > Rhizosphere > Soil... | reverse complement strand
CCCATGCCACTGCGCCGACTCCAATCAATGTCGAAGAGGCGAAGAAGAGCGTCAATGCGAGCGCCCAATGCGGTGGACTATATCGGAATGTCAGAAGGTAATGGCCCGGTTTGTCGAGAAAGACTCCTTTGAGTGCGTGGTTGAGACGCAATACCTCGCGCGCTTCCCCATTTACTTCCGCAGTGAAGGCTCCGCCGACGTAGGTCTCCGAGACGAGCACGATCCCGCGAGCGGGAGCCTCGATCTCAAACGTGGTTTCGTTGGCGCTACGCTTGTAATCGAAACCTGAACGCACGGTCATTGAACCGGGGTGTTCCGCCAGGGTACGGAGTTTGGGATGACGATCGAGGTCCGCTTCTGAGATGGCTGCAAATGGACTCCCTCCGTATTGCTCCAGCAGTGAGACGAAATCGTCAACGCCCTGATAAGTACGAATACTATCCGCGAAAAATGCGCGGGGCCAGACCGCGTCGTTTTCAAAGATCGTCAGGTCGTACTTCCCCGCCAGACGATATGGGAGGCCATCGGGCGCCGGATCGCGCGGATTCTGGAGGAGGTACCGGACATTTAGCATGCTCAACAGGTTCTTCGCTGCGGTGGGATCCGACAGTTCGATCAGGTAAGAGTCGCGCTCCACACCCGGATAGTGGGTGCACAATTCCATATAGTAGCGATTCATCAGGGCGCTCACACCCTTGATATCTTCCAGGTCATAAACCGCGCCGTAGCCACCATAGAGATCCCACGCCAGCCCTGTGGCGCGGAACGGTTCGCGCGCATCGCGCTGCATGGACTTCACAGCTTCGCTGGAAAAATCCAACTGCGCTCGCTTGCCAGGCTGGAGCAGCCAGCGATCTGGACCAAAGGTATAAAGTCCGAATCGCGCATGGGGTAAAAAGAGCAACACTCCCAGCGCGAGGCAGCCCGCGAGCCGCGGCGCACCCACGGTTCGCTCACAGAATAGATACATTGGAGGCACGAGGAGCACGCACAGAGTGATTGTCGCGACGTAGAGGTAAAGTTCCAGGGGCTTTTCGATTGTCCGGGTCGACCAAAAGAAAATCAGCTCGATCAGCACCAGCCCACCCGCCGCCAGGAACCAGCGCCGCCAAACCTCCTTTGCCTCCACGAATCGCGCCAAGGCCAGACAACCGTAAGCACTCCCGATCAGTAACTGAATGATCGCTAGATATGAGAAATCCACCCGGATATGGCCAATTCCGCGGATGAGTGGCAGATGCTCCACGAGCGCCGGAGGAATGTAGCCGAATATAAATCCGCCCCAAACCACCGAGGCGACGAGATTGATCTTAAAAAACGTCTCCTGCCGGAGCTCGCGATAACTCGCCAGGGAAAATAGCGTCCCGAAGAGGACGAATATCGTCCCACCGGGCCCCATTGCCATCGGACCGTCCTGCACGGCGTGGTAGAAGCTATCATCAAAAAGCCCGGCGATGAGATAAAGCGGGAACTGTTCGATCACCACATCGGTATGGAGATTGAAGGAGTCGGGAAGGTAGCTGAGAAATGGAATCCAGACCGGCGCATTTAGCCCCGCGAAAATGGCGGTCAACGCCGCCATCAAACCCACAGCCCGCCAGCGCGCGCTATTTTTCTCAGCCAGGACAGAGACGAGGCCGGTCAGGTTCAATCCGCTGATACACACGACCGCGGCTTCGACGTGTCCGGCATTAAAACAGCCAGTATTCGCGACCAACCACAACAGCCCCCAGCCGATCCGCCGGGGCCCGCTCTCCGTCAACACTCGCATCGCGGAAAGTAGAATCCACGGGCCGTAACAAAAGACGAAGAATCCCGGATGATTCGGGATAAAATTAAATAGGCCGCAGTATGCCGCGACCACTGTGTAGAAAAGCGCCAGACGCTGTTGGCGCGTTAACAGCAGAACCAACCAGCCGCACCCGAGACAAAAGAGCACCTTGGCCACCAGGAATTTGATATCCCATGCCACCGCGCTGCCGCCGCCGGCGAGCACGATGAGATGGAGAGGATCGCCGAACATCGAAATTCCTTGTGCCAGCAATGGGTCGCCGGCGTTTTTATAACGATTCCAGAGCGGCATCGCTCGCTGTTGCCAGAGGTTGCGCGCTTCGACGAAGGCGTTCGGCACGTCGTGCCACATGATCGCACCCGTATCCGCGCCGTGTAGATCCGCGATCCTCTCGTCAAAGTATCCAGGGAGAGTCGGCGACGTGTCATACATCAAGCTGTTGCCCCCATCGGTCGGGGCGCCGTTATTGGGCGAGACGAAGCTCCGCCCGCAGAACACAATGGGATAGCAGTTCAACAGCACGACTGCCAGCGCGGTAATCGCCAGAAACCACCGTGGGCGTCTGCTCAGCCACAAGCGAGCACGAAGGTAAAAGATGGGAGCCGGTCTAATGAGCGTTGACGCTGGCACGATGCATCCGGCTTGGCAAGAGCAGTTCGCCTCAATCGGCGGTCTCATTGCTTCACGATTGACTCTCCCATTGTCCGACGAACTCAAAGAGTGACTTTGTCGGGCATCCTATGTACTTCCCACTCGACGTCAGCGGCTGCTGAACTCAGAGTCCCGAGCATGGCCCCCATGCATTTCCAAGACTCATCGCAATTCTGGGGCTTCAGCATGGCGGCTCGATCTTCATCCAGCCGAGTAAACCTTCGCGCAGATCCTGACGGCACCCGCGATCATCATTGCCTCCTTTGAGAAGCTCACTTGCACGGCAATGCTTAACCGCCGGACGGGTTTGAAGTGCTCGGGCGTCGCTGCGCTATGAATGATCTCCGCGCCAGCATTGTCATCAGCAGCTACAACTACGCGCGCTTCCTTCCCGTCGCCATCGACAGCGCGCTAGCGCAGACCTATCAGGGTCTAGAGGTCATCGTTGTCGATGACGGATCCCGGGACGATTCGGCTGAGGTGATCCGTGGTTACGGTTCGCGCATCATCCCACTCATCAAAAGCAACGGCGGGCAGGCCTCCGCATTCAACGAAGGCGTCAAACTCAGCCGTGGAGACGTCATCATCTTTCTGGATTCCGACGATTACCTCGCTCCGGATACCGTGGCACGGGCGGTCGAACTTTTTCGCGATCCCGCAGTCGCGAAAGTCCACTGGAACCTTGAGGTGGTTGATGAGAGCGGAACACCGACAAATACCCTCGTGCGCGATCGCCTGTCGGAGGGCGATCTGCGCGAGGTCGTGCTCCGCAAGGGTCCCGATGGGTATAGTTGGCCCCCGACGAGCGGCAATGCCTGGGCACGGCGCTACTTGGAAACAGCGCTGCCCATCCCGGAACTGGAATTCAACACGTGTCCGGACCTATACCTGGCTACGCTGGCTCCGCTCTATGGCACTGTGAGGGCGATCTCGCAGCCACAAGGATTTTGGCGTTGCCACCCGGTTAATGCGAGCTTTCGCGACTCTTTTGCCGACAATCTGCGGGATGGGCTGCGGCGGGCGGAACAGGCCGTGTCCACACTCGAGCGCCACGCGCAGGCTCTCGGTCTGCAGGTGGACCCGAAGGAACTGCGCTTTAATTCCCGGTGGCACCAGATGAAGCTGGCGCTCGATCGCATTGAGCATGCTGTGCATCCCGGCATCCCGATCATCCTTCTCGATCAGGACCACTGGAAAGCTGGCAAGCGCCTGGGCGCGTTCCCGCGCTTCCATTTCACGGAGAAAGACGGTGAATTCTGGGGCTTGCCTGCGGACGACCGAGCCGCGATCGATGAGCTGGAACGGCTTAGGGGCAAGGGTGCGGGCTTTTTCGTCATTCCCTGGCCATACGGATGGACCCTTGATCATTACCGCGGACTGGACGGGTACCTCCGGTTGAAATATCGAGTTGCCTATGAAGACGCGAGCATTGCAATCTTCGATCTGCGCGGCTGAGTTGGATCTGCCAACGCATTCCTTATGAGCGTCACGAAATACAAGAAGTTCTCCGCCGCCCCGGTGACCAGCCATGGCAAGGTACTCAACCACGTCCAGCCTGGCACCGCTGTGCTCGAGTTCGGCTGTGCCACGGGATACATGTCCAAGGCGCTCAAAGAGGACCTGGGCTGCACCGTGACCGCGGTAGAATACATGGCAGCCGCGGCTGAACTGGCTCGTGAGCACTGCAAGCGCGTCATCGTCGGAGACGCGGAACAAATCAACTATCCTGGGGAGTTGGGTGAGGAACGCTTTGATGCGGTCCTCTTCGCGGACGTGCTTGAGCATCTCCGCGCGCCAGAGCGCGTCCTCCAACTGATCCGCCCATTCATTGCGCCCGGAGGAGCGGTGATCGCGTCCATCCCGAACATTGCTCACGGCGACGTTCGGCTGGCTCTCTTGGCGGGCGAGTTTCGCTACCGGGAGATCGGCCTTCTCGACGATACGCATGTCCGTTTGTTCACGAAGGAAACGATCCAGGAGATGTTCGAGAGTGCCGGTTACTTGGTCACCAGTTGGGACCGCTCGCGGCTCGATGTTGGACACAGCGAGCTCGGGTTTACGAAACGGCCTCTGCCAGCAGGGGTGGTCCAGTGGGTGGCCGCGCAGCCCGAAGCAACCACGTATCAGTTTATCGTTCGCGCGGTGCCGACCGAAGCCAGCCATGAAGTGCATGAATTACGGAAGCAACTCGCGATACGCGATCAGGAGACTTGGTGGTTGCGGCAGATGCAATCGGCCGCTTGGGAGCTTGCGCGCGTTTGTCCGCCCGGGAGCAAAATCATCCTGGCCGATGAAAACCAGTTCGGAGGCGCGCTGATTTACGATCGCGTGGTGCTCCCTTTCCTTGAACGCGACGGCGTTTACTGGGGATCACCGCCGGACGACGCCACGGCGCTTTCAGAGTTCGAGCGCCTGCGCGGCGGCGGCGCCGAGTTCATGGTCTATGCCTGGCCAGCCTTTTGGTTCATGGATCATTATCCAGCGCTAACGCAGCACCTCCGTACCCGCTTCCGTGTCGTTGTGGATAATGAGCGTCTTGTCGTCTTCGACGTCCGCAGTAATTGATCCGATCGCTCTCGGCGGAACGCGGATGGGCGTCGGTGGCTGATGGAATCTGGAAGTTTATGCGGCTGCTAGTACACCGACCATCGCGCAGCACACTTTGATTGCGCGCTCGCGGACGCGAGTGCAACAACCAGCGCACGGGCGGATGGCACCCGTAACATTTCGACGAATTATATGCGCTTTCGCCAAAATGCTCCCGCCCAATCGATATACGTGATCGGATCCTCGATTCCATGCGCTGAACGGAAGTCATCGGCGGCTTTCTTGCAGCCAGGGACCACACTGTAGTCATCCACGATGATGAAGCCCCCGGGAACAACCTTGTGGTAAAGATTGATCAACGCGTCATGGGTTGACTCGTACATGTCGCCGTCCAGTCGCAGTAGTCCGATGCGCTCGATGCGGGCTGCGGGAAGCGTGTCGCGGAACCATCCTTTGAGGAAACGCACCTGATCATCCAGCAGACCGTAACGGTCGAAATGATCCTGCACTTGTTCGAGGGAAACGGCGAGAAACTCTACTTCGTGATGATTGTCTCCCGCGTCGTCTGGATACTTTTCCGGATCCGGAGGTGGCAGCCCTTCAAAGGAGTCCGCCACCCAGACCGTTCTATCGGTGACGCCGTGCGCAGCCAGCAACCCGCGCAGGAAGATGGAAGCGCCTCCGCGCCATACACCCGTTTCTACAAAGTCTCCTTCCACGCCTTCACCGAGCAAGGTTTCGGCACAGGCTTGCAGATTATTGAGCCGGTGAACACCCACCATCGTGTGGGCATCCCGCGGCCAGTCCTGGCCGTTTTCGCGCGCCGACGATTCAAATTTCGGGTCGAGCCATGGAGCCGTATTAGGATCCTGGTAAATAAAGTTCATCAGACAACGTTTCAGCAAATCCAGATAAAGTCCGCTGCTGGAGTACCCGGTGAGTCGAGTTGGAAGTGAGGTGTTCTTCATGGAGAGACTTTTCTAGAAGTGGCTGCGCCTTCGGCAGCATCGGAATTTGTGCGCTCGTCCCGGTGCCCTTGAGGATGTCCGTTCGCTCCGCTGTGCCAAGCATCTTTTCTAAGAATCGGTTATTGATTACTCGCGGCAGACCTACCCGATCCCACTCGAGAAACGGGATCTACCGCTTGTTTTTTCTCGTCCTGTGTGAATCGACCCGCTTGAGTAGGCCGCTAAGATGATCGCTCCGACGAGACGAAAATTGCGCATCGCGCAGGTGGCGCCGCTGTGGACGAGCGTGCCGCCGGAGAAATATGGCGGCGCAGAACTGATGGTATCATGGCTGACCGAGGAACTGGTCAAGCGCGGGCACGAGGTCACACTTTTTGCATCGGCCGATTCGCGCACCACGGCGAAATTGCGATCGGTATGCGAATGTAACATTGTTGAAGCGATGGCGCGCGGCGAGGCATACGTGTACGAACCGTACGCGGTTTCGGCGTTCGTCGAATCGCTGAAAGACGCTGCGTCGTTCGATGTGATCCACTCGCACTTGGGTTGCGCATACATTCCAATCGCCGAGGTTTCAAAGGCCCCGGTGCTCCACACGGTGCACGCCGCGCTCGATTTGGTCGATGAGCTCTGGATTCTAAAACGCTACCCGAATGCGCCGATCGCCGCGATCAGCCGCTCGCAGGTTGCGTTGGCGCTGCAGCAGGGGCGCGAAAACATCCACGTCATCCACCACGGGTGCGACTTCGATCGGTTCGAGCCATCGTTTGCGCCCGGAGAATATCTCGCATTCATCAGCCGCATGGGTCCGCAGAAGAACCCACTTGGCGCAATCCAGGTTGCCAGGAAGGCCGGCCTGCCAATCGTGCTCGTGGGCAAGCCGCAAAACGCCGCCGAGAAAATTTATTTCGACGAGCAGATCAAGCCGCTGATTGACGGTCGCAACGTTATTTACCGCGGAGAGGTGAATGAGGCAGAAAAATACGACTTTCTGCGGAATGCCAGCGCACTGCTTTTCCCGATTCAATGGGAGGAACATTTTGGTCTGGTGATGATTGAGGCGATGGCCTGCGGGACGCCGGTCGTTGCCTGCCGGCGCGGCTCTGTCCCTGAAGTCGTAGATTCCGGAGTCTCGGGCTATTACGCAGATGCAATAGAAGACTTGCCTGGGCTCGTTTCCCAGGCGCTGGCGCTCGACCGCCGTGCGCTGTGGGAGCACGCGAGAGCGCGTTTTAATCAGACGCGGATGGTGGACGAATACGTCGAAACTTACGAGTGGCTGGTTGACCGCCGCCCTTTTCCAATACTCCGATGAATAGATGGCAAGTTCCCACGACGCGCGGCAGCGGTGGTCGGGAGCGACAATGGCCGCCGAGCCGCACGGCTGACTTGGGCCTTCACGAGCCCGGCCGATTCACGGCGCCTCCTCAAAACCACACGACCATGACGCGCCGCCCATACATGTCAAAGATGTCCACTCTTGCGCCTTCGCTTCCTGGCTGGTTCCGCGCGGCTTCCAGCGCCGCCATGTCCGAAACAAATTCCCATGTGTTTTGATCCCTGTAGAGCATGCAACGGGTTCGATCCATGAAATGAACTTCAAAAATGGCGTAGCTCATTCGGAGGGAAGGAGGGAGCCATATTTTCGCGCGGCAACAACATCCTGGAGACGCAGACGCCGGATCGTAAATGAAGCAGGTGATACACTGCCCGATTCACTTAGCAATTGTAGTGCCATCGCGATTTTCCGACGAGACGCCGCAGGCCACCTGGCGCTCAATCCGCGTTGCCGGACCTCCCAAGTCTCCCGCAAGCGACCCGCACCCGCGTCCGCATTCAAGCCGATTCGGGATCCGGGTGCAGGCCCCGGCATTCTCTCCCCCGAAAGCGATCGTGAAACTCCGGGTTAAAGACTTGGCTGACCAAATTGCCCGCCCATTTCACCAGTCAATGTGCAAGCCGGTTTGCCCGGCAGGCAATTTTAAGGCGCGGCGAGAGCCGGCACGAGGACGCTGGCTGCCGGGCTGCCGAGTCCGGTGACGAGATCGTAAAGCGACCCGGCAGAATAAGCACCATTGCTTCCAGTGAGAATATCCAAATAATCCACGGAGTAACCTGTCGCAGCGGCGGAATAGAGGGAAACCACACCGGAATTGACGGGTTGGCTGCGCAAGGAATTGGCGAGCGCAAATGCTGCCGCCCACTGGGGGGCGCCCGCGCTGGTGCCGCCGACAGTAATCCAGCCGCTCGAACCATTGAAGTTGCTGATATACACGGAAAAACCGGTGTTGGGGTCCGCGCCGTAGCTTACGTCCGGGACCGTCCGGTTTGGACTGGCTTGCCAGTCGGCTTGGTAAGCCGGTGCGGGAATATAAGCACTGATCCCACCTCCGCTTCCAGACCAGGCAGTTTCAGAGGTGATGGTGCCAAACTGATCGAGAGAAAGAGTAGTCCCACCGACACTCACGACCGAAGGCGAGGCCGCAGGCCAGGAAACTCCAGCCCCGCTATCCCCAGAAGACGCGGTGAAGGTCACGCCGGGCTTCTGGAAGTGTGAATCGTACTTGAGCTCATTGGCAAATTCAGAGCCTCCCCAGCTCATCGAAATCTGGCTCGCGCCCAAGCCGACCGCGTAATCGACGGCGTTGAGCAAATCGTTCAGCATCGAAGATTTGGCGATGACGACGACGATTCTTGCTCCCGGCGCGATGGCGTGGGCCCATTCGACATCCAGACTGGTCTCCAGCGCCCAATTACTGTCGCTCCTGCGGGGCTTTCCCTGTGGATAGTAAATCCCCACCGTCGTTTTCGGCAGAGAATACGTGCTGCAAAAACTGTTGAGATCGTTTTGGAGAGACGCACTCCCGTAGGCATCCACAATCGCGATCGTTTGCCCGCCACCATTGCCTTGAATCTGGTCAAAACCATAGGCGTGACGCACCTGGCTTGGCCCATAGCCCCGCGGACTGATGCTCATGGCGGGTCTGAAATGCAAAGGCGGCCTGGCCTCAATGTTGTCCGGACCGTGAGGATCGTCAGACTGGCCTTGGGCCAGAAGCGTGGATGAAACGGCACCAGAGAGAACGGCGATCAAAAAAAGGCGATGAACTTTCATGGGGAGATAAAGCTCGGAACAATGGCGTAAAGATTTTATGTGTCAACGTGTTTTCCCTTACAGTCCATGGGCTTCAATCCCGGGTGGGAGCCACGTGTGCGAGGTGAGAAAGCCTGGCCCGCGGTGGTGCGCTGGCGGGCCAAGTTGGCACATTTGTGAAGCCAGCTTTCCCGCAAGCTGCAAGGAGGCAAGAGGCGCCCGCTGGCACGAAAATTGATCAGAGGCAAAGCGGGCGCCTACTCCCAACCTCCGGTGGAAGGTGAATGAGGTGCCCGCCAGTCGGACTCGTGAAGTTGCGGCGGATTCGCGCGCCGGCTGGGAACTCATCAATGTCCGCCGCAATGGATCGACGAGAAATCCAATTGCACCTAACGTCTATGTTTCGAGAGATTCGTTTCTACGATAACTACACGGCCGCCGTAGCGGCTCCTCAGTGGCTTTTCCTTCTGCTGGGGCTGCAATTTATCGTCCTGGGCGTGCTGATCCTGGTCTTCCCGGAATTGCTCGCCTATCTCGTGGCGGGGTTCTTCATCTTTGCCGGTGCGATCCAACTGCTCATCGCGCGCCACCTGTCGCGGTTGAAGAAACTATATCGGTTGTGGCGCGAAAGGTTCTGGACTCCTGAAAGTAAATCGATGCTTTGAAAACGATCTGGTCGCGTTTCAATTGAGTCGTCCAGGCGCGTGCAAGGCCGTTTCGATCAGGCGTCCCGCATTGAGCAGATCCGCCTCGCTATTTTTGCGTCCGATCAACTGCAGTCCGGTGATCGGAAAATCGCGCCCCGCCAGCGGAACCGGAACTGAGAGAGCAGGATTGCCGGCGATGTTTACCGGGACGGTATTTTGCAAGGCAAGCATTCGCGTTTCGATGGTCCCGATCTTGAAGTCGATTCCCATGCGCGGAGGAATCGTTTGCATCGTCGGCAGAGCGATGAAATCCACGCGGCTGAGGGCATCATGGAGGACCCGCGACCATTCGAATCCCCGTGCAAGGGCAAGGCGATATCCGGGACCGTACTTCAGCCGTCCGAGTAACATCGCGCCTTTGGTGCGTACGCTCACCTCGCGATCGTTGCGAAAGCGCTCGTAGTACATCCAGATCCCAACGGTGGCGACGGTGTTTCCGTCCTTCTTCGCCTGTTCCCAGCGGTCGCGGAACTGGTCGTCGATGCGAATGACCTGAAAACCGGCGGCCGCCAGGGCGCGATCGACGGCTTGATCAATGGCGGGATCGGTCCCTTTCAAATAAAGGCGGCCGATGCGAATGTTTGTGGCGCGCGGCGCACGGGCTCGAGCGGTGGCGTAGCGATGGGCGAACCCTTTGCTCAAGAGATCCATCCCGGCCACGGCGCCGGCGATGTCCCTGGCCATCGGGCCAACGGTGTCCATGAGGTTCGGTTCGATGGGGTAGACGCCATCGAGCGAAACGAGGCCGCGTGTTGTTTTCAACCCGACAATTCCGCAACACGCCGCCGGCACCCGTATGGATCCGGCAGTATCGGTGCCAAAGGCGACATCAGCAAGATCATCCGCCACGGCCACCGCCGAGCCACTGGACGAGCCGCCGGGAATACGAGGCCACAAG
>Ga0207671_10006259_pt1 | contig 10658 bp, 9 predicted proteins | sample KBSC24metaG_FD_184352 | JGI IMG/M metagenome (GOLD analysis project Ga0207671, IMG submission 184352) | Corn rhizosphere microbial communities from Kellogg Biological Station, Michigan, USA - KBS C2-4 metaG (SPAdes) (version 2) | ecosystem: Host-associated > Plants > Roots > Rhizosphere > Soil... | reverse complement strand
CGCCCACGCCCGAGGGTTTACAGGGAATTAGACCGCGCGTGTCGCCGCCTCGAAATGCATTGCGCGCCAGTTTCTCCGCGGCGCGGCTATACGCCTCGGCCAGCAGAGGTGAAATGCTTTGCGCCTCAGCCTGATTCGTGAACCCGTGAGTGAAATCTTCGTTCGGGAATTGATCGGCGGGCCGTGTCTGATCGCCGAGCAGATCCTGCACGGTGTGGTTGTACTGGCTATGGGTAAGGCGCCGGAGGATCGTTACAGCGCGGCGTTCAGGAGCCACTGCGGCGGTCGCGGTTTCAGGAGAAGTCGCCAGCGCACTAACCCACGCCAGCAAAATACGCTCCTCTTCGCTCCCTGGATGAATCCGTTCTCCGCCCGTATGCGCAATCCGGTTAGTAGGCTTACGAAAGAGCAACGACTGGTCCGGATGAGCCGGGTCCACCAGCACTTTCAGCCTCAGGCCGAAGCCCGTGATCTCCTCCGCGGTAGCCTGTTCAGGTGGAAAATGAAGGCGCGTCGCCGAAGCCACCCCGTTGTCGTTATGGCAAAGCCGGCACTGCGCTTTTTCAAAAACTGGATAAACCTTCGTGGCGAAAAAGACTGGATCGGCGCGTTGCGCAAGGAGTTCGGATGCCAGCAGCAGCACCCACCAGGGCGCACTGAAACGATACATATTCACTTGAATGCCTTAATCGTATCACCGCCGGATGATAGATGAGGCTACGTCAGAGGTGGTTCGCGTATTGTTCCAGAGCCACCCGAACCAGTTGTCCCCGTGTCCGGACGCCCGTCTTTTTGAACAGGCTCTGCAAGATCGCCTTCACGTAGCTTTCCGAAATCTGCAGATGAGCGGCAATCTCTTTGTTGGACAGTCCCTCAAGAACAAAACGCAGAACTTTCCGCTGCCTCTCGTTGAACATCGGCATGGCATCCGGTTCGGGTTCCTCGCCCATCAGATGCGCGAACCGTTTGTCCAGGTATTTGCCTCCGCCGACGACCGTGCGGATGCCCTCCGCCAATGTATTCAGCGGACTCTCCTTCAAGAAAATCCCCGAGACACCCTGTCGAATGAGCCGCCTCGCTTCGATATCGCTAACCCATGCGGTCACAATAAGGACCTGGCCCGCGAAACCCTTCAGATTCGCCGAGGGGAGAAATTGTGATGCCCGCTCTGCGCCCAGATCATGATCGAGCAGAACGATCCCGATCGGCGTCTGTTCAACGATCTCCAAAGCTTCTTTGATGGTTCCGCAATGCTGGATGCTCAGGTCCGGCTCGTCGGCCAGCGCACGTGAAAGGCTCTCGCGAAACAGTGCATGATCGTCCACCAGGAGAGCGTTAATCATTAGTCCTCTCCTTGCCCGCCGGCCATAGTTCCACCACGAAACAACTTCCTTCCGATTGCGGCTCGTAGCGGAGATCGCCGCCATCCGAACGGAGAATCGCCCTGGAAATGAAAAGGCCAAGACCGTCAGAGTGCGCGCCCGGCTGGAATGGACGAAAGAGCTGATCCGGCCGTACAATACCAGGGCCACTATCGCGGAACTTCACAACCACCATGTTACCTTCCAAAGCGGCTTCCACATCGATATCTTTCGTTACTGCTTCCTCAATGGCCCTTTGGCTATTGCGGGCCAGGTTGAGGAAAACCTGCAGCAAACTATAGTGGTCCGCCTGCACCAGCGGCAGGTCGCGGGCTATATTCCAGTGAATGCCGCCGCCAATTTCGCGAATCGGCGCTTCGATCACCACACGCGTTTCATCGAGCACAATGCCCAGGTCCGCGACAACAGCCGTGCGCTTCGAGGCCAGCCTCACTCCGGACGACGCAATTTTTTCCAGCCCACGGATGATGCTCGCCAGAGCCTGGAACTGTGGTGTCGTCTCGACCTTTGCCACGCCCGACAAGCCGTCGAGCGCGGATAGCGCCGCGCTGGCAAGATTCCGGATCTCGTGCGACATGGCGCCGATCAGAATCCGCGAGGTGGACATCATCGAATCAAGTCCGGTACCTTCACGATCGCGGAGATTTTCCGACGCGTCCCAAACGACGGCGGCCAACCGCCGGCCTGATAGCGTAGGGTAAGTAGACACCCACACGTGAGCGAGAAAGATCTCGCCGTTCTTTCGTTGCCCTTTACATTCGATGGTCGTCTTAAACGTTTCCGAAGAATCCGGCCCAATGAGCAGATGGTCGAGTGTTGGGAGAAACGGGCGAATGTCTTCGCTCTCCAGCGCGTCATTTTCGATGCCTAGAAGTTGCTTGGCCGACTGATTCACAATCAGAATTGTTCCGTCGCTGTCGAGAGTGAAGATCCCCAGCGGACTCGTCTCGATCAGCACCCTTAGCTGCTGCTCGGCTTCGGCGCGAAGCTGCATTTGTTCTTGAAGATCTACCAGGTGACGCATCACCAAACGCCGCTTTTCATTCAGCTCCCGGACGAACATGCCTGCCAGTGCGAAGGCGCCGCTGGCCACCGAAATGCGAGCGGCGGCGCCGGGCTGTCCATTGAGCGGATTGAAAGCTTCGCGCAGAAATGCGCAGCCGGTTGCGAGAACGAGGATCTGCCAGTGCTGCAACGAACTGGCAATCAGCAGAATGGGCAGGATATAGAGAAAGCCAATGGAAATGTTCTCAAAGAGCTGCCAGTCGAAATAGGCGATGAGTAGAATCATGCACCCGGCCGCGCTCCACGCTTGCAGCCGGTGCCTCTCTGAGTACGCCAGGAAGTTCTCGACCATTTTTGATCCTAGGCCTTGCGGCGAAGTAGAAAATACCACAGCAGATAGCCTATAAGAAAGATGCCCGCGGCGATACTGATTTGGCGGATATAGTGCTCGGCCATATCAAGCATCGAGTTCCACTGTTCGCCGAAGAAGTAGCCCAGCGAGATGAAAGTCAGCGACCATAATAGACTCCCGCTATATGCGAACACCGCAAACTCCCGGTAGGGCAGCTCGGCGGTCCCCGCGATATACGCAGTGAAGTGGCGCACACCGGGGACGAAGTAGCCGAACGTCAGCGTCCATCGTCCAATGCGGTGGAACCAGGCGTGGACCCGATCGATCTTTTCCGGAGTCACATGAATGTAGGTCCCGTAGCGATGGAGGAGCGCCAGCCCGAGTTTCTTGCCGAGGAAGTAGCTGATCGTAATGCCGCACCCGCTGCCCAGGCACCCTGCGGTGAGTGCACCTCCAAAAGTCATCTGTCCCTTGTAGACGAGATAACCAGTGAAGGTGAGAAGCGTCTCGTCGGGTATGGGCAGTCCCACAATGCCCAGGATCAGCAGAAAGAAAATCGCCTCATAACCGTACACCGAGATCCAGTGGAGAACGGTTTCAAGCGTCAAGATTCAACTCAGATCGGGAAATGAGAACACGGGTTCGACATCTACCGGGATGCCGTTTGTCGCAGCCAGCGCGGCCTTCAGATCGTCCGGCATCTTGTCATATTTCGTGAACCAGGCTTCCACGCGGTTGCGGCCGCCGGTCGCCTCCATCTCCAGCAGCTCCTTGGCGAGTTGTGCCAGCGCGGCAGGGATACGTTTGTAATCGATGACGTACCTTCCATCCGAAGCGCGCTTGAGCGCCTGTTGCTCAAGCAGATAATTGAACTCCATCATCTCCGCGCGTCCGTGCGCTTCGCCGGTTCCGAAGCGTAAGGTGCGAAAGATGCCTGCTACATAGGACGAATAATACTCTTCCATCCGGCTCTTCGGCAGTGCGCCGTGATCCATTAGCCATTGAAGGCCAAACATTCCAGCCACATCGGCTTTGGCCTCTTCCATGCCAGAATAAGCCGGGCCGATAGCTTCGTTAATATCGATTTGCTCCCCATCCCTGCGGGCGAACGCAGGTCCCAAACCGTGCGAGATCTCGTGCAGCAGAGTGCAAGCAAGATATCCTTCGCCAGATGCTTTGGCCGCCTGTTCAGGTTGCATCAGCCTCTTAGCGATCGGCAGCACGACATTGGCGACACGCGCATCCATGAAATTCTTAAAAAATATCTTCTTCGTCCCTTTTTCCTGGTGAATTCGTGGATCGTTCGGCAGGTTGTCGGCCACAGCCTGATAGCCATAGCGCAGATCGCCAGCGCGAAACGGAGCATCCATTACCTCCATAGGTGTGAGATGCCCGCGTTTGGATGGCCGGTCGGCGGGTGCAAGCGGCAGCGCGTCCTGAATGTCCGGCACATACTTCTGGTACACGGCCAGCTTGGCGCTCTCCTCTTCATTGCGAATAAGGACAGAGGCTCCGTAAGAAGTCTTCACTCCGAGCAGATCGTCGAGGTAGGTCTCGTACGGCGCGAAGATGACGTCGAACTTGGGGTCCTTCAGGTCGAGCCAGGCGAGATCGCTCTTGTAGTAATCGTCGGTCAGCAGAGCGTCGGCCCGAAGGCGGAGAAAGTTTGCGAAAGCACCGTCGCTGCTGAGAGCGGCGGCTTCGCGAAGAGCCTGGGCCATCGGCTCCAGGAACCGCTTGTATTCTTCGTGGTACGGCACAGTCGCAAAGTTAGCTTTCACAACGGTAAACGGACTATAGATCGCGGCCTTCTTCTCCGGATGTTGTTTGACATACTGCTCAATCGCAGCGCGCGTGACTCCGCGGGGGTAGAGGTCATGCCCGGGCGGCATTGGCGCTTCGCCGTAGAACGGGCGGTTTTCATCGATGAGATCCCATCGGCTGCCCATGATGCCGAAGAGCGATTTCAATACCGGGTCCTTGGTGGACTGATAAACGGCCAGCCCTTCGCGATCGCTCTGAAGCCAAAAGACCTGGTTGAGAAGTTGGCACGCCTTCACCAGCTTCTCCACCATCTGTCGCTCGCGAGGCGCGAGAGCGGACGAGTGAAGAGGCATCTCGACAAACTTCCATTTCGCCAGCCGCTCCGCCGGGGTTTGGGCGGCAAGCAAAAGCGCGATCAATACCTTGAATCTGTTCATAGGATGGGCCGCAAGTCCATCTTATGCTGAAGAGTGATGCTTCGACGAATCTGTCTGATCGGCGATTACGACCCCGGCGTAACCGCCCACCGGGGAATCGACAAGTCACTTGCCGGGATTGCCGAGGCGGCTTGGTTGGGTACGCCCGCGCTTCTCGACGCACCACTCGGACAGTTCGCCGGATTCTGGAGCGTGCCGGCCAGCCCTTACGAAAGCATGGAGGGCGCGCTTCGTGCCATCCGTTTTGCCCGCGAGCATGGACGGCCGTTTCTTGGAACGTGCGGAGGATTTCAGCACGCGATACTCGAATACGCACAGAACGTTTGGGGAATCGCGGAAGCCAGCCACGCGGAGGTAAATCCGGAGGCCGCGATACGGCTCATCGCACCCCTGAGCTGCGCGCTGATCGAAGCGGAGGGCATTATTCGTTTCGAGCCGGACAGCCGGATGGCAGCGATTTACGGCGCGACAGAGGCCCGTGAGATGTATCACTGCAGTTATGGTTTCAATCCGGAATACCGGTCTCTGCTAAACACCGGGCCGCTTCGCGTGAGCGGCGTGGATGAGCGTGGCGAGATTCGCGCAGTCGAATTGAACGGGCATCCATTTTTCATGGCCACTCTATTTCAGCCAGAGCGGCGCGCGCTGAACGGCGAAGTTCATCCTTTAATACGAGCGTTCGTGGCTGCCTTGCGGGATCCAGTCGAACATCGGTAGGACCGTCCCATCGCGCAGATTGATCCCGCCGCCGTGAACGTCAATTTCGGCGATGCCGAATTGTTCGTCAGGAACCACTTCGCCAAGTTCGGAGATGCCGTTGCGTTGGCATCACGCCACACGCCGATGCCCCAGATTTCCGAGCCGGTGAGTTTACCATCCCGGTTATCGTCGAGCGCGGCCAACGGTTCGAATCCATCGCGCCAGAACATCCCCAGGTCACGCTGCCGAAGAGTTGCCGCCCGGACGTAATATGTCCCGTGCGGTCCGGATCCCGGACCAGAATGCAGGTCGTGGGTTGGAGCCACGTCCACGCGCGGTGATCGTCGAAGCCATCGAGGTCGAAACGGACACGAGTCGTGAAAGACGTGAGTTCCTCAAGGCGTGCGCCGGGACGTGAGCCGAAGATGATCGGCGTTATGGCAAGCGGCTTGTTTTGCAGAACCTTTACATTGCGCGACACCTCTTCGATTTCTTTTTGCACGGCACGGTCCTGCTTTTGCGTCTTCAAAATGTTAACGATCGCCGTACCGGCCTGCTCCGAGAGAAGAGCCGAGAAGCGGTAACTCTTCTTCAGGTCCTCTTGCAGCGCGAGTTGATATGCGAGCGATATTCCGGAAGAGCTTGGTCGGCCAAAGCAGCATTCTCTTTCGAATGGCGCGAATATTCCTGCATCATCCAGGCGAGGCTGAAGTGATAGAGCGCGTTCTTCGGATCGAGTTCCACCGCGCGCCGGTAGTGGGCGATGGACTCTTCGGCATCTTTGACGTCCTCAGGCAGCAATGGTTCCGATACGGTTCTTGGAGGAACGCTCGGGTCGGCGAGTTTACCGCTAAGCACAGTCTTCTGATGTGAGAACTTGAGGCTATGCAGACGGCCTACCAGATACTCACGAGCCGCGTCGTCCGAGTGCTACCGGAGGTCTTCGATGGCATTGGTAAGTAAGCGATCGGCCGGGAGCTGTTGCCACGGGGGCCAGAAGGCCATCAGTGGAGAGCAGCAGCAAAGGAATCCGAGCAGAAATCGAATCACGTCTGACCTCGTGCGTCGAGCGCGGGCGGCTTGTGGATGAGATCCACGATCGCCTGAAATAATTTCGACTTTACCGTATACCGCTCCGGCGCGCGCGTCACATAGCGAACGATCACATCGAGCCCATTCCCGGACGGCCGGAGATCGACCAGCGGTTTGGCTGAAAACTCGCGGACGCCCGATCGGCTCTTCACCTTTTGCCAATCGTTCTCCGCCTCCCGAGCATCGGCCTCGGTCTCGAGCTCTACCTTTTGGCGGATCAGCAAAGCCATCTGATACGCATCGCCCGTCGCCGGTAGAGTCATTTGCAACTCGTCCCAGAGCCACTGCCCGGTGGTCGAAAAATTGAAGTAGTGGCCCTCGATGGCGAACTTATTGACAAACGCGACGCGCCGTCCTGTGGGGTGAGCCGTGTCGGCGCGATTGCCCATCTCGAGGAGCACCGTTTTCATCAGACCGATTTCAATCACTTCCCCGCCCACACCTTCGATTTCCACCCAATCGCCCACACGCATCCCGTGCTCCCCCATCAGGGTGAACCAACCGAAGAACGCGACAATGAAGTCTCTCAGCACAACCGTGAGGCCGGCGGTGGCGAGGCCGATCATGGTGGACGTTTGCGTCGGAAGTCCAAAGACGATCACCAGAATCAATCCGGCGCCGATCAACTGGACCGCAATGGTGGCGGCGATTTGGAGCTGGTGCAACAGCCTTCGATCGTTCCGGTGCGCGAAGGACCTCCGAATAGACCGATCGATCAGAACGACGGCGAAAAGAATGGCGAGAACCGAGGCGAGCCCGACGAGACACAAGTGGAGAACGGCGCGTCTCCTCGTCTCGACAAGGCCCATCCAGCGCGCGTACACACTGGCGAGTTGCTGGCTGTCCTGGCCCCTCCGGTCGAGTTCCGCGAGTGTCTTGCTCCGGTCGGAAAGAAGGCGCAACCTCCTGACCATGGCATTCACTTCCTCTTCATCGGGGTCGCTGGAGGCATTGGCGGCTGTGGATGTCTTGTTGGCGTTGACCTGCTCGAGAGCCTGGTGCTCCCGTCCCAACAGCGATGCTTTATCTGCGGCTTGCTTTCGCGCCGCCTCGAGTTGACTCTGCCGCCTGCCAAGCGAAAACCACGCGGCGATCTGTTCGCCAAGCCTGCCGGTCCGTTGCGGGGCAGGGAACTGGAGCTGTTGTCCGTTGCCGTGTTGCGCCGCTTCATGTTCCTGAAAGGCGCGTTGAAGTTGAGCGTGCTCGTCGCCACCGGCGCGCGCGAGATCTTCCTGGGCGTCCGCGAGTTCGTCTTCATCCAAGGCGAGTTGAGCCTTCGTCAACTCCAGGCGGGCAGCGGCGGATTCGCTGCTCTCCGTAGTCTTGCTCAACTTCGCTATTTGCTCCTTTTCCGATGCGATGCGTTCCTTGCGCGCCTCGATTTGATCGGTCAGTACCTTGAGAGGCCCGCTGGCCGGGGCCGGTTGCGCTGCCGCTACGCGCAGGGCGCTGGCGAAGGCCTGATCGAACTCGTGATCGGAGAGCCGTAGAGCTTCGCGCGCCAAATCTTGTTCATCCGGCACATCGGCGATCGTCACCATTTGACGAGCGGTTTGCTCGAGCCGTTCGTCGATTGGCGATGCCGTATTCGGAGCTGGCTGCCTGGAGGCAGCGCGGCCGGCATCGCGGGTCAGATACGCGGCAAAAATGCAGGCGATCAGCAGCCCCGCAACCATCACGGTCAACAGATTCTTACTAACGCGTTTCATCGACTCCGGTATTCACTTTGGCGATACACTCGAGGGTAGTATGAAACACCTCCTGCGTGCACTCGTGATCATCGCTGGAGTTCTGCTGCTGGTTGTGGTTGGTTTGTCGTTTTTGTTCAACGTAAACGACTTCCGTCCGATGCTGGAAACGGAGCTCAGCGGAAAGCTTGGCCGGCAAGTGAAATTGGGTGGCCTCAAGCTAGCGCTGCTGTCGGGTGGTGTCTCCGCGGACGACCTCTCGGTGGCCGATAACCCTGCTTTCGGCAACACACCATTTTTGCAAGCGAAGTCACTCGCAATCTCCGTCGATCTGAGCCGGCTGATTTTCTCGCGAAAACTCAACGTGACGGGACTCACCATCGCTCAACCTGAGATCGTGCTGATGCAGGCTCCCTCAGGCGAATGGAACTATTCGAGCCTTGGCGCGAAAGACGCGAAAAAGGACGTCGCGCCCGGATCATCCAGCACCCCGTCACTCGACCTTTCAGTGAAGCTGGTGAAGATCACCGATGGCCGTTTGACGATGGGCAGAACCAAGAGCGCGGTGAAACCTCAGGTGTTCGATAAGGTCAACGTGGAAGTACGGGATTTCGCAGCCGACTCTGCCTTCCCGTTCTCCGTGACCGCGGATGTGCCCGGCGGCGGCCAGTTGAAAATCGACGGAAAAGCCGGCCCAATCGATTCTTCGGACGCGGCGATGACGCCGGTGGAAGCCAACCTCAGCCTGCAACACGTCGACCTGGTGGCAGCCGGATTTGTAGAGCCCGCTTCCGGATTTGCGGGAGTGATATCGCTCGACGGCACAAGTTCCTCCGATGGACGGACGCTCCAGTCAAAGGGCCGCGTGACCGCCGATCGGTTGAAGCTGGCCAAAAACGGAACTCCGGCCGCAAAAGCGGTGACGTTTGATTTCGCCAATGCGTATAGCCTGCGGAAACACACAGGAGTGCTGAACAAAGGCAGCGTACACATCGGCAAGGCGGAAGCCGAAATCACGGGAACGTACGATCTCCAAGGGCAATTTGCGGTGGTGAATATGAAAGTCTCCGGCCCCAATATGCCGTTGCAGGACCTCGAGGCAATGTTGCCGGCCTTTGGCATTGTGCTTCCATCGGGATCATCCCTTCAGGGTGGAACTGCCCACGTCGCGATGGTCTGCCAGGGACCGACGGACCGCTTGGTAACGGCCGGAACGTTGGGGCTGGCTAATACAAAACTTGTCGGTTTTGATTTGGGATCGAAAATCAAAACCATCGCGGCGCTGGCTGGGATCAAGACGGCGGCGGACACAGATATTCAGACATTCAGCGCAAATGTGCGATCGGACCCGAGCGGAATCACTGTAGAAAACCTGTCGTTTATCGCGCCCACCATCGGCGAGCTAAGCGGAGCCGGCACCGTGAGCGAAAGCCGTGCGCTGGATTTCAAGATGTTGGTGAAGCTTCACAATTCCGGAGGATTGCTTTCGGCGGTTTCACAGAACGGTGAGATCAGCGTACCGTTTTTCATCAAGGGCACCGCATCGAATCCGGCCTTTGCCCCGGACGTGAAGGGGATGGCGAAGACTCAGGTTGACTCCTTGAAGAGCGATGGCATCAAGAAGGCCAAGGGGCTGCTGGATGGCTTCCTGAATAAGAAATGAGCGGATTGAATCCGCTTCAAGAGGGCTACCCCGCATCAACGCGGGACTTCCACAGCCGCCAGAACCGGCTTTGATCCGTCCGCGAGCCTCTTAGCAGACACGCCCTGTTTGGACTCGATCCACTTCGGTGCAATATCGCGCTCCTCGTCCGGCCGATTCATCACGAACGCCGCCACCAGCACCGATTGTCGAAGCCACCAAACGCTAAAGCTGCTACTCGAAAGATCGCCCCGGTGAACGATCTCTTCCGCACCCGCAGGGTCGCCCCAAAACTCGTAAGAGAGATCGAAAACATCAGAAAAGAAATATGGAACATGCTTGAAAGGACTCCGCTCGCCCATCAGCGCCCGACCACAATACTGCCCCTGCGAAACCGCATTGTCCCAATGTTCCACGCGTCGTCGTTTCCCGAACAGCACATCCTGATAGTTCGCCACATCACCGGCAGCCAATATGCCGGAAGCGCTCGTTTCAAGATACTCGTTCACCGTCACGCCGTCAGCCACCTCGATTCCGCTAGTCGCAAGCAGTTCCGTCACAGGCTGAACGCCGATACCAGCTACCACCAGATCGCTC
>Ga0207671_10006249_pt1 | contig 10674 bp, 8 predicted proteins | sample KBSC24metaG_FD_184352 | JGI IMG/M metagenome (GOLD analysis project Ga0207671, IMG submission 184352) | Corn rhizosphere microbial communities from Kellogg Biological Station, Michigan, USA - KBS C2-4 metaG (SPAdes) (version 2) | ecosystem: Host-associated > Plants > Roots > Rhizosphere > Soil... | reverse complement strand
GCTGATGCCCTGGCTGTACGGCCCGCCCCAGACCAACGAGGCGGCGCGCTCCAACGGGCTGATGACCGGGCTGCTGCAGCTCGCCCAGCGCTACGGCCCGCGCTTCGAGCTGCTCGAGATCGGATCGAGCGCCGGGCTGAACCTGATGCTGGGGCGCTACCGCTTCGATCTGGGCGGGGTGGCGGTCGGCCCCGCCGAGTCGCCGCTGGTGCTGCAGCCCGAATGGCGGGGCAGCCCGCCGCCCGCGGCACCGGTGGAGATCGTCTCCGCCCGCGGCGTCGACATCGCCCCGCTCGACCTGACCGACGACCGGGATGCCGATCGGCTCCAGGCCTATGTGTGGGTCGATGCGGTGGAGCGGCAGGCGCGGCTGGACACCGCCATTGCCATGCTCCGCGCCGACCCGGTGCAACTGGAGCGCGGCGACGCCGCCGACTGGCTCGAAGCCCGCCTCGCCGAGCCGCAGCCGGCGGGCGTGACGCGGGTGCTGATGCATTCGGTGGTCTGGCAATATCTGCGACCTGACGCGCAGCAGCGCATCGCCGCGCTGATGGAGGCAAGCGGCGCTGCGGCGACACCGGAGTGCCCGCTCGGCTGGATAATGATGGAGCCCAATCGCGATCTCGCGGCGCAGGAGGTGCGGGTGCGCGGCTGGCCCGGCGACACGCCGATGGAACTGGTCGCGCGGACCCATGCGCACGGCGCCTGGGTGGAAGGGCTCGCACCGCCGTACGACTCCACGCCCTATGTGATGCGCGCGGCCTGAGCGCCGCGCCACGGTCCTCCGAATCGCCGCACGCCGATTGCGCCGCTGACGCGGCCGCAACCGCTTGCGGCTGCACGCCCTTCACTTCTGGCAACGAAATTTCATCCAGGCATCATTGACAGCTTTTCCTTTTTGTCAGACTTAAAAGGTCAAAGCCGCGCGGGTCGCGGTGATTTGTGTCCGCTGCAGCGATCGGGAAAGCTCGAGCCGGCGGACGTGAAATGGGGAGGACGACATGACTCGCAAACCGATTCTGTTGATGGGCGTGGCCCTGGCGGCGCTCGCCGGCGCTGCACCGGCTTGGGCACAATCGACCACAAATCCCGGTGAAACGCCGCAAACGCCGAGCGCACAGAGCAACGCGACCGAGGAGGAGATCCTCGTCACCGGCATCCGCGCCAGCCTCGCCTCGGCACGTGAATTCAAGCGCAACTCGGATTCGATCCTCGATGCGATTGTCGCAGAGGATATCGGCAAGTTGCCGGACAATAACGCCGCGGAAAGCCTTGCGCGCCTGCCGGGCGTACAGGTCAGCCGCTATGCCGACGAGGCTTCGGGGATCCTGATCCGCGGCCTGCCGGACGTGGGTACCTCGTTCAACGGGCGCGAGATCTTCACCGCAGAGAACCGCACCGTGCAGGTGCAGGATTTCCCGGCTGGCGCGCTGGCGGCCTTGGAGGTGTACAAATCGGCTACTGCGGACCTGATCGAGCCCGGCCTGGCCGGGCTGGTCAATGTCCGCTCGCGGCGCCCGTTCGACTTCAAGGGGCTGGAGATCGCCGGCGCGATCCGCGCCTCGTACAATGACCAGTCGAAGAAGACGAACCCCAACGGCAACCTGCTGATCAGCGATCGCTGGAACACGCCGATCGGCGAGATGGGTGCGCTGATCAACGTCGCGTACAACCGCTTCTATTTCAACAATGCCATCCGCTACACCAATGGCGGGGTCGATCCGGTGGCGAACAGCAAGGCGACGCTGCCCGCGGGCGAGGCGGCCGATTTCCGCCTGCCGTACAGCGTCGGCCTCTATTATCCGCGCGGGCTGCGCGAGCGGCCCTCGGTCAACGGCTCGCTCCAGTGGAAGCCGGCGCACAATCTCGAAATCTACGCCGACGGCCTGTGGCAGGCGTTCCGCAACCAGGGCTCGACCGAGAGTTTCGACGTGTCGCTGCTCCGCGCTGCATCGAAGAATGCCGCGGGCGTCGAGGTGCCGCCGAACCTGTTCAACATCGTCCGCGTCCCCGGCGAGCCCAACAAGCTGGTCAGCGTGAGCAAGACCGGCGGCTACCCGGCGGAGATGTTCCGTTCGACCACGCGCGATTACACCAATACCTATCAGGCCGCCGCCGGCTTCATCTGGACCACCGGCCGCGCGGTGATCTCGAGCGACTTCGCCTATACCTTCTCGGAATATGGCAACAACGAAGCCAGCCTGGACGGACAGACCGCCGCTGCGCCGCCGGTCAACGTGATCTTCGAGAAGGACAAGTCCTCCTGGTTCGATCTCGGCAACTACGACATGACCAACCCCGCCAATTATGTGTGGCGCGGCTTCTACCAGAAGGAATATTATGTCAGCGGCGCCGGTCTCCAGTGGCGCGGCGACGTTGCGCTGGACACCGAGATCGGCTGGCTGCCCAAGATCAAGTTCGGCCTGCGCGCGACCGATCGCGATGCCAAGCGCCGCCAGGGCAGCCGCTATGCCTATACGCCGACGTTGAACATCCCGCTCGCCAGCCTGCCGACCGGCAATCTGGAGCAGGTGCAGGACGGCTTCCGCGGCGACGGCCCGCCGTTCCAAAACTGGCTGATGCCCTCCTATGACGCGATCCAGAGCAATGCCGAGGCACTGCGCCAGCTCTCCTATGCGTCGCTGCAGAAGATCGTCGCCGCCAACCCCAACGACCAGGGCTACAAGGACGCGCTGCAGCAGTTCAGCACCCAGGCGATCCAGATGGATCCCTATGGCGGATTTTACGCGAAGGAATCGAGCTACGCCGCCTATGCCTCGGCCGGCTATGCCTTCGATGTCGGCATCCCGATCGACGGCAGCGTCGGGGTGCGCATCGTCAATACCGACGGGCGCTATGTCGGCACCTCGAAGGTGACGGCGGTGGACGGCACCGTTTCGGCCGTGACCGACACCAATCGCCAGAACTATGTCGACGTGCTGCCCAGCTTCGGCCTGCGCGCCAAGCTGGCGCAGGGGCTGCAGGCGCGGCTGGGCTTCACCATTACCCGCACCCGCCCCGGCTTCGGCCAGCTCAACCCCGCGTTCAGCCTCAACCGCAACACCGATACCAGTTCGGGCGGCAACAACGCGCGCTATGCCTTTTTCGGCTCGGGCGGCAATCCGGACCTGAAGCCGCTGACCTCGAAGAATTACGACGCCACCATCGAATATTATTTCGGCCGCAACGGCGCGGTGAGCGGCGCGGTGTTCTATCGCGATCTCAAGGGCTTCATCAGCAACTACACCCGCGACGTCAACGATCCGGTCTATGGCCTAATTCAGGTCAGCCGTCCGGAGAATGCCGGCACCGGCAAGATCAAGGGCTTCGAGCTTTCGGCGCAGAGCTTCTTCGACTTCCTGCCGGGCTGGCTCAGCGGGTTCGGCGCGCAGGCCAACCTCACCTATGTCGATGCCAAGAACCAGCTGCCGGCGACGCTGGGAAGCGCGCAGCCGATGGTGTCGCTCACCGGCCTGTCGAAATGGTCGTACAACCTCAGCGGCTTCTACGAGCGCGACAAGATCTCGCTGCGCCTGTCGTACAATTATCGCAGCTCATATATCGACTTCTACAGCCGTAACTCGAACGACCAGCAATATACCGGCCAGAGCGTGCGGCCGATCTCGCGGCTGGATTTCTCGGCCTCCTACACGCCGATCGAGAATATCACGCTGACCGCCGAGGTGAACAACATCCTCGCGCAGCCGTTCAGCAACTATCGCTACTTCAACGAGACACAGTACTACCCGATCGATACGCGCTACGAAGGTCGCTACTACAGCGCCGGTGTGCGCTTCCGCTTCTGAGATCCGGGCTTCCGGTTCCTTCCCCCTGCGCCCGGCTCCGGCCGGGCGTTTTTTTTTAAAGCGGTCGGGCGGCGAGCCATTCGAGCAGCGCGCCGGTCACCTCCTCGGGCTTCTCCCAGGGCGCGAAATGGCCCGCGTCGCGGATCTGCACCACGCGATAATCGGGGATCAGCGTCTCCAGGCCGTCGAGCAGGCACGGCAGCAGTCCGCGATCGCGCATGCCCCAGATCACCAGCGTGGGCTGCGGCTGGAGCGGGAAGGGGCCATCGATCCAGCTCGGCCGCGGCGGATCCTCGCCCATCGCCGGCACCACGATCTGGGTCGCGCGATACCAGTTGAGCATCGCGGTGAGCGCGCCCGGCTGGCTCCATTGATCGAGATAGATCGCCTGTTCCTCGGGCGGCACGGTGACCTGGAGATGCTCGCCGAACAGCGACAGCAGGAACTGCTCCAGCCCGGTCTTGTCCGGCGCGCGATCGAGCTCGGTCTCGCGGAAGAAGCGGATATACTGGCTGGCGCGGCGCTGGCCGGGATCGTCGAACAGCTTGCGCTGGAAGACCTGTGGGTGCGGCGCGTTGATGATCACCAGCCGGGCGACGCGCTTGGGCTCGCGCAGCGCCGCCATCCAGGCGATCGCGCCGCCCCAGTCGTGCCCGACCAGCGTGAATCGATCGACCCCCAGCGCATCGGCGAGCGCAAACACGTCGGCGGCGATCCTGTCCGCTGCATAGGCTTCGACGCCCTCGGGCTTGGACGATCCGGCATAGCCGCGCTGGTCCGGCGCGATCACGAAATAGCGTTCGGCGAGCGCGGGGATCTGGTGCCGCCAGGTGCGATGCGATTCGGGGAAACCATGCAGCAGGATGATGGGCGGATTGGCGGGGTCTCCTGCCAGCGCGACGTTGAGCGTAACGCCCGTCGCCAGCGGCAGGCTGGTCTGTCGAATTGCGGTCACACGGCTCTCCCTGTTCCTGGGCGGCACCGCCTCCGTGCCGTCCAGTCTCTGCCCGGCACCCTAGATGCGCCGGTTGGGCGAAAGCCGCAAGTAAAGGAAAACTAGGGGTAACTTACCGTCTTAGGAACTTCCGGGATGGGGATGAATTCCTTGTCGTCATTGGGCACTTTGGGGAAGGCGCCGGCCTTCCAGTCTTCCTTGGCCTGATTTATCCGATCGCGGTTCGAGCTGACGAAGTTCCACCAGACGTGCCGCGGCGTCTTGAACGCCTCGCCGCCGCAGAACATCACCCGTGCGCCGCGTTCGGAGCGCAATGTCGCGCGGATGCCGGGGCGGAGCAGGTACAGCGTCATCGGCAGCAGCGGCATGCCGTCGAGGCTGGCGTCGCCGGTCGCGACATAGAGCGCGCGCTCGTCCGCCACCGCGTCGATCGGAATGCTGGCGCCGCCGTCGAGGACGATGTCGCCATAGATGGTCTGGGCATAGGTGGTGGTCGGCGCCGCCGCGCCCCACAACTCGCCCATGATTACCCGGGCGCGGGCGCCGTGCGCCTCGATGATCGGCAGCTCGGCCGCCGCGACATGCTCGAAGGCGGGATTCATTTCCTCCACCGCCTCGGGCAGCGCGAGCCAGGTCTGGATGCCGGAGAGCTCGGGGCCCTTCGCGCGCTCGGCGGAGGGCGAGCGCTCCGAATGGACGATGCCGTGGCCGGCGGTCATCAGGTTCACCGCGCCCGGCTCGATCGTGGCATAGGTGCCCAGCGAATCGCGGTGGTCGAGCGCGCCGGCGAACAGATAGGTCACCGTGGCGAGATTGATGTGCGGGTGCGGACGCACGTCGATGCCGGTGCCGGCGTCGAGGATCGCCGGGCCCATCTGGTCGAAGAAGATGAACGGCCCCACCATGGTGCGGGGCCGCGAGGGGAGGGTGCGATGCACCTTGAAACCGCCCAGGTCATGCGTGGTCGGCTCGATCGTCTGGATCACCAGGTCGTCGCGCATCGTTCGTCTCCGTGTTTGCTGATGCCGGGATAGCCGCTCGTGGCGGCGAGGCCCAGCCCAACCAGCGGATAGGATCGGGAACACAGCGTTTCCGATGCGGCCGGTACAGCTTGTTACAACTCGATCGTTGTAATTGCGAATCGTTCGCGTTATCGCATCGGTCCGACCCTAGCCGAGATTCCCGATCGCCCGATGCACGCCCCGTCTCCTTCCGTCGCGCCCCGCAAGCGCAGCCGCAAGAGCTTCTGGCTCAAGCAGCTCCATACCTGGCATTGGATGAGCTCGGCGATCAGCCTGATCGGGCTGCTGCTGTTCGCAATTACCGGCTTCACGCTCAACCATGCAGCGGACATCGAAGGCGCGCCGCAGACGGTGGACCGCGCCGCGCAGCTGCCGCCCGCGCTGCTGCCGCTGGTCAAGCCCGACGACAAGCCCGATGCCAAGCAGCCGCTGCCCGCGCCGGTCGCAGGCTGGCTGCGCGCCAACCTGAAGATGCCGGCCGAGGGTGTCGCCGAATGGTCGGCGGACGAGATCTACCTCGCCCAGCCGCGCCCGGGCGGCGACGGCTGGATCGCGATCGAGCGCGACACCGGCAAGGTGACCAGCGAGATCAGCTCGCGCGGCTGGATCGCCTATCTCAACGATCTCCATAAGGGCCGCAACGCCGGTACCGCGTGGAAATGGTTCATCGACGTCTTCGCCTTTGCCTGCCTGGTGTTCACGCTGACCGGGCTGGTGCTGCTGTGGATGCATTCGAAGCATCGCAAGAGCACCTGGCCGCTGGTCGCCGCCGGCCTCGCCATTCCTGCGCTGATCGCGCTGTTCCTGATTCATTAAAGGGGGTTTCATGCAGTTTCGCCTGACCGGACTCACCACTGCCGCGCTCGGCGCCGGCGCACTGCTGCCGAACACGGCGGCTGCGCAGACGATGGATCTTTCCATCGAGCTGCCGCGCATCCGCGTGGCCGAATATCACAAGCCCTATGTTGCCGTGTGGCTGGAGAAGGAGGGGCAGCCGGCCCGCACCCTCTCCGTCTGGTACGATGTCGACAAGCGCGGCGGCGAGGGCACCAAGTGGCTGCACGACGTGCGCCAATGGTGGCGCGCCTCGGGCCGCACGATGGGCTTCCCCGCCGACGGCATCAGCGGCGCCACCCGCGCGCCGGGCGTGCAGAAGCAGCGCCTCGTCGCCGGCAAGGGCGGCATGCCCGCGCTCACGCCGGGCCAGTACACGCTGGTGGTGGAGGCCGCGCGCGAAGTCGGCGGCCGTGAGGTCGTGCGCCTGCCTTTCGCCTGGAACGGCAGCAGCGTGACCGCCACTGCCAAGGGCGCCAGCGAGCTCGGCGCCGTTTCGTTCACGCTCAAGCGGTAAACCGGGGGGATCCGCACCATGAAGTTTGCCAAGCCGCTTTTCGCCCTCGCAGCCGTCAGCGCGCTCGTTGCGCCGGCCGCGATCGCCCACCGCATGTGGCTGTTGCCGTCGTCGACGGTCGTCTCCGGCACCGATAACTGGGTGACCGTCGACGCCGCGGTGTCGAACGACCTGTTCTATTTCGATCACCGCCCGCTCGGCGCGATCCCGACCATCACCCAGCCCGACGGCGCCGAAGGCAAGGCCGAGCACCATAATGTCGGCCAGTTCCGGGCGACCTTCGACGTGCACCTCACCCAGCAGGGCACCTATCGGATCGCGGTGGTCAACCAGGGTGTGTTCGGCCGCTACACGCTGAACGGCGAGACCAAGATGCTGCCGCGCGGTACCACCAAGGCGCAGCTCGCCACTGCGATTCCGGCCGGTGCCACCGACGTGCAGACCAGCGAGATGGTGGCCCGCAACGAGATTTTCGTGACGCAGGGGGCGCCGACCAACACCGTGTTCAAGCCGACCGGCGAGGGCATCGAGCTGGTGCCGGTGACGCACCCCAACGACCTCGTCGCCAATGAGCCCGCGACCTTCCAGTTCCTGCTCGACGGCAAGCCTGCCTCGGGCCTGTACGTCACCACCATCCTCGGCGGCGGCCGCTACCGCGCGGCGCCCAAGCAGATGGACCAGCGCACCGATGCGTCGGGCAAGGTCACGATCAAGTGGCCGGAAGCGGGCATGTACTGGATCAACGTGACGCCCAACGCGCCGCGGCCCGAGGGTGAAGGCGAGGGGCCGCGTCCCCAGGCGCAGGCGGGCGCGCAGGCGCGGGCGCCGCGTCCGGAGGGTGCGCCACAGGGCATGCGAGGCGTTCCCTCCGGCCGCCGCGTCAGCTACACGACCACGCTGGAGGTACTGGCACCCTGATCGTCGACGCCCGTATTGCAGTTCCCGAAAGCCTGTCGCCGGCGGCGTTCCACCGGCGGCGATCGGCTGCGCCCGTCGCCACCTTTGGCGGCGCGACGATGGGCACCACCTGGCGGCTGGTCGTCGTCGACCCGCCCGAGGACATCCGCGATACCGTCCAGGCGGTGCTGGCGCGGATGATCGGCGAGTTCAGCCACTGGGAGCCCGGCTCGCGCGTCGGCCGGTTCAACCGCGGCATGCTCGGCTATTGGCAGCCGTTGTCGCCCGAGGCGGCGCGGGTGCTGGAGGCGGCGCTGTCGGTGCACGCGGCGAGCGGCGGTGCGTTCGATCCGGCTTCAGGCGTGCTCGCCGACCTGTGGGGCTTCGGCCCCGCCGGCCCGCGCGACGACGTGCCCAGCGCCTATGCGATCGGCGAGGCGAAGGTCATGTCCGGCGCGCGCCACCTGGAGTTCGACCGCGAGCAGCGCCGCATCCGCAGGCGCGAGGCGGTGCAGATCGACCTGTCGGGCATCGCCAAGGGCTATGCGGTGGATGCCGTGGCGGAGCGGCTGGTGTCGCTCGGTATCGAGGACTTCCTGATCGAGATCGGCGGCGAGCTGCGCGGCGAGGGGATCAAGCCCGATGGCCAGCCCTGGTGGGTCGAGCTGGAGCCCGTGCCGGACAGCACGCTCGCACCGCTCCGCGTGGCGCTGCACGGCCTGTCGGTAGCTACCTCGGGCGATTACCGCCGCTTCTTCGAGCGCGATGGTCGCCGCTATGCGCACAGCATCGATCCGCGCACCGGCTGGCCGACCGACAACCAGGTCGTCTCGGTCTCGGTGCTGCACCGCGAGGCGATGCTGGCCGATGCCTGGGCGACCGCGCTGACGGTGCTGGGCCCGGCAGGCATGGCGCTGGCCGAGCAGCAGGGGCTGGCGGCGCATATGGTGACGCGCGAGGGCGACGCATTTTCGGAGCGGATCTCCGCTAAGCTGCAGGCGATGCTGGGGTAATCCCACGCCGCCGAAAATCGCAAATGCACGTTCCGGATTCGCTTGCGCGCCGCAACAAAAGGCGTAGATTCACGCCTACATTCGGTGCTGCACAAGGAGCAGGGATTAGCGACGTTTTGGCTTGAGCTGTAGGATTGTGGGATTGCCGGTCTTCCCGGCATCTGTTCCGCGATTTGGCTGTTGCTGTGTCGTCCTGCCTGCGCATCCGAACCTGTTCGGCCGCGCATCCCGCCCGACCTCCACCTGACCATCGACCAACGGTCCGATCAGTTCGGCCGCGCGCATCCACGCGTGGGCGACATTGGGGTCGCCCATGCCCGAACGTGGCGCGGGAGGACGCTTCTCCTCCATCTTCATGGACTGCAAACATGGCATATCAACCGGGGAATTTCGGTGGTGGCTTACGTCTGTTCCGGCTGCTGGGGCGCGGCTGGGTATGGATCACGCTTCTGGTGGCGGCTGCCATCTTCGGCATGAGCAGCTTCGCACGGGTCGAGCCGGGGCAGGTGGGCATCCGCGTCAACAACATCGCCGGCGGCGTCCGGCCCGAGTCGCTGCCGGTCGGCTGGTACATCGCGCTGCCGGGCACCCATATCTACCAATATCCGGTGTTCACCCGCACCTATACCTGGACGGCGTCGCACACCGAGCAGAGCCCGATCGACGAGGCCTTCAGCTTCCAGGACAAGAACGGCCTGTCGCTGCGCGCCGACGTGGGCGTGTCCTACCATGTCGATCCGGCACGCGCGTCGATCCTGTTCCAGCGCTATCGGACGGACATGGACGACATCATCGCGGGGCCGTTGCGCAATGCGATCCGCAACGCGATCGTCGAGCGCGCGGCGCAATTGGGCGTCGAGGAGATCTACGGCACGCACAAGGCCGAGTTGATCGCGACGGCCACCAAGCGCGTGCAGGCCTTTTTCGCGCCGGTTGGGCTGCAAGTGGAGCAGATCTACTGGGCGGGCAACATCGTCGTGCCCGAGGCGGTGCTCAACCAGATCAACGCCAAGATCGCCAACGAGCAGCAAGCGCTGGCGGCAAAGGCGAATGTCGAGACCGCCAAGGCCGATGCCGAGGCGCGCATCGCCAAGGCGGCCGGCGACGCCAAGGCGATCCAGGTCGAGGCCGAGGCGATCCGCACCAACCCGGAGATCGTCAATCTCCGCGCTGTGGAGAAATGGAACGGGCAGCTGCCCACCTATATGGGCGGCGCCGGGCCGATGCCGTTCCTGGGCGTGAAGTGAACCAAAGGACGCCGGCAGCGATGCCGGCGTTTCCTTGACATCTGTCCCGTGCGGCGCATGTGGGAGGGATGGCGCAGGACAATCCTCTCGACCGGCTTCGCGACGTGCTCGCGGGCACCGCGCGCGCGCTTTCGGGTGCCGACGAACTCGAATTCGGCTTCACCGCCGATGCGCCGTTCCAGAGCGGCAAGACGATCAAGGTGCCGATGCCGTCGCGCACCCTGCCGCCCGAGCAGATCGCCGAGGCGCGCGGCTTCGCCGACAGCTTCGCGCTGCGGATGCGCCACCACGACGCGACCCTCCACGGCCGCACAGCCCCGCGCGAGCCCGTCGCGCGCGCCGTGTACGACGCGATCGAGACCGCGCGCGTCGAGGCGCTGGGC
>Ga0207671_10006245_pt1 | contig 10679 bp, 7 predicted proteins | sample KBSC24metaG_FD_184352 | JGI IMG/M metagenome (GOLD analysis project Ga0207671, IMG submission 184352) | Corn rhizosphere microbial communities from Kellogg Biological Station, Michigan, USA - KBS C2-4 metaG (SPAdes) (version 2) | ecosystem: Host-associated > Plants > Roots > Rhizosphere > Soil... | reverse complement strand
CGCACCACCCCATGGCCGGTTATTCTGAATACCGGGGAAGAAGGCATTGTAATTATACAGGTAATTAAACGGGTCTATATCATCCCGGTCCACTCCGCCCACAAAAGTGAGCTTACTCTGCACACCGGTGCTGCCGCCCGGACGAAGCTGTACAGTTGCATCTACCCGGTTGCCCCAATAATTAAGCTGATCCGGATCTGTCGTCGAAGGCAAGGACTCCCATGACAGCACGGCGCGAATTTTTATTATATTGGGATTGACACATTTTCTCAGGTGTTTGCTTGTATTGATGGGTAAAGCCACATTATAATACAAGCCGTCCGGGGGAATATTGGCAATATCATGAACTTCAACGCTTACTGTGCCGAGATATTCATCATAGGTGTCATCATTATTCCAGTCGGCCCAGAATGCAACATGCTCCATCGATCCTTTATGGCAAAGATCTCCGTTGAACCCGCTCGACTTCTTAACATGGATCACTGCGCCAAGCGTATCGGCAGCGGTATTCAGACCAACGCAGTTCAATTCTTCAAATGTCACATTGGCCTTATTATTTCCATCCAGGAATGAGTCGACAATGCTTTCGAGGTTCACATTGAGCTTTGAAACTTCTTTGACATTGAACGGAGACGCTTTTATGAAATTAGCCTTGTGGTCTACAAGAGGCGCCACGGTACTGTAAAATGTGCGCTGGTCGGGAACACCGCTGGCTTTGTTCGACCGGTAAATTTCCGCAACAGGAGGCAGGGGCGGAACAGGCATTTTTACAACTTCCTGCTGGAGTAAATATCCCAATCCATCCAGCTCGGGTTTTATTTTCTGGATATCGAAAAGTTCCTTCCAGATAATTATTGATTTTCTCTGGATCTGCACCGAAACATCTTTTACATTACCATAAAAAGGAACGTAGTTAGGATTGGGGGGCGGTATCATATTCCATGACAGAATGCCTCTCACCGTAGGAATAACGGCTTTATTGCAATCAAGCCATTTCCGGTACTTCTCATCATTGATGTAAAGATTTGTCATATACATAATAGGATGTTGCTTCCCGGCAGACGCATTCGGGATATCGCATGCTTTGAAGCTGGTATAACCCATGTCCTGGAAGCCTGATCCATCTTTAAAATCCACAAAAAAACGTACATACTCTTTTGATGAGGGATTGCACAGGTTGCCGTTATATCCGGTAGCCTGTTTGATGCTCACCATTCCCTCCAGGCGTTTTTCCCTGGGGTTATAGCCAACGCAAGTCAATTCCTCCCAAAATGTAATGCTTTGTGTGGCAATTTGATCGCCAATACTGATCTGTTTGAACAGAAATTTTTTCCTGGTGAGTTCTTTGTCGAGCAGCGGTTCGGCAACTGGTGCAGTTTCAACCGTGGATTGAGCTTTTCCCATAAATGTGTTTTTTAAATGATAAAATCGATTAGAACGAGAAAAGCGCAGGAGAAAGGGTACTTTAAAAGTAAAGATTCCGGAACTACTAAACAATACCACTTTGGGGTAGCGAGGGGAACGCCTGTTCATCAAGGGAATTTACCATTTAGTCCATGCCATATCGGATTGTATCCATAACCCCGGCAAAGAATACCCCTGATCAGGATGGCGGCGCAGATGCGGCTTATCTGAAGTTTGCATGTGCTAAGCCTCCTTATCTGTTTTTCAGTAAGCTTTCGCTTCAGGTATGCCTTGATCGGCATATACCTTGGTGCTATCGATTCTCACACCGGATGCAGAAGCATCCATCAAAGGCGTATTGAGGGAAGTGTGGGTTACCTTTACATCCATCCCCTTTACCGAATAGAGATATAGTTTATACAGGGAAGGGTTAGATGGCATGGTAATGGTTACCCAGCGACCGGCGCCCGCAGACGTTATGCCTATCGGTGTCCCAACAGCGTCCTCCTGAACGAGGTACCATTCGAATCGCAGACCGAGGGCCTCAGGAGCGATATGCCAGCCTTTATCCGAAGGAACAATAGCGCTATAAACCAATTGGACGCCTTGCACCGTTGCAGCCGCCGTCCGGAGGATCTTTATTTCGGGGAAAGAATCCGTTGCCGGCCTGCTGGCCCACCTTTGCGCCAGTTTATAATAATCGGGCTTCCTTCGGCCGTAACTATCCAGCAAACCGTCCAGGGTTGCTATGTCCGCAGCTTCATCATCCTTCCAGTTGCTGATAATAGCACCGGTAGCCGAAGGCGGTAAACGCAGGTAATCTGTCGCCGTTACATTCCCGTAGAACCACGGTCGCCTGAGCTTTCCAATAAGGGAGACGGCAGTATCTTTTTCATTGATGATCAGGCCATAGCTGGTTATACCAGGCACATGCGCATGTATCATTTCTATAGCTTCAGGCATAGTGCCGGTAACAGCTATGTCTATACTCACCGGCCTGATAGGATCTTCCTTCCGGACATCGGCTATCAGCTCCCGGAGCCAGCTTAGATAAGCATCACGCTGATAGTTAGCGTCGGGTTTATAATAGGTCACTCCCAGGTTCTGATAGATCGTATTCCCAATGTTCCATGACGTGATCTGCACATTTCCCTTCAGGTCTTTCACCGTCTTCACGATCTTTCTGTGCAATTGCGCTAGTGCTGCAGCATTTTCACCCATGTAGCTCATCCCGGTCGGTATCCAGAAACCATACTGGATCTTCATGTCCATCTTTGCGGCAGCGCGAAGGATATTACGGTCATAAATATTCGGTCCGTAATGCTTTATGGTAGTGATCCCCAATCGTTCTATCTCTGTTAGGTCCTTTACCAGTTCGTTCCATCCAAACGCACGCCGGTTGCCATACCAATTCTGTCCCCGGGAATAACCGATCCCCCTGAGCTCCGTGAATGGCTGCCCGCCTTTAGCGGATCCAAATACAACCGCATCTTCCAGCATCGGCGTCAGCATAGAGCTATAGCTTATCCCCGATATATGCTGGTGTTGAGGGATCAGCGGGATCAGCGAATCGCGGTTGACGATCGCCCAGTTAAGCGGCGATTTGTCATCTTTTAACGGAGAGTTCTTATCGGATAAGGAATTAAAGAAAACAAGCCCCTTTATTTCGGGAAATTTGACCTTAACGGAATCGAATGCCTCTCTGAACCATTGAAGCTGCCTTCCTTCAGAAGGCAGGGAGCCCATTTCTGTGATCATGATGGGAAGACCCAGCTTGAAGAGCGTCTTTTTATGGAAAGGCTCGTATAATTTCTGCATGGTGTACCAGGTGGTATCCGGATTCTTACGCCCATAGTTGAGAATGGTCACACCGATCCAGTCGACATAATCGGTGCCGGGAAAATAGTCATCGGCAGCGGTTGCCTTCCAGGGATTCCACACCCAGATCACGTTAAAGGCATTCCTGCTGGAAAAGTAATCATGCACATACTTCCAGGCAGCCTTAAATTCAGAGGCGGTATTGTCTCCTGTTGAGCTCCAGGGATAGAAGGGATTGTCCGCCTCGTGAGCGAATCTCAGGAATACGGGCCGTGAGAGGTCTTTCAGCTCTTTAGAGAATTTATCGAGGAAGTCGTCATAGTCCCCCTGGACTATCCGTTGGAATACTTTCTTCTCCTTTTCGGCAGTTGCGCGTCCTTCCGTTTCATCGAACAGCGTCTGCCAGGGTTCCCATGTGATCATGGGAAGAGACCCCTGCCTGTAAATAGAGTCGAGTGTGCCGATAGGCAGTTCGCACTCCCGTCTGTCGCCCCAGGGAAGATAGAGGGAGACAATATCCATCTGTTTCCCGTATCTTTTTCCAAAGGCAGCGGCAGAGTCGGCAGGCGTAATGCCTTCCCTTGCGCCCGGCGAAAAAATACCGGTAAGGAAAATGTCCTTTCGGCCCGGAGTATCCACAGTGCCAGGGCCCTTGTTCCATTCCAGCTTCAGCATATACAGCGTTATGCCGATAGCGCCTACAAGCAGCGGCAGGGCGGCCATTCGTAATCCTGAATAGATCCGGTGTCTAAGTTGCCAGAAACGATGTTTGACCTTGCCCACATACAACATCACAAGCTGTACGTCCGGGTGCTCATTTTTAAATGATCTGAACCTTTGCTGCCGGCCGATGGCGATGGTAAACAGCATGATCAGGCAGTTGAGAAGGGCAAACCCCGCCATGCTGATGGAATAAGGGTTCCAGTCATATCTAAGGCCGTATATAATGGCGAATGCAGACAGCAGGATGACCGCAATATTGGGAAAGTGGATGCCCCAGCCGTCGGAATTTTCATCCCCTTTTGGCGTGGGGTCATATGGCACCTTTTTCCGGATGACCGCGAACAGGAACCCCAATGTATGGATCCACCATGTTCCCATCATCAACAATCCCCCTACGACATGGAAGCCGCGCTCTCTCTCTTCCATTACCCAGCTTTGAACAAAATGCCGGATGAGAATGATGGCGACAACCAGTGGAAAAGCGGCTATCATGAACTTGTCAAATCCCACCGAGACAGTGCTTAGCTGTAGAAGGAAAAGCACCGGGATTAAAAAATTGATCAGGAAAACGGCCCCGGACAAATAATAAAAAGAGGCGAGACCATAATGCAGTTTCTGGCGCCAGTTGAACTGCCGGAATAATCTCGGATAGGTAGTGAATAACAGCTCGAAGACGCCCCGTGACCATTTCAATTGCTGCTTATAATAAGCCGATAGAGTGGCGGGAACAAGGCCCCGGGCCAGGACGCTGGGTACGTATACCGATCTCCATCCCTTTGCATGCAAATGCATGGCTGTGTTCATATCCTCTGCGAGTCCCGGGGCATGACCACCAATGGAATCCAGCGCCGTCCGGCGGAACGTACAGTTCGCTCCGATGGCTGGTACCGTGCCGTACCTGTTCATCGTCATCATCATCGGACCATAGAACTGGTAGGTTTGCTGGGCTGCCCCTTTCGCTATCAGCGTCGAATGAGAATTTTTATAGGCTTGTACGATCTGAACGAACCCTATGGCAGGGTCACTGAAATGAGGAACGATGGGATCGAGAAATTCGGGAAGAGGAACATGATCCGGATCGAGTATCACGCACAGCTCTCCGGAAGACTGCTTCAGCGCATTATTGATATTACCGGCCTTGGCGTCCTTCCTGTTATTGCGGGTGACATGCTGTGCACCCAGCTGCCTGCAAAGTTCCTTCAGATAAGGATCATTGGCTTCGTCACAGAGATAAGTCGTATGGGGATATCTGATCTGGGTAATCGCCTTTAATGTTTCCTCGATCATTTCCATCGGCTCACCCGGACAATAGGTAGTAAAAATATCGACCGTAAACTCTTTTTCCAGGGCCGGCGTGGGGGGTACGGTAATAAAGAGATAATGGACCCATTCCAATAAGATCCTGACGCAGGTAAATACGATGGTAAAGAACAACAACCAGTAAAGCACTGTATGCTGATCATGCCCTTCCCGGTAGAAGATATAGAGGAAGGCTCCCATGCAAATAAGCCCCAGGACAACCATTACCCGTATGAAAAGCAGCTCGGTACGGGATGGAGAACGTATGGTCTTTATTGGTTTCATTGGTCTTTTACTACATAAAAGGGTACGTTACACGTCGAGAAATTTCCAAATTTATCATACAGCTTGGCAAAAAGTCGATAAGGCCCCCCGGTGGAAGGTGTAATGACCTCAGCGGTTAGCCCCGGCCCTGCCTTGATGAGTCCTTCCACCGGAAGAGGTTTCACGGGTTTTATATCCTCTCCTTTTACACTATACCAGTCTTCCGGCAGCAATTCCCATTTGATATGGGTAATGTTACTGTCAGGCTGCTGCAGGACAATTTCTGCATGCATTGTAACAGCCGGATCGTACATCAGGCTGGATGGCGCCCCTTTTTTATCGATAAGCATATAGTTGACCTGGGGAGGTATATGGTCCGGATACTTTCCGGTCCACAGGTACTGCATAGCGCTAACCGATTCCGACGTGTTCCCAGTCTCATCGAACATGCTGAACCATGTATGGGTATATTCCTGTTTCTGTCCCCAGAAAAAAACAAGCGATCCCAGCAGACGGGGGTCTGTTTGCCGGATATACTTTTCATAACGTTCCCGGTACATTTCCGCCTTCTTGGTACTGCTGTTCTCGATAAAGGCCCCCCAGGCTGTATGTTCCGTACCGGTCCACGGTCCATCGATGCCCCATTCCGTTAGCAGATAAGGCCCGTCCCAAAACCAGGAGAGGTGGTCGATCTCTTCTCCCATGTCAAGGATTCTGTTGAAGACATTAAGAGAAATGAAGTCGACATGGCTCTTACGCAAGACATTAAAGATATACTTGCCATGCACATTCAGGATCGTAGTGGTCACAGGATGGTCCGGGTCTTCCGTATGTATCATATCGACTACATCACCGAATGCTCTATAAAAGTCATCATAACGGCGTTTGAAAGGGTAATACAGCTCATTGCCGACACACCATACCAAAAGCGCCGGATGATGTTTGTATTTATTGATCACCTGTTGAAGGGACTTATATTGCTCCTGAACCTTACTGGTATCATGATAAAAGCTCAGTGGATCCGCATAACGAAAAGGTAGCCCAACCACAACAGCCAGATGGTTTGCTTCTGCGGAATCCAATATCGAGCCAAGATTGACAGTATCCCACACTCTTATCGTATTACCTCCCGATTCATGCAGGGTAGCCATATGAGTAAATCCACTGGCGCCTTTTATAAAAAAAGGATGCCCGTTTCGGTACAAAGTGAATCTTCCATCCTTGTGCTCGATAAATACTTTTCGATTTACAGGCGGGACTTTTTTGGAGGTACAAAAAGGGAAAAGTATAACCAGTATTAATAAAGTGACGGATTGTCTTAATATGATCATATTCAGCACCCTGTTTTCCTTGAAAAACAAAATACATACCGTAAAAATAAGAAATTTATTGTATTCAATATCAATTATTTCCACCATTGCAGTGGAAAACTTATCTCCCCAACGGAGGGAACCACAAGATCGGGTTTGAAGGCATAGCGGCTCAGGTGCTCTTTGCCGGAGATCCCCGAAAGCACCAGGATCGTCCTGTACCCAAGTTGGATCCCGCCCTGGATATCCGTATCCATGGTATCCCCGATCACTGTAGTGCCTTCTGTTTCAAGGCCCAGGGTCTTTCTTGCCGAGCGAAACATGACAGGGCTTGGCTTGCCGATACTGAAAGCCTCTATCCCCGTCGCCTCCTCGATCATGGCAGTAATGGCAGTAATGTTCAGGTTGCTCCAGCCGGGTTTTCGTGGTGAGGGATCCCTGTTTGTTGTAATAAACTTCGCCCCCGCAAGGATCATATTCACCGCCCGGTGGACCATTTCCAGTGTAAAATTCCTACCCTCCCCCAGCACTACGTAGTCCGGTTCCGTCTCCACCAACGTCAGCCCGTTTTCATGGAGGCTCGTCAGCAAGCCTCCTTCACCCAATACATACACAGTTCCATTGGGCGCATGAGCAGCCAGGAACTTTCCCGTCGCCATGGCGCTGGTATATACATGACTCACCGAAACTTCTATCCCCAACCCTTTTAATTTGCGCACCACTTCCAACGGCGTACGCTGACTGTTATTTGTCATAAAGGTGAAAGGGATATCTTCCTTCAGCAAATGGGCTATAAATCTGTCCGCACCGGGTATCAGTTCGTCACCTACATAGATAACGCCGTCCATATCGATGAGCAGTCCGTGTCTCATAGCTTTACCATTTTATGAATTTATTGCCTTCACTACTTTAAATATACTGATTTTATCACCCAATGCCCTCCTCTATCCGCCCCTACCCTTTCAATCTTCTCCCCAATCATCTGCTGGTAACTCATCCGCCCGGCCAATACCCGATCAAGCTCAACACCCTGATACTAAATCAAACCAGTTTAATCCCCGTCAAATATTCTTTTGTAACTTGAACAAAACACATTAATCATAACCAGCCAAATGGATCCCAACATCATCATCCACCAAAGCAGCCTCCCCGTCAAACAAACCATTGACAAACTGGAAACCTTCCTCCGGGGGCAAGGCGTCACCGTCTATGCCCGCATCGACCAACAGGCTGAAGCTGCTAAGTCCGGTACTACATTATCATCTTTGGAATTTCTTCTCTTCGGAAGTGTATGTCGCCTATAACCAGGCCGGCTATATCGGATCGAGATATGGCCTGGGTAAAGACCTTTCAAAACTTATCGACATTGATCCCCTTGTGCAAAAAGTACTATCACCCTGATCAAACTCCTACATCACAATCCCTTATCTTTACACACCTATTGACATTAAACCTTATTCATGGAAGAAATTATAGCCAAATTCTCCGCCTATGGTGTCCTTTTAAGCGATGACCTTATCAACTATCTCAAGTCCAAAGTTGAAGCATTCGACCTTCGCAAAAATGAGTACCTGTTGAAAAAAGGACAGACCTGCAATTATATGTACTATTTACAAAAAGGTCTTCTCCGGTGCTATTATCTCGACCAGGAAGGGAATGAGACATCCAGTTGGTTCATGCCCGAAGGCAATTTCATCGCAGCGGTAGATAGCTATTATACTAAAAAGCCAACCCATGAGGAGATATATGCCCTGGAAAACTGCCAGTTACTCTGCCTCCACAGAGACCATCTGGATTATGCTTACCGGAATTTTATGGAATTCAACTACCCCGGCCGGGAGTTAACCCAAAAGTACTATGTAATGGCCCACGAACGAGCAGACTTGCTGAGAAGACTGTCTGCAAGTGAGCTGTACCTCCATCTAAAACAGCATGAGCCGTGGATGCTGGAGAAGGTGGAAGACCAGCACATCGCCTCCTATATGGGTATCAATAAGGAAACTTTTAGCCGCATTAAAAACAGCTATAAATAACCTCACCTCCCCTCCATGATCTCCGTAATAAGAGCGTCATAGATCTCACAAGCCTCAATATAATAATCGAACTGTAAAGAGAAATAGATGATCCTTATCTCCAAACCCTCTTCCCATAATCCCGGATGTAACGCACTGTTACCATACCTGAACTCACCATCGTCCTCCTGTAATGCACCGCAATGCACACAGGTATTACCCCATATTTTTTGCTGCAATCCTTTGGAACGCACAAACTTGAAAAAAGTATAATTGCTTTGCAAAGAGGCAGCTATTTGGTCATCCATATATGTAATATCTGTAAAGCAGAGAGGGCAGTTCTCCCATTGCCTCCAGGTAACCGTATCTCCATTTCTAAACGAAGCCTGCTGTCCCCTTTTACCCCCCAACTGCACGACAGGCGTTTCCCGCTTACACTTATAACAAGGTCCTTTGGCCCGCAGAACAAAATACGGCCGTTGAACGATAAAACCTTCCTCGTTCGGTAGCCAGATCTTGAATCGGTTAATATGTTTCACCTCCTCAGGTATCACCCAGGTCTTCCCATCAGGCAGCAAATGCCCACCCAGTTTCTTTACCTTCTCTGCCTGCGTGGCATCGATATCCAATCTGATCATGATTTATAATTGTTAGTTAATAATTTACCAAATATTCACCACGCGAAAATTGACATTTGTCAACTCGCGTATCCTCAAGATCTCCCTAAATTGAAAAAAACTTTATCCTCATGGTCGACCTTACCCTTTTTCACAACACGCCCGGAAACTACCCTTTATTTGATCGTCTCAACAGCCGCACAGGCCGTTTTGCCTGCTATTTCATGGAATGGACATGCTGGTATAACTCTCGCATTACCCTCCGTCTCCTGGGCCATTACAGACTATTCCAACTCTACAAAAAAGACCCTGACCAGGCCTTCAGAGAAAAAGAAATATCGATGCCCCGTGCCTACATTCTGCACTACCGTTCCAGCCACATCGTCAAATATTTCATTTCCCGGGTAATGTCCTTTATCTATAGCATCGGGACATTAGGGCGCCACCAGTACATGCCAGTCGAGATCGAAACCTTTAACGGCGCCCTCATCAACGAGCATTCGCATATTTTAGAAACATTTCTCAATCACGCGGATCACGACTTTACCAGCGCCTTCCATATCGCCATGGAACAGATAAACGCTCTTATCTTTGGTAGCCCCGACTGTCCACCAAAAACCTTCTCACCAACCATACTCGTTCAGTTCCGAAAAGATTATCACATTTACCAGCAGGATTTCTATTCCAGCAATACCTACAACCACTCCGAAATAAACATCCAGCCAACCATAAAAGAAGGGGCCAAAGGCAAGGAAAAAGGCATCTTCTCCAAAAAACAAATATTGATCATACTCGACCTGCAGGCCCAGACTGGCGGCAACTTCGAAAAGATCGACTTCAGTAAAACCAACAGGTTCGAAGGTCTTGCCGCCCTCCTTCATGCTTTCAACGGTAAATCCGAAGATTCCTGGATCGAAGAGCTCAACAACTATAAAACAAAGGGCCTCTACACCTTTCACTCCCAGGGCGAGCTTCGCCAGCTGATCGCAGACCTGACCAATATCGCAGCTTATTACCGCAAAGCCGGCTTCCGTTCAATAGTCACACTGGCCGACAAAAAAATACGCGAGCTGGAACGGTATAAGAAGGATACATAAAACTTCACCTAACCCCTACCTTAAACTCTTCTGCCTTTGCAGGTCCTCGATCTGCTTCCGCGCTGTCTGCTCACGAATTATATTCTTGGTCATCTCAGCCCTTCGCTTCACTTCCTGCTCAACATCCCTGGCAAA
>Ga0207671_10006244_pt1 | contig 10680 bp, 7 predicted proteins | sample KBSC24metaG_FD_184352 | JGI IMG/M metagenome (GOLD analysis project Ga0207671, IMG submission 184352) | Corn rhizosphere microbial communities from Kellogg Biological Station, Michigan, USA - KBS C2-4 metaG (SPAdes) (version 2) | ecosystem: Host-associated > Plants > Roots > Rhizosphere > Soil... | reverse complement strand
GATCAAGCAGCTCGGCACCAACGGCGGCGGCTACTACAACGCCAACTCGGCCCATCCCTACGAGAACCCCACGCCGCTCAGCAATTTCCTCGAAGTGCTGGCGATCCTGCTGCTGCCGGCCGCGCTTTGCTACACCTTCGGCGCGATGGTCGGCGACCGCCGCCAAGGTTGGGCGCTGCTCGCCACGATGCTGGTCATCTTCGTGCCCTTGCTGCTCGCCTGCACGGCTGCAGAACAAGCCGGAAATCCCGCCTTCTCCTCCTTGGGTGCGGATCAACTGGCGTCGGCCGTGCAGGCAGGCGGCAACATGGAAGGCAAGGAAACGCGCTTCGGCATCGTCAATTCGACGCTGTGGGCGACGGCGACGACCGCCGCCTCCAACGGTTCGGTCAACGCGACGCACGACTCGTTCACCCCGCTCGGCGGCATGATCCCGATGTGGCTGATGCAGCTCGGCGAAGTCATCTTCGGCGGCATCGGCTCGGGTCTGTACGGCATGCTCGCGTTCGCCGTGGTCGCGGTCTTCATCGCCGGCCTCATGGTCGGACGCACGCCGGAGTACCTCGGCAAGAAGATCGAAGCGTACGAAATGAAGATGGCGAGCCTGGTCGTGCTGATTCCGTGCGCATTGGTCGTCGTCGGCACCGCGATCGCCGTGCTCGCGCCGGCGGGCCTTGCCGGCATCTCGAATCCTGGCATCCACGGCTTCAGCGAGATCCTCTACGCGTTGTCGTCGGCCGCGAACAACAACGGCAGCGCGTTCGGCGGATTGTCGGCGAACACGCCTTTCTGGAACGTGCTGCTCGGCATCGCGATGTTCCTGGCGCGCTTCCCGCTCGCGATCGGCATGCTCGCGATCGCAGGTTCGCTCGCGGCAAAGAAGGTCGTGCCGACCTCGGCCGGTACGCTGCCGACGCACACGCCGCTGTTCGTCGTCCTGCTCGCCTGCACGGTCGTGGTGATCGGCGCACTGACCTTCCTGCCGGCGCTCGCGCTCGGCCCGATCGCCGAGCATCTGTCGGCATTCGGGCACTGATCAGACAGCACGAATCGACATCGCCTCTACATGACGCCGTCATTCCCGCGAAGCGCTTCTCAACAGCGAAGCTGGTCAAGCGGGAATCCAAATTGCCCTAGAGCAAAGCACTTGGATCCCCGCGTTCGCGGGGATGACGTCGGACCCAGAACGTCGAACCCAAAAACTACGTGACGACAACTGCCATGACTACTTCCACCCGCACCAGCGCATTGAGCAAGGAACTGATGGTTCCCGCCATCGCCGACGCCTTCCGCAAGCTGTCGCCGCGCCAGCAATTCCGCAACCCGGTGATGTTCGTCGTATTCGTCTGCAGCATCCTGACGACGGCGCTCTGGCTGCAGGCACTCGCCGGTCACGGCGAAGCGCCGGCCGGCTTCATCCTCTGGGTCGCGGTCTGGCTCTGGTTCACGCTGCTGTTCGCGAACTTCGCCGAGGCGATCGCCGAAGGCCGCGGCAAGGCGCAGGCCGCCTCGCTGCGCGGCGCGCGCCGCGATGTCGTCGCGCACAAGCTGTCTGCGGTCGACAAGCGCGACCAGATCCTGCTGGTGTCCGCTTCGGACCTGCGCAAGGGCGACCTCGTCATCGTCAAGGCCGGCGAAGCGATTCCCGGCGACGGCGACGTCGTCGACGGCGCGGCGTCGGTCGACGAAAGCGCGGTGACCGGCGAATCCGCTCCGGTGATCCGCGAATCCGGCGGCGACCGCAGCTCGGTCACCGGCGGCACGCGCGTGCTGTCGGACTGGATCGTCGTGCGCATCGCCAGCAACCCCGGCGAGAGTTTCCTCGATCGCATGATCGCGATGGTCGAAGGCGCGAGCCGGCGCAAGACGCCGAACGAGATCGCGCTGACGATCCTGCTGGCAAAGTTCACGCTGATCTTCCTGCTCGCCTGCGCGACGCTGCTGCCGTACTCGCTGTATGCGGTCAACAGCGCCGGCCATGGCGATCCGGTGACGATCACCGTGCTGGTCGCCCTGCTCGTCTGCCTGATCCCGACCACGATCGGCGGTCTGCTCTCGGCGATCGGCATCGCCGGCATGGATCGCATGATCCAGGCCAACGTGATCGCGATGTCCGGCCGTGCGGTCGAAGCCGCCGGCGACGTCGACGTGCTGCTGCTCGACAAGACCGGCACGATCACGCTCGGCAACCGCCAGGCCGTCGCGTTCCATCCGGCGCCCGGCGTCGAGGCCAATGCGTTGGCCGACGCGGCCCAGCTCGCCTCGCTCGCCGACGAAACGCCGGAAGGCCGCAGCGTCGTCGTGCTGGCGAAGGAGAAGTACGGCCTGCGCGAGCGCCAGGTCGCGGGCGGCGGCATCGTGTTCGTTCCGTTCACGGCGCAGACGCGCATGAGCGGCGTCGACATCGGCGACAGCCGAATCCGCAAAGGCGCGATCGACGCAATCAAGAACTATCTGGCATCGCTCGGCAGCGAACTGCCGGCGCCGGTACTGAAGATCGCCGAAGAGATCGCGCGCAAGGGCGGCACGCCGTTGATCGTCGCGGAGAACGCGCGCGCGCTCGGCGTCATCGAGCTCAAGGACATCGTCAAGGGCGGTATCCGCGAGCGCTTCGCCGAGCTGCGCCGGATGGGCATCCGCACGATCATGATCACCGGCGACAACCCGCTGACCGCAGCGTCGATCGCGGCCGAAGCCGGCGTCGACGACTTCCTCGCCGAGGCGACGCCGGAAGCCAAGCTCAAGCTGATCCGCGACATCCAGGCCGAGGGCCGCCTCGTCGCGATGTGCGGCGACGGCACCAACGATGCGCCTGCGCTCGCGCAAGCCGACGTCGCCGTCGCGATGAACAGCGGCACGCAGGCGGCCAAAGAGGCCGGCAACATGGTCGACCTCGACTCCAATCCGACCAAGCTGATCGAGGTCGTCGAGATCGGCAAGCAGATGCTGATCACGCGCGGCTCGCTGACGACGTTCTCGATCGCCAACGACGTGGCCAAGTACTTCGCGATCATTCCGGCCGCATTCGCGGGCACGTATCCGGCCTTGAACGCGCTGAACGTCATGCATCTGGCGACGCCGCAGAGCGCGATCCTGTCGGCGGTGATCTTCAACGCGCTGATCATCATCGTGCTGATCCCGCTCGCGCTGAAGGGCGTGCACTACACCGCCATGAGCGCGGCGCAGCTGCTGCGGCGCAACCTGCTCGTATTCGGCGTCATCGGTCTCGCCGTTCCGTTCATCGGTATCAAGTTGATCGACATGCTGCTGGTCGTTTGCGGACTGGCGTAAGGAGAATTCCATGCGTACCCATTTGCTCAGAACCGTGTATCCGTCCCCGGCCATCGAGGCCGTCGAACCCGACACCGGCAACGCGTCCAACGACGAAGACTACGCGCCTACCCAGGCGCCTGCCGCCACGAAATCCGCGCGGGCGCCGCTGATCACCGTCGTGAAGGCTGCTGCGGAAACGCCCAGCGACGACAACGACGACTACTACCTCGGCGGTTACGCCGGCATCTGATTCAACTGAAATCCCTAGGGGACTTTTTCGTATGCAAAGCCTGACCTGCGGACGCTCCGCTCGAATCCACCCACTGTCCGCGCAGATCGCCTTCGCCCTGCTGCCGATGATCGGCTCGCTGCACGCGCAGACGACCGAACCGGCTCCTGCGGCGTCCGCGACGACCGCAGCGGCCTCGACGCCGAGCGCCGGCTCGAGCAGCGACTGCTCGACGAACTTCTTCGACCGCCTCGCGGCGGCGTACCACGAAGACGCCAACCCGGCGCCGGCCGATCCCAATGCGCCGGCCACGCCGCGCCGCGCGATGGCCTCGCCGTTCTCGTCGCCGCCGTTCCCGTCGGCCGAATGGCAGCTCGGCGGCGTCGCGTACCCGATCGGCGTGCCGAATCTCAACTCGCAGTATCCGCTCGAGCGCGCGCTCGGCTGCACGTCGCTCGGCCGCTGGATGCAGGACAACCGCATCGAGGTTTACGGCTGGATAAATGGGTCGGCCAATGTGAGCACGTCGGACAACACGAACTATCCGCTGTCGTACGCCGTGCGCCCGAACCGCTTCGAATTCAACCAGTTCCTGTTCCGCATCGAGCGCCTGCCCGACACCGTGCAGACCGATCACATCGACTGGGGCTTCCACCTCGACAACCTGTACGGCTACGACTACCACTTCACGACGATGAAGGGCGTGCTGAGCAATCAACTGCTGAACAATCCGAACCCGAACCAGCCGCTCAACGGCAAGGTCTATGGCTACGATCCGATGCTGTTCTACGGGGACATCTACGTCCCGTGGATCGCGCAAGGCATGGACATCCGCATCGGCCGCTGGCTGTCGCTGCCGGATATCGAAGCGCAGTTCTCGCCGAACAACTATCTCGTCACGCACTCGATCCTCTACACGGTCGATCCGTACACGCAGATGGGCGTCATGACGACGACCAAGCTCAGCGACCAGTGGACCGTGCAGCTCGGCATCAACGGCAGCAACGACGTGGCCGTGTGGAACTCCGCCGCCCGCGCTTCGCTGCAGGCGTGCGTGCGCTGGGTGTCGGCCGACAACAACGACATGCTGTATCCGTGCGTCAACAACTGGAACAAGTCCGACTACAACTACAACAACGTGCAGATGTACGTCGTGACCTGGGGTCACCGCTTCACCGAAAACGTGCACATGCTGACCGAGGCGTACCGCATGTACGGACGCAACATCCCCGGCTTCGGCCCGGTCGATGCGGCGACCCAGACCGCTGGACCCGGCACGGCCGGCGAGTTCGGCATCGTCAACTACTTCAACGTCGAATTGAATCCGACCAACATGGTTTCGTTTCGCAACGAGTGGTACGACGACGAGAAAGGCCAGCGCACCGGCTACGCGACGCGCTACAGCAGCCACACGCTCGGCATGACGCACTGGATCTCGCCGGACATCGAGCTGCGTCCGGAAATCCGCTACGAGCATTCCTACGACGTGGCGGCCTACGACGGCGGCAAGAAGAGCGATCAGACCACCGCGATCGTCGACTTGATTTTCCATTTCTGAAAGCACGCGATCGGAGACTTTCATGCGCACCTTGTTACGCCCCGCCCTGGTCCTGCTGCTGGCCCTGACCGTGGTGACCGGCATCGTCTATCCGCTGGTCGTGACCGGCCTCGCCCAGGTGCTGTTCCCGGGGCGCAGCAACGGCAGCGTGATCGTGCAGAACGGCAAGCCGGTCGGTTCGGAGCTGATCGGCCAGTCCTTCTCGGATCCGAAGTATTTCTGGGGCCGCCCTTCGGCGACGTCGCCGTTCGCAAACAACTCGGCGTCGTCGACCGGCTCCAATCTCGGTCCGACCAACAGCGCGCTCGCCGACGCCGTCAAACAGCGCATCGAAGCCCTGCGCGCCGCCGACCCCGGCAATACCGCGCCGGTGCCGGTCGACCTGGTGACTGCGTCCGGCAGCGGGCTCGATCCGCAGATCTCGCCGGCCGCCGCGGCGTATCAGGCCGCGCGCGTGGCCCGCACGCGCGGCCTTGCCAAGGCGCAGGTCGATACGCTCATCGCGGAAGCGACCGAAGGCCGCCAGCTCGGCGTCCTCGGCGAGCCGCGCGTGAACGTGCTCAAGCTCAACCTTTCCCTCGACGGCACTCGCTGAGCGGGCGCCGCTTGCGGGACAATTCCCCACCTCCTTCAAGAGCTCCAACCTTCCTATGAACACGATTCCGCGGCTGCCGCTTCGCCATGCGGCGCTGTCGCTCTGCTTCACGCTGGCTTTATCCGCAACGGCGGCACAAGCCGCCGAACCGGCCATCAACGGCCGCATCCATCACGTTCAGGCCGACACGCTCGATGTGTGCTTCGACCGTGGCCACTCGCCCGCGGTCGGCGACCACGTCCAACTGATCCGGCACGAGTTCAGCGCGCCGCCGAAAAGCGTGCAGACGATGACATCGAGCACGGTCGGTGCCGCCGAGATCGTCGCCGTGAAGACCGACCGCTGCGCCAGCGCACGCCTGCTCGAAGGCAACGCGCGCGCGCTCGACTGGGTCGCTGCTCAGCCTTGAGCCGCCGACGGCGAATGGATTCGCATTAGTTGAAAAGTGGATTTCGCTCTCCGCGCGGTTTGGCTAGTATCGGCCGCGGGAGTTCGCCCGAGCATGCCCGCGACGCGCCCCATTCCGGCGCGCCGCCGGTGCGTGCGCCCGCGAACGCCGCATCCGATCCCTCAGCGAACCGCCCGCGCATGCGCATCTGCCTTTCCATGATCGTGAAGAACGAGGCAGCCGTGATCGAGCGCTGCCTGCGCTCGGCGCGCCCGTTCATTCACTCCTGGGCGATTTCGGACACCGGCTCCACCGACGGCACGCAGGACCTCGTGCGACGCGCGCTCGCCGACCTTCCGGGCGAGCTGATCGAACGGCCGTGGGTCGACTTCTCGACGAACCGGAACGAGGCGCTGGAACTCGCGCGCCGCCACGGCGACTACGCGCTGATCATCGACGCCGACGAAGTCTTCGAGGCCGACGCCGGTTTCGCGTGGCCTGCCCTCGACGCGCCCGGCTACCTGCTCGAACTCATCTATGGCGACCTGCGTTATCGCCGCATCGCCCTGCCGCGCCTTGACGGGCGCTGGGAATGGCGCGGCGTGCTGCATGAAGCGCTGAACTCGCCCGATGCCGCGGCGGCCCGATACTTGGCGGGCCTGCGCATCCGCGTATTCAGCGACGGCGCGCGCAGCCAACTGTCGCTGCAGGAAAAGTTCTCGCGCGACGCCGAAGTCCTGCGCAAAGCACTGCAGGACGAACCGGGCAACGCACGCTACGCGTTCTATCTCGCCCAAAGCCTACGCGATTGCGGCCAGACGGCCGAGGCGCTCGCCGCCTACGAGGCGCGCGTCGCGATGGGCGGCTGGGCGGAAGAAGTGTATTTCTCCAAATTGCAGGTCGGCGTCCTGAAGGAGCGCCTCGGCGCGCCTGCCGCCGATGTGATGTACGCCTACGCGCAGGCCTACGACTTCCGTCCGTCGCGCGCGGAAGCACCGTGCGAACTGGCGCGCTACTGCCGCCTGCACGCGCGCTACGTGCTCGCTCGCGATTTCGCCCGCATCGCCGCCGCGACACCGCTGCCGGCCGACGTGCTGTTCATCGATCGCACGGTCTACGACTGGCGCTCGCGCGACGAACTGTCGATCGCGCTGTACTACTGCAACGAGCGTGAAGCGAGCGCGAAGCTCTGCCGCGAATTGCTGGCCGATTCGCGCCTGCCGTCCGGCGAGCGCGCACGCGTGCAGGCCAACCTGGAATTCGCGCTCGGTACGCGCGGCGGCTGAGCATGCGAGAATCACGCGTGGCCGCTAGTCACTCCGACCAACGCCCCGACCCCGACGCCCTGCTCGCGCGCGTGCAGGAAGAAGACAGCCGCGCGCGCCGCGGGCGCCTGAAAATCTTCTTCGGCGCGACGGCCGGCGTCGGCAAGAGCTACACGATGCTGGAAACGGCACGGCGCCTGCGCGACGACGGCGTCGATGTCGTCGTCGGCTACGTCGAGCTGCACGGGCGGCCCGAAACCGAAGCCCTGCTCGAAGGCATGGAGATCCTGCCTCCGCTACAGCTCGAACACCGCGGCATCACGCTGACCGAATTCGACCTCGACGGCGCCCTCGCGCGGCATCCGCAACTGCTGCTGGTCGACGAACTCGCGCACAGTAATCATCCCGGTGCGCGCCACCCCAAGCGCTGGCACGACATCGAGGAACTGCTGAACGCCGGCATCGACGTCTACACGACGGTCAACGTGCAGCACATCGAGAGCCTCAACGACGTCGTCGCGCAGATCACCGGCGTGCAGGTGCGCGAAACCGTGCCGGACCAGGTGTTTGCCGCAGCTGACGACGTCGAGCTGGTCGACCTCACGCCGGACGAACTGCTCGAACGCCTGGCCGAAGGCAAGGTCTACGCAAGCGACAAGGCGCGCCAGGCCGCGCAGGGATTCTTCCGCAAGGGCAACCTGATCGCGCTGCGCCAGCTTGCGCTACGCGCGACGGCCGACCGCGTCGATGCGGCGATGCGCGAATACCGCGACCATCACGCGATTTCCGACACCTGGGCGACGACCGACCGCGTGCTGGTCTGCGTCGGGCCCGATCCGCTGTCCGCGCGCCTCGTGCGCGCCGCGCGCCGCATGGCCAGTGCGATGCATGCGGAGTGGTTGGCGGTGTACGTGGAAACGCCGTCGCTCGCGCGCCTGCCGCAATCGGCGCGCGACGGCATCTTGAATACGCTCAAGCTGGCCGAGCAGCTCGGCGCAGAAACCGCCAACCTCAGTGGCGAAAGCGTCGCCGGCGCGCTGCTCGACTTCGCACGCCAGCGCAACGTCAGCCGCATCATCGTCGGCAAGCCGACGCGCAGCGGCTGGCTCGCGCGCCACAAGCATTCGCTGGTCGACGAACTGATCGACCGCAGCGGCACGATCGACGTCTACGTGATCACCGGCGAGGCCGGCGCGGAAAGCCCGGTGCCGCCGCGCATCCCGATGCGCAACAGCCGCTGGCCCGCGTATCTGAAAGCGCTCGCCGTCGTCGCCGTGGCGACCCTGGTCTGTTCGCAGATCAACGACCTGTTCGAGCGCACCAACGTCGTCATGGTCTACCTGCTCGGCACGGTCATCGTCGCCGCAAAGTTCGGCCGCGGCCCGTCGGCGCTCGCGGCGGTGCTCAGCGTCGCCCTGTTCGATTTCCTGTTCGTGCCGCCGCTGTTCTCGTTCGCAGTGTCGGACACACAGTATGTGATCACCTTCGGCGTGATGCTGGCGACCGCGCTCTTGATCAGCAACCTGGCCGCACTCGGTAAGCGCCAGGCCTCGGTCGCTCGCCAGCGCGAGCGGCGCACGGCCGAGCTGTACGCACTCAGCCGCGAGCTGTCGCGCCGGCGCGGGCTGGACGAACTGGCGAAGTTCCTCGTGCGCCACGTGCTCGCCAGCGTCGACGGCGAAGCGGCCGTGCTGCTGCCGGACGGCGACGGCAAGATCCAGGACCCGACGCACTTCTGCGACCGCGGCGCCGAGCGCACGCCGTCCAGCGTTTCGCGCATGCCGGTGCCCGGCAACGACCTCGGCATCGCGCAGTGGGCCTACGACCACGGCAGCAAGGCCGGCCTCAACACCGATACGCTGGCCAGCGCGAGCGCGATCTACCTGCCGCTGAACGCGCTCAAGCGCTGCATCGGCGTGCTCGGCCTGCGCCCGACCGAAGCGCGGCAGCTCGCGATCCCCGAGCAGATGCACTTGGTCGAAGCGCTGGTCAACCAGGCGGCCGTCGCGATGGAGCGCGTGCAATTGGCGCAGGCTGCGCAGGTCGCCGGCGTGCAAGTGGAATCCGAACGCCTGCGCAACACGCTGCTCAGCGCAATCTCGCACGACTTCCGCACGCCGCTGGCGACGATCATCGGCTCGGCCTCGACGCTGCGCGACAGCGCGCCGGGCACGCTCGATGCGACACAGCGCTCGACCCTGCTCGACACGCTGCTGCACGAAGCCGAGCGCATGAACCGCCTGATCGGCAACCTGCTCGATCTCAGCCGCCTCAGCGAAGGCACACTGCAACTGCGGCGCGACTGGGTCGCGATCGACGAACTCGTCGGCGCCGTGCTCGCGCGCCTGCGCGACTTGCTCGCGACTCATCCCGTCACGCTGCACCTCGACGACGGTTTGCCGCTGCTGTCCGGCGACGAGGTGATGCTGGAGCAACTGCTGTCGAACCTGATCGAGAACGCGGCGCGCCACACGCCTACGGGCACGGCGATCGAGATCGCCGCGACGACCGCGAACGGACAGCTGATCCTGCGCGTGCGCGATCATGGCCAGGGCTTCGCGCACGGCGAGGAACAACGCCTGTTCGAGAAATTCCACCAAGCCAAGCCCGAACGCGCCCAGAGCGGCTTCGGCCTGGGCCTGGCGATTTGCAAGGCGATCGCCGAAGCGCATGGCGGCACGATCGGCGCGCACAACGCGAACGGCGGCGGCGCGGAGTTCGAGGTGTCGCTGCCGTTGGCACGGCCCGCAGCCGCCACGGCGTGAGCACACGCCTCCATCGATTCCACCATTACCGATGACCGCCCCACTCGCCAACCTGCTCCTGGTCGAAGACGATCCGCAGATCCAGCGTTTCCTCGCGACCGCGCTCGACGCGCACGGCTACGCGCTGCGGATCGCCGGCACCGGCAACGAGGGGCTGCAGCTGGCCGCGCTGCACCAGCCCGACATCGCCATCGTCGACATCGGCCTGCCGGACATTTCCGGCCTCGACGTGATCCGCCGCCTGCGCGAATGGTTCACGCAGCCGATCCTGGTGCTGTCCGCGCGCGACCGCGAGAACGACAAGGTCGCCGCGCTCGACCTCGGCGCCGACGACTACCTGACCAAGCCGTTCGGCATCGGCGAACTGCTCGCGCGCCTGCGCGTGATGCAGCGGCACCTGGGCACGCGCGACGCCAAGCACGAAGTCGCGCGCATCGACCTCGGCGACATCACGCTCGACCTCGCCACGCGCCGCGTCACACGCGGCGGCGCCGACATCCACCTCACCCCGATCGAATACCAGCTGCTGACCACGCTCGCGCGCCACCGCGGCAAGGTGCTGACGCACCGCCAGCTGCTGCGCGAAGTGTGGGGTGCCGCGCACACC
>Ga0207671_10006242_pt1 | contig 10681 bp, 6 predicted proteins | sample KBSC24metaG_FD_184352 | JGI IMG/M metagenome (GOLD analysis project Ga0207671, IMG submission 184352) | Corn rhizosphere microbial communities from Kellogg Biological Station, Michigan, USA - KBS C2-4 metaG (SPAdes) (version 2) | ecosystem: Host-associated > Plants > Roots > Rhizosphere > Soil... | reverse complement strand
GCCTGCAAAGCTATGTTCCCCAACTGGATAGCCTGGTAGCTGCTTACAGCGCAACTAAACCTCACCACGTTTTTGTGGGTGATAAAAAAGCATTCAACTATTTTAAAAAACACCACCTAACCGATCTGATACCCGAAAAAGGCAAGCAGGGTATATTTTACCTGCACCCCAATAAACAGGGAGCTTTAGCCTTAGGTGAGTTTTGGGGTAAGGCGATTGAGAAGGTGGTGAGGCGGTTATCTAAGCAATAAATTACCCTGAATAATGAAATTCTTCAATATGTCATTGCGAGGAGGAACGACGAAGCAATCTCGTAGCTACTCCCATACAACATGCGAGGAGATTGTCGCGCTGCGCTCGCAATGACATTTTTGATATTTGCAGCAATTAGATGTGTTTATACTTAACACCTAACTACCACCATTCTTTTTACAAACCATTTTTGCTTTTTAACCAAAGAGTACCCAACTTCGCAGTCCAAAGTTTACTATGATATCGCATTATAAAAAAATAGCCCAGGAGCTTTCCATTGCCGAAAAGCAGGTGAATGCCACAGTTGAACTGCTTGACGAGGGCGCTACCGTTCCGTTTATTTCCCGTTACCGTAAAGAGGTTACCGGCACGCTCGATGAGGTGCAGGTGACCGAGATCCGCGATCGTGTGCAGCAGCTGCGCGATCTGGATAAACGCCGTGAGGCTATCCTGAAATCGCTGACCGACATGGGTAAATTAACGCCCGAACTGGAAAAGCAGATCAACGAAGCCGAAACCATGGTATCCCTCGAGGATATTTACCTGCCCTATCGCCCCAAACGCAAAACCCGTGCTACTACGGCCCGCGAAAAAGGCTTGCAGCCCCTGGCCGACTTATTACTGGAACAAAACAAAATAGACCTGGAAACCGCTGCCGAAGCTTATATAGATGCCGAAAAGGGGGTAAACAGTATAGAAGAAGCCCTGGCTGGTGCAAGGGATATCATCGCCGAAACCATCAGCGAAAATGCCGAAGTACGTACCCGCATCCGCGAGCTGTTTATTGAAAAAGGTACTTTCCAATCAAAAGTGGTAGATGGCAAGGAAGTAGAAGGTATCAAATACAAAGATTATTTCGACTGGACCGAAGCCGTGAAATCGGCGCCCTCACACCGTATCCTGGCTATGCGCCGCGGCGAAAAGGAGGAGATTCTGTGGTTGGATATTAAACCCGAAGAGGATGAAGCTATTGCTATACTGGAAGATACTTTTGTAAAAGGCATCAACCCATCTGCCGACCAGGTAAAACAAGCTATTGCCGACGGCTACAAACGCCTGCTGAAACCATCTATGGAAACCGAAGTACGCCTGTTTACCAAAAAGAAAGCTGATGAAGAGGCTATCCGGGTTTTTGCCGAGAATGCCCGTCAGCTGTTATTGAGCGCGCCGCTGGGGCAAAAACGTGTTATGGCTATCGACCCGGGTTTCCGTACAGGCTGTAAATTGGTTTGTTTGGATGAGCAAGGCAAGTTACTGGAAAATACCGCCATATACCCGCATACCGGGGCAGGGCAGGCACGTGAGGCCGAAAAAACGGTTCAGCACCTGTTTCAAAAATATAATATCGAAGCGATTGCCATTGGTAACGGTACTGCCGGTCGCGAAACAGAAGTGTTTGTGCGCAATCTGAATTTGCCGGACGTAGTGATTGTGATGGTGAACGAAAGCGGAGCATCTATCTACTCCGCATCTGATGTGGCGAGAGAAGAATTCCCAGATAAGGATATCACCGTAAGGGGCGCCGTATCTATAGGCAGAAGACTGATGGATCCGCTGGCCGAACTGGTAAAAATCGACCCAAAATCAATAGGTGTAGGGCAATATCAGCACGATGTGGATCAGAATAAACTGCAAACCTCACTGGATGATACTGTAATGAGTTGCGTAAACGCCGTTGGTGTGGAACTGAATACGGCTTCTAAACAAATATTGGCCTATGTATCGGGACTTGGTCCACAATTGGCGCAAAACATAGTAGAATACCGCGATCAGAACGGGGCCTTTAAACGCCGCGACCAGCTGAAGAAAGTTCCCCGCCTGGGCGATAAGGCTTTTGAACAAGCTGCCGGGTTTTTACGAATCCACCAGGCCGAAAACCCGCTGGATTCGAGCGCGGTACACCCGGAGCGTTATAGCTTGCTGGAGCAAATAGCCAAAGATATGAGCTGTACCGTGAAAGATCTGATGAGCAATGCCCCGTTGCGTAAAAGTATTCCGCTGCAAAAATATACCTCAGAAACGGTGGGCTTACCTACCCTGAACGATATCATGGCCGAACTGGCCAAACCCGGTCGCGACCCGCGTGAGCAGTTTGAGGCTTTCAGCTTTACCGATGGTGTAAATGCCATTGGCGACTTAAAGGTGGGCATGAAACTGCCGGGCATTGTAACCAACATTACTAATTTTGGGGCTTTTGTTGATATAGGTGTTCACCAGGATGGGTTGGTTCACCTGAGTCAGATCACCAACAGGTATATCAAAGACCCGAACGAGGTATTGAAAGTACACCAGAAAGTAGAGGTTACCGTGACCGAGGTTGATGTGAACCGCAAGCGCATTGCCTTATCCATGAAAGAGAATGATAAGAGTGCCCCGCAGGAAAGAGAAAGACGAAATGACGACAGAAGGCCTGCAGCCGGAAATAATAAACCCACTTATAACAAAAAACCTGTACAGGAACCGGAAACAGACATTGCTATAAAACTGGCAGCGCTGAAGAACAAGTTTAAGTAGGCGATAAATTAACGGCTGTCATGCTGAGCTTGTCAAAGCATGGTGGGTAGGGCCTCTGCGCCCTATCCTTCGACAAGCTCAGGATGACAGCCTTCGCTTTTTATAATCGAGTAAAATTTTATTCCAAAGTGATCTGCCTCCTGATGCTTTCTTCAAGCGAAATAAAAGTTTCGGTGCGTTGAATACCTTTAACACCTTGAATTTGTTCGTTCAAAACCTCACGCAGGTGGGTGGTATCATGACACACGATCTTGGCGAAAATACTCCACTCGCCGGTAGTATAATGCAGCTCAACAATCTCTTTTATAGTTTTTAGTTGCTTAACCGCTTCGTTGTACTGAGAGCCCTTTTCGAGGTATATACCCAGGAAGGCTGTAATATCATACCCTAATTTCTGAGGATCTACTTCCAGGCTGGCTCCCTTTATTACACCCATCTCTTCCAACTTTTTCATTCTCACGTGTATGGTTCCGCCAGAAACGATCAACTCTTTAGCTATCTCGGTATACGGAGTGGTAGCATTCTTCATTAATATTGATAAAATCTGGATATCAAGATTATCAATTTCTAAATTTTGAGCTTTTCTGTGGGACATAAATTTGAATATCTATATTGAAATACAAGTTTAATTAAAATTTGAATAAAAATAAAATATTTTTGTTGAAATATTTGCAAGGAATTGATGGGTCTATTAAATTTGTATCAAGCAAATGACAATTGCTTTCTGTTCTTTAAACAAAAAAACAATGTTGGGTGGTGAAATTTTTGGCAGACACACCTCCTTGTCCCGGTGGCGGAGATCATAGAAAACCCGAAGCGGGCTAACTACTCTGTGGAGGTTCGAATCCTTCCCCAACAGCAAGTTCCTCAGCAAGTCGTGGAACTTATATCCTGTAGGATGGTGAAATTTTGGCAGACACACCTCCTTGTCGCGGTGGCGGAGAAATTGGGAAACTTTCAGCAATGAAAATAACCACTCCGTGGAGGTTCGACTCCTTCTCCTACAGCTCTTCTCATAATTTAGGTTTATAATTGGTTAGTAAAGGCCCCTGCCCATCAGGGGCTTTGCTGTTTTTAAGACTTTTTTTGAGGAATAGAGTCAAGAGATCAGAATCAAGAATTAAGACAAAAAAAGCACATCTCACTTATTTTTATTCTTGCGGTTAAGGCACTTTCTCTCTTGATTCCTGACTCTTATTTCTTGATTCTTTTCTTAATTGTGTCATTTTTACGCATTGATATTATTATCTTAATATTTTTATGATAAATTTGATTGAATACTTATTATTGTAATCGATTGCGAAGCCCCTTGTTCCCGATCATTAAAACCCAAAAAAACCAATTATAATAGCACCATGAAAAAAATCCTACTTCTGTTTCTCACGGCTTGTTGCTGCATCACTTATCTTGCATTCAATATAGCCGGGCGCGGTAAACCCCGTGTGCTTATATTTTCAAAAACAATGGGCTTTCACCATGCCTCCATTGACGCGGGTATCGCAGCCGTTCAGAAACTGGGTAGCGAAAACGGGTTTGATGTAGATACTACTAAAAATGCCGAAATGTTTAACGATGAGAATCTTAAAAAATATGCCACCGTTATTTTTTTAAGCACCACCGGCGATGTGCTCAACTACCGGCAGGAAGCCGCCTTTGAACGCTATATACAGGCAGGCGGTGGTTATGTGGGTGTACATGCCGCTACCGATACCGAGTACGATTGGGGTTGGTATGGCCGTTTGGCGGGAGCCTGGTTTTATGATCACCCGGGCATTCATGATAAAAGCCCTAATGTGCAGCCGGGTGTTTTAAATGTGGTTGATAACAATAATGCAGCCACTAAACACCTGCCCAAAGTATGGAAACATACCGACGAGTTTTACAGCTTTAAAAAGGCGCTTGCTCCGGATGTGCATGTATTGGTTACCATTGACGAAAGCAGCTACACAGGGGGTAAAAGAATGGGCTATCACCCCATGGTATGGTACCATGATTTTGATGGCGGACGTGCCTTTTATACCGAATTGGGCCATACCGACGAAACCTATAAAGATGCCGACTATCTTAAAATGTTGCTCGGGGGCATAAAATATGCCATTGGCGATAACAAAGATCTTAATTATTCAAAAGTTAAAACACAAACACCTCCTGATGAGGACAGGTTTAAAAAGACACAATTATCAACAGGTAAGTTTTATGAACCTACCGAGATGACCATTTTGCCAAACCTGGATATCCTGGTATTACAGCGCCGGGGCGAGATCATGCTGTATAACCACAGCACCCAAAAAGTAAAACAGGTGGGCGCTTTTGATGTATATTACAAAACCCTGCATACTCCCGGTGTAAATGCCGAAGAAGGGATGTTGGGCCTGGCTAAAGATCCAAATTTTGCCAAAAACCACTGGATCTATATTTACTACAGCCCTGCCGATAGTTCGGTTAACCGCTTGTCGAGGTTTACTTTTGAGGGCGATACCATTACTAAAAAAACCGAGAAAGTAATACTGGAAGTGAAGGCCCAGCGCGAGATCTGCTGCCATACCGGCGGCTCTATCGCTTTTGGTCCGGGGCCTGATAAAATATTGTTCTTCTCGGCAGGGGATAATTCTACGCCATTTGACGAGAAAAAGCAGAAATATGTAACCAGCGGTTATGCGCCTTTAGACGACAGACCGGGGCACTACCAGTTTGATGCCCGCCGATCGGCCGGTAACACCAATGACTTGCGTGGTAAAATTATGCGTATCAAGATCAATGACGATGGTACTTATGATATCCCCGAAGGTAACCTGTTCCCAAAAGGGACGCCAAAAACACGCCCCGAAATTTATGTAATGGGCGACAGGAACCCTTACCGTATTTCTGTAGATCAAAAGAACAGCAACCTGTATTGGGGCGAAGTTGGACCCGATGCGCACAACGATAGTTTAGATACCCGAGGCCCGATGGGTTACGACGAAGTGAACCAGGCCCGCAAAGCCGGTAACTATGGCTGGCCATATTTTGTAGCAGATAATAAGCCATATCACGTTTATGATTACGCCACTGGTACTTCCGGTGCAGCGTTTGATCCGGAGCATCCGGTTAATGATTCGCGCAACAACACGGGTTTGAGGGATCTGCCACCGGCACACCCTGCATTTATATGGTATCCGTACGGGCCATCGGCCGATTTTCCGCAGGTAGGTACAGGTGGTCGTAACGCGATGGCCGGCCCGGTTTATTATACCGATATGTATCCGGATTCAACACGCCTGCCCGATTATTATAACGGCAAGTTTCTTGCTTATGAGTGGATGCGTGGCTGGATAAAAGCGGTTAGCATGACACCAGAGGGCGACTTTGACAAAATGGAGCCATTTTTCCCGAAATTGAAATCGAACTCCATGATCGATATGGAAGTTGGGCCCGATGGCAGGCTATATGGCTTAGAATATGGCAGCGGCTGGTTCTCCCGTAACCCCGATGCCGGATTGTTCCGTATTGATTATATCAGTGGTAACAGGCCGCCATCAATAGCTTTTGTAAAGGCTAATAAAACATCAGGTAATTTGCCGTTTGCGGTGAAATTAAGTGCTAAAGCTGTTGATCCGGAAGGTGACCCGGTTACCTACTCATGGAACCTGGGTAATGGTGTTACTAAAGAAACAACAGTTCCACAGTTGGATTACACTTACACCAAAGCAGGCAGCTATAACATTGCAGTTACCGCTAAGGATAGTCACGATGCCAAAACCAAAAGCACACCTATAAATGTATACGCCGGTAACGAAGAGCCGCAGGTAACGGTAAAGTTTACCGGTGGTAACAAGTCTTTCTACCTGCCGGGTGTACCGGTTAAATACGCGGTTAAGGTAACCGATGGTACTAAAACCGCCAGTGTTGATCGTAGCCGCATTTTTGTAGCCGTTGATTATATTGATGATTATAAAAAGCCGGTATCGGCAACGCAATTAGAACAATCCACCCCTGAAAATAGTGGCAAAGCCATTATGCTGAGCATGGATTGCAAAAGCTGCCATAAAGAAGTGGGTAAATCAGTAGGGCCGTCATTTACCGAAGTATCGGCTAAATACAAAAAAGACTCTAAGGCGATGAACAAACTCATCCAAAAGGTAATTAAAGGCGGCGCCGGTGTTTGGGGCGAGGTACCGATGTCTGCGCATCCAAGCATCAAGAAAGCCGACGTGGAGCAGATCATTACCTGGGTATTATCGATCAATAACCAGGGCAATAAAAAGAAATCATTACCTGCTGTGGGGAGCATCATACCAAAACCGGGAAGTAAGCAGGCCAACGCAACTATGGTATTATCCGCAGCCTATACAGATAATGGCGGTAAAAACATCAAAGCCTTAACCGGTCGTGGTATTGCAACCTTAAAAAGCAGTAATTATTTATTTGCCGGCGATGAAAAAGTAAGCGGCTTTACCGCCTTTAAATACAATGGCATCAATCTACTGATCCTACCGCAAAACGGTGGCTGGTTTGAGGTAGATAACATCGATCTGACCGGGGTACGTTCCGTAAACATGACCAATTTCTGGCAGGCACCACCAAGCACCAGTATTGATTTTGAGGCTCGTTTAGACACGCCCGATGGTGCACTGGTAGGTAAAGGAAGCATGCCTGTACCTACAGCCGATCAGAAAGCCGGCCTTACCCATGTAACCATCAACCCGGTAACAGATGGCAAGATGCACAAGCTGTATTTTATTTACAAACCAGTAAAACCAGTAGCTTTAGTAGCTGGCGTAACAGGCTTGCAGTTTAACGCGAAATAAATTCCCCCGCGTCATTGCGAGGCACGAAGCAATCTCTATGCTATACAGAACGACTCTGCTAATCGGGGATTTCTTCGTGCCTCGCAATGATGTGGCGTTAAACATAACAAAAGCCCCGGCAGGTTACCTGCCGGGGCTTTTGTTATAAAATATGTCATCCTGAACTTGTTTTAGGATCCCACAGGACAGTTATCCCTTAGACTGTTTAACCCTTGCTAATGGGTTGCCGAAACAAGTTCGGCACGACGTGATATTATAGATTAGTTGAAGAGGGCTGTCACCCTGAGCTTGTCGAAGGGCGCGCGTAGAGGCCTGCCCACCATGCTTCGACAGGCTCAGCATGACAGCCTTTTTTAGTTTTAATGAACCCTTACAGTATCTTAAACCCTACACTAAGCGCCCAAAGGTTTTGGCGTTTGGCAAAGCTGTCGCTCACCTTGGTTAAACCGCCTTCATAACGCAGATCAGCGGTAATAGAGCCAATGTCAACACCGGCGCCTACCTGGTAGCCAATATTGCTTTTGTTGAAATTATTGGCGGCTCCGCTGAGATTGCTGCCTAAACTCACGCTGTTATCCAGCTGGTAAGTATAAATAGGCCCGCCCATTACGCGGAAGTTCAGATCCTTTTGACCAAATGATCTGCCAATTAACAAAGGCACGTTCAGGTTGGTGAACCGCACTTTACCGTTAAACGCGGTATTGTTATCGCTCGATTCAAATTTACCACCTGTGCCGCTTAAATAAAGTTCGGGCTGCAAATACCAGGTATTGCCTATGCGGGCAAATAAACCTGCCTGGTAGCCTGTAAGGGTTGATTCTTTTACATTGTCGGTGCTGATCTTTGAAAAATTGACACCGCCTTTAATTCCTAATGAAACTTGTGCTTTGGCCCCGATGCTTACCGCTATCAGTAATGCCGCACTTAATAGTAACTTTTTCATAATTGTTGATGTTGGTGATGCCGCATGCGTTTTGACTTACACACGCGGCTGTTTTAAAATAAATTTGTTATAAAACGGGTTTTGTAACAAATACGTATACATAACCTATCAATTGACGTGCTAAAATTTTAGATGTTGCCTGTAAAGTTTGTTTTTACAGGTGGTTCTGAAAAAAAGCAATAGCACATGAAAAGGCATGATGAATAAATAAATTTCAGAAAAAGAGGTTGTCACCCTGAGCTCCGTCGAAGGGTAGAGCGCAGAGGCCTGCTCACCATGCTTCGACGGAGCTCAGCATGACATCCTTTTCTAAAATCATAGGTTATTACCCTCAAAAAGAGAGATAATTATTTTAAATATCCCTGAGCAATTTGGCCAGAATTTCAACGCAAAGCTCCAATTCTTCAACAGTGGATGATGCAAAACCAAGCCGGATAGCATTGGAGCCTGTGCTTTCGTCATCAAAATACAAACCCTTTTTTAAAGCCTTTTGGGATAGGCTGATCAGGTCGATACGGGAATCAAACTGTGCCCATACGGCCAACCCTCCATCGGGTACTTTAAATTGTACATAATTGTGCAGCTGGCTGGTCATCAAATCGCAAAAAACATCGTGCCGTTGCCGGTATACCCGTAATGATTTGCGTAAATGACGCTGAATAATACCGTTTTGCAATAGCTCAGCAACAGCATTCTCCATTAAAGCGTCCCCCTGGCGGTCAATAATACGGCGCAGGCGTGCCAGGTGCCCGATCACATTTTCGGGGCCGACAAGATACCCCACCCGGATAACCGGAGATATGCTTTTCGAAAACGAGCCACAATACAATACCATACCCGCTTCGTCGGCGCTGGCCAAGGGCATCAGCGGTTTGTTTTGATAGTGGAAATCGTAATCGTAATCGTCCTCAAAAATAATAAAGCCATGTTTCTGGGCCAATGCCAGGAGTTGTATCCGGCGATCGACCCGCAGTGCTACGGTAGTAGGGTAATGGTGATGTGATGTTACATAAACCATGCGTACCGGCTGTTGCCTGCAAAGTCGATCGAGCTGATCTATATCCAAACCGTGATCGTCAACCGGTATTTTGACCAGGTTGGCCCCTGCCTGTAAAAAGTTCATTTGCGCGCCGGCCCAGCCAGGTTCTCCGGCCACTACCGTATCGCCGGGCTGCAGTAAGCCGGTGCAAGTCAAATACAAACCCATCACTGTTCCGCGTACAATAAGGATATTGTTGGGCGTAATACGCAGGCCCCGTGTTTGGTTCAGGTATGCCGCCAGTTCTTCGCGCAGCCAGGCCGTGCCCCGAGTGTCGCCATAACCCAAACGGGTATACGGATTGCCGGTTAACAACTGGGTGCGGTATGCTCTTGACAGTTCGGTTACCGGCGCCAGGCGTGTATCCGGAAAGCCATCGTCAAGATGTAATGATGTACTCAAATCGGCCACTTTGCGGTTAAGGTGGGGGGCGCCATGAATGGCAAAACCGGCCACTTGCGTGGTATTTGCAGAAACGGCGACTAAAGGCTGCGGCTTAACAGCGGGCAAGTGCCGGGCTACAAATGTACCGCTGCCGGTTTGGCTTTCCAGCCAGCCCTGCGCCAGCAATTCATCATAAGCCCGTATTACCGTTTTGCGATGGACGTTTAAGGAAAGCGCCAGTTGGCGGGTGCCTGGCAACCGGTAACCAGCTGCTAAGGTGCCTGCCTTGATGTGTGCCATCAACTGATTGCCAATTTGTAAATAAACCGACTGGGTAGCGTTTTTATCAATATTTAAAAGAGATGAAAGTATCTGCATGGCAAACTGGACTACCCGTTTTATAATAATTGGATGGTTACAGTGATCCAATAAACGCATAATTTTATAAAAAACAAAATGGCACTTAAGAAAGGGGCTTGTGCGAATCCCCTCTCTACAAAGTAATAGTCCATGATTAGGCGGAACTGGCTTTGTTGAGAAATAGCATGATGCAGAGCCGACTCACCCGGTCTACGCTTCGTTGGACCACCCTCTCTTCGCCTTTGACGGAAAGAGGGTGGAGAAAAAAAGAAAAGAAAATCCCCTCTATGCGCGAAGCGGAGAGAGGGGTGACGAGCGCAGCGATGTCGGGGTGAGTCGCCTTCGGCGATATTTAATTAAAAAACAAAAGTATGGCAACTCAGGAATCACATCTCGTTCAAT
>Ga0207671_10006236_pt1 | contig 10686 bp, 8 predicted proteins | sample KBSC24metaG_FD_184352 | JGI IMG/M metagenome (GOLD analysis project Ga0207671, IMG submission 184352) | Corn rhizosphere microbial communities from Kellogg Biological Station, Michigan, USA - KBS C2-4 metaG (SPAdes) (version 2) | ecosystem: Host-associated > Plants > Roots > Rhizosphere > Soil... | reverse complement strand
CAACCCATTGGTCGGCAGAGGGCGTGGGGTCAGACTGAGCATGGCCGGCCAAACAGCCGAAAATAAGTGAAAAGATCATTAAAGGTTTTCTCATATAGAGGGCTTTCCGGTAGTATTATGTACGGGAATTGGGTTCTGGGCTAAATGTAACCCAATTCCCGCAAAGCGCTAATGTCTGAGGCCTTCGTCGGACCTGCTTAGATCTTCGTCGGACCTGCTTCGACACGGTCCTTCTCGATCGTAACCTTCGTCCCTCGGTTACCGTCCTCCTTGGTCGTAACCTTCGCCAAAAGGCTCGGTTACGGACGAGCTTCTTTCAGTCGCTCCAGTACCACCTTATGATTATTCTGTAAATTGCAGCAAATTAAGGTAGAATTGCCAGACATCATCCATTTATTACCCGATAACATCGCCAATCAGATAGCCGCAGGCGAGGTGATCCAGCGTCCCGCGAGTGCTGTAAAAGAACTTTTGGAAAATGCCGTCGACGCAGAAGCAACGGAAATAAAGCTGATCGTCCAGGATGCCGGCAAATCCCTGATACAGGTAGTGGACAATGGCAAAGGCATGAGCGAGACGGATGCCCGCATGGCCTTCGAACGGCATGCTACTTCCAAGATAAAAAATATCGACGATCTTTTTCATATCCGCACCATGGGCTTCAGGGGCGAAGCGCTGGCCTCTATTGCAGCGGTCGCACAGGTAGAGCTAAAGACAAAAAGGGAAGAGGATGAGACAGGCGTCTGCCTGGAGATAGAGAACAGCAAGGTCGTCCGGCAGGAGCCCGTGGCGTGTCCCCGTGGCAGCAATTTCGCTATGAAGAATCTTTTCTTCAACGTACCCGCCCGCCGCAACTTTCTAAAGAGCAATGCCGCCGAGATGCGTCACATCGTGGATGAGTTCACCCGGGTGGCGCTGGCCTTTCCTTCCATTTTCTTTTCGCTGACCAGCAATGGACAGCAATTGATGCACCTGGAAAAAGGCAGCCTCAAACAGCGGATAGTGCAAATACTCGGTCATACGCAAAATGCCAAGCTGGTCTCCGTACAGGAGAACACAGACTATCTGAACATATATGGGTTTGTAGGTAAGCCTGAAACAGCGCGTAAGACCCGGGGGGAACAGTTTCTTTTCGTGAACCAGCGTTTTATCCGGAGCCCTTATCTGAATCATGCCATCATGAACGCATACCACGACATGATCGCCCCGGACAGCTACCCGCTATATGTCCTGTTCATCGACCTGGACCCGGCACAGGTAGATATCAACGTTCATCCGACGAAGCAGGAGATAAAATTCGAAGATGAAAAGATCGTATATGCCTTTGTGCAGGCTGCTGTAAAGCATGCCCTGGCGCAATTCAGTGTCACCCCCACGCTCGATTTCGACCTGGACCCGAATATCCAGCGCCTGGATGCCGTCAGCAAGCCCGTCAGCGACGAGAAAAAAGCGTCCGTGGCCTCTTCTTCCCTCTACCAGACATTTACACAGAAGAACCAGGCGCACTTCATAGAGCCCAATCAAAAGAGCAACCTAAAGAACTGGAAGGATTTTTACGAAGCCCCGGCTGGCGCCCCCAACGCAGAGCCCGGCCAATCCGGCTCCGTTATCCCCGGCCTCTCCGAAGCCTCCTCCATCCTGGGTTCCTCCATCACCCGGACCCCCATGCCCGAAGAAGCCCCCATTATTCCCGGCATGCCGCGTCCCGCCGCGGATAAGCTCCAGCCCATCGAAGGAGCGCTCCTCCAGCAGCTGCTCAACACTTATATCGTCACTCCCACCAACAGGGGATTTATCCTGGTACACCAACAGTCGGCCCATGAACGGGTCCTGTACGAACGCTATGCCGCCGCCTCCAAGGAAAAGGCCATTCCCAGCCAGAAGAACCTCTTCCCCGTGACGCTGCAGCTATCCGCATCCGACGCCATCCTCCTGCAGGAACTGTCGCCTGACCTGCTGATCCTGGGCTATCAGGTAGAGCCTTTTGGAAAGGACAGCTTTATCATACACGGCACACCGGCCGATACGGGTCAGGGTAATGAAAAAGCTATTCTTGAATTGCTGCTGGAACAGTTCAAACACTTCACCAGCGACATGAAATTCTCCCGCCGGGAAAAACTGATACGCAGCATGGCCAAACAGCAGGCTATCAAGGCAGGTCGCATCCTCGACAGCTCGGAAATGAAGATCCTTATAGAGGAGCTCTTTGCCACCCGGCAGCCCAATGTGACGCCAGGAGGCGAACCTACTTATATAGAGTTCCGGAAAGAGTATGTAGAAAAGCTATTTGGGAAGTAGAATGTCCGGTCCGTTTAGGTCTTCTTCCTCCCATCCCAGATAATATACCGCAGGTATATTTGAAATGAGCTGTTCCTCGACTGTGTCACCTGGCTATTGGATATCTGAAGATGGATGAAATCAGATAGCGCCCTGTTATAGCGTGCCCCGATGACAAATCTTTTAAAATTATAGTTCAGGTCCAGCAGCAGCCTGAATTCGTTGGTCTTTAGCTTTTTGTAGGTAGTGTCATTCCTGAAGCTCTGTATCTTGGCCGACACGAAGGAGTCGACTCCGGTGAAAATACGATGGGAACTATCCTGGTACAGCGCTACTCCATTGGTCAGCCGCGCATATTGTATGCCTCCGCCGATGTACAAATTGGGAATAGGACTGTAATGTATGCTCAACGGCAGGTTAAAATAGAAGAGCTTTTTAATAAACATGCTGCTCTGCAGTACACGACCCGGCGAGGTGGTTGAATCCGGTTTGGACTTACTGGCCAGCAGGTCCTTCGTCGTGTATTGTGGAGTGTTGAACTGGGCTTCCAGCTGTACATACAGCTTCCTGGAAAAATAGTAGCGGACCATGGGTACGGGAATATAGTCACTGATGCCGCCAGTGGTGCCGCTGGAGTTGTAGTTCGACTTTTGCTGGCCTCCTACGGTAAAGAATTGATTCAAGCCAACCCCGGCCAGCCATCCTTTCATCTGCAGGATCGAGTCGGCTTTGGGCTTCTTATTAGCCACAGCGGTGCTGTCGGTGTGACGGGGCGAGGTTTTCTTTTTATTCGAGGCAGTATCTTTTGCTGGACCACTCACAAGACCAGGACCACCCGCCGGGCGAACGCCTGGACCAGTCACAGAGGCCGGACTATTCACCGACTCCGGACCGCCAGGACGACTGGTATCATTCCCTGGATCTTGACCACCCACCAGGTTAGCATCACCCACCGGGTCTGGACGGTTTGAACGACCAGGACGACCCTTCGTACCAGGATGCCCCTTTGTATCAGAAGGCCCCTTTGTATCAGAAGGACCCTTCAAGCCGGAACCCATCTTCGAGTCAGAACGCCCCCTCGAACCAGGGCTGCCCACCCGTCCAGGGCCAGGACTATTCACCGAACCCGGACCGTTCTTCTTCCGATGTCCCCTTTTTCCAGCAACAGCATTGCCCGTTGTATCCGGAGCTTCCTTCCCGACAGTATGCATCACCAGCCTTCGATCCCTTTTTGCCCCGCCGCCTGACCCACTCTCCCTATCATCCGTGGCACTCCGCTCATCCCTGGTATCATTCTCAACTTCCTTCTTATCCACGACATCGTTCGAGCCTTTCTTCTCATCTATCGTATCACGCTCGACCCCCGGGCTGTCCGTCCTGCCGCTCGCAACAACCTTTTCCGCACCAGCCCCCTTCGGCTTAGACGTCCCTTTTACCCCGCCGGCCATTTCTTTATCCCCTGCAAGACGCCGCCCCGGGCAATTACAGACACCTATCAACAACAGGAGCAGGATGATCAGCAACAGCCAGCGCCTCCAGTCCTTCCCTTTATTTACGGGCATCTCCCTGTCCAGGACAGCCTCCATGGCCTTCCAGGAGACTTCCGCCTCGGGGAGCCGAATATCTTGCAGCTTGTCAGCCCATGGATTGTTATGGTCATGCCGTTCCATCATGGGTTGCTCTTCATAAGGTAGATGAATGTTTTAAGTTGTTTTCTCGCTTCACTAAGATGCCACCGGCTGGTGCCCTCGCTGATGCCTAACAGAGTCCCTATCTCACGATGAGTGAACCCATCCACAGCATACAGATTGAACACAAGTCCGGTGGCAGCTGGTAATTGCCGTATTATTTTCAACATCTCCTCACCGCTGAGCTTATTCAGGGCCTCATTGTCGATGGACGGCTCATCTATTCCATCGCTCAACTCCCCGGTTTCCGGATAAGCCTGCTGCTTTCGCAGAAAATCGATCGCGGTATGGATAATGATCGTTCGGATCCACGTATAAAAGGACGCCCTCTCCGATTGATAATTCCCAATATTCCTGAACACTTTCAAAAACCCATCATTCAGCACTTCTATCGCATCCTCACTATTCCTTGTGTAACGGACACAGAGAGCCATCATCGCATGGTAAAACCTTTTGTACAGTTGTTCCTGCGCTCGCCGGTCGTTCTTTGTACAACCTTTGATCACTATTTGTATGTCGTCCTCAGCGGATGGCAATGGTAATGGGTCGTCCTTTATTCTTGTTTATAGTTTTTGGATCTTGCTGCGCTTCGATACATTTCCATATTGGATCTGTACATAATATATCCCTTTCGGCAGGTCGGCGGTCGGCAGAACGATCTGGTTCAATCCCCTGATACCGGTCACCCTCTTATTAAGCACCAGGTGTCCCATACTATTGTAAATGTTAATATATATAGTGTTGTCCTGGTCCAGCTTTACGTCGAGCCGTGATTCTCCTGGAGCGGGGTTCGGATAGGAGGCAATATAATTGCTTCCGGGCAGACTATCGATACAGATCATCTGTCCGGTCCAGCTTTGACATCCCCTTGGATCCACGGCATGAAGGGCGACATTGTAACAGCCTGTGTCCGCAAAAACATACACGGGCGCCTGCCCATGCAGGACCACGGTATCGATCCCCCGGGTAATGAACCATGTCAGCGAATCCAACACGGCGCTGTCATAAGCGGTAAAATGTACTTCATTGACATTGACAGTATACGTAAAAGAGATCGAACAGCTGTCGTGCGGCGGAGGCGGCGGCGGCGTGTGGGTCGTATCGGAAGAATCCGCGGCATGCACGCTAAAGCTATAGCAGGAGGACGCATTACAGCCGGAAGGCGTATGCAGACGCACGCACACGGTATAGAAACCTATTCCAAAATCATGGCTAAAGCCGGTGTCATTCCTTACTATCAGGCTGTCATTGATATACCAGCTCAGGCTGTCCCCAGGGCTGCGGGGTCCGGCCCAAAATCTATAATGATTGGGCAGACTGCTCGAATCTCCATGCAACGCTATATAGATCTGGCATTGGGGTACGGAGTCGATGTATACCAGTCGGTTCGTCGAGTCATGACAGGTCCCGCTGACAGAGTCCCGGATCACGTGCTTGACCACGTAATAGCCCGCTGCATTATAGGTATGGCTTGCAGAAGAGCTATAGCTGGTAAGGGAATATCCATCCCCAAAGGTCCATGAATGGATGACGGCCAGGTGCGTGTCCCAGGCCTGAAAATTAGCCGTATGCTGGCTTGTACTTACATTAAAGCCCGGATTACATACAGTGGTGTCCTGCGCCCGGGCGGACAGCAGACAGACAAAGCTCAATGCGGCGAAAAGAGTGTAGAACTTTTTCATATAGAAAGATTTTTCTACAATCATTTACGCCCGGCAGAATGACAACGTTGGGTATTCAGCTTAATATTTTTCCCTTATTCCTTCCAGGAACTTTTCTATTTTCCTGCGGACAGCCGGATCGCTGTTATTATTGATCAATACGGAGAATAGCAGCAGACGATCCTTTTTAGTTATAAGATAGCCGCTGAGCGCCACCACCCCGGACAGGGAGCCGGTCTTGGCATAAATATACCCGCTGTCCCTTTTATAATAGCTGGCCAGCGTGCCCGTCCCACCCGTGGGAAGGATGCCTTTTAGCCTGGGCAATCCAAATTCATCCTTCATTTTATTCAGCAGCCAGACAAAGTCCCTTGGAGTAAAAAGATCGTTACGGCTCAATCCACTGCCATCTACCCAGTAAGGCCGCTGAGGCAGGTCGCGAAGATCGCTGTTCAACAGCGTATCGATGATGCGGGCGTCATTCATCCGTCCCAGCCTTTCATTGCTCACCATCAGCAAGGTCTGCTCCGCAAAAAAATTATCGCTGTGATACATCATGGGCCGGAATAAGGAATCTACAGGCCTGCTATGAATTATATGAAGTCCTGTCATTCCTCCGGGCAGCAGGTGTCTTGTGGACAGCTCCCTTCCCACCGTATCTTTTAAAAGGACAGCCGCAGAACTGGTTATATTGGTAATAAAAGGCACATCCTGCGTCTTGAATTGAGCCTTTCCTTCCGTGATCTCAAAAGCATTCTTGTGGAAATCCCTTTGTACATAAAATGCCTGCTTCATCGTGTCCTCTGAGAACCGCACTTCCCAGTTGATGTCCGGGATAGAATAAAAGGATTCGGAAGCCGAATCCTGCACCCAATGAATTACGTTCCCATAGACAGGCAGGGAGCTTCTTTCGGGCATATAGTCGTCGTTATAGTCGTCCCAGGCCCAGCCTCTGCCCAGCGGCCGGTCCTGCCAGTTGGCATCCGTGATCCACAGCGGCTTGCGTGTATGCTTGAGAAAGCTGATCACCGGCTGATACGCATAGGCAGGATGCAAAAAAGTAGGGTCGCCGGAAGGCACGAGGAATATGGCGGTGTCGGTCTCCTTATAACGTAGACCCACCAGCGAGTCCCCCAGGTACTTCAAACCCGCATACAGGGAGAAAAGCTTGGTATTGCTGGCAGGTATAAAATATTTATTGCTCTGCTGTTCGTACAGGTATTCGGACTTCGCCGGATCATATATACAAATACCTAACTGGCCGGATACAAGACCGGGCTGGGTAAACGCCGCCTCAGCGGAAGACTTTATAAATTTTGAAGGCGAACAGGCTTGCCCAAGTACGATGATAAGGAGCAGGAATGCGGGATACTTCATACCTCAAACCTACCTAAAATCAGCAAATGCCTCAAATCTAATCCCACCCTCGCGCCGGGCCATCGGTCAGCTCATTCCCCCATGACAACGGATCGTAACTCCATTGATATATCCATTGCTCATGATATGTTTTATCGTACCGGCCACTTCTTCGGGCCGTCCCACTCTGCCAACATTCACCTTTGTACTAAAATCTTCGAACAGCCTTTCTTTTGCTGTCCCAGGCATAAAATCCCACCACGGCGTATCGATCATACCCGGCGAGACGGCATTCACACGCAGGGGCTTTAGCTCCGTCGAAAGAATAGGGATCATGATCTCCAATGCGCCGTTGATAGCCGCCAATCCCGATGTCCCCGGCAAGGCAGCACCCGCGCTGGCAGCCGTCACCAATGTCACGCTTCCGTCAGGTCGCATATACGGCAGTGCCGCCTGTAGTACATTCAATTGCGGCCAGAACTTGCCATCAAACCCTTCTCGCAGCTCCTGTAAGGACAGCTCGCGGAACATCCCTCCACCTTTGCCCCCGCTTAGCGTCAGGGCCAGATGGTCTATCCCCCCTGCCGTACGAAAAAATGCATCCAATGCCGCACGGTCCTGCGCGTCCAGCGCCACGGTCTCTATGGAAGGTAGTGCGGTTTTCAACGAATCCAATTTACCGGCATCCCTTCCTATAACGGTGATGTCTGCCCCATCCTCCGTCAGCATTTTTGTCAATACTGCTCCTATCCCGGAACCGCCGCCGGCGATCACAACCTTGCTTTTGCTCAATGTAGTCATCTTGTATTTTTTCTACAAAGGTCCTACAGACAGCAGGGGATATCGCTGTCCGGATCATGCGTCGGACTGACCGTATTATGCATTATCCACATGGGCGGCGGAACGGTATTCCAACGGCGTGCGGTCAGTCTCCTTTTTAAAAAATCGATGGAAAGACGAAGGTTCGCTGAATCGCAGGCGCCAGGCTATCTCCGCCACGGAGAGCTCCGTATATTGCAAAAGGCTCTTTGCCTCCAGCAGGATCATTTCCGCAATATGCGCCGAGGCCGTTCGCCCGGTGATTTCTTTTACCGTGCGGTTGAGATGATTGGGAGTGACATATAACAAGCCGGCATAATCGGCTACCTGCTGTTTTTCAAGATAATGCTGCCCTACCAGCTTCCGGTACCGCATGACAAGCGCAGCGGACTCAGGAACGCCTTCATAGGAGCCGAGCCCCTGCTCGTTATAGCTCCTCTTCATCTCCAGCATCATCAGGTAGAGATACAGGCGGATGGCGGTGGCCTTTTCCGTAAAATCCTGCTGAAGCTCTTCATTGATACGCAATACCAGCTCCTCTACCCGCCGGAGGACAGGACCCAGCTGAAAGAAAGGCGTTCCGGCATAATGAAAGAAAGGAAATTCTTCAGCGATCCTTTCGGCAGGTATCAATGGTTCGAGAAAGGGAGGATTGAATAACAGGTAGTAGCCAAATGCATCCTTACTGATATTGCTTTTGGAAAATATCTGATTGGGATAGGTGCAGTTCACGGTGCCGGGCTGATGTTTATAATGCTCCAGGCCCAATTGCACATCGCAGCTGCCGCGCAAAGTGACCCCGATTCGATAGAATTCGCTGCGCAAAGGCCCCATGCTGCTGGTAAGCCCTTCGCTGGAATACAGCTCGAAATCCTTTATACGCAAACGGGGGTCCAGCCTGTTGTATCCAAAGGCGGATACAGACTCCGGCGTCCTGTGAATCGAGAGATAGTGCTCGTCAAGCTTATATTGAGGTATTTCCTGCTTCATCAGCTTCTCTCCTGCGCACGCAGCCAGCGCTCCGGTATCTCATTGCTGCTGGCCAGCAGATAATCCTGGTAGGAGCAGGCAATGTATTTATTGTCGGGCAGCTGCATCCACCAGCGATGTGTCTTCTTGCTTTGAAGGAATGTCGTCTCCACCTCCGCAAAGGCGGTCCGGTATTCTATAAAGAAATCTCTGTCTGTCAGGGCTGCCTCACGCCGCCCACGGCTCTTCCCATCTATAAGATACCAGATCATATGGCTGATCTGTTTGGCCGTCAGCTGCTCCCTGTCCCTTTCCGGCATATAGCCATAGATCCCCACAGTGTTGACATTGTGGCTCAGACCCGCATATCGCATAAGGATACAGGCCTCCTCGCCGCTGAACCCATTGGGGGATACCCTGTTGGCTGGAGCAAACGCATTGGCGATGGCGGATATGTCGAAGGTGAACAAGTGGGAGTTACGGATAACGGGCTCCATTTCCTCGATATTGTCCTTGACGCTGCCCAGCCGGAAACAGTCAAATCGCAGCTTGTCCATCGTCTCCAGCATATGGGGATGTACATAATAGCTCTGGAATCCGATATGGTTATAATGATGGATATAATTGGGTTCGCCTGTCAGCATTTCCATGAGGAAATTGTCGCTCCGTTGTAAGCTATGGACGTCTAGGTTGATCAGCGCATCGACACAGGTAGCCTCGATGATCTGCTTCTTATCCGCATAGGTATAATACTGGGAAAGAGTAAGGTCGTGTGAGCCGCCCAGGATCACCACCGTCTTGCCAATACCGGTGAGCTCGCGGATCACTGTTTTAAGCGCGGCATACGTATCGGCCAGCGAGGCGCCTTGCCGGATATTGCCCACATCGGCCAGCCGGATATCCGGATGCCAGTAATATAATTGATAAAATTCCGAGCGGATGATGTCAGGGGTATGTGGGCGATTGCGGTCCCTATGGGCTCCCCGCTCTTCATCGCAGCCTACGAGCACCAGGTTCGCCTCTTCCATGTCGGGAAAATATTCATCGTATACATCGATGAGCTTACCGATCTGTCCGTCCTTATATCCCTGATCCTGTGATATTTCTGCAAGGTTCACTGGTTCCAGGAAGTCACTTATGTGCAGATTTGACGGCATGAATTCTCTCTTTTGGCAGCAAACCTACGGATATTTCTCTTCACTCCCAGCCACCCCTCCAGCCATTGAGAATTGGCATCAAAAGCCGCTGACGGCGGCTCGTCCTAGGGACAGACATTAGCGCTTTGCGGACATTGGGCTATTTTTTCCCCCGGAAAGCCAATTTCCACACATAATTTGGCGTAGGTTTGCGGCATGGATCAGTTGTTACAACAGATAGAGGCTTATAAGCAGGAGATCGATGCTATTCAACCCAATGGGGCAGACGCCCTGGAGGCCTATCGTATCCGATTCCTCGGCACAAAAGGCATTGTGAAGAACTTATTTGCGGAAATGAAAAATGTCCCTGTCGATAAAAAAAAGGAATTCGGACAGGTGCTGAATGACTTCAAACAATTGGCCGAAGCTAAGTACGAGGAATGGAAGGGTCATGCCGCCGGCGCCGCCGCTTCCAAAGGTTCGGACATCGATCTCAGTCTGCCGGGAGATGGCTTGCCCCTGGGTACCCATCATCCCATTACCATCATACGCGACCAGATAGTACATATCTTCGGGCGGCTCGGATTCTCTGTGGAAGAAGGCCCCGAGATAGAGGACGACTGGCACAACTTCACCGCCCTTAATCTGCCGGAAAATCACCCCGCACGCGATATGCAGGATACTTTTTATATCCATCAGAACCCCGACTGGCTGCTGCGTACCCATACCAGTAGTGTACAGGCCAGGGTGATGGAGCGTCAAAAGCCTCCTATCCGGATC
>Ga0207671_10006231_pt1 | contig 10695 bp, 12 predicted proteins | sample KBSC24metaG_FD_184352 | JGI IMG/M metagenome (GOLD analysis project Ga0207671, IMG submission 184352) | Corn rhizosphere microbial communities from Kellogg Biological Station, Michigan, USA - KBS C2-4 metaG (SPAdes) (version 2) | ecosystem: Host-associated > Plants > Roots > Rhizosphere > Soil... | reverse complement strand
CGCGTCGAATCATGCAACCGACCCGTGGACGGAAACGTCGGCGGGCCGTACTGCTGGACACATCGGCGCACGCTGCGTTTCAGTGCAGCGCTCAACGACGCGCTGACTGAATTCCTCGGCACCGCAGGCGGTTCGATGAGACCAAGTAAGTTCAATGCCAACGACATGCGCGAAGCCGGAGAGTTGTTCGGGCTCGGACTATCGAAGTTGTTCGGGGCGGCCTTCGGTACGACGGTCGCCGTCAACCGAGAACCGATCACGCCCACGACGGTCAATGGACACAAGGGCTGGCACGTGGCGTTTCGGTGGCAAGAGAACGAAGGCGAATCGAACGGCTTTGGCGCGCTGGATGAAGGCGACGACCCAAACGACGATGAAGACGACTACGACGACGGAGACGATGATGAGTGACTACTACGACGGACTCACGCGGTTCGTCAACGACCACGATGATTTCAACGCCGCAGGATTGAAACCACTGACACCACAACAGATTCGATTCATCTTGGACGCGATCGAGCGAATCGAAGCACCGCCGAAGCCATCGAAGGATTCACCCATCGGAGGGCGCGATTGGTCGAAGTCACCAGTTCCAAATCGTCAGTGCGTTGCACACAAGAAGACTGGTGATCGGTGCAAGAATGCTGCGCTCAGCGGGGCGAAGGTCTGCAAGTTTCATGGCGGCGCAGCCAAGCACGTTCGCAATGCAGCGCGGGCCAGACTCGCCAATGCAGCCGACCGTATGGCCAAGGAATTGCTTAACATGGCCACCGACGACAATGTTTCGGATGCAGTGAAGCTCAACGCAATACGCGATGCCCTCGACCGCGCTGGACTCAAACCCGGCGTGGAGGTTGAGATCACGACCAAGCCCATAGATCAAATCCTGGACGGCCTGGAAGGGATCGAAGGCGGCAGCCGCGACGCGTTTCGTCGGGGCATCGCGGGCGAAAGTCATTCCGACACTGATCGACACCCCCCCGCCCTGGCGGTCAACGCCGAGCCGGTCGACGCCGAAGTAGTCGAAGACTTCGACGTGTACGCGCCGCTGCGCAATCAACAGGGTCACGTCCGCACGGTGACTGCCGATGGGGAGGTTTGGCCGCCAGCGTCGCGCAGAACGCCGGGAATTGATGACCTAGACGACTCGGTGAACCCGTTCGGTCCCAGCGGCCCGCCAGTCGATCAACTAATGAACCGCGCCGACGCCTACGCCGCCCAAGCCGAGTATCAGCGCCGCATCGCCGCCCAAGCTCGCGCTGCCGGTCACGCGAGGCAGCGCGCATTGCCGCCCGGCCACTCCGATTGAAATACATTGTGCTGCAACAGTTTTCAGTTGAGGGAAAAAGAGGCATCCGACAGTGATCCGATGCAAAGGGGGCGATATCGCGTTGACCTGCGATGAAGCTGCTAAACCCGGCAGTTTGCGACCCTGCCGGGGTGAGTTCTCGGCAGCTACGGAGCACCCGCCTCCCGATTCACAATCGTGCCCAGCGTGTCAAAGTCGGCCTTGATTCCGAACGTTGGTGCAATGCAGTCGATTTGGGTCTTATCGACTTGGCACATCGCATTCGTGAACTTCTTGTAGTCATCTCGGAACATAGCGATTGTGCTGAGTAAATCAGCGCGTGCCTTGCCCGCGGGCAAATCGTTGGCGCCGCGTTCGAACGAATCAAGCCCGCCGTTCTGCAATCCGATGCAAGCGTTATACGTCGGCGCGTCTAGCGCTTGGTCGTCACATTTGTTGCCGAGGAAACCGCTGTACTCGGACTGCAAATGCTTCCATGCATCATCGGACTGAGTTGTCGTAGCGGTGGTCGCAGATGTCGCGCTCGCAGTAGTCACGGTCTTGGTTTCCGTTGTGCTGGACCCGCCGCTGCACGCTGCAACCGTCCACGTGATGACTGAAATCAACACAACTACCCATGGCGACGATGCACGCATGACCAGGAGCGTAGGTGACTACCTGCCAGTTAGCTGTCTGTTTCGTTAGACCGGCCCGTTGAACGCAACCCGTCGCCATCAGGGACCCTACCGGGGCCGCTAACTACCTCGGGCGATCCCCCCGGCCTCGTCCCCCTCGGTACTCTGTCGTTTCATCGGGCGGGCGGCTGCTTTGAGCGTGTTGACCGCCTTCCTTGCCGACTTCCTGCACCTTTGAGATGGTTTCGAGAGATTCGTCGGATTCTGAGTCGCCCACTTCATTGCTCCTTCTCGATAATTACGTGCGTGGGTTGGATGGTAGTAGGGCTTTGCGAGCCGATGTAGCTGTTCACTCCCGCGAAGATGACCACTAACGATGTGGCGAGCAACAGAAGGCGGAATTTGCTCGCTTGCCCGCGCCACCCATTGATGAGTCTGGTGTTCTCTGCAATCGCCAGTTGGTGGCCTCTGGCTAGATCCCATCGGAGCTTGGTCGGGCGCAACGGCGGCGGTCGATCTAGCCTTTCTTCGACGTCGTACGCGACGTTCACCCGCCAGGCGGACGGCCAGTAGATTGCGACTGCCAACAGGGTGGCGACGCCGTATGCGACCAGCGATGCGATGAAAAACCCTCCCTTCGGACTGCTGGCGAAACCGAAGAATGTCGCTGCGCCGGTTGCCAGCGCGAGCACGGCGGTTGTGTTTGTGCGGTACCGAAGCAGCAGTTGATCGACGGCGTCACGTGCTGCCTTGGACTCGTTGTAGAAAATCTCGACGGTGCTCGGATAGGCCTGCGGCTCGTCGTTCGGTGGCGATACCGCACCGCTGGCTGTCATAACCCGCATTCTGGCAACAACGACCGACAGAACGTACGGGAAACGCCGAGGCTAATCAGCTTCGATTGCGTCGGCTACCGCTTCGGCAACAGGCTTGGTCGTCGTCGCCAGTGTTGAAAGCGCTTCGGCAATCACTGCCTGGCGCTCGCTGACGTTCGCCTGATACATCAGCGACGCTCGCGGTGTGGAGTGACCAAGACGCGCCATCGTCTCAGCGAGTGATCCGCCCACACGCGCCGTCATAGTTCCCGCGTAATGCCTTAAGTCGTGGTGTGTCGCGGTGTCGCGCCCGATGGATTTGAACGCTGGCTTGAGGTACGAATCGGCGAACGTCTTGTTATCCAAGTGACAGCCGCCCCGAACGGGAACGAACAGCAGCGCGTCGGCACCGGCTTTCGTCTGTGTGTCCAAGTGCGCTTTGATATCGGCTCGTATGTGCGGCGGAATGACCACGGTTCGCGCCTTGCCGCTCTTGGTCGTGTCGATCTGGCAGCCGCCGCGATGATTGACCGTGCGCGAGACCGTCACCGTTTCGCATCCTGGCCCGAAATCGCCCCGTCGCAATTCGGCGACCTCAGCCCAGCGCAATCCGCACCATGCCGACAGCAGAACCAATGCGGCCCACCGCTCTCCTATCTCGTCGGCCAGGGCTTTGACTTCGGGCACGTCGAGAATCACCGGCTCGCGCTTGCGATTGGAACTCATCGCCCGTTCGATCTGGCACGGATTGCGGTCGATCAACTCATCCTTGACTGCCGTCGCGAGAATCGCATGAAGCAACCCGTACGCATGGCTGTTGCGCCGTGGCGCGTCGGTGCCCAGGCCGGAATACCAGGCGCGAATCATTTCGCTTGTCAGTGACCGCAGTGACGCGGAGCCGAGTTCGGGATTGATCACTTGTTCGGCCAGCGATTCGTAACCGATGCGCGTACGTGGTTTGACGTTGCGCTGCTCGATCCACGTTTTCGCGTAGTCGGCTAGTGACACCGATTGCGCCTGCGTGAGCGTCGCGCGTTGTTTTGGTGAGGTCCACGGTTCGCCGGTCATGGCGGTGCGCTCTAGAAATGCTCGCTCGTTGGCTAGCCAGCCTTCGGCTGTCGTCTTCACCGTGAACGTCTGTGGCGCGTAGTGGCGCTTTTTATCCGGCCCGATGTAGCTCGCTTCAAAGCGCTTTGATTTGTTGGGCAACTGGACGACGTATCCCCAGCTTCGATGTCCGGTTTGGCAGCCATTGGCGTGCGTTTCCAATCCCTATCCACTGCGTTCCTGCCGGGGAGCGTCCCCACCAGCGGTGTTTGCAGTTCTAGCCTACCAATGTCGGATGCCTGTCTGGTAGCTCTTGGTCCCAGTTGGTGCCTGTTGGCACATGTCAGATCAGCATGATCGTCTGTGCCGCAAGAGATTACGGGTTTCAACGCTGGTCAGAGTGCGTGTCGACATTTCGCGACGCCGCAGGTTCGAATCCTGCCGGGGGCACCACCTGACCAGCACAGATGCACCTCCATGCACGATTCGTGCAACGTAGAGCAATTCGGCGTGGCTCCAATCGAACGGAGCCAACCATGACCAGCACCCGCCTGTCCCCCGGTGTCACACCCCCGGCGGATGTTGCACGCATGACCACCACCACTGCTCAGATCAACCCGTACCCCGACATCGCGACCCGGCCGGTGCCGTCACTGACGGCGACTGGGGTGATGAGGAACCATGGCGCATCATCTACGGCCCACGCCACGAAATCGGCGCCACCGTGTCGGGCGCCCGGACCTGCCAACTACCCGACGGGACCGTTCAGGGGAACGACGCGAGCGACTCAACCTGTCCAGCGCAGAGGCGAGATAGCTGGGTCAGGTGCCACTCGCGGCGGCAGATACGGCCGACGGGCGTGGTCCTCATGCACATCGACGGATTCAGCCACGGGCTCGACGAGGAGGCCCGATTGACCGCCGACGAGGCCAGCCAACTCGCCCAGTACCTGCCGACGGCTGCCGATCGGATCGAAGGGAACCGGTCGGGCCAACCCTGCGTCCAACCAACTGAATCGGCCCGCCCTAGCTTCCAGGGGCGGGCGGGTTCAGTTGCTGACCACTGACGCCCCTGTCAAAACACAGGTTCAGCGCGTAGCTTGTGGCTCCTCCTGTCAACGGAACGGGGTGCACTATGCGCCTATCACGATCACAATTCGCTTCACTGTTAGCCGCTGGGGCCGCACTTGGGATGCTCTGCGCACCCACCGCAATCGCCGACCCGGGAAACACGGCTTGCGAGCAAGGCCAGATCGTCATCGACGGTCAATGCAACACTCCTCCAGCACCGAGTATGCCCCGAGCACCAGACGGCAGCGCGCCCGCTGCGGGCACCGGTGACCAGGGCGGACACCACTACTAGCGCTCCCCGGTGGAGCGGGCCGAACGACGATCTTGTGGATATCGGCATCGTCAAGGATCGGCCTTGATCCCAGGGGCCGATTACTGGCGGCACCGCGTCTGATCGGAAGGCTCGCGCTTGAAACGCGACCCTAGGGTTGCGTCTCAAATGCGACCCTTCGGCCCGTCGCTACGGTCACCGCCCACGAGCAACGCAGCGAGTTGGGCATCCTCCGCGGCCAACGCCGCGAGGTATGCCTTCTTCCGATGAAATTCGACGAGACCGGCGGCGAGCGACGATGCGTTGGCGGCCTTGGCGTTTAGTAACGGCGCGGCGACCTTGGTGATGTCGTTGGTTGCCTCGTGATGACTGTATCGCCCTCGTCGGCTAAGCGGTTCGGCTCAGCGGGCCGGCGATGTGATGGTCGGGCGCCACGCGGCGGACATCCGATGGCCTCTGTCCGAAACGGGCTGTGAACGCGGTGGAGAAATAGGCATTGGAACGAAATCCACAGCGGGTCGAAATTTCCCCAATGGTCATCGAGGCGTACGCGGTTTGCCCCAACATGTTTCGTGCTTCGTCCAAGCGTCGCCCCAGCACATACTGCGGAACGGTCGACCCTGCGCGTGAGAATATCCGTGATAGATGGCGCGGACTAATCCCCACTGCCGCAGCGATGTTGGCTGCACACAACGTGTCGTCGCTGAGCCGACTATCGATGAACGACCGTGCGCTTCCCAGATACGTCAGGGAATGTGCGTCCGCGTCAGGGCGCCACATCTGGCCCACCAACCGCAATATTTCCTCCTCGGGCGACTGCACGCCGCTCGGTCGAAGTGCGTCTCTCACTCGCTCCGCCAACGATGCGGCGACCGCGCCGTATCTGAGGGAGAACGGCTTGAAGAGAGGCGCTTCCATATGTGTGAGTCCGGTGTTCTGATGGAACGCGTGCCTGGATACCTTCAGCAACAGCTCTCGGTAGCCTGCGGAGAACCCGCCGATGAACGGCTTGTCGGCGTCGCACACCAAAACCTGACCCGGCCGCAGAGTTCGGATTCCATTGGTGTGAAAGATGAACGCTTCTCCAGCCAGGACGAATTGCAGAACGATCGCGTCTGCCGGGCATTGCCGAATCATCTTGGGCTTGCGCTCGACGACGGCCGGGGTCGCGGTCTTGTTGTGCCCGAGGAGGGTATGAGTCAATTGCAGATTGATCGTCGTGCCCTCGAACTCCGTAGGCCTCAGCGATCGGCACCGAAGATCCACCAGTGAACGTGAAAGGTGCTCCTGCCAAAGGCCAATTCGCTCTTCGGGCGGAAGCCCAATGGTGCTGAAGTTGGTGATGCTCGCTGGCTTCATGCGGAGTGACCAACCCGGCGTTCGCTCCGTCGGTAGCAATACTCAATCCCCTTGGTGTTCATGATGTCCTCGTGAGTGGTCGACATGTTGTTCGCGGTTCGTCGCGGTGGGTGACGATGAGCCCGCGGCTTGGGTCATAGAGTTGCGACGCAGCGATATTCACGCCTAGACACGAAGGGCGTGATCCGACCCGGTAGGGAGTTCCGGTATCGGGCGATGCCATGTCCTCCTCGTCAAGTTGACCGCCAACGACATTGTGAGCCGGAGTTGGTTGGAAACCCTGAAACTGGGCGGGCAATCACCTGTGTGTGTGGCCGCCGGCGACGACGCTTCGTTCGAGCGTAGGCGGCATTCCGGCAAACCGACACCTTCGTGGTGCCAGCACGTGGCTGTTGCGGCTCGGGCGCCTCGACGACGGCGTGAGCCCATCGACCGATATCGGTTGCCACATGAGAACCCTGCTGCGGCGGGAACGTGTTCGGCGAGATGTCGAATGTCCCAGGGCGCAGGCCCATTCGCCGCCGCGATGTCACGCGGCGGATGAGTTGAGGGCGTTGACGGCGAGGCCATGCAGCAGCCGATGTCGGCTCTTGTCGTCGAGTGCGGTGGTGCTGTGCACGGTGGTCCCTTTCGGCGGCGGACGTACGGGGCTATCGGCGCTAGTTGTCAGTCTGACAATGGCATCCCAAGGCCGTTTCGATTGAGGATGACGTCTGCGGCCCGCTCGCCGATCACCACGCAGGGCGCCATGGTGTTGCTCGTGGTCAGCCGCGGCAGGATCGAACCATCGGCCACCCGGAGTCCATCGATACCGTGAACCTTGAGCCGGGAGTCGACAACCGACATCTCGTCGCGACCCATCTTGGCAGTGCCCACCTCGTGCCAGTAGCTGCATCCCGCGTCGCGGATGTAGCCGTCCATCTCCGAGTTGGTCAGCCGGTCTGGCATGACTTCTCGTTTGACGAATGGCCTCAGTGCCTTTGCGGCGCCAATCTCACGCATCCGCTGAACACCGGCGATCGCCATGCGCATGTCGTCGGGGTGGCTGAGACTGTTGGCCTCGATCCGCACCGGAGACGCCGGGTCAGGCGCCGTCAGCGTGACCTGGCCGCGGCTGGCTGGATGAGAGACGGCACCGAAGAAGGCCCATCCGGACTTCGGCAACCCGTATCGGTCGACGTTCTCAGGGCTGGCCTTCGGGATTTCGCTCTGGCAGACGAAGAACTCCGGAGCCCGCGCCTCGGGATTCATCGTCAAGAAGAAGACCGATTCAGACAGGTTGTTGCGGGCCGCCCCGATCTCGGGACTCTCGAAGACACAGTCGATTCCGAGGTGATCCTGCAGGTTCTGACCCACACCGGGTAGGTGCGCGACGATTGGAATGCCCATCGGGCGCAACTCGTCGGCGTTTCCAATACCGGAGTGCAGCAACACCTTCGGTGTATTGATCGCACCGAGTGAAAGCACGATCTCCCGGTCTGCTGCGATCCGGCTGATCGCGCCGCGGTGGTCAATCTCTACGCCAGTGGCACGGGAGCCTTGGAAGATTATCCGCCGCACCACGGCGTGAGTCAGCACAGTCAGGTTGGTGCGGTGTAGATGGGGATGGACATAGGAGCGGTAGACCGATTGGCGCTGTCCTGCGCGAATGAGGACATCGGTCACAGCGGCGCCGCGGTCTGCCTCCATCAGCCGACCGTTGGGGCTCTCGAAGGTTGCGACACCGGCCTCTGCAGCCGCGTCGAGGGAGGCCGACACCAGTGGATGCGGGTTCGGTGCAGGCTGTACGTACATCGGTCCCCCCGTCCCTCGGTGGAGCCGATCGGGGGCGCCGTGCCAGTCCTCCACCCTTCGGTAGAGCTTCAGCACCGATTCGTAGTTCCACGAGTCGTCATCGGCCTCCGCTGCGAAGTGATCCCAGTCGCTCTGGTGCCCGCGTGCCCAGATCATCGGATTGATACCAGATCCGCCGCCGAGTACCTTGCCCATCGACATCAGCAGACGGCGTCCGTTGATCATCGGATTCGGCTCCGTCGTGAACGCCCAGTCGAGGGACGACCCGTGGTTCATCCAATGCAGACCCGGATCGGTCACTGCCGGTAGCTGATCGGTACCTCCGGCTTCCATGAGGAGCACGCTCACATCGGGGTTCTCGGCCAGTCGACTAGCCACCACCGAGCCCGCCGAGCCGGCGCCGCACACAATGTAGTCGTAGTGAGGCGCAGCGGAGGCGAAATCCATTGCAGCGGAGTGCTCATCATCGACGTGACTCATTTGTCTTTCCTCAAACTTGGCCGGACACCGTCAGGCTGGGAGCCATAGGTGCAATTTCTTGCTTGTGATCGCAGAAGCCGGGATGGCGGGTTGCGAGCGCGAGGGCGATTTGAGCCCTCGGCATCGATCTCGAGTGTGCCGTCGCTTCTGATCGGAGTCTTGCCCGTGACGGCTCTACGTCCGAAAGTCGCAACGTTGGCCGATTCATCGAAGTCAGCAGACGCCTGCTCTAGGTCAACGGGCTCTGAGGGCAGTGGGTTATCAAGCACTGCAACGTCTTCGCAAACGTAGTTTGGGACTTTCGCCCATGCACGATCATGTGTTCAACCACTGCGAAGTCCGCCCGTTCACGTCCAAGGTCCGAAGATCCGCCGCCGAACTTCTCGGGCACCGCATCGTACGTCTAGACGGGATGCCTGGAATCGGCCATTCTTTCCGGTTTCGGACCAGATTCGCCTAGGCCCACCGGTTTTCCGCTTCGCCCGTCACACAATCAAATCGACGCCTACGGTTCACGTTCCTTCGTACCAACAGCCGGCAGGACGCCACCGCGTGATCTGCTGCAAATCCCTTGCAGTCAGCCACTTTCAAGACACTCACCAGGAGAGACGTCATGACCACGCCAACGAAGATCAACCCTGTCATCTTCATCCACGGACTGTGGATCCACTCCACCGCCTGGCACCCGTGGATGGAGCTCTTCGCCGAACACGGCTACCGCGTGTCGGCCCCCGGCTGGCCCGGTGACGCCCCGACCGTCGAGGAGACCCGCGCCAACCCCGACGCGTTGAACGACGTCGACATCGAGATGCTGGTGGACCATTACGCCCGTCTCATCGGTACACCCGAGGTCAAGCCCATCGTGATCGGGCACTCCTTCGGCGGGCTGATCGCCCAAGAACTCCTTGCCAATGATCTCGCGGCGGCCGCCGTCGGCATCGACCCAGCACAGATCAAGGGAGTCAAAGCGCTCCCGTTCGCGCAATTGCGCTCCGCCTTCCCCGTTCTCGGCAACCCCGCCAATCGCCACCGCACCGTCTCGCTGACCCCGGCCCAGTTTCACTACGCATTCGGCAACACGCTGACCGAAGAGGAGTCCGACGCACTCCATGCGAAATGGGCCATCCCAGGCCCCGGCAAGCCCCTATTCCAAGGCGCTGCAGCCAATTTCTCACGGCATTCACCAGCCAAGGTCGACACCCAGAAAGCTGACCGTGGCCCCCTACTCCTCACCTCGGGCACCGACGACCACACTGTCCCACTCAAGGTGACCGAAGAGGTTTTTGCCATGTACGAGAAGGGATCCGGGTACACCGACCTACACCTCTTCGAAGGCCGTGGACACTCACTCACCATCGACCACGGCTGGAGTGACGTCGCCAACGTCGTCCTGAAATGGCTCACCCAACGAGGCTTCTGAGGAGGCGGTCGTCAAACCGTCCTCGTCGCACCCGATTGATCTTAACGTGTGCGAACTAGGTTGGCACATAACCTAATCCATCGAACCCGCCCCCGTGACCGGCCCAGATTCGGCGAAGAACGTGGTGACGGCTAGCCCTAGACGACTACATCGGGCTCTGATGGCCCACACGTCAGTCGCGCGAAGGGACCACCATGAACGACACCACTACACCCGCCGATACGGGCCAACACCGGATGCTGCGTGCCCTTGCCGCAGCGGTGTTCTTCCTAGCCGCAGGCACATGCTCGCAGGCACCGGCTGCTGCAGAATCAGATCCCTCCTGTCCCGACGTCGAGGTGGTGTTTGCCCGCGGCACTTTCGAAGCGCCGGGTGTAGGCGACACCGGCCAGGCATTCGTCGACGCCTTGAACAACCGCCTTGGCGGCAGGACCGTCGACGTCCATGCAGTGGACTACCCCGCGTCGTTGGACTTCGATGAAGCCGCGCAAGGCGTCATCGACGCCACCAACAGGG
>Ga0207671_10006230_pt1 | contig 10695 bp, 10 predicted proteins | sample KBSC24metaG_FD_184352 | JGI IMG/M metagenome (GOLD analysis project Ga0207671, IMG submission 184352) | Corn rhizosphere microbial communities from Kellogg Biological Station, Michigan, USA - KBS C2-4 metaG (SPAdes) (version 2) | ecosystem: Host-associated > Plants > Roots > Rhizosphere > Soil... | reverse complement strand
GCTAATTTCAGCCCAGGGTTTATTAACGCCGAAGGCGTTGGCTAATTTCAGCCCAGGGTTTATTAACGCCGAAGGCGTTGGCTAATTTCAGCCCAGGGTTTATTAACGCCGAAGGCGTTGCTAATTTCAGCCCAGGCGTTATTAACGCCGAAGGCGTTGGCTAATTTCAGCCCAGGCGTTATTAACGCCGAAGGCGTTGGCTAATTTCAGCCCAGGCGTTATTAACGCCGAAGGCGTTGGCTAATTTCAGCCCAGGGTTCGAGCACAGCGAGAACCCTGGGATCTAAACAAAAAGCGAAACCAACGCTGAAAGCGTTAGGCCTGTGCGATATTAACCCTTACAGGGTTGAAGGCATCGCGGGCCTTATCCCCCAGGGTTGTCGCTCCGCTCCAACCCTGGGCTGGAATTAGCCAACGCCTTCGGCGTTAATAACCCTCGGCTCGAATTAGCCAACGCCTTCCGCGTTTAATAACCCTCGGCTGGAATTAGCCAACGCCTTCGGCGTTAATAACCCTCGGCTCGAATTAGCCAACGCCTTCCGCGTTTAATAACCCTGGGCTCGAGCCAACGCCTTCGGCATTACATCATTACTAGCTCCTCATGTTGGACCATGTTGACGTTCCCGCAACTCGCTCGTATGATCAGGCCCTTCCCGAATTGAACGCTCAGGTTGCACGCACGAAAATCGAATCCGATGTAGGAAGGTGGAACCCCTATGATACCTCGGAGCTTTGAGTACTTCTCTCCCCAAACGCTGGACGAAGCAGTCGCCCTGCTTCAAAAACTCGGCCCCGACGCCAAGTTGCTGTCAGGCGGCCAGAGTCTCATACCGATGATGAAACTGCGACTCGTCGCTCCCGAATACATCATCGACATCAATCGCATCTCGGGACTCGATTATATCTCCGAAAGCGACGGCCACCTGAAAATCGGCGCTCTCGCACGCGAACACCAACTCGAGTCGTCAGAAAGCGTTCAGACAAAATTCCCGATACTTGCCGACACCGCGAAAGTGATCGCGGATCCGCTGGTGCGAAGCCAGGCGACGGTTTGCGGGAATCTCGCTCACGGCGATCCGGCGAACGATCATCCCGCGACGATGCTTGCACTCGGAGCAACCGTAGTTGCTACCGGTCCAAAAGGCAAACGGGAGATCGCGGTTGCAGACTTCTTCCCGAGCCTCTTTACCACCGCACTCGAACCGGAAGAAATACTCACCGAGATTCGGATTCCATTTCCGCCGCCGAAGAGTGGCGGCGCATATCTGAAACTCGAGAGAAAAGTCGGCGACTTCGCGACAGCGGGCGTTGCAGTTCAGATCACGCTTGACGATTCCGGCGCGTGTAAAGCCGCCGGCGTTGGTCTGACAAACGTCGGCATGACGCCGATCAAAGCCAAACAGACAGAAGCGTTTCTCGTTGGGAAGAGGCTTGACGAAGCGACGATCCAACAAGCGGCCGAAATGGCAGCGTCAGAGTCAGAACCGATGGACGACATCAGAGGTTCAGCCGAATACAAACGCGATCTCGTTCGCGTTCTCACTGCACGCGCTTTGACTCGGGCGTTGGACCGCGCAAAAGGAGGAGCTTAACGATGACGACGATCAAAGTGAACGTCAACGGTGTCGAACACAGCGCTGACGTCGAGCCGCGAATGCTCCTGGTCCATTTCCTTCGCGAGACTCTGCGACTGACGGGCACGCATATCGGTTGTGATACGAGTCACTGCGGCGCGTGTACGGTCGTGATGGACGGGCGCGCGCTCAAGTCGTGTACGGCGTTCGCTGTTCAAGCTGATGGACGCTCGATCACGACCGTGGAAGGACTCGAACAGGACGGTAAGCTGCATCCATTGCAGGATGGATTCTTTCAGGAGCACGGGCTGCAATGCGGGTATTGCACTCCCGGAATGTTGATGACGGGTCTCGCTTTTCTCAACGAGAACAAGAACCCGACCGACGACGAAATCCGTCACGCGATCTCCGGCAACCTGTGTCGCTGCACAGGGTACGTAAATATCGTGAAAGCATATCAACACGCGGCTCAAAAAATGCGCGAAGGAGGAGCATAAGATGGCGCCAAAAACATCACCTGAAATCGGCGGGATGGGCCATTCGGTAAAACGCAAGGAAGATCCGCGCTTCCTTCGCGGCCAGGGAAATTATGTCGACGATGTAAATCTGCCGGGCATGCTCTATCTCGACATCGTGCGCAGTCCATACGCGCACGCCACGATCAACAACATCGACTCCTCCAAAGCGCTCGCGATTCCCGGCGTGCTCGCAGTGATCACCGGAAAGGATCTCGAGAAATACAACCTGCACTGGATGCCGACGTTGATGTCAGACACGCAGATGGTCCTGCCGGTCGACAAAGTGATGTACCAGGCGCAGGAGGTTGCTGCGGTGTTGGCAACCGATCGCTACATCGCGGCGGACGGAGTGGAAGCAGTGGAGATTGACTACGATCCATTGCCCGTAGTCGTCGATCCGAAAAAGGCGCTGCTTCCCGATGCACCTGTTCTTCGGACTGATAAGAAAGACAAGAAAGACAATCACATCTGGCATTGGGAGTGGGGCAATCGCGATGCGACTGATCAACTGTTCCGAGAAGCCGAAGTCACTGTCAAAGAAGACATTTACATTCCGCGCATTCACGTTGCTTCGATTGAAACGTGCGGTTGCGTCGCGCACTTCGACAAAGTTAAAGGAAAGCTCACGGTCTGGATGACGACACAGGCGCCGCACGCGATCCGCACCGTCTTCGCGCTCGTTGCCGGACACGTCGGGCTTTCTGAAGAGAAGATCCAGATCATCTCGCCTGACATCGGTGGTGGATTCGGCGGCAAAGTGCCGGTGTATCCGGGTTACGTGATCGCTGTTGCGGCGTCGGTGCTGACGGGTAAACCGGTGAAGTGGATCGAAGATCGAATGGAGAACCTGCAAGCCGACTCGTTCGCGCGCGATTATCACATCACCGCCGAACTTGCAGGAAAAAAGGACGGCCAACTCACGGCGCTCCGCATCAAGACGATCGCGGATCACGGCTACACGGACGCGGCCGCGAATCCCTCGAAGTTTCCCGCGGGACTCTTTCACGTGTGTACCGGCTCCTACGATCTCAAGGCCGCGCACGTCGAAGTCGATGGTGTTTACACAAACAAACCGCCGGGTGGAATTGCGTATCGCTGCTCGTTCCGCGTCACGGAAGCCGTACACACGATCGAACGCATGGCCGACTTGATGGCCCATGAGCTGAAGATGGATCCGGCGGAGTTTCGGATGAAGAACTTCATCAAGCCGGAGCAGTTTCCCTACAAGTCCGCGCTCGACTGGGAGTACGACAGTGGCAACTACGGCGCTGCACTGCAACTCGCGATGGACAGAATCGGATACGCGGATCTCAAGAAGGAGCAGGCAGAGAAACGCGAGCGTGGTGAGTTGATGGGCATCGGCATCAGCAGCTTCACGGAGATCGTCGGTGCTGGTCCATCGAAGCACTTCGACATTCTCGGTCTGAAGATGTTCGACAGTGCTGAGATACGAGTTCACCCGACGGGCAAAGTTCTCGCTCGCTTTGGAACGAAGTCACAAGGCCAGGGTCACGAAACAACTTACGCGCAGATCGTCGCCGAGGAGCTCGGGTTTCCAGTCGACAGCGTGCTCGTGGAAGAGGGCGACACGGATACTGCGCCTTACGGTTTGGGGACGTACGCGAGTCGCAGCACTCCCGTGGCCGCAGCCGCGTGTGCGATCGCGTGTCGAAAGATCAAAGACAAGGCGCGTAAGATCGCAGCGTACCTGCTCGAAGCGCACGAAGAAGATCTCGACTGGGAACCGGGCAAATTCTTCGTCAAGGGATCTCCCGATCGTGCGAAGACGATTCAGGAGATCTCGCTTGCGGCTTACACCAATCATCCACCCGGAACGGAAGCCGGGCTCGAAGCCGTCAATTACTACGATCCGCCTAATCTGACGTATCCATTCGGCAGCTACATCTGTGTCGTCGATATCGATAAAGGCACAGGCGAGGTGAAAGTGCGTCGCTTCGTTGCGGTCGACGACTGCGGCAACATTATCAACCCGATGATTGTCGAAGGTCAGATTCACGGTGGACTGACGATGGGACTTGGACCAGCGCTTTACGAGGAGATTCAGTACGACGAAAGCGGTAATATCCTGCAAGGTAGTTTTATGAATTATCTGCTGCCGACGGCTGTCGAAACGCCGAACTGGGAAACTGACAAGACGTGCACGCCGTCGCCACATCACCCTCTTGGGGCCAAGGGCGTCGGAGAATCGGCCACCGTCGGCGCGCCTGCTGCAATCGTCAATGCCGTGGTCGATGCACTCTGGCATCTCGGTGTGCGTCACGTCGACATTCCAATCACGTCGGCGAAGGTCTGGAAACTCCTGCGCGACGCAGGCGTACGCGGTTAATCTCTTTTGTGTTCCTTTTGTGCCTTTTTGTGGCCCATGAGCAGTATCCAGGATCAGTGTAATGAGTTGCGTGCAAGGGAAGAGCCGTTTGTTCTTGCCACAGTCGTCGCGTACAAGAGCCCGCAATCTGCGAAGCCCGGGTCGAAGGCGATCATCAAGAACGACGGTTCGCAAATCGGATGGGTCGGCGGTGGTTGCGTGCAGCCCATCGTTTTGCGAGAGGCGAAGCAAGCACTCCAAACAGGTCAGCCCAAGCTTCTGACCATAAGTCCGGATGCGCAGCGTGAAGATTGGAAAGGAGTCGAGTCGTACCGCATGACGTGCGAAGGCGGCGGTTCGCTCGAGATTTATCTGGAGCCTTTTGTGCCAAAACCGCAACTCGTAATCGTCGGGCGCTCGCCTGTCGCACAAACCGTTGCGCACCTCGGACATCTGCTCGATTTCAAAGTCGTCGTCGCAGATCCGGAAGCCGATAGCCAGAGTTTTCCGGAAGCTGATGTGATTCTCACGGATCTCGGCGCTACACGGAGTCATATTAATGACTCAACGTATGTTGTGGTCGCGACGATGGGAAACGGTGACGAAGAGGGACTGTCAGCCGTCGTCGGCACGCGGCCAAAGTATCTCGGCCTGGTCGCGAGCGAAAAGAAATCGAAGGGCTTGTTTGAATACCTACTCGCGACCGGCACAACGCCCGAGGACATCGGTGTCATCACCTGTCCGGCGGGCATCGAGCTGGGAAGCGAAACGCTCCCGGAGATCGCATTGAGTGTTGCGGCCGAAATCACTCGCCTGCGTAGAGCTTCTGCTGAAGAGCCGTCGGAGCTGAAAGTCGCCATCGATCCGATCTGCGGAATGAGTGTCGACGTCGAGAACGCGAAGTACACATCGGTGGTTAACAACGAGACGATCTACTTCTGCTGTCTCCGTTGCAAAGAGACATTCGATCACCCACAGATTTCACAGATTCACCGAATCAACTAATCCATTCCACGCGTTCTGAACTACTCCTTCATTCGAAACGACTACCGTCGTCGGTGTAATGGAATCCAACAACGCACGGAGTTTCAGATTCTGTCTGATCAACAGAACATTCATCGTACCGATGACCAGCAGAAAACCGCTCAATACAATGGTCCAGCGATTTTCACGCATCAGTTTAATGAGGGCCACTGTCTGCACGGGTTTTATCCTTTCCTCGTAGACTGCCTCAAAAGTCGAAGATCATTGTTGGATACAGTCGGTACCGTAACGCGGTAGCGTCGGGTCGTACGTGAGCCTTTGAATTTGCTAAGAAATTTGTATGTTTGAGACCGACCCGACGCTACCGCGTTGCGGTACTGACCTCCTCCAAGTGTCAATCCTGACTCTTGAGGCGAAGCCTTTTCTCGTTCAGTGTTTTCCTGGCATTGGCCAGTCTTGCAATGGCTACGCCGAGAAGCGCAGAGGTTCTTATCTCCTTCACCAGAATTCTGCTCGCAAGGTCTAACGCTAGATTCTCATCTCTCTCTGTTAATGCCTGGAACACCGGAAGCGTCTGCCATGTAACCGGCATCAAGGTTTTCTCAACATAATTAGTCACGACTGTTTTGTCTGTCGTGCTGTCGGGCGAAGGAATGCTGTTGATACTTTTTACTATCTGTTCGCCGATAACAGGTACGAGGTCGTTATTGACTTTAGAGACCAGCGGCAGCAGACGAAGGAGCGCCAAAGTCTTCTGAGTCTTTTCGTCTATGGAATTGATTGTCTTCAGAACGTCATCGACTAACTCTTTTGCTTTCAAAGGATCCTGCGCTTCAAAGAAGTACAGAGCCAACTTCTGTAATGCAGGTATTTTGAGCGACTGCGAAGGAATCAGTGCAATCGCTTCGCCGGCAACTTCTGGCGCTTTCTTTTCAATAGCCGCATTCGCTAACACGCTTAAGAACTGTTCTTGCCACTCTTTGCGATCCGGATCGGCAGACATAGACGTGGCAAGTTCTAACGATAATTTCAGGTTACCTTTTTCCAACGCCATGCGAGCAGCTTGCAGGAACAACTCGTCCTTTAAAGTAGAGTTAGTGGCAGACCTTGCTTCTGTAATGATTTGCGCGAGCGGGTCGTTACTGGTTCGGATACGTTCGTCAATCTCCTCACTTTGAGACCTTTTATTAGGTACGCGACTCATCAGCGAGGACAACTGTGCGGCTGCTTGCGGGTACAGCGAGGGCGTCAACGACTTAACATGCGGAAGAATGGCCGCAAGAAGGTTATACGCATGGTTGACGTCTTCCGAGTCGGACAACATGTAACTGACTTTGGTCGAATTAACTGCTGCCGCCAGAAAGCGCCGCTTTAGGTCTGACTGTACGTCGGGTTTTAGGTAGAAATGAGTAAGCGATGAAAACACTTCCAGGGGAATCGTGACTGTGCGGCGCTCTTCCGCGGCGACGACGACGGAGAGTGTGCGACCAAGTTCAACGGGCTGAGTCTCTAGTCTATGCAGGAAGAAAAGAAGCTTTAAATCGGGAACCCACCCTTTCGCTAACTCAGTCTCGAGCGCCTCGATTGCCAATGCTTCTTTTCCCTTCGAGTTCAACATCGAGTAAGCGACGTCGATATCTTTGCGTGCATACCGCTTGGCAGTTTCGGGTGCATTGGCCTGGAGGAGCGCCAGAAGATCCATGCGAAATCTATCAGCATAGAGCGAGGGTATAGCAGCGTTTGCGTCGAGTTCGTCCAATGCTGCGACAGTAAGAGATTCCGCTGTAGTGTTCTGGTGAGGCTCATTCCATAGAACAGTTGCTATGCGCAACTTTAAAAATATGCGAACGCTCGGATCGTCGATTTTTCGGATTTGGATGGGGAAGGCTATCGCTAATTCATCGAGCGGCTGCTGCACCACGAGCCGGTCGGTTTTATCTGCAACAGTTTGCGCGAAGCAATACTGCGCGCAAGCTACTGCTGAGATCAGTGCTAAGCCAAGCAGGATTGGCAACCGAGCTTTGTGATCGAGAGTCATTTGGATTCGCTCAGATCAATACACTTCGCAAAGCTGGCTCATCGGTGCTACAAAGGAACCATTCGACGCCCTGCAACCCCACCCATCAGTGGCGAAACAGGCTCCGGACCCGCTACAACAAACATCCGCAGCGGGACCACACCTGGCGCAACAGCTAGAGGCGTAAACCGTAATCGGAGTAAGCAGGACTGCTAAGCTCGCGAGAACAAGAATCAACGATGCAGATAAAAATGATATCGTGCTGGCCTTCTTCATTGGTGGGGCTCCTCCAGTCCTAGTTGAGGTTCACAGGGCCGAAAGATCTGGCGGTGATGGGAGGTTGGGAAGTCTACGCCAGAAGGGTGGACAATACGCCGACACAAGATTTCTGTCAATACGGCGAATTTCCACACAAATCCAGTTCGAAGAGCGCAGAGGGCGTTCTTGTAAATTATCGATCTTAAGGGATAATTGGCGCGGGTGATGGAGGGATGAGGAAGTTTGTCTCAGGATTGATTCTGGGTGCCGGTGCTTCGCAGAGACTTGGACCACCGAAGCAGCTTCTTCCGTTTCGCGGCACGACGATGCTGGGCTGGGTTGTGAATCAAGTTCAACGTGCAGCGGGTCTCGATGAAGTGGTCGTTGTTCTTGGTCGTGCGGCGGAGGAACTCCGCGAGCATGTGGATTTCGGGAGCGCAAAAGTGGTCGAGAATCCGGTCTTCGCCGAGGGCTGCTCGTCTTCATATCGAGCGGGTATCGCGGCGCTAAACCCGCAATCATCCGCAATCATGATCATCCTTGGTGATCAGCCGGGTATCACGCCAGAGATAATCAACCGCGTCGCGGAAGAGTGGCGCGAAACGGAGTCTCCGATTGCGCTCTGCTCGTATCTCGGCCGCAAAGGTCATCCGATGATCTTCGCTCAAACGATGTTTGAGCAACTTACGCAGCTACACGGCGACAAAGCCGCCTGGAAGCTGGTCGATGCAAACGCGGATTCGCTCCACGAAGTTCAATTCAGTCTTCCCTTCCCTGAAGACATCAATACGTCCGAAGATTTTGAACGACTGGCTGAGGCAAAGAATTGAGAGAAGAAGTCCGACATATCCAGCAAATGCTGGCGAACGAGGTATACATCGCCGATGCCGGCATAGCGACCGCTCTGTATCTATCGATGGCGCTCGGCAAGCCACTCCTGGTCGAAGGCCCAGCCGGTGTAGGCAAGACCGAGATCGCGAAGGCTCTCGCCCACGCCCTCGACACGAAACTGATCCGTTTGCAGTGTTACGAAGGTCTCGACGCAACGACCGCGCTCTACGAATGGAACTACCCGAAACAGCTCTTACATCTGAAGCTCGAGGAATCGTCGTCTGCTTCAGAAGCTGAAAAAGAAGCGGCGATTTTCAGCGAAGCGTTTCTGCTCAAGCGACCGCTGCTGCAAGCAATCACAGAACACGAGCGCGCGCCGGTCTTGTTGATCGACGAGATCGATCGCAGCGACGAGGAGTTTGAAGCGTTTCTGCTTGAAATCCTTTCCGATTTTCAAGTGACGATTCCCGAGATCGGCACGATCAAAGCAACGCACCGCCCGCACGTCGTGCTTACTTCCAACCGTTCACGCGATCTTTCTGACGCGCTTCGCCGTCGCTGTCTCTATCACTGGATCGACTATCCATCGCTCGATAAGGAGCTCGAGATCGTGCGCGCGAAAGTTCCGACAATCGGACAAGTACTTTCGCAACGGCTCACAACGATTATGCAGAGGACGAGAACGATGGGCCTCTCGAAGATTCCCGGCGTTGCTGAAACACTCGACTGGGCCAACGCGCTCGTTGCGTTGCAGGCGACTGAGTTGAACGACGAGATCATGGCGGAGACGATCGGCTGTTTTCTGAAGGACGAGGCTGACGTCGCAACGTTCAAAGCAACGCAAATCGCCACGGATTAACGCGCGATGGAAATAGAAAATCTTGTCACGTTCTGTCGCGCGTTGAGAGGACGCGGTCTCTCCGTGACGCCAGCGGAAGTAGTTACGGCGGCGACTGTGTTGCAAGTGATCGACACCAAAGATCGCGACGAGGTGTTTCTCAGTCTGCGCAGTGTCCTCACCACGAGTGTCGACGACTTTCCTGTCTTTGCAGAGTTATTCGAAGCATTTTGGAACCGGTCGCCGCGTAAGTTAATCGAGCGAGATTCCGGCACGACGGTGCGGGCGCGTAACGTCTCGCAACCCAAAGGACTCGCGTTCTTTCTCGAAAATTGGTCCGCGCCAGTTCGTGCAGGCGCTGCGCCGGTGAAGGTGCCAGGCGCGAGCGATACCGCCTCGCGCGCTCAGAAAGATTTCACTGACTTTAGTCATGAAGAGCTCGAGCAGATCTCGCAACTCGCGCGTCGCATCGTGAAACGACTGGCGAGTAAGCCGAGCCGTCGCTGGCAACCTGTCGCACGCGGCCACCGAGTCAACCTGCGTCGCTCATTGCGCTTGTCATTAAAAACCGGCGGCGAACTGATCGAACTGGCTTACAAACGACGACGCGCGAAGCGCACGAAGCTGGTTGTGATCTGCGACGTGTCAGGGTCGATGGACATGTACAGCCGGCTGCTGTTGCAGTTCGTGTACGGACTCCAGAATAGTTTTGCGAAAGTCGAGTCGTTTGTATTTGCGACGACGCTGTCGCGAATCACAGGCGAGTTGAAAAACAAAACTTACCGGCGTGCACTCGATCGTCTTGCATCCAACGTTCAAGGCTGGTCAGGCGGGACGCGCATCGGAGCAAGCCTCGCGAACTTCAATGTTCAGTGGTTGCGGCGCATCGATAAGCGCACAGTCGTTATTATTCTCAGCGACGGCTGGGACACTGGCGAGCCGGAACAACTCGCGCACGCGCTTTCGAAGTTACAGGAGCGTGCGGGAAGGTTGGTCTGGTTGAATCCGCTGCTTGGTAACTCGACGTATCAACCGCTGACGCGCGGAATGCAGGCGGCGCTGCCCTTTATTAATGTGTTTGCGCCTGCACACGATCTCGCGAGCTTGCGCGCGCTCGAACCTCATCTGGTTTTGTAAACTCTTTTTGTGGCCCATGGAAGAACTGTTCGAAGACATTGAAAAGCTCGCGAAGGCCGAGAAGCGCGTCGCGATGGCCACGCTTGTCGCCACGCGCGGCACGAGTCCAAAGCGAGAGGGCGCAAAGATGTGGGTCGGCGAAGAAGGCCGCATTCTCGGCTCGGTCACGATAGGCGGCTGCGTCGATGCACGCGTGATTGCCGAATCGGAAA
>Ga0207671_10006228_pt1 | contig 10699 bp, 10 predicted proteins | sample KBSC24metaG_FD_184352 | JGI IMG/M metagenome (GOLD analysis project Ga0207671, IMG submission 184352) | Corn rhizosphere microbial communities from Kellogg Biological Station, Michigan, USA - KBS C2-4 metaG (SPAdes) (version 2) | ecosystem: Host-associated > Plants > Roots > Rhizosphere > Soil... | reverse complement strand
AGCGCTACAGCGGGGTGAAGTCGCCGGTGGAACTCATCCAGCTCAACGGCGAATTTGCGAAGACCTCGTTCGACTCAGCCGTCGCCGAAGTCTCCAAGGTCAGCGAAACCCTCGCCAAGATGATGGGCGAGGTCTTCCAGCCGCTTTCCAACCGCTATGCGATTGCGAGCGAAAAGATGAAGGCCGCCTCGGCTTTCTGATCCTTCGCGAAGTTAGCAGAAAGGCGGTCGCTCGTTCGGGCGGCCGCCTTCTTTTTGCGTCGTTAACGCTTTAATCGCGCCAGCCTCCTCTTGCTCTCGCCGCCACGGATGCCATATCTTCGGCGGCGGAGAGAATTCTCAAAGATGAGTCAGGAATACGAGTTCGATCAGGTTCGAATGGCGTCAGGCAAGGACGCCGACGGGGGCACCGGAGTCGGTGTCGCAACGCGCACCCGCACGCGCACGAAGAAGCCATCGCCCTACAAGGTGCTGATGCTGAACGACGATTATACGCCGATGGAGTTCGTCGTGCTGTGCCTGCAGCGCTTCTTCCGGATGGGGATCGAAGATGCCACCCGCGTCATGCTCCATGTGCATCAGCGCGGTGTCGGCGTGTGCGGCGTGTTCAGCTATGAAGTGGCCGAAAGCAAGGTCAACCAGGTGATCGACTTCGCCCGGCAGAACCAGCATCCGCTCCAGTGCACGCTGGAGAAGGCCTGACCTGCAGGCTCAAGCCGTATGCGCCAGCGCCTGGTCAAGATCGGCCAAGATGTCGTCGATATGCTCGAGGCCGATCGATAGCCTGACATAGCCGGGCGATACGCCTGTCGCGAGCTGATCTTCAGCGGAAAGCTGCGAATGCGTGGTCGATGCAGGATGAATCGCCAGGCTGCGTGCATCGCCGATGTTAGCAACATGGTAGAAGAGCTTGAGGGCATCGATGAAGCGACGGCCCGCCTCCTGTCCGCCGGCCAGCTCGAAGCCGAGCAGCCCCCCCAGTCCGCCCAATAGATAGCGATCCGCGCGCTGGCGCTGGACGCCTTCCTGCAAGGAGGGATGGATGACCTTGGTGACGCCGGGCCGGGATTTGAGATAGTCGACCACCTTGAGCGTGTTCTCGCAGTGCCGCGCAATCCGAAGCGGCAAGGTCTCAAGCCCCTGCAGGATCTGGAATGCGTTGAACGGCGACAGCGCTGAACCCAGGTCGCGGAGCAATACGGTGCGCGCGCGCAGGATATAGGCGATCGGGCCCAAGGGTTTGGCAGCCTCGGCCCAGACCGCGCCATGATAGCTTGGGTCCGGCGTATTGAGCAGCGGCTGGCGTTCGGGAAAGGCATCCCATTCGAAATTGCCGCCGTCGACGATGATCCCGCCGATCGACGTGCCGTGGCCGCCTATATATTTGGTTGCGGAATAGACCACGATCGCAGCGCCGTGATCGAGCGGCCGCGCGATCAGCGGCGCGGCGGTGTTGTCCATGATCAGCGGAATACCCAACGCGCGGCCCACCGCGGCGATCTCGGCGATGGGGGGCACGATCAGTTTCGGGTTTGGCAGGGTTTCGGCATAATAGGCACGCGTGCGATCATCGCTCGCCCGGCCGAACGCGTCCGGGTCCGCAGGATCTACGAAGCGGGCCTCAATGCCCATGTCCTTGAGGGTGTTGGCGAAGAGATTGTACGTGCCGCCATAAAGATCGGTACCGCTGACGATATTGTCGCCCGCCCGTGCCAGATTCTGGATCGCGAAAGCCGAAGCCGCCTGACCCGACGAAACCGCGAGCGCCGCCGCCCCGCCCTCCAGCGCAGCGATGCGCTGCTCCAGAACATCGTTCGTCGGGTTCATGATGCGGGTGTAGATGTTGCCGAGTTCTTCAAGGGCGAAGAGGCGCGCCGCGTGCCCGGTGTCCTGAAACTGATAGGATGTCGTCTGGTAGATTGGCGGTGCGACCGCGCCCGTCGCGGCGTCAGCACGCCAGCCGGCATGAAGGGCAAGGGTTTCTGGGCGATATCCGTTCGTCACGTCTGGCTCCCTCCGGCAAGCCGCAATTTCATAGCCGATATGATCCGGCATTCCTACGGACCGGCTATCGCATGTGGATGGCTGCGCTGCTAGGCTAGGGTACCATGCCTGCTACACCCGCCTGGCCGCCTGCCAGCACCCCGCGCCTCTTTATCGATCAGCCGCTCGAAGGGGCGGCCGAGATCCCTGTAGGCGGAGGCCAGGCGCACTATCTGGCGGATGTCATGCGCTTGAAGGTCGGCGATCCGGTTCGCCTGTTCGATGACATTAGCGGCGAATGGCTGGCGCAGGTATCTCACATCGGGAAGCGCGACATGCTGTTGGCTGTCGAGGCGAAGTTGGGCTCACGTGAGCAGGTGCCGGACCTATGGCTGTTGATGGCACCCATCAAGAAAGGCCGTATCGACTGGCTGGTAGAAAAGGCGTGCGAGCTCGGCATCGACCGGATCGTTCCGGTGATCACCCAGCGCACGATCGTAGACAAGATCAACCGGGACAGGCTGCGCGCCCACATGATCGAGGCGGCCGAGCAATGCGGCCGAACCGCGCTGCCGGCGCTGGAAGAAAGCATCAAGCTTGAGCGCCTGCTCAAGAATTGGCCGGCGGGGCGCAAGCTGATCTTTGCGGACGAAAGCGGCGGGATGCCTTTGGCGTCCGTCGTGCGGGGGGAACCGGCGGCTATCCTGACCGGCCCGGAGGGTGGGTTCACCGACGCGGAACGAACTGCGCTGAGGGCTTTGCCAGGGGCGCAGGCAGTCACGCTCGGCCCGCGAATCCTGCGCGCCGACACCGCCGCTATCGCGGCACTCAGCGTCTGGATGGCCCTGACGGAAGAGAGTAGCAAGTAGCAACCTATTAGGGCTGGCGCATCCTTGAGGCGCCAGCTATGGCGCGCCCGATGAGCACGCGCAAAGCCGCCGAGGGAGAGGACCCGGTTATCGAATCGCGCGAGGACCTCCTGGAGGTTTTCGCAGGTGGCGAGAAGCCTTGCGCGCAATGGCGGATTGGCACCGAGCACGAAAAATTCGTCTACCGGACGCAGGATCATCGCGCGCCCTCCTATGAGGAGGCGGGCGGCATTCGCGATCTGCTGATGGGTCTTACCCGCTTCGGCTGGGAGCCGATCTACGAGGGCGACAATGTCATAGCTTTGTCGGGCGCGGATGGCGCGGTCAGCCTGGAGCCCGCAGGGCAGCTCGAGCTTTCCGGTGCGCCGCTGGAGAATCTGCACCAGACCTGCGCCGAAACATCGCGCCACCTCGATCAGGTGAAGACGGTCGGGAACGAACTGGGGCTTGGCTTTCTCGGGCTTGGCCTTTGGCCCGATAAAAGGCGTGACCAGCTGCCGATCATGCCCAAAGGCCGCTACGCCATCATGCTTCGGCACATGCCGCGCGTCGGATCGATGGGGCTCGACATGATGCTGCGCACATGCACCATCCAGACCAATCTCGATTATGCATCCGAAGCGGACATGGTGAAGAAGTTCCGCGTCAGTCTTGCGCTCCAGCCGCTAGCGACGGCCTTGTTCGCCAATTCGCCGTTTCTGGAAGGAAAGCCGAATGGCTTCCTGTCCTATCGCAGCCACATCTGGACCGATACCGATCCGCATCGGACCGGCATGTTGCCCTTCGTGTTCGAAGACGGCTTCGGCTATGAGCGCTATGCCGACTATATGCTCGATGTGCCGATGTATTTCGTTTACCGCGACGGCAAATATATCGATGCTGCCGGACAGAGCTTCCATGATTTTCTGGACGGCAGGCTGCCGGCCTATCCAGGCCAGAAGCCGCGTATGGGAGACTGGGTCGACCATCTGTCGACTGCTTTTCCTGAAGTGCGGCTCAAAAGCTTTCTTGAAATGCGCGGAGCGGATGGCGGCCCCTGGAACCGCATCTGCGCGTTGCCAGCCTTCTGGGTGGGGCTGCTCTATGACGGCACCGCGATCGATGCGGCGTGGGACTTGGTCAAGCACTGGACGATCGAGGATCATCGTCGCATTCGCGAGGAGGTGCCCAAGCTGGGGCTTGCCGCGCGCGGGCCGCGCGGACGCACTTTCCAGGAACTTGGAAAGCAGGTGCTGGAGATCGCCAGTGCCGGACTATCCGCGCGGCGGCGCCTCAACGGGGCGGGTGATAGCGAACAAGGCTATCTCGATCCGCTGCGGGACGTGATCGCATCGGGGAAAGCGCCCGCCCAGCGTCTGCTTGATCTTTATCATGGCGAGTGGGGCGGCAATGTTTCGCACGTCTATCAGGAATCCAGCTTCTAGCCCAAAGCCAGCGGCAGCCGTAGTCGCGCCAGCAAGCCGCCAAGATCCTCGCTCTCTTCCAGCGCAACCGAGCCGCCATAGATTTCCGCTACGTCGCGCACGATGGCCAGCCCCAGGCCGGTTCCCGGCTTGCCGGTATCGAGGCGTGCGCCGCGTTCGAAGATCGCCGTGCGTTCGCTTTCGGGAATGCCGGTGCCGTCATCTTCGACGAGCATTTCGGCCATATTGTCTGCCGCGCGCACCGTGACGAAGACCCGGCCACCACCATATTTGGCGGCGTTTTCGATGAGATTGCCGAGCATTTCGTCAAGGTCCTGGCGTTCGACACGAACCGACAACTCCTTGTCGCCGTCGAGATCGATCACCTTGTCAGGATAAAGCCGTGCCACTGCGCGCTCGACTGCCTGCAGGGACGGCCATACCGCGGCAACGCTCTGGCCGCTGCCGCGCCGCCCGACGGCGCGCGCGCGGGCGAGATGATGATCGACCTGCCGGCGCATCGTCGTTGCCTCGCGGATCACCGTCGCGTTGAGGTCGGCGCTATTCGCGGTCGCCTCATTCATGATTACCGTGAGCGGGGTCTTGAGCGCATGCGCCAGATTGCCTGCGTGGCGGCGCGCTTCTTCGGCCTGCCGCTCATTGTGGGCGAGCAGGTCATTCAGTTCTTCAACCATGGGCTTGATCTCGCGCGGAAGCCGGGCGTCGACCCGCGCGATCTTGCCCGCCCGCACATCGGCGATCTCGCGCCGGATCTTGCGCAAGGGCCAAAGCCCATAGGTCGCCTGCACCGCGGCCATGGCGAGCAAGCCAAGCCCCAGCAGCATGAAGGACCGCAGCAGCGTCCGGCGCAGGACCGCAATCTGCTGGTTCAGCTCTTCGCGGCTCTGGCCAACCTGAAAGCGCCACAGCCGTTGCGAATGCGGCAGGCGCACATTGCGCTCGTGGATGCGAAGCGAATCGTTCCCAAAGGCATCGCTTTCGTAAATGTGAAGCTCGTCGTCGCCCGGCATGTCGCCGATCGGCAGCGCCCTGTCCCAGAGCGAACGCGATCGGAAGGGTTCGACGCCGTTGGCGGAAACCTGCCAATAGAGCCCCGAATAAGGCTCCAGGAAACGTTGGTCACCCAGGGGGCGGCTGAAACGAACCTCACCGTCAGGGCCGATTTCGGCGGACGAGATCATGGCTGTCAGCACATAATCCAGCTGCGCATCGAAATTGCTGACGACCGCGTCTTTCAGCACGCGATCGAGCGCGACGCCGCCACCCACCAACAGCACCATGATCCATAGCGCCGCAGCGAGGATCATGCGCCGCGTGAGCGATCCGGTCGAACGCACGGTCGGGGCAGGCGCGGAAGCGTTCATCCGCTGCCCCGGATCAGGCGGCGGGGTCTTCGAGCGAGTAGCCGAGCCCGCGGATGGTGCTGATCACGTCCGCGCCCAGTTTCTTACGGATGCGCGTGACGAACACCTCGATGGTGTTGGAATCGCGATCGAAATCCTGATCGTAGATATGTTCGATCAGCTCGGTGCGGCTGACCACCTTGCCCTTGTGATGGAGCAAATAGGAGAGCAGCTTATATTCCTGGGCCGTAAGCTTGACCGGTTCGCCCGCTTTGGTGACCTTGCCCGATCGGGTATCGAGCCGGATATCGCCGGCGATCAGTTCCGAGGAAGCGTTGCCCGACGCGCGACGGATGAGCGCGCGCAGCCGGGCGATCAGCTCCTCGGTCTGGAAGGGCTTGGCGAGATAATCGTCGGCGCCGGCATCAAGCCCTGCGACCTTGTCCGACCAACTATCGCGCGCGGTCAGCACCAGCACGGGCGTATCGATCTTATCCTTGCGCCAGCGATCGAGCACGGTCAGGCCATCGATCTCCGGCAGGCCGAGATCGAGAATGATCGCGTCATAGCTTTCGGTCGAGCCGAGAAAATGACCATCCTCGCCATCGGTGGCAAGATCTATGGCATAGCCTGCGCCTTCAAGCGTAGCCCTCAACTGGCGGCCCAGATTGGGCTCATCCTCGACAATCAGAACTCGCATATGCTTTCATCCCCATGCAGGACGGGTGAGACAATCCCGAAATGGCCGAAATGGGTGCGCGCGGCAAGCGCCCTGCTATGGCCTAATCCCCCGAGCGGCCGAGGATGGTACCCGTGCGCGCGTCGACATCGACCCAGATGACCGAACCGCCCCGCATCAGCTTGAGCGTATAGACTGCGTCATTTTCATCATAATCGAACCCCATGAGCGAAGCCCCCCCCATCCGCGGCATGACACGATGGCGGATTTCGGGGAAGGGCAGGATGGCGCCCGAGCGTGCCGCCGAATAGGCGGCCTCATGCTCGCTGCGGCGGGGCCCGGCTGAGCTCACCGCAGGGAAACAAATTGCCACGATGAAGGCAAGAAGAACGCCGCTTTTAATAACCATTTCTCGCACGATAGCGTCAGGCCTTTGAATAGGCCATGAACATGTCTCGTCCGCAAGACCTATGACATTCCTGCAACACAGTGCTTGAGCCAGCTGGCGACCGCTTCGATCCGGGCCAGGCGGCGCATGTCGCTATGGGTGACCAGCCAGAAGCTGCGCTCGATGCCGACATCCTTGGGCAGCACTTCGGTCAGGCGTTCGTCGCCAGCGGCCATGAACCGGGGCAGGACGCCGATGCCAGTACCTTCGACGATCAGCCGGTGCTGGACGTTGATGCTGGTGCTGCGGATCCGCGCCTCGAGACCGAGCGCAACCTCGCTGAGATAGTCCAGCTCCGGGGCGTAGACAAAATCGGGCACATATCCCACCAGCACGTGATCTTGCAGATCGCCCACGGCTTTGGGTACTCCCCGTTGCAGCAGATAGGCCTTTGAAGCGTAGAGCCCGAGGCGGTAGTTCACGAGCCGTTGTGCAAGCAGCTTGCCCGAGCGGGGGCGGGCGAGCATGACCGAAATATCCGCTTCGCGCTTGGATGGATTGAGCAGTCCGGAACTGGTGACTAGATCGACCTGGAGATTGGGGTGCTCACGTTGAAAGGCAGCCATGCGCGGCGCGAGCACCCAAGTCGCCAAACCCTCGGCGACGCTGAGCCGGACCTGACCAAGAATGCCTTCGGGCTTGCCGTCCACTTCGCCAAAGGCGGACAGGGCTTCGTTTTCCATCGCCTCGGCATGGCCGTAGAGCTGAAGCCCACGTTCCGTGAGTTGCCGGTTGCCGCCGACCGTTTCGAATAAGGCGGAGCCCGCCGAAGCCGTCAGCCGGGCAAGGCGGCGGCTGATGGTGGTGGGGTCTATACAGAGGCTGCGGGCTGCGGTGGCCATGCTTCGCGAACGGGCGAGAGTGAGGAAGATGCGGACGTCGTCCCAGTCCAGCGTGCTGCGATTTTGCAGTTCATTCATTCAATTTTACCTGATTGATTGCATTTCCACATTGGCTCATGCTGCCTGCGAGAATCAAGTCATCAGGATTCGAGAGGAACTCTCATGCGTATCGTGGAGCATTTCGTCGCCGGTGCGACGCTGGGCGGCGGCGCTCGCCAGAGCGACGTGTTCGATCCCAATAGCGGGCAGGTTCAGGCGAAGGTCGCGCTTGGCAGCAGCACCGAGTTGCAGAAAGCTGTCGATGCGGCCAAGGCGGCGCAGCCGGGCTGGGCGGCGGTGAACCCGCAGCGCCGCGCGCGCGTGATGTTCCGGTTCAAGGAGCTCGTCGAGGCCAACATGGATTCGCTGGCACATCTGCTGTCATCGGAACATGGCAAGGTCATCGCCGATGCCAAGGGCGACATCCAGCGCGGCCTTGAAGTGATCGAATTCTGCTGCGGCATCCCGCATGTGCTCAAGGGCGAATATACGATCGGCGCCGGGCCCGGGATCGATGTCTATTCGATGCGCCAGCCGCTTGGCATTGGCGCCGGCATTACGCCGTTCAACTTTCCCGGGATGATCCCGATGTGGATGTTCGGGGTGGCGATCGCGGTCGGCAACGCCTTCATTCTGAAGCCGTCGGAGCGTGATCCTTCGGTGCCGGTCCGGCTTGCCGAGCTGATGAAGGAAGCGGGCCTGCCGGATGGGGTGCTCAATGTCGTGCAGGGCGATAAGGAGATGGTCGACGCCATCCTCGATCATCCAGACATCGCGGCGGTAAGCTTCGTCGGATCCTCCGATATCGCCCATTATGTCTATCAGCGCGGTGTCGCCGCCGGCAAGCGCGTCCAGGCGATGGGCGGAGCCAAGAACCACGGGGTCGTCATGCCCGACGCCGATCTCGATCAGGTCGTCAACGACCTCGCGGGCGCGGCATTCGGTTCGGCCGGCGAGCGCTGCATGGCGCTGCCGGTGGTGGTGCCAGTCGGCGAGAAGACCGCCGATGCGCTTCGCGAAAAGCTCATTCCGGCAATAGAAGCGCTGCGCGTCGGTGTTTCGACGGATGCCGATGCGCACTACGGCCCGGTCGTGACCGCAGCTCACAAGCAGCGGATCGAAAATTATATCCAGATGGGCGTCGATGAAGGCGCCGAGCTGGTGGTCGATGGCCGTGGCTTCAAGCTGCAAGGGCATGAGCAGGGCTTTTTCGTCGGCCCGACTTTGTTCGATCGGGTCAAGATCGGCATGCGCACCTATCAGGAAGAGATTTTCGGGCCGGTTCTGCAGATCGTGCGTGCAGCCGATTTCGAGGAGGCGGTGGCGCTGCCGTCGCAGCATCAATATGGCAACGGCGTGGCCATCTTCACGCGCAATGGCCATGCAGCGCGCGAATTTGCAGCGCGCGTCAATGTCGGCATGGTCGGCGTCAACGTTCCCATTCCCGTGCCGGTGGCCTATCACACCTTCGGCGGCTGGAAGCGTTCGGCATTCGGGGACACCAACCAGCACGGCATGGAAGGCGTGAAGTTCTGGACCAAAGTCAAAACCGTCACCCAGCGCTGGCCGGACGGTTCGGCAACAGGAGATTCGAGCTTCGTCATTCCGACTATGGGATGATAGGAGCTGGTGGATGTCGCAGTTCGATTTGACCGAAGAGCAACGCGCGATCCAGGAAATGGCGCAGCGGTTCACCGCTGACGCCATCACGCCGAATGCGGCCAAATGGGATGAGGACCATCATTTCCCACGCGATGTGGTGAAGGCCGCGGCTGGGCTTGGCTTCGCGGCGATCTACGTGTCCGAAGAATTTGGCGGGATCGGGCTGGGCAGGCTGGAGGCGGCGCTGATCATGGAAGCGATGGCCTATGGCTGCCCCTCGACTTCGGCGTTCATCTCGATCCACAACATGGCCTCCTGGATGATCGATCGTTTCGGCGCGGCCGACGTCAAGGCGAAATATTTGCCGTCGCTCGTTACCTGCGATCGGATCGCGAGCTATTGCCTGACTGAGCCGGGTGCCGGATCGGACGCCGCAAGCCTGAAAACCAGGGCGGTTCGAGATGGGGATCATTATATCGTCAGCGGATCGAAGGCATTTATCTCTGGCGGTGGCGAAAACGATCTCTATGTCACCATGGTCCGCACCGGTGAGGACGGGCCCAAGGGCATCTCCTGTTTCGCGATCGAGAAGGACATGCCCGGCGTCAGCTTTGGCGCGCAGGAGAAAAAGCTTGGCTGGCGTTCGCAGCCGACCGCGCAGGTCAATTTTGACGGCGTACGCGTGCCCGCGGCCAATCGGATTGGTGCTGAAGGAGAGGGCTTTCGTATTGCCATGGCAGGGCTGGACGGCGGCCGGCTCAATATCGGCGCCTGCTCGCTTGGCGGCGCGCAACGCTGTCTTGATGAAGCGCTGCGTTACACCAAGGAACGCAAGCAGTTCGGTCAACCGATCGCGGATTTTCAGGCAACCCAGTTCACGCTGGCCGACATGGAAACCGAACTGCAGGCGGCGCGCACCTTGTTGTACGCAGCTGCGGCGAAAGTCAGCGACAATGCGGCCGACAAGACCAAGTTCGCGGCCATGGCCAAAAGACTTGCGACCGACACGGGCATGGCCGTGGTCGATCGCGCGCTTCAGCTTCATGGCGGCTACGGCTATCTGCAGGATTATCCGATCGAGCGCTTCTTCCGCGACCTGCGGGTTCACCGGATATTGGAGGGCACCAACGAGATCATGCGCGTGATCATCTCCCGCGAAATATTGCGCCAATGATTGACGAAGTGCTGATCCTGGTCGAGGGCGGCGTCGGTCGCCTGCGCCTCAACCGGCCGAAAGCGATTCACGCGCTGACGCGGGAAATGTGCGTCGCGATGAGCGATGCGCTCCTTGAATGGCGCGAGGATCCCGCGATTCGGCTCGTCATGATCGATCACGCCGAAGGTCGTGGCTTTTGCGCGGGCGGCGATATCCGGTTGATCGCGGAGAGTGGCGCGAGCGACGGCGTTGCGGCGCGGCGCTTCTTTCATGACGAGTATCGGCTCAACCATCTGCTGTTCACCTATGCCAAGC
>Ga0207671_10006225_pt1 | contig 10701 bp, 7 predicted proteins | sample KBSC24metaG_FD_184352 | JGI IMG/M metagenome (GOLD analysis project Ga0207671, IMG submission 184352) | Corn rhizosphere microbial communities from Kellogg Biological Station, Michigan, USA - KBS C2-4 metaG (SPAdes) (version 2) | ecosystem: Host-associated > Plants > Roots > Rhizosphere > Soil... | reverse complement strand
AGAGCTCCGCCATGTGCCGGACTGCAGTCATGGCTGGCCAGTGCCGGAATGGGACCGAGCCGCAAGGCGGCGTCGGCTCGCACGAATCGTCAGGCATCGTTCTCGCTGCATGGCGTGTAGCCAAGTCGTCCTCGCGCTTCGTGCGGACAGTCCGGCCATCGTGGCCGGCGCCGCGCTCCCCAGGCCTTCGAGCACCGGCCCGATCGGCCAGATGTTCCCCGGCAGGAGGTCTTTGCAAACCCAAAAATGGAATCGCATTGATAGCCAGTCCTATTCGTGCGATCAAGATGCCCGAAACGATATCTGACAAATGAAAACGACGATCGGCGACGAATTCTTGCGACGTTCGCGATGGCAAGGACTTGGTCGATGCTCCCTACCCGCCGATGGATTGGCGCCGCGATCGATCGCGGCCGGCGTCGATGCATGATCAGGGCCTATCGCGTTGACGGTTCTCAATGCATCCGAGCGCGACTCGATTTTCGCGAACCAACCGCCTCTGCGACCTCCGGTCATGGGGCGTTCCTCTCGGGTAAGTGACTCGATGCATATGGCATGCGGTCATGTTTCATGCGCCGGAAACAGTCCGGGCCAGCCTCTCGCGGGGTGTACTATCTGCACGAACTTGGCGTCGGCGCGCGGAAAACAACGTCCCGCAAGATTGCTGAAGTCGCCCGAGCCGCGCGGGTAGTCGACATGGGCCGTCACGGATCGGCCCCGCGCAAAGACCAGCAGTGAAATACCATCGTCGGAGGCTATGTTGCTCGACGTTTCGGCAGGCCACTCGAACCCCAATGCGCGTGCGGCTGCGGCGTTGCGGGAGTAGGGGCCGAGGATGCACACGCGATCCCAATCGCCGGGAACGGCGGCCGCGAGATCGACGTCTCGGCGGCCCGAAGCAGCAAACTGGCCCGCGATCGACGCCGCCGTGGGGTCGTGGCAGCCGGCGAGCGCGGCGAAGGCGATTGCCAAAACGCTGCGATGGAAATGCCGGTGAGCCACGGCGCCCGCATCGGCCGGCGACCGGTCGGCATCGGTTGATGCAGCCGGCGCAACCGCGGCGGCCGCGTCGAACGGAGAGTCGGGTGTCATGGTCATCGAGCCGATTCGCAAAGGGGCTGGATTTGCAGGGGCGGCCGTCTCAGTCGCAGTCCTGATAGCCGCCGAGTGCGCCGCACGCGATGCAGCGGAACAGATACGCGGTGGGCGAGCCGTCTCGATCGAGCGCTGCGAAGAAATCGTTCCAGTCCTTGTCGTTCGAGAGGCCGGCGGACTCGCGAATGGCCGTGATCGCTTCCGGGCCATGGGCTTCCAGTTCGCGCTTGCCCGCACGGCCGATGAAGGCCGCGGCGTCGCCGCAATGCGTCCACCACTGCTCCTGTTGCCAGCCCGAAAAGCCGGGCGTGCGCTGTGCGACATGCGCCACGACATGATCCGGTACGGACTCCGAGGCACCGCAACCACCGATGCCATCCTCATCCGTGAACGTGGCATCGAACTTTCGATGAGCGGCGCCGTCGTCGATGCACCAGGGACACAGCGCTTCGGTCAGTTCCTCTTTCGAATAGACGGGGCCGGTGTAGATCCAGCCCCTCGCTCGACCGCAGCACTCGCACTCCGCATCCGATGGGGCGACGCTTCTGGTTGCGACAGGATCGGGGTGGTATTTGAATACGGGAAGTTTCACGGACGCTCCGTCACGGATAGTGGGTGATAGGTCGCCGAATGCTCTGGGCTCGGCATGAAGCGGTCGACGACCAGCGAGTGGGTCACGGCGCTTCTGTTCGATGGACTGACTGGGCCACCTTGGCGACACGTTGCTTTACCGTCGGTCTTGCTCGGCGCCGCGGGCCCTTGCGATGCTCGCGAAGCAGGCGAAGGCGAGCCCGAACGGCAAGCCGATGTACAGGAAGCCCTGAACGGAGAGGGCGAGCGCCACGCCCTGAAAGACGAGAAGACGCTCGCGTGTCTGCCGGGACCGCCAGGCGAGCCACACGGCAGCCGAGACTACGGCCGAGACCTGCAGGAAGAGACCGTACTTGTCGCCTTCCGCGAGCTTGCGAAGTCCGGGAAGCGGGAACGGCTCGCTCGAGAAATGCGGCCAGGCGCCCGCAGCAGCGAAAGCGACGGCCCAGGCCCAGACAACGATGGGCAGAGGCTCGCCTATCCGTTTCAGCGACGCTCTGGTCGCTGATGCTCGTGTGATCCGGCCACCGCCGATCATGGATGCATTCCCGGCGCCGTCACTTGGAGTCATTCCATTCTGCGCCGAACGCGTAGTCTCGCTCGCCGTGGAACGGCCGCAGGCCGAAGGCGTTCCGGTATACGCAATCCAGAAAGCGGGCGAGTTCGCCCGGAGTGCCGGATTCGATCGAGGCCTTCAATCCGCCGTCGAGAACGATGATGCGGGATCGAGCAAGGCCGACCGAACCTGCCAGTGCGACCAGATCCGCAACCGGTGTCCTGAAGGTGAAGATCCCGTCGCGGAAGCCGACTTCCACGATGCGGTAGTGCTCGCCCGAGCCTTCCTGGCCTTGTCCGGAGAGGATGGCGCTGCGGCCGGCATATTGAGGGGACCGAAGTCTGACGAAAGCGGCCTCGATCGCTTCCAGCGATGTAGCAAACTCTCCCGATGGATATTCGACAACGATGGATGAGGAATTCATGGGAATTTCTTGCGCCATTGTGCCAGCGAGAGCGATCGGTGCGGGGAAGGCGATTGCGCTGGCAACGATGAGGCGCTTCGTCGCGGCGGGGAGGAATGGGCGAATGTCACGCGCCTCTTCACGCAGGATTGTCGGTCGGCTTGAATCTTCCAAGCAGGTCATCGTAGGGCGTTCCATCGGGTGCCAGAACTTCGAGGTTCGCCCGTCCTGACTTCGCGGTTCCAAGCAGTTTTTGCGCGCAGGTTGCGCGAATGCTTCCGAGGCCGACCGGCGAGCGGAATTCCTCCGCCGCGCGTTCGGACCAATCGTCCTGGTTTCGCGGGCCCGATTGGAGCCACGTTTCGGCCTGCCGCATGACATCCAAGTCGCCGCCGCGTGAAGTCCGCAGCATTGTCGCCAATCCCTGCGTCGAACAGCATCCGTGCTGACGGAACAGGATTCTTTTTTACCGATGTTGACAAAAATTGGCCGTGTCGATGCCGTCGCGGTCAAACTGTGCAGGCAATCGCGCATGGGCCGCTTTGCGCATCGCGCGGTAGCCTAATGTTCGACGTGAGCTGCGGCCAGCGGGCGTAGCCCGTTGAACGTCAGCTCGATGGCATGACTAGGTGGGTCGTTCACGCTTCCTTGCCCTTCAGACGAGCAAGCATTTCCTCATGTGATTGACGCGCTGCTGAAGCGTCAAGCGCCCATTGCTCGTGGTCATTGATTCTTCGCCATTCGTGGACGGCCTCGACGCCGAGGGACGAAGTCAATTTTCCACAGGATGGCCAGCATCCATCCTGGCCATCGCCAATCTCAAACCGAATGGGCTCGGTGTGTAGATTGCCCGACTCAACCGACCCCAATACCGAAACGCCTTCGTACAATCGTGCCGCGTAGATGTAGAGGCAGGGCACTTCAATCCGCGATCGATTGACCCGGCGCTGCAACCGCAGACTGCCGACATCGAGATCAGTGAGGCTGAACTCGTGCCTGAACACGGCGGTTGTTACGCCGACGACGCAGAGCTCATTGAACTGCGCCGTCTTGCTTTGCGTGGCGAGAACGATCGACGCCACCCAATATCCACCGAGCGGGTTCGTTCGCAGAACATCGCCAGAGCGAACGCATTTGACAGAGGTTTTCTTCGAGCCGGCGGGCATAGGCACATGACATCTGAGTTAACCGACGCGCCGTAGGCTTGTTCGGGTTGAATGCAATGTTATGAATTACGTTTATCTGAGGATGAAAGCCTCGATCGCGCGACAGTCACCTTGACACCTCTACAGGAACAGGCGGTTCGTCAGTGTCGTGCTGCCAGCGATATGCGATGGAGCAAAGTTGAGACTGACTCTCTGGCAGTAGGATCAGGTAGTCACCGCCGCCATTGCACGCAATGGCAACCGCCAGTTGAGGGAAGCCAACCCACTCCCGTGCAGAATGAGTCTCACGTAAAATGTTGGTTGTGGAACGCGCGATGTGCTTTCGGTCTGTTGTGTCGAAGACAGAGAAGAGCTCCCAATGCTCGCCTGCCGCTTCGATTGTGCCGCCGTTCGTACGGAGCAGGCGCTCCCTGAGCCAATTGGGCAGATTGAATCCAAGTTCGGCCTCAGTAGCTTTGACGAATCTTTCAGTGGTCGGAAGCGCCATTAGCGGTCTAATGCCTGAATTGAGTCGAACCGCGAAGCGGTTTCGGCTCGATCGAATTGTCAGGAGGCCAGCCCAACAGCCACCCAGGTACCGGCCTTACGGGTGAACACTTGTTTGGAGAGTGCGTACCTTTTGTCCTCCAATTCTTTGTTGGCAAGCTCCGACAAGAATTGATGGGCGCCTTCCCAGCCGGAACCTGTTACGAACAGCAAGTCGCGAGCAGGAACGACTGCCATGGGTTGGCCCGGAAGATTTTCGCCCATGGCATCCCAAAGGCCATCATGAAGAAGCAGCGTAGCCTCAAAATTGCCGCCGCAAGTGATCATGTGGCATGGCGAATCACCATGTAGTTGAATCTCGGGGAGACGATTGGGGAGGTTGCGGAGAGCCAGGCGGTGCAATTCATCAGGCGTCAACTCGAGTTGCTCCATCCGATGCTTGGAAATGAAGTCGAATCGGTCGGGAAAGTCCTCGGCGTACAACACGATCAGGTCCGCGGCGAGCGGCCGGGAAATGGGCGAGTGTTCGGCTGGAAGGTCAATGGGGATTGCGTCCGAAGACTCGTGCTCCACGGCTTTCACGACCGGGATGATTCTGTCCAAGGCTTCTTGCCGAGGATCGGCAGTGCGCGGTGCGCCAGCCTGCGCTTTCTTCTTTCCGAACAAGCCAAACATCCATGGCCTCCTACGCCTGAATCAAGCCGACCTGTGAAGTTGCGGCGGACGCGTGCCAGCGTAGCGCGGGCACGCACGAGTTGCTACGAAGCAGGTTGGCTTGAACGAATGGTCAGGCCCCATGCGCGATCGCACTTGATGAACGAGCGCCGCCGGGCCGCTTAAGGCTCGCCCGTGACTCCGGCGCAACGCACTCAGATGCCGACCCGCCGATGCTTCAACCAGACCCACCCGAACAGGACGCCGAATATCGTCAACAGCAAGGGCCAATACTTCACTCGCAGGGAGTACAGCGAGGATTCGCCGTCTCCAAGGTAGCGAATGACAGCGGCCGACAACAAGAAACCGCCCGACACGCCGAGCAGATCGCCGACGCGTCCGACAATCACGGCGATCACGGCAACCCGCTTTCCCGGTCCCAGACCGTTTCCCGTCCACCAGATCCATCGGATCAATTTCTTCTCGCACGTGAGAATTACAGCCCGATGCCCTCGGTTGATGAAAGCCGTCCCACGCGGGCGCGGAATCGAGTCCCGAAAACAAAGCGGGCGACACCGCCAGACGGCGAGCGCGACGTGCGGCGAAGCGTAGCGCCATCGAGGCGGCGAAGACTGTAAAAGTAGGAAAACTGCGCGCGGGCAAAGGCCGAACATGCGCGTTGCGACGGTGCCGGCGCGTGGGCGCCGTGCCGCTGGTCGAGATGAGTAGCCGTGCCAGTCGCGTCGCGCGCCTACGCGCGCGATCAAGGCAATCTTTCGGCAGCGGCCCACCCAGCCCTCCCCTCGAACGGGGAGGGCTGCGAGCGGATTACTTCAGATTCGTCTCGAACAACTTGTAGATGCGCTTGTACTCGTCCAGCCACGAATCGGCATGCACGAACCCGTGGCGTTCCATCGGATACGTCGACATCTGGAAGTTGTCCTTGTGCAGCTCGATCAGCTTTTGATACAGCCGCACCGAATCTTCGAACAACACGTTGTTGTCGATCATGCCGTGGCAGATCAGCAGGGCGCCCTTGAGGCCATCGGCGAACTCGATCGGCGAGGACGCCTCGTAGGCGATCGGATCGAGCTGCGGGTCGTTGAGGATGTTCGAGGTGTATTCGTGGTTGTACTGCGTCCAGTCGGTGACCGGGCGCAGCGCGGCGCCCGCCTTGAACACGTCGGGCGCGCGGAACAGCGCCATCAGCGTCATGAAGCCGCCGTAGGAACCGCCGTACAAGCCCACGCGCTGCGGGTCGGCCGAAGCGTTCTTCTCCAGCCAATGCACGCCGTCGATCAAGTCTTCCAGTTCCGGATGGCCCATCTGGCGATAGATCGCGGTGCGCCAGTCGCGGCCGTAGCCTTCGCTGGCGCGGTAGTCCATGTCGAGCACGACGTAGCCGTGCTCGGTCAGCATGTTGTTGAACATCTGCTCGCGGAAATACGGCGAGTAGCCGAGCGTCACGTTCTGCAGATAGCCGGCGCCGTGCACGAACAGGACGGCCGGATACTTCTTCGACGCATCGAAGTCCTTCGGCTTGTACACCTTCGCGTAGATCGGCTGCTTGGTGTGCGACGACGGCACCTCGACGATCTGCAGGTCCGGCCAGGCGATCGCCTTGTACTCGCTGGTGCGCGTGTCGGTGAGTTCGCGCGGCGCGGCGCCGCCTTCGGCGGCCGTCACGGCAAGCTGAGCCGGCACATACGGACTGGAATGCAGCACCGTGAGCTGCTTGCCGTCAGGCGAAAGCGCGAAGCCGCTCATGCCCTTGTAGTTCGTCAGGCGCTCGAGCTTGCCGCCGCCGGTGGCGACGCGATACACGTCGTAGGCATACGGCGCTTCCGCGTTCGCGCGCAGGTAGAACCAGCGGCCGTCCGGCGACAGCGTCGGGCTGGACACTTCGAACTTGCCGCTGGTCAGCGCGCTCGCCTTGCCGCCGGGCTTTTTCGCGTAGAGCTGCGAGTAGCCGGTTTCCTCGGAGAGGTACCACAGGGTCTGGTTGTCGTCTTCCCAGCCGAAATCGTTGAAGTTCCAGTTGATCCAACCGGCATCGCTCAGGCGGTGCTGCAGCACCAGCGCGTGCTTGTCGAAGTCGACCGTGGTGATCCAGCGGTCCTTGTTGTCGATCGCGCGCAGCTGGATCGCGAGCGAGCGGCCGTCCTTGCTCCAGACGATGCCGCCGCCACCGCCGTCCTCGGCGTCGGCGACGATGCGCACGGGACGCGATTTCGGCTTGTCGTCGCTCTTGTCGTCCTTCTTCTTGTCGGACTTGGCAGACTTGTCGTCGGCGTGCTTGTCGTTCTTCGACTCGATGCCACGCTCGCGCTTGAGCTTTTCGTTTTCCTCGCGCACGGCTTTCAGCGGATCGTCACGCATGCCGGCCAGGTCGTCGAACGCGAGCTTGTGCTGCTCGTGCCGAACCAGGTCGAGCAGCAGCAGCGACTGCGGCGCCGGATCGTTGCGGCCGACGCGTGTGCGCTCGTCTTCCTGCTCTTCGTAGCCCGATTCGGTGACGAAGCGCTGCAGCTTGCCGTGCCTGCCGCGGTCGTAGCCCTTCGGCGTCGTCACGATCAGCAGATGGCGGCCGTCCGGCGCGAGCGCGGTCTCTTCGATCTTGACGTCGTCGCCGATGAAGAACGGCAGCGGCGCGCGTGTCGGATCGCCCTTGGCGAAATCCTCGCCGTGCTGCTTCTGCGCTTCGCGATCGGCCTTGATCTTGCGCAGCGTCGAAAAGTAGCGCAGCTGCATCTCGCCAAGATCGTCGGGCTTCTTCGCTTCCGGGTCCTTCTCGGTGCGCACGACCACTGCCGGGCCGCTGACGCCACCGGCGATGTCGTAGCTGTACCAGTCGTTGCCGCTGCGATACTGCAGGCTGCGGCCGTCGCCGGAGAACTGCGGCGCCGATTCCTGCTCGGGCGTGCGCGTCACCTGGATCAGGCGGCGGCTGGCGACTTCGCGGATGAACACGTCGCCGTTGCGCACGAAGGCTGCGTGCGCATGCGCCGGGTCGAACACCGCGTCGGCGCCGTCCGCGTTCGCCATCGACTGCGGATCGACGAGTGTGTCCTTGCCGTCGGCCAGATCGACGCGATGCAGATCGCGCACCGACGTGCCCTTCTGCTTGAGCTGGTAGTACAGGCTGCGCCCGTCCACGCTCCAGTACGGCCGCTCGACCGGCGAGCCGATCCAGTCCGGGTCGGCCATGGCCTGTTCGATCGTGATCGCATGCGCCGGTGCGGCGGCGAGCGTGAGCAGGGTGACGAGGCTGGCGACGAGCGCGCGCTGCATGCGGAATCTCCGGACGGTCGAGGCAAAGCGGCGAGCTTAACGCCAAGGCGGCGCGGCGAAACGGGCCAGAAGTCAGCGGCCGCTGGGTCTTTGCAATCCTTTGTAACGCGGCCTCGACGCCTCGGGCGGTGGGCTTCATGGGAGCAGGGCGCGGGGGCTAGAACTGACTTCATCCCGCGGAAGCGGGGATCCATTGGGCTCTGGCAGTCGGCGACTTACGTTTTTCCCATCCTGGAGAGCAAAGCCCCAATGGATCCCCGCCTTCGCGGGGATGACGTCGGCATGGGTCTTGGGGTCCGGCTTTCGTGGCGCGACGGGGGCGGTCATGCGAGCGCTCTTCAGTCGCAGCAGCTGCGGCATCAAAGCCCACGCGTTGCGACCACGCGTGGGGCGCCCGACGAACACGCACCCTCGGCCCCCTCGGGCCGAGGCAATGTGATCGCCGCCGCGTCAGGGCAGCTCGAACCCGTCCGCGAAGATCGATTCCCCGCCACCGCGGATCACGCGCAGCGCGTCGATGCGCGCACTGCCGGCGCTGCCGTTGCTGAATACGACATCGAGCACGCCGTCTTCGACGTCGACGTCGAAGCGCCGCACGGTGGCGACGTTCGTGCCGACGCTGGCGATGATGTCGAAATCCTGCAGCACGGTCGTACCCTCGATCGCGACGTCGAAGATGCGCTGTCCGGGGGCGCTGTTGTAGGTGTCGGCGAACTGCAGTTCGACGGTATAAGGGCCGTTGACCAGCGGCAGGTGGTAGGCGAAGTTGCCGTAGCGCCAGTTGTTGTAGAGCGTATCGTCGTCGGTGTCGCCGACCGCGTTGCTCGACACCTGCGTGCTGCCGCCTTCGAAAGCGGTGTCGGCCGCGTAGGGGGTGCCGTCGGCGGCGGTATAGGCGTCCCCGCCCGCATTGATCGCGGCAACGATGCTGCCGGGCTCGGGAGGCGGGCCGGCGCGACTGACGCGCAGGCTGTCGTTGAACGTCGTGTGGCCGCCGTAGGCGTCATGCTCGCTCGGCGACGTCGCCGTCACGCGGATCAGGTTCACGCCGTCGTTCAGCGCGATGCCGCCGACGCTCCAGTCGGTGAACCCCGTGACCGCGCCGCTGGCGCCCGCGAGGATGTCCCAGGCGAGCGAGTCGATCGGGTTGCCGTCGTTGTCGGCGTTGCCGGCGAGGTCGATCGTGGCGTCCTCGGTCTGCCAGGCCGGGTCCGCGGTCGGTGCAGTGATGCGCAACAGTGGCGGCGCGGTCGTGCTCGGCGCGCCGCGCGTCTGCGAAACCAGCCATTGGAACAGCAGAGGATGCGTGTAGGCGACCGGCCAGATGGCGTGGCCGCCGGTGTCGTAGCGCGTGTAGATCGTGCTGGCACCGGCATTGCGCAGCGCCGTCACGAGGTTGTCCGAGCCCGACACGCCTACGGTGCCGTCGTCGGCCGCATGGAAGAACCAGAACGGGATCCCGGCCACGACGCTGGCCGGTACCGGGCTGCCGTTGTCGTTGCCGGACATCGGAATCGCCGCGGCGAAGCGTTCGGGCTGCGACGTCACCGCGCTCCACGTGCCCATGCCACCCATCGACAGGCCGGTGACGTACACGCGGTCCGGATCGATGTGATAGTCGGCCGAGATCTGGTCGATGATCGCGATCGCGGTGTCCAGCGGTGCGCCACCCCACCAGCCATTCGTAAAACATTGTGGCGCAATCATGAAAACCGGCTGCACGGCGAGGTTGGCGTCGTCGAGCAGGCGCATCGCGCCATTGGCATTGTTGTTGAGCTGCGCCTCGTTGTCGCTGCCGCGTTCGCCCGCGCCATGCAGGAACAGGATCAGCGGATAGGCCTGCGACGGGTCGTAGTTGGGCGGCACGAAATAGCGGAAAGGCAGCACGGTGCCGCCGGTATTGCTGGTGCCGTAAAGGAACTGGTCGCGCGTCGCCGCCGTCGCGGTAGCGGCGCAGAACAGGCACGTCGTCAGCAGCGCAAGGCGCTTGGAAGAGGACATTGCTTTCCCCCAGGGAGTGTCCGAGGCGGCGAACCTAGCACGCGCCGATGACGCTTTTCGCCAAGCAGTCCACGCTCGGGGTTGGCAAATCGTGTCGCATCCGTCAGCCTTTCCCGAATCCCGAATCCCGAATCCCGAATCCCGAATCCCGAATCCCATGCCCCTCCCCTGCGTAGAAATCGAAACGGCCGCCAACCCCCGCCACGCCGTGATCTGGCTGCACGGCCTCGGCGCCGACGGCAACGACTTCGCGCCGATCGTGCCGGAACTGGTCGATCGCGCCTGGCCGCCGCTGCGCTTCGTGTTCCCGCATGCGCCGGTGCGGCCCGTGACGATCAACGGCGGCATGTCCATGCGCGCGTGGTACGACATCCTCGGCGCGCAGATCGCCGACCGGCAGGACGAGGCCGGCATGCGCGCGTCGATCGGCCAGCTCGACGCGCTGATCGCGCGCGAGG
>Ga0207671_10006224_pt1 | contig 10701 bp, 7 predicted proteins | sample KBSC24metaG_FD_184352 | JGI IMG/M metagenome (GOLD analysis project Ga0207671, IMG submission 184352) | Corn rhizosphere microbial communities from Kellogg Biological Station, Michigan, USA - KBS C2-4 metaG (SPAdes) (version 2) | ecosystem: Host-associated > Plants > Roots > Rhizosphere > Soil... | reverse complement strand
TGCACCTGGTTGATACCCGGAAGGTTGAACTCGACCGGATCTTCCGCGGTCATGATGTTGGTGTCGACCGTGTTCAACGACTGGAGTGCAGAGTAGAGCGTGTTTGTTTTACCACTTCCTGTTGGACCAGTGACGAGCACCATTCCGTACGGCTTGGAAATGTTTCTCTTGAACTTCGTCAGCGACTCAGCTTCAAAACCGAGTTTGGTCATGTCGAGCATGAGGTTCTGTTTGTCGAGTAAACGAAGCACCACTTTTTCGCCAAACAGAGTGGGAAGGGTGGAGACGCGGAAGTCGAGCTCGCGCGAACGAGAGTCGACTTTGACTTTGATCTTGATGCGCCCGTCCTGAGGCAGACGTTTTTCGGAGATGTCGAGTTTCGACATGATCTTGACGCGAGAGATCAAAGCATCGCGCATTTTCAAAGGCGGGTGCATCACGTCGTAGAGCACGCCGTCAATGCGAAACCTGATGCGCAGCTCTTTTTCATAAGGTTCGACGTGAATGTCGGAAGCGCCGCGACGCAGAGCGTCGACGAGAAGCACATTGACGAGACGCACGACGGGTGCGTCTTCACTCATGCGCGAGAGGGTTGAGAGATCGATCTCCTCGTTGTCTTCAAGTACTTCGACGTCCTCAGCCTGTCCTGTTTCGAAGTCGATACTGTCCAGCGAAACAAGATCGGCGTGAGTGATTCCCCCGCCGTTGTTCGAGTTCTTCGGGAGGTGGGACACTTCCTCGACGGTAGCTGAAGCGAGTTCGATCTCGCGGGAAGTGCCGTAATACTTTGCAATCGCCTGCTGCACACTGCCTTCAGCGACGACTACGGGTTCGACGTTCAAGCCGGTCATGAACTTGACGTCGTCCATGGCGAAGACGTTGGTCGGATCAACCATCGCCAGGGTGAGAGTTGCGCCAACGCGAGAGAGTGGCAAAACGGAATGTTTTTGTGCGACTTCCTGAGGGATGAGGCTTAATACGGATGGGTCGATGTTGAAGAGGTCCAGGTTGACTGAAGGAATGCCGTACTGCCTGGACAGGACGGCCGTAATCATGTCGTCGCTGATGAGCCCGAGTTTGACGAGATTGAAGCCGAGTCGACCACCGTGTTCGCGTTGGTAGTCGAGTGCCTCTCGCAAGTGTTGAGGGCTGATTAAATTTTCGCGTACCAGAATTTCGCCTAATTTGGCTGACATTTGTGCCCTGAACTATCGGGAGTTGGGTAGATCCCCGAGACCTGGAAGATTGGAGGCGCCGATTGGGCGCGAGGCATGACCGCTTTGTATCCACTCAACGACGCGTGGTTAACATCGTTGTGCGTTCATAGTACAGTTTGAACACTAAGAGTGTCAATGAGGATTTCCAGCGGAATTGGTAGGGAAATTAACAGAATCGAGGACGCGGAGACCGGGGAGAGACACGGAGACACGGTGACATGAATTGCCGCGTCTCCGTGTCTCCCTGTTCTCCGTGTCTCCTTGTACCTACGGGCGACGCCTGGGGGCGGGTTTGGTCTTTTCCGGAGTTACGTTCTCGGTGCTTTTCAACTCCGTCAGGATTGCCTTCGCATCGGCTTTCAGCGGATTCGTATCGGGTGCTGTGTCCACGAAGCGCTGTAGATAATTAGCAGCTTCCTGGAACTTCGCCTTGTCGCCACTCGCGTAAACCGCCAATCCGGCGCCCAGGTTCGCTTCGGGATTGTCTGGTTGCGTCGCCAGGATCGCCTTAAACTCCTCGAGTGCTTTGTCGGGCGCACCCGCGTCGAACAGCATCTGCGCCATATCTAACTGCGCCTTCGCCTTTTTCGCCGGGTCAGTCTCTACCGCGATGTAGTCCTTGAACGCTGCCATGCCTGCTTCCGCCTGCGATTGGTCGGCCTTGGTGACGAACAGTCGCATTGCTTCCGCATTTGTGACCATCGCCGCGTACTTATTCGCGGTGTATCGCTGGAGCTCTGTGGGATCGGTCGGGACTGGCGTGGCCTTGAGCAGCGTCACTGCCTTGCTTGCGGCTTCTGCGGAAGCTTTGAAGTCATCCTTCGCAGCTTGAAGCGCTGCGGTCTTAGCCGCGTCATCAAGACCCTTCGACGTAATGGCTAAATTAAAGCGCTCGACCCCGCGTGCCTTCAATGCCACTGCTTTGTTAGTGAGAATCGCAGGCTGTTCCGCATCCGCGGCCAGGCCTTCATCAAACGAAGCTACGGCGGCGGTGTACTTCTGAATCGCCTCCTCGGAGTTCTTGGCCTTGCTGGCGACACCGGCTGCGGCCAACGCTTCGTTTCCGGCCTTGAAAGTACGCTGGATGACCTCGTTGGCTGCGGTGATCTTTTTGTTGGCAGCCTCGATCTCTTCGTTCTTTTTCCTCAGCTCTTCAAGTTTGGCTTTATCTGCCGCGCTGGGAGCGCTCGACGAACCACCACCGCCACCGCCACTGCTCGGAGCTGCCGTGGGTGAACCAGCGCCTCCCGCCTTGATCTCTTCAAGCGTAAATCTCTTGCCGTCCCCGGGCTTCAGAGTTAGCTGGACCGGAATGTCACGGCCGGCTTTCACACCACCCACCCAGCTCGGCGCTGCGCTTGGATGGCTCGCAGCCACGGTGTAAGTGCCGACGAACGGCAGTCCCGCAAATACGAATTCACCTTTCTTGTTTGTCTTGGTGTTGTATTTGCTGGCTATGTCAGTTCTGAAAACGTCGATTTGGGCATCAGCAAGGGGAACCTTTTGGCCATCTGCCTGTTCCATCATCACCACACCACGAAGTTCTCCCACCTGCGCGAAAGTGGTCATTGATGCGGCGGCAACAAGAATCATCACCGCCACCGCTCCATAAAAGTATTTGCCAATCATTGAAAGATTCCTCCGTCGTGTGTCGAGACGTAGCTTGTCGAGGCTCGTACGATGCAGCGACACGATTTTCTGGTTGTAATAAGCCAACTTAGAGTGCCCTAAACTTAATAAGCAAAACGACTGCTGTCAAGCACCGTAGGGAATGGGATCGGGCACTCCAGCCTCGCGAAATGCACGCAGGCGCAGCGCACACGAATCGCACCTGCCACAAGCCAATTCGGATTCCTGGTAGCAGGACCAGGTCAGGTGCAGCGGAGCGCCCAAATCCAAGCCTTTTTGCACGATCTCCGATTTTTTCAGATAGATGACCGGAGTTCTGATGGTGATGCGTGTCTCGGGTTTTGTACCGAGATCAATGACGTTTTGAAACGCGTCGTAAAACTCAGGACGGCAGTCGGGATACCCCGACGAGTCTTCGGCGACTGCTCCTATATAGATCGCGGATGCGCCGATCACTTCGCCCCAGCTCACGGCAGCGGCGAGCAGATGACTGTTGCGGAACGGGACGTAACTGGTCGGAATTGCAGACGAAGCGAGATTTGCATTGGTAACCGGAATGGCTTCGTCTGTCAGTGATGAACCGCCGATTCGAGCGAGCTGTTCCAGTGAGATTGCCAGGCGCAGTTCGACGTGAAAGTGATCTGCGAGGGCTTCGAAAGACTCGCGTTCGCGTTGTTCAGTGCGTTGGCCATACGAGACGTGAAGAAACGCAAGCTCGTCGTTTTCCTGTTGCGCGATCGCGGCGGTGACGCAGGAGTCCATGCCGCCCGAGACGAGACAGATCGCGAGCTGTGGTCCATCGGTCTCTTCAGCTTCAAGAACCTGAGTTGCGATCTCTTCAGAGCCGCCCATTACACGCCTCGCACTTCCGGGCCCCAGATGTATTTGTGCAGTTGCAACTGCATCCGTACGTTCAAGCCACTGCCGGCGATCCAGTTCGCCACCTGTTCGAGATTTACTTGTCCCCACACGGGAGAGATCAGGATCGCGTTTGTTCGAGTTTCCAGATCGTGCTCCTTTATTACTTTCTTCGCATACTCCCAATCAGCTTCATCTGCGATCACGAATTTGACTTCGTCTTTGTCTGCTCGCAAACGTTCGAGATTTGACCAGTCGTTCCGTGGTTCTTCGGCAGAGGCTGGACACTTGACGTCGAGAATGACTTTCGCGCGCGGATCGAGACTCGCTGTGGAGACATAATTTCCGGTTTCGACGAGCACTTCGAAACTCTCGTCGCACAGACGTTTGATTAGCGTGAAAGCCTCTTTTTGCGCGAGCGGTTCGCCGCCGGTGACTTCGACCAGCCTGCACCCGAACGCGTTGACCTGGGCCATGATGCTGTCGATTGAGTAGTGTTCACCGCCTGTGAAGGTGTACTCGCTGTCGCACCAGACGCAGCGCATCGGGCAGCCCGTCAAGCGCACGAACGTGCACGGCCGTCCCGCATGGGTCGACTCCCCCTGGATCGAACGAAAGATTTCCGTGACGCGCAGCATGTGGTTTCAACGTAGCTTACCATGGTTGGATGCGGTCCTCATCACCCGGAGATCTTGTTGGAAGAGTCTCACTCGTCCCCCGGCGATCTTGTTGGAAGAGTCTCACTCGTCCCCCGGCGATCTTGTTGGAAGAGTCTCACTCGTCCCCCGGAGATCTTGTTGGAAGAGTCTCACTCGTCCCCCGGCGATCTTGTTGGAAGAGGTCAGTACCGTAACGCGGTAGCGTCGGGTCTGCTACGCATCTAACGATCGTGTGAGCGACGCAGACCCGACGCTACCGCGTTACGGTACTGACCGCATCCAAGTAAAGGGCGTGATAGGATTAGCAGCAATTCGTTGAGACTTTCCGTGGAATCTGAGCTCAAAACGTTACTGAACGACGGCGCCGCGCGGCTGCTTGCCCGCGCGAGTGATAGCCGTTCGCTCAGCCGCGAGTCTGTGGTGCCGCGAATCTCCACCGCCGTCGAAAAGTATCTCCTCCGCAACGATCCAAACACACCCCACGACGACATCGCCAAGTTCATCGACGAGATGCAGGCCGACGATCTGTGTTTGATCATCGCCTGCGAACGTGGCGACGAAAGTGCCTGGACAGATCTCGTCGACAGGTTCACACCGACAATCCGTTCCGCCGCCAGGTCTGCAAGTGCAAACGAAGACGCAGCCAAAGATCTTTCGCAGTCGATCTGGGCGGAACTCTACGGTCTTCGCACGCGCGAAGATGGAACGCCCGCCAGCAAGCTCGCTTATTACTCCGGTCGCGGCTCACTGGCCGGCTGGCTTCGCGCAGTGGTGGCCCAACTCGCCGTCGATGTCTTCCGCAAGCAATCCAGGCTGGTCCAAACAGAAGAGGACGCTGACCTCGACAGGCTTGCGCGCAACGCGCAGGTCGTTGAAGGCCAGGCGGTGCTTGTGGGAATACCAAACCCGGAACAGTCGATGTCTAACCGGCTCGCGCAAGCCGACATGCAGCAAGCCTTGAATAAATCTGTGCAGGAGCTCGCCGCCGAAGATCGTTTGCTGGTGAAACTCTACTACTTCGACAACCTGCGCCTGCGTGAAGCCGGTGCTGTCTTGGGTGTTCACGAAGCGACCGCGAGCCGCCGTCTCACGCGGATTCAAACCGACTTGCGCAAACGCGTCACAAAGATCCTGATCGATGAACGTGGTTGGACACAGGCTGAAACGGAACGGTCATTTGCGGAGGTGGCGCAACATTTGGACACGGATTTGGAGGCGCTTTTGAGTAAAGAAGGAGTTTCGTGAGCGGTTGCCTGCAAGGTATGGGGCGGGATACGTTCTTAATTAGGCAGAGTTTTGATTTGAAATGAGACAGGAAACAAACAACGAGATTGATCTGCTGCTGCGACGGTTGAGCCGCGGGCAGGGTGCCACTGCGCCCGACGGCGATTTGCACGAGCAGCATCTCGATGCAGATGAGCTCAACTCGTATGCGGAGAACGCATTGCCCCGAGCGGCGCGGGCGCGTTACACCGAACACCTGGCCGAGTGTTCGAGGTGTCGAGAACTCGTCGTACAACTGAGTTCAGCGGCTGGCGTCGTTGTCGCTGAGGAGCCTTCGCGGGCTTTAGCGCCATCGGGGCTGAGTAAGTTTTTGGCGAGCCTTTTCTCGCCGATGGTTTTGCGTTATGCGGTTCCGGCAATGGGACTGATCGTAGTCGCCTTGATCGGGTTTACGGTTTTCCGGCGCCAGCAACCAACCGCCAGGTCCGTGACATCGGGAGGGGTTAACACACAGGAAGTTGCACAAGAGACAAAGCCGCCGGCAGGCATCAATAAGTTTGATAGCCAGGAGAAATCCAGATCCGTGTCACCTACACCGGAGCCTCCGCGCCGGGAGCGAAATGAAGCGGAAGCGCCTGCGCCAACGGCGACGCTGGCGGCGGCGAGCACACCTGTAGATGCAAATAAGGAAGCACCGGCTGCGAAGACGGAGTCGACAGCGGTAGCGAGCGCGGCTCCTGCGCCCGCCGCTCCAAAGCCGGCAGAGACATCTGACGAAGTTCGAAAACAAGAGCCCGGAGAACAAAAAAAACTGCCACAAGACAAGGCCGCAGCGACACCACAAGCCGACAGAGAAACAGACTTTCAAGCGGGGGCTATAGCTCCGGCAGGCGTAGCCTCAACTCGTCGTCCTGCGAAGCGACAGGACTCGGCACAAAACCGCGCTGCCGAGCCTATGCCTCTACTCAGGGACAAAGATAGCGACGATGCGGAAACTCGCACCGCTGCCGGTCGTCGTTTTCGGAAGGAGCGCGGTATCTGGGTCGATACTGCTTATGCTGGTGGCGCAACCACTGACCTCGCGCGCGGCTCCGAGCAGTACCGTGCCCTGGTCGCGGACGAGCCCGAAATCAAAAAGATCGCCGACCAACTCGACGGCCAAATCGTCGTTGTTTGGAAAGGCCGCGCATATCGCATCAAGTAAGCCACAAAGAAGCGCAAAAAGGACAAAATGAGTTAAAGTTAGACCATGCACAAAAGTCTAACGCTGCTTCTGCTTGCTGCAAGCCTGAACGTTGTCGCCGCTCAAACTCCGAGAAGATCTCCAGCCGCTCGCAATCGCACAATCGCAAACATCGTGCGTGAAATCGATGCGCGGAATGTAGAGGCGACCATCCGCAAGCTCGTTTCGTTTGGCACACGCAACACGCTGTCAGAACAGAACGATCCGAAACGCGGCATCGGCGCCGCACGCGACTGGCTATACGCTGAATTCCTGAAAGCGGCTGAAGCCTCGAACGGTCGTATGACCGTCGAGAAACAAGCCTACGAGCAACAGAAAGCGCAACGCGTACCGCAGCCGACGATCGTTGCGAACGTTGTCGCCACGCTCAAGGGTTCGCAACCTGAATCAGCGGATCGGATCTATGTCGTGAGTGGTCACTACGATTCGATGTGCAACACTCCGATAGACGCGAAGTGCGACGCGCCCGGAGCGAACGACGACGCTTCGGGAACTGCGGCGGTGCTCGAGATGGCGCGCGTCATGGCCAGGTATGAGTTTGACGCGACCATCGTTTTCATGGCCGTCGCCGGTGAAGAGCAGAGCCTGCTCGGTTCTACGCATTTTGCTGAACAGGCAAAACAGAAGAACTGGAACGTCGACGCGATGTTCACGAACGACATCATCGGCAACACGCTCGGCGGGAACGGCGTGAGAGATCGAGGCAGGGTGCGAGTGTTCTCCGAAGGCGTGCCGACGGACGAAACGCCGGCAGAAGCAAACACGCGGCGTAGTGTTGGTGGTGAGAACGACTCGCCGTCGAGACAGTTAGCTCGCTTCATCAAAGAGACGAGCGACGCGTTTGTGCCGCAGCTTAAAGTGATGCTTGTGTATCGGCGCGATCGGTACGGGCGTGGTGGCGATCACATTCCGTTTTTGGAACGTGGTTATCCGGCGGTGCGATTCACCGAAGTAAACGAAGAGTTTCGGCACCAGCATCAGAACGTGCGTGTTGAGAATGGGGTTCAGTTTGGCGACCTGCCGCAGTTTGTCGACTTCGCGTACGTGGCGAACGTCGCGCGTGTGAATGCGGCTTCGCTGGCGATGCTTGCATTGGCGCCGTCGAGACCGAAAGGCGTGACGCTTCTCTCGGTGCGTTTATCGACGGACACCGAGTTGAAATGGGAAGCGAACAAGGAGCCCGATCTCGCGGGTTACGAGATAGTTTGGCGCGACACGACCGCGCCCGTGTGGACAAATTCGAAAGCGGTTGGAAACGTGACTTCGTTCGTGATGAAAGGGATGTCGAAGGATAATTATTTCTTCGGCGTGAGGGCGATCGACCGTGATGGGAACCGCAGCCCCGTGGTTTACCCGAAGCCGCAGACGAGACCGCAGGCCGCAACGCCCAGCTCGAGCTCGCAATAATTGGACAGGATTTACATGATTCTGTTCAGCCAAGCGGCCGGGTGCCGCGTCTAATCGACATGAAAATAGTTCTGGTAATCGCCTTATCGTTATCAATCGTCGCGCCACCGGTCGCCGCACAAAAATCCGCAAAACCGCATGCACTCAGCCAGGAACAGCGCATTGTCCACGTCCTGAACCGGCTTGGCTTCGGAGCGCGTCCGGGCGACGTCGAACGCGTGAAGGCCATGGGTCTGGAGAACTACATCAAGCAGCAACTCAATCCCGAGAAGATCCTCGACACCGTCGCTGAGAATAAGATCAAAGACCTGACGGTTCTGAATATGCCGGCCGCGGAGCTGTACGCGAAGTACCCACAGCCGGGACAGCTTCTGCGGCAACTCCGAGCGCGTGGCATGTTGCCCGAAGGCGCCCCCGCGCCCGAGAACAACCAGACTCCGCCCGCCGGCAATCCACTCGACAACGAAAAATACCGCGAGGTGATCCAGAAATATTATCGCGAGAACGGATTGCAGCGTCCGCAACAGATCATCGCGGAGTTGCAGGCTTCGAGAATTCTGCGCGCGGTCTACAGCGAGCGGCAGTTGCAGGAAGTGATGGTCGACTTTTGGACCAATCACTTCAACGTCTTCGCGGGCAAAGGCGCCGATCGCTGGTTGCTCCCGGCTTACGATCGCGACACCATTCGTCCGCATGCGATGGGGAAATTCTCGGCGTTGTTGCAGGCGACCGCGCAGAGTCCTGCGATGCTCTTTTATCTCGACAACTTTCAAAGCGTGAGTCCGAACGCGATGCAAAGAGCACGCGGACCGCAGCAGCAGCGTCGCGGCATCAACGAAAACTACGCGCGCGAATTGATGGAGTTGCATACGCTCGGCGTCGACGGCGGTTACACGCAGAAAGACGTGCAGGAAGTAGCTCGTTGCTTTACTGGTTGGACCATCTTTCAACCGCGCGGCGGCGGCGCGGCCGTGAACGCGATGATGGGTGAAGCCGGACGGCGAAATGCCGGGACGTTCTTCTTCAACGCCCGCACACACGACGACGGCGAGAAAACCGTTTTGGGTCAAAAGATTCCCGCCGGTGGCGGATTCAAGGACGGCCTGACGGTGCTCGATATCCTGGCTCGTCACCCGTCGACGGCGAAGTTTATCGCAACAAAACTGGTGCGCCATTTCGTCTCCGATAATCCTCCTCCCGCCCTGGTCGATCGCGTAGCAAAGACGTTCACAAAGACGGACGGTGATATCCGCGAAACGCTCAAGGCCATCTTCTTCTCCGACGAGTTCAACTCTTCCACGGCTTACCGCGCGAAGATCAAGCGGCCGTTTGAATTGGTGGTCAGCGCGATCAGAACGCTCGGCGCCGACACAAACGGCGGCCCGGGAACTCACCAGTGGCTCGCGCGCATGGGCGAGCCGCTCTACGGATTTCAAACACCAAACGGCTACTCCGACACCGCCGAGAGTTGGGTCAACACTGGTGGCTTGCTCGAGCGCATGAACTTCGGATTGGCCCTCGCCGGTAATCGCGTTCAGGGAACGCAAGTCGACCTCTCGAAGTTGACCGCGAACGAAACGAGCCAGGCGAAGGTTTTGGACCAATCCTTAAAGACGATCCTTGCAGGTGAGATGTCCGCGGCGACGAGAGAGACGTTGCTGAAGCAGTTGGACCAGTCGGATCCGGTCACCAAGGTGGTCGGATTAATTCTCGGAACGCCGGAGTTTCAGAGGCAGTAGTTATGAATCGCAGATACTTTCTTAAATCAAGTGGCATCGCTTTGGCGAGCGTTGGTATGTCGCTTTCAGCGCCCTCGTTTCTCGAGCGCGTTGTGTTCGGTAGCACGCCTTCGAGCGGCAAACGAAAGACGTTGATCGCGATCTTTCAGCGCGGCGCAGTCGACGGGCTCAACATGGTCGTGCCGTTTGGCGAATCGAGCTACTACGATTTGCGCCCGTCGATATCGATTCCGAAACCAGCGCCGGGCAATGCCGAAGCGGCGATCGATCTCGACGGTTTCTTCGGATTGCACCCGTCGATGAGCGCATTCAAATCGCTCTGGGATTCGAAGCGCGTGGCCGTAATTCACGCCTCGGGATCACCCGACAATAGTCGTTCACACTTCGACGCACAGGACTACATGGAGTCGGCCACGCCCGGAGTGAAGTCGACGAAAGACGGCTGGTTGAATCGTTACCTTCAGAGTAAAAACGATCCTGATGCCTCGTCATTCCGCGCAGTGTCGATGACGACTAACATGCCTCGTGTGCTGCAAGGACCTGCGCCGGTCGTGGCGATGGCTAGACTGTCAGACTTCGCGATTCGCGCGGGCAAGTCGTCGGCAAATGTGCAAGGCGGTTTCGAAGCGCTCTACGCGCAGAAGAGCGATGATGTGCTGGCCGGAATGGGTCGAGAGACCTTCGAAGCGGTCAACTATTTGAAGAAAGCGAATCCCGCGCAGTAC
>Ga0207671_10006223_pt1 | contig 10706 bp, 7 predicted proteins | sample KBSC24metaG_FD_184352 | JGI IMG/M metagenome (GOLD analysis project Ga0207671, IMG submission 184352) | Corn rhizosphere microbial communities from Kellogg Biological Station, Michigan, USA - KBS C2-4 metaG (SPAdes) (version 2) | ecosystem: Host-associated > Plants > Roots > Rhizosphere > Soil... | reverse complement strand
GCCCTGCCTTACTTCGCCAGAATCGCGGTAAATACCTACGTTACCGCTTTCGCGGGCTTCGGCTATTACCTTCCAGGAACCTGCCTCAATTTCGGCGTTCATCAGTTTGATCCATTTATATGGTGCAAATATCTTCTGCACATCCTTTGAACCCACTTCCGATATCACGGTAACCTGTTTAGCCAGGCGACTAATGTACTCGCATTTGATATCATGCTCAATGGTGATCGACCCGTCAGATACCTCGCAGTGTTCCAGTTTGTATTTGTCTAATAGGCGACAGTAATCATCAAACTGGTTACGTACAATAAAAGCCTCGAACAAAGTACCGCCAAAATATACGGGGATACCAGCTTCCTGGTACAGCTTTACTTTTTCGGTTAAGTTGGGGGTAACATAAGAGGTTGCCCAACCCAGTTTAACAATATCTGTATAAGCTCCACCTACTTCCAGAAAATCTTCCACCTGCCTTAAACTCAGTCCTTTGTCCATCACCATGGTGATGCCTTTATCGCGGGGTTTAGCTGTACGTTCGGGAAGATCATTGATCATATAATTCATACAATAGATGGTTATAGCCTATAACTAAAAGTTCTAACGATGCAAATATCCGAAAAAAAACTGACTCAATACTGCAATTGTGCTAATTTCAGATGTGTAAATGATGAAGTTTTTGTAAAATCTATATCACAATTAAAGTATAGCATTGCTTGGCTCCTCAGAGGGTCTGTCACTCTGAGCTCCGTCGAAGGGTAAAGCGCATAGGCCCATCCACTATGTCATTGCGAGCGTAGCGTGGTAATCTCCTCGCTTGCATATTGAACGTGATGAGATTGCTTCGTCGTTCCTCCTCGCAATGACATATTCTTATAATCGAGGTCGCACCGCGCCTTAAAAATAAAAAGGCGGCTGATACTGAGATCAACCGCCATTCATTTTATCATTCGCCCTTCTGTTATTTCGTATACTTATTAATAATATCCACAATTACTTTATTTTTTTGCAATTGCGGCAGGTAATCAAAAAGGATATAATGCTTGTCAGGATCGCTGGTGAGAGCCATTTCCAGGTGGTTCAGCGCTTCATTGTATTCGCCTTTGGCAAATAAATAAGCCACCATGCGGTAATAAAGCTCAGCGGCTTCCGGGTTATTTTTGATAGCTTCCGATATGATCTCGATAGCTCCGGGTAGCCTGTCCTGCTCATACAATATGGATGAGTAATCCAGCCAGGCATCAATATCCAAGGGATTAAGTTCCACCACCTTTTCATAAGCCTGCTCGGCTTCGGTCATGTGGCCCAGTTTATACTCGGCATCAGCTATGGCAAACCAGTAATCAGCATTGGCGATATCCAGGTCGAGCGCTTTTTTATAAAAATGCAGCGCCTCAAAATAGCGCTCCTCAAAATCAAGCGTAACCCCTATGCCAAACCAGGCATCGGCCAGCTTAGGATCCATCTTAACCGATTTTTTATAAAAGGCACGGGCATCATCCATCTGCTCCAGCTTTTCATAGCACTCCCCAATAGCGCAGTAAGTATCAGCATTCGGCTGCTCGTACTCAAAGGTATGGCGATAAACTTCAATAGCTTCAGCATATTTTTCCAGGTTAACCAAGGCATTACCCTTGTTAAAGTAGGCTGATGCGAAGCTGTCTTTGATCAGGATGGCGTAATCATAAGCGTCGATAGCTTTTTCAAACAGGCTCAGCTTGGTGTAGGCGTTGCCCAGGTTATACCATGCAGCATAACTGTAAGGCTCGTTATCGATATACTGCTGATAAAACTGCACGCTCTCTTGCTGGTTGTCCATCACGTCATAGCAAAAAGCCAGTTCGTAAAGGGCATCCTGGTTTTCCATATTCTGCTTAAGGCAAAGCTTAAGATAGGTTATGGCCGTGTCATAATCGCCCATGTTTTGGTACACGTAGGCAATATGCAGCAGGATCTCGTCGGTTTCCTCAGCCAGGCCCAATGCTTTTTCATAATTTTCCAGGGCTTCGCTATAGCGTTCCATACTTTCGTACAGATTGCCGCGGATGATATAAATATCCGCATCGGAAGCCTCCAGCATGGCAGCCTTGTCCAAAGCCGCGAATGCTTCGGTTACTTTATTGGTAACTACCAGTAATTGTGCCTGTTTAATTAAAAAAACCGCTGCAAAAGGGTGCTGGTTACGCGCGTATTCTGCTACTTGCAGAGCCTTGGCCGGATCATTTTTCTCGATGTAGTAGTCGATAATGTTCTCAAACGCCTGGGCATCAAAAAAGTACTGGTCTTGATTACGAATCATTTCCTCGTACCGTTCTACCGAAAACTTTGGATCTTCGGTAAAACCAAATTCAAATTCTTCTTCCATTCAATTTTGTTTGCAGAACATCCGCTTTAGGTTAACAATTGTTATTGCCTCGTAAAGACTTATTAAGTTCAAATTACAACAAGTAAGCCTCCAATAAACAATTTAGTTTTCAACATTCACACATTTTTAACATGATCTGCTTGCAAAGTATTGATAATTAACGACAATCAATTCATGGGCGAAGAGTGCGAAAACTAAAAATTGTCTTAAGATTTTTACCTTTGACAAAAGTAACAATTATGAACCTCGATATTTCAGACATTCTAAAACGTTTACATATAAACGATATTAATGATGCTTTTAGTACAGGGAACCACTGGGGCAGCAGCGCCGGCGCTACCGTAAAAGACATTATATCGCCGGTTGACGGTAAAAAAATAGCTTCGGTAAAATTTGCTTCAGAAAACGATTATAACCAGGTAGTTGAACAAGCCGCCAAAGCTTTTAAAACCTGGCGCAACACCCCTGCACCAAAACGCGGCGAGATCGTTCGCCAGATTGGCGAAGCTTTACGTGCCCATAAACACGACCTGGGCAGCCTGGTCTCCTACGAAATGGGCAAAAGCCTGCAGGAAGGTTTAGGTGAGGTTCAGGAGATGATTGACATTGCCGACTTTGCCGTTGGCCTGAGCCGTCAGCTGTATGGATTAACCATGCACTCAGAAAGGGCCAACCACCGTATGTATGAGCAATACCATCCGCTGGGCATTGTAGGTATCATTTCCGCATTTAACTTTCCGGTAGCGGTTTGGAGCTGGAATTCTCTATTGGCCTGGGTTTGCGGCGACGTTTGTATCTGGAAACCATCAGAAAAAACACCTCTGACCGCTATTGCCTGTCAGCACATTGCTCAGGAGGTATTCAAAAAGAATAATATTGAAGAAGGTGTATCCAACCTCATCATCGGCGACCGTAACATTGGTGAGCTGATGGCGGCTGATACCCATGTACCCTTGATATCGGCTACTGGTTCAACCCGTATGGGTAAGGCAGTTAGCGCTGCGGTAGGTGCGCGTTTAGGTACAAGCCTGCTGGAGTTGGGTGGCAACAACGCAATCATCATCAGTGAAAATGCTGATCTGGATATGTCGCTTATCGGTGCTGTATTTGGCGCGGTAGGTACCGCCGGTCAGCGTTGTACCAGTACACGCAGGTTGATCATCCACGAAAGTGTTTACGATACCTTTAAACAAAAGCTGGTGAATGCTTACAAACAGATCCGTATTGGCAACCCTTTAGATGAGCATAACCACATGGGCCCGCTGATCGATCACGACGCGGTGAAGCTATACCTTGACTCTATCGAAAAATGTAAAGCCGAAGGCGGGCATTTTGTAGTGGAGGGCGGCAAGCTCGAAGGTGATAACTATTTATCAGGCTGTTACGTAAAACCTTGTATAGCAGAGGTGGAGAACCACTTTAAAATAGTGCAGCACGAGACCTTTGCGCCGATACTTTATTTGATCAAATACAGCACGCTTGAAGAAGCTATTGACTTGCAGAACGGCGTTCCGCAGGGCTTATCATCGGCTATTATGACTAATAATTTACGTGAGGCAGAACAATTTTTATCCTATGCTGGTTCTGATTGTGGTATAGCCAATGTAAACATCGGCACATCGGGAGCAGAGATAGGCGGCGCGTTTGGTGGCGAAAAAGAAACCGGCGGCGGTCGCGAATCTGGTTCTGATGCCTGGAAAGTTTACATGAGGCGCCAAACAAATACTATTAATTACTCAAAAACGTTGCCTTTAGCACAAGGGATTAAATTCGACCTTTAGTGGGATTCGAGGGGCGTGTTGCGAGGATCGGGATATAATTTGGAACAAAGTTCCACGAACCTCGCAACACGCTCCACGAATCCCAGATGATTATTTTTTTATTTTCTAATTTTTGTACATGTTCAATTACCGCAAATTATTAATCACCGGCACCACCCTATTAACTGCATTAACATTAAGTCAAACAATCTCTGCACAAGTAATTCCACCAGCAGAACCCGAACCTCCAAAGGGCTGGCAGCTGATGGACCTGAAAGAAAATGGTTTTTATGGCATCAGCCTTAAACCCGCTTATCTTTTTTTACAAGGCAAAAAAAGCAAGCCTGTGGTGATAGCTACAATCGATAGCGGTATTGATACTTTACAAAAAGATCTGAAAAGCATCCTTTGGACCAATACCAAGGAAATTCCCGGCAACGGCATCGACGATGATCATAATGGTTATGTGGATGATATACATGGCTGGAATTTTTTGGGCGGCCCCGATGGTAAAGCTGATTTTAATGAAACCACCGAGGAGGTACGTGAATACAATAAGCTGAAAGGTAAATTTGAAAATATTACCGACACCAACGCTGTCGATAAAAAACAATACGCTTATTGGAAACGTGTAAAAACCATCTACGATAGTACCGTTAATAAATCGCGCACCGAGACCGAACAATTGCAACCCATCATGAACGCATTGATGGTAACCAGCGGTTATATTAAAAGAGGGCTGAGCCTACCCGCCAATGGTACTTTTAAACAAGCCGACCTGGTAAAGCTTAAGCTGGCCAATGATACCCTTACCCAAAGCAAGTATGTTTGGGAATCTATATTTTCACAGGAGGGCACAAATAAAACTAACGCCGCCATCATCAAAGACCTGAGCGAGTACCTTGCCAAACTAAATAATGACCTGTCGCCCGATCTGGAAGCTCGCAAACGCATCGTTGGTGATAATGTAGATAGCATGGACCATAAACCTTATGGCAACAACCTGCTTAAATTTACAGATGCCTCACACGGTACCGGTGTAGCCGGTTTGATCGGAGCCATCCGCAACAATAGTTATGGCATTAATGGCGTTGCCGATAACGTACAGATCATGGCTATTAAAGCGGTACCTAACGGTGATGAATATGATAAGGATATTGCCAATGCCATACATTACGCGGTTGATAACGGAGCCCGCATCATTAATATGAGCTTTGGTAAAAAGATATCACCGCATAAAGAATGGCTTGATGAAGCCTTTAAATACGCGGCATCAAAAGATGTGTTGCTGGTACAGGCTGCCGGTAATGACAACCAGGATGTAGATGCCATTCCAGATTATCCAAACGATACATTTTTAGATGGTTCAACAGACGCTGATAACGTGATCAACGTTGGTGCATCAGGTCCTAAATTAGGTGAGCACCTGGCCGGCGATTTCTCCAACTATGGCAAAAAGAATGTCGACGTGTTTGCTCCCGGTGTTAAAGTAACTACGGTTGATACCGATGCCGAATTTATGACCGAGGATGGCACTAGCTTTTCATCGCCCATTACAGCAGGTGTAGCGGCTTTGCTGCTGGAGTATTATCCAACTTTGAGCGCCAGGCAGCTGAAACAGATCATCCTGCAATCGGCCACACCATTAACTGGCACTATGGTATTCAGGCCAGGCAGCAAAACTATTAAAGTTGATTTTGCTTCATTAAGTAAAACCGGCGGAATTGTAAATGCTTACAAGGCCTTGCAGATAGCATCAAAAACAAAAGGCGAGCGGGCTAATTGATATTGATAAATACCCTTTGTCATCCTGAGAGACGAAGGATCTTCTTCGAGAGTCAAGCATAACAACATACATGATCAAGAAGATTCTTCACTCCGTTCAGAATGACAAGGATATCTATAAAAAGAACAATTGTCATCCCGAGGAACGAAGGATCTTCTTCGAGAGCCACGAGGACTCATATACGTGATGAAGAAGATTTTTCGCTTCGTTCAAGATAGATAGTTTTTCACTGCGTTCAGAATGACAACATATAAAGAGAAAGCCTTCCTGATGTACAGGAAGGCTTTCTCTTTATTGATCAAAAGTATAAAATTGTCTTACTTAATCCTGCTATTCAATTCCGACAGCGGCATGGTTACCATCCGGCCTATCGGTTTTTTGCCCCTGTAGGTGATCACTCGTAGCGTTGTTGCATCCTTAGGCGCATCAATGGGTTGGGTATATTTTGGATAGAAATTATCCGGGAACGAGTTATCAAAACTGTAATAAGTATCCAGGCCATCCACCTCATTGGTCAGCGTAATTTTTAGTGTGCCATCGGCATTGCGTATAGCGTTAAATGAGGGGTCATATGCGCTTGGCGCATATTTGGTTTCGGCTGCGTTAAAACGGTCGAACTGTTTTTCTACTTTGCCAAAGAAGTAAGGCCAGCTTTTCTTTTCTTTCGGCGACCATACCGACTCGGCAATGGCCATGCCCCTTGGCCAGGTCATATATTCGGCCTGACGGATATTGTACACCTGCTCGGTCCATAAATTAGCCTGCCCACCTTTGATCAGTTTGGCATCGACGCTATCTGGCACCGGTTCAAATTCGTACGATTTGCTCAGGCGCAGCGTGGCGTAAATTTTTGTTTCGTTCACGCGGTCGCTTTGCATATAATCCAGGTAAGCAAAAGTAGTTGGGCTCATCACCACCTCATGACCCTGTTTAGCGGCCTCAATACCGCCTTTAATGCCTCTCCAGCTCATTACCGCGGCATTTGGACCAAGGCCTCCTTCAATGATCTCGTCCCAGCCCATGAACTTTTTACCTTTTGATTCTACTATCTTTTCTAAACGTTTCTCAAAATAGCTTTGTACCTCCTGTTGTGTCTTCAGTCCCTCTTTAGCCATCAACGCTTTAATAGCATCGCTTTGCTCCCAGAAATTTTTGGCACATTCATCACCGCCCATATGTATATAACCAAATGGGAAAAGCTGCGCCACTTCGGTCACTACTTTATCCAGGAAAGTGTATACATTTTCATTAGCCGGGCAAAGGGTATTATCAACAATGGCCGTATTATGCGGACCATCCCAGTTCATAAAAGGCTCGCCGGAGTTAACCACATATTTATCAGCACCCGGTGTGCAGGACAGCTCCGGATAAGCTACTACAGCTGCCAGGCTATGTCCCGGTACATCAATCTCCGGTAATATATTTACAAAGCGGTCTTTAGCGTATTGCACCAGTTCGCGAATATCATCCTGGGTATAAAATCCACCATAGGTGCGGGGTTCGTTAGCCGCCGGTGGGGTAAATGTACCAAACTGGCCCACTTTTTTAACGTTGTAAGCCCCAACCGAAGTTAGCTTAGGCAGACTCTTGATCTCTACGCGCCAGCCTTCATCATCAGTTAAATGCAGGTGCAGCAGGTTCAGCTTGTACTTCACCATGGCATCTACATATTGTTTTACTTCTGCTTTGGTAAAAAAGTGACGCGCCACATCAAACATTAACCCCCTCCAGGCAAACCTGGGGTAATCGGTAATTTCTACACAAGGCACCGTCCATTTTACATTTTTCACCAAAGTTGCGCTTTCAATATCGGCAGGTAACAATTGCATCAGCGTTTGCACCCCATAAAACAAACCTGCCGCCTCATTGGCCCTGATCACAATTTTTTTGGCTTTTACCGACAGGGTATATCCTTCGGTGCCTATAGCCACATCGGCAGTTTTATTCAGGATAAGCCTGATAGAAGCCGTTGGAGCCACACTTTTTACGACCACAGATGAACCCGCCGCGGTGCTCAGTTTCTTTTTCAGATAACTGGTTACAGGTGTCAGTTCGGGCTGACTGCCGGCCTCCACAATAACGCTTTTAGGCAACAGGAACTGGCCCGCCAGGCGTGTGGTTTTTACCGGTTCGGGGATAATGGATAAGCCGCTTTGGGCAACCTGGCCAAACGATAGCGCGTGCACAAGGCAACAACAAAGCAATAAGGATAATTTTTTCATACAGAAGGGATATGTTTAATTGGGAAACGGTATGCAAATTAAACTTTTTAAATAAAATTAAAAAGTTGCAAGCTAAATTTTGTTGTTTTAAATTGCATATCAATATATCCGTAGCTGCGCCTGTAGTATATATATAACTGATCGTACAAACCAATTATTCATTTACCTCACCTAAAACCAGATACCTATGGCAACTGACAGAAGAAAGTTTTTAAAACAATTTGGCACCTCGGTACTCCTCACTTCGGCATCGCTTACCAGCCTGGCTGCCAAAGAAGAGCATGAAAAAAGAATTTTACAGGCCGAAAAACGTGTAAGCCCTAATGATAAGATCAGAATAGCCACCATAGGCATGGGCATTATGGGTTTTAACGATACCCACGCGGCCCTTACCGTTCCGGGTGTGGAGCTGGTAGCCGCCTGCGATCTGTACAAAGGTCGCCTGCAACGCGTTAAGGAAGTTTATGGCCCCAACATTTTTACGACCGATAATTACCACGATATTTTAAACCGCAAGGATATTGATGCCGTTATTGTGGCCACCAGCGACAACTGGCACAGCCCTATATCCATCGAAGCTATGCACAAGGGCAAGGCTGTTTACAGTGAGAAGCCCATGGTGCACCACATCAGCGAGGGATTGAATGAAATAAGGGCCCAGCAAGAAACCAAAGCAGTTTTCCAGGTGGGCAGTCAGCGGGTAAGCGGTATTGCTTTTAAAAAAGCGCAGGAGCTCTACCAATCGGGAGCCATTGGCAAGATCAACGCGGTAGAAGCCTCCTTTAGCCGGCAAAGTGCGCTGGGGGCCTGGCAATATACTATTCCGCTGGATGCATCGCCCCAAACGGTGGGCTGGGAGCAATACCAGGCCAACAGCAAGGTAAAGCATACTTATGACAGCAATCGTTTCTTTAGATGGCGCAATTACCGCGAATATGGCACCGGTGTAGCCGGCGACCTCTTTGTACACCTCCTGTCGGGCATTCATTTTATAACCGGCTCCAAAGGACCCAATAAAATATTTTCGATAGGCGGTTTAACCTATTGGAAAGACGGTCGTAATGTGCCCGATGTGATGAGCGCGGTGATCTCTTATCCCGAATCGCCGGAACACCCGGCATTTCAGGCCACACTCCGGGTAAATTTTGTAAGCGGTGAAGGTGACCGCGCCTCTACCAGGATCATCGGCTCCGAAGGGGTTATTGACATGAGTGATGGCGGCGGCTTTACCATCCATAAAAGCAAAATGCCGGTAGCCCCAGGCTATGGCGGCTGGGATTCATTCGGGACCTATCCCGAAGCTATGCAAAAAGCAATTGTAGAGGAGTACAATAAAAAATATTCCGCCGCCGATCAGCAGGCGCCCAAAATGGATGATGTGGTTTATCATGAGCCCGAAGGCTATAATGACTCCAATGAACATTTCGCCAATTTTTTTGATTCCATGCGCACCGGTAAACCCGTGGTGGAGGATGTCGCTTTTGGCTTCCGAGCTGCGGCACCCTGCCTGGCCTGTAATGATAGTTATTTCGAAAACAGGATCATTAAGTGGGATCCGGTGGGGATGAAGCTGGTGTAGGTTGATAACAAGATACAAGGGAGCGAGTTTTATAAAATCTCAGCCATGTCATTGCGAGGAGGAACGACGAAGCAATCTCGTAGCTATTCTTACCGATGAGAACGCGAGGAGATTGCTTCGTTCCTCGCAATGACATGTTTTATGATTACAAACAACAAAAAAGCCGCTTAACGCGGCTTTTTCTATTCTTAGTAAAATTTAAATCTTTATTCTTCCACCATTTCGCTGTTGGGGCTGTTTACTTCAGGGACTTCATGTTTGAAGTAGTGTTTCTGAAATATCAGTATCATAATTACGCCTACGCAAATAGAGGCGTCGGCCAGGTTAAATACTGGTCTGAAAAACTCAAACGCCTCATTACCCCAAATGGGTACCCAAGCAGGGAATGTACCCCTGAACAAAGGGAAGTAAAACATATCAACCACGCGCCCGTGAAATAAAGGGGCGTAATTATACATGATACCGTAAAAGGCGGAGTCGATAATATTACCTACCGCGCCAGCTAAAATAAGCGCCACATTCATGATGAGGCCGCGATGATATTTATGCTTTATTAAATAAATAAGGCAATAAACAATACCGCATACCGCAAAAATGCGGAACAGCGTTAAAGCCAGTTTACCTGCGTCACCTCCCCATTCCATGCCAAATGCCATACCGTTGTTTTCGGTGTAGTGCAACATACCATGGCTGCCCAAAAAGCGGATCTCTTCACCCATGAACATATGTGCCCTTACCCAGGTTTTAATGATCTGGTCAAAAAGAATAATAAATATAGCAGTTAGAAAAGGTTTGGTGTAAGCAGCCTTCATTTATTGCTTTAATTTAGCTTCCATAGTCAAGGTGGTGTGCGGCACGGCGCGCAAACGCTCCTTAGGTATCAATTTACCGGTTTCGCGGCAAATACCATAAGTTTTGTTTTCAATACGCACCAGGGCGGCTTCCAACTGGTCAATAAATTTTTTCTGACGGGCAGCTAACTGGTTAATTTGTTCTTTTT
>Ga0207671_10006222_pt1 | contig 10706 bp, 12 predicted proteins | sample KBSC24metaG_FD_184352 | JGI IMG/M metagenome (GOLD analysis project Ga0207671, IMG submission 184352) | Corn rhizosphere microbial communities from Kellogg Biological Station, Michigan, USA - KBS C2-4 metaG (SPAdes) (version 2) | ecosystem: Host-associated > Plants > Roots > Rhizosphere > Soil... | reverse complement strand
AGGTCGCCTCGTAGGCTGCATTGATGCGGATCGAACTGGCCGGGAGGGTGAAGACCACGCCCCCCACGCCGAAGTCGATCTCCACCTCGGCCTCTGCCTCGCCAGCCCCCCACTGGACGTGAGCCACGCAGACCGCAGCGTTGGGGCCACCCCGTCCCGTCGCAGGCGGGCCAACGAGCGTCACGCAGATGACTCGCGCGATCTCGTCCTTCCAGCGGAGGTCGAGGACATCGCGCGAGTCGCCGGGGTTGAGCTCGACGATGCGCCCGGGGTTTCGCTCGTAGCGGTCGCGCATGGCGAGTTAGGCCGCCCCCCTCGCCCAGGCGGGAAACGCCCGGTACCGTGCCACCGCCGGAAGGGGCGACGGCGCGGGCGGCGGCTGGACCTGTTGCTTCCGCGCCTCGGCGATTGCCGCGCGGGCCAGCATCGCGCCCGGGTGACCTTGGGCGGCCGCCTTGGCGATGTTCTGAACGTGGCGTGCCGCCTTCGGGTTGTACCGAGCGCGGCGGAGCAACGCTGCCGCGCCCATCACGTGCCTGGCCTGCGGCCTCGGGTTTCCGCTCGTCTCGTCCGTCATGGGTTCCTCCTGGTCCGTCTGCGTGCTCTCGTTCTCCGTGCTTGCTGGCGTGGCGGCATCCGTCGCGGCTGGAGTCGAAGGGCCGCCGCCGCCCTTCTTGCGAGGGCGCCACCCAAGCGGTCGCGTTGCGTACGCGGTCAGCGCGGCGGCGCTCTCGACGCCCTTTGCGAGGTTCGTTGTCGTCTTGAGGGCGTTGACGCCCGCCCCACCAAGCGCGCGGACCGGCGCGGTCGCCAGCGACACCGCGCCCTTCGCCGCGCGCCCGATGCGCCGGAACGCGCTGAACCCAGCCACCCGGGTGGCCATTGCCTCGACCGCCACCGGATCGCCCGCGAGCGCTTCCTCACCGCGCATGAGGTAGTGCCGCCTCACGGCCGCGCGCGCGGGCGCCAGCTCGGTGGTGGCGTGCATCATCACCGGGCTCTGGCCGAGGTTCCCACCGGCGAACCGGATCAGCAGGTGGACCCGCTGCCCGTCGGACCAGGTCCGGAACACACCGTCGATGGGCTGTCGCTTCGGTCGAAGCTTCGCAAACCTGTCCATCAGAAGACCTCCGTGGTCGTTTGGTAGGCGTGGGTCGTCCGCGCGAAGCGCCGCCGGTCATCGGGGCTGGCCAGCCAGGACGCGAGGGCCGGTCCTGCGTGGTGGGCCACCGCCAACAGCCCCGAGAGCGTCGCCGGCTTCCCTTCGAGTTGCGTTCCGATGGCGGCGCGGTGGTGGGCGAGGATCTCGTTTCGGTACCGCCGCATGCTGGCGACGAAGATTCGGTACTGCAGCAAGGGATCGGACAGAAGCCGCTGCAGTGTCAGGGGAGGGCGAAACGTCGCAGTCCACCGACCGGTTCCGTCCCCCTTCACCCGCCGAACCTCACGAGCGAGACCCAGGTCCTCGAGTCGCTTCAGCCGCGTTTGGAACAGACCGACCTGTCCGCTCGGGGTGACCGCCGCGACGTCACCGGCCTGCATCAGCCGAACGAATCGCGCCCACTGGTCGTCTGAGGCCTCCGGGAGAGGCGACGGGTACGGCACGCGAGCGCTGCGACGCCGCAGCCTGCCGATCCGAAGGGTCTCCGCCCGCGCGCGCAGGTGTCCGGCCGTCTTCTCGTAACCGATCCCCATCAGCTCGTCGGCGCGGTGGTCGATCTCCTCCGGGTCCTTCAGCTCGAGCGACCGGCGTACGTACTCGACCAGCGGCTGCTTCGCCGCAGCCGCGAGCGGCTCGCTCACCGCAGCCGCGAGCGGGTTCTTGATGGTTGGCGCCAGCGGGTTCATGCCGCACTCCGTGCCGCGTGGACGTAGTCGTGGTGGATCCCCTTCCCGTCATCGCCGGGGCCATTCATGCCGAGCCGCCTCGACGGATCCTCGAGCCAAGCCGTCGACTTCACGAACCGTCCAAAGTGATCGCGCCCCGGCGAGAAGCGCCGCACGAGCGCGTGGTACTTGAAAACGCCGTCGACCCGCCGCCACTTCGCGAACGGCGCCGCCTTGATCCCCTGCTTGCGCAGCTCTGCGACCCGCCAGAACGCGAGGTCCTCGCAGTCGCCCCAGCCCGCTTTGACCACGCTCGGGATATCGAGCCAGTTCTCGGTGCCATCTTCTCGGCGGTAGACGACGCCCGACTCGTAGAGCTTCGGGTACGGTCGCTGCCGCAGGTGCAGCAGATCGATTGCGCACATCGCCTCCATCAGCAGCAGGAGCGACTTCTCCGAACGTACGCGGTCGCCCTCGTTCCCTTTCCGGGAGAACAGATCAGCGACGACGACGATCGGCGGCATGGCCATGCGGGTCGACTCCTTCCTCGTACGCGGGCCCTCGTCAAAAGCGAGGCCCGTCGGCGCAGGGCCTGGTTGCGCCGACGGGCTGGTGCGGGGCCTACTCGGCGACCAGGCCGAAGATCGTGGCGCGGAAGTCGGCCGCCACGCCGCCGACGTTCTGGATCCGCAAGGTGATCACGACGCCGGGGCGCGCCGTATCCAGCTCCATGTTGTCGACGGTCGACGTCGGCGGGTACGCGTCGGCCGCCTGCGGGCCCGACGCGACGAACTGGCTCGAGCGCCCGATCTTCGCGTCCTGGATGACGAACGTGTTCGCCGGGCCCGTGTAGACGAGCCGCTTCGGCTTGAACAGCACCTGCGGGTTCGCCGTCACGTCGACCGTCGCGCCCGGCTGCACCGCCAGGAACTCGAAGCCGAGCGACTGACTTCGCCCCTTGCTGTACGCCGCCGACTTCACGATCACGCCCTGCTGGGTCAGCCGGTTTTGCACGATCGGGTCGAGCTTCTTCGGCGCCCCCTTCTTGCGCCGCCGAAACAGGCGCAGCCCCACCTCGTCACCGCTCGATTCATCGCCAGCGCTCTCGTCGCCCGCCAGGATCTCGTCGCCCGCCAGGATCTCGTCCGCTCCCAGGATTTCGTCGGCGCCCAGGATCTCGTCGGCGCCGCTGCTGTCGTCGTTGTTCATCGTCGTCCTCTGCTTTCAGCCGCCGGCCGCGACCGGCAGCGGTTCGATTTGTGGTTGTGTGCGTGCTGGCTTCGTGCGCGCCCGCGGGCTACCCGCGGCGCCGCGCCATCTCCAGCAGCGCGTCGTCAGAGAGGTTCGAGCCCCCCTCCGCCGGACCCTCTCCGCTCATCGCGATCGGCGGCAGCCCCGCCTTCTCGCGCATCTCCTTGCCGACCCCGCGCCCCACCGTGTGGAAGTGCGCGGCCAGCGCTCCGTTGCCCACCGAGTGCAGGTACGGCCCGGCCTTCCCGCCCATCCCCATGAACCCCGCGGCGTGCGCCGCCAGGCCGACCGCCAGGTCGACCGGCACGCCGAGCAGCTTCTGGTGGTCGGCGCGCGTCTGCCAGATGCCGAGCCCGAACGCGGTCGCGCTCGCGAGCGTGGCGTCCACGCCCTGCTCGATCACGTCGTCGGCCTTCTGGATCGCCTTCTCGTGCTTGTTCTTCAGCGACTGGATCTCGGTGCCAAACTTCTTCACCTGCGCGAGCGAGAGATTCATCATCGGATCGGGTCCTCCCCGCGGCGCCCCGCCGCAGCGTTTCGGCCCCGCCCCGCGGGACCCGTTGCCTTGACGAGTCCAAGGTCGCTCTGTCTGCGCGGCGGCGCTCGAAATGGGCCGTCTGCTATCCGGCTACCCATCCGCCGACCCATCCGTTCTGGGTTGCTGGACTGGTCCGCCCATCAGAGCGATGTCGTCGGTGTCCATGCCGAACAACCGACCATCCACCCCGGACCGCTCGGCCGCGGATGGGCTGACCCGCTACCAGGTCGCGCGGCAGCTCGGCGTCGGCATCACCACCGTCCTGCGCATGTGCGCGCGGGGCGAGCTGCACCCACGACCCGGCGCCAACGGCGTCTGGCGCTACGACCCCTCCGAGGTCGTGCGTCTCCATGCCATGCGCACCGACCCCGGCCGCCGCAGCGCCGGCCAGACCGCCGCCGCCGCGTTCCACATGTTCGATACCGGCGTCGAGTTCAAGGACTGCGTGATCTTGCTGCAGCTCTCGCCCGGCGAGATCCGCCGCCTCTACCGTGAGTGGCAAAGCTCCTTCGACGACCCGCCAGACGAGCCCGAGCGCCACGACGTCCCGCTGCTCGACGACGACCCGCGCGCCGAGGAGGCCTTCCAGCGCGCGATGGTCCAAGCCGCCGCCCTCGCCGATCCCAGCATCCCGCTCCCGTCCGTCAAAACCCGAAAGAAGCCCCAAAAACCGAGGTGACCCATGGCCCGACCCGACCCGATCGAGTACGCAGAGCGCCTCTACGGCGCGATCCGCTCCGCGAACTTCTCTCCTATCTCGTTCCTCGCCTTCGGAAACGCCATCAAGGACGGCATGTCGATGCGCAACATGCCCCGCATCGCTGCGGAGCCGTTCATGCGGGTGGTCGGCGCGATGCTCGATCTAGAGGAGGAGGCAGCGTCCGCGGACCTCGTCGAGGTATCTGTCACGAACGGGTCCCCCGACGCCGCACCGGAGGCATCGCACGAGGCGTCTCCGTTGGATGGACCTTCGCTGGTCGAGCCGACAGCGACTGCAACCGTGGACGCATCGAGTTCAAGCCCACTGGCGTCCCCTCCTGAAAAGAGGCGCAGCAAGCGGTAACTGCGTCGGGAGCGCGGCCCGCCTATTGAACACCTTCAACGTCGAAGGCGCCCTGATCGTGGACCATCACCGGTAGGACGTGACTCACGGCCTTCTGTCGCATCATGGTTTCGGTTGTGTTGCTCCAGGAGTGGGAGAGACACTACAGAGGGGAGGATGCTCAATCATGGCAATCGCGCGCGATGAACTACGAAAGATTCCCTATCTCAACGTGGAGGCGATAGGCCCTCGGGTCGTGAACCTGATGCCCCTGTGGGACGGCACACGGTGGCACACGTGGTTGGATACACCTCAAGGGCTTTTCGAGATGCACCCGGTTGACGCTTACAAATCGGACTATGTCGCCCGAAGTGCTGCGTCGCCGAGCGACGTGATCATTCCGTTTGTCGAGTTGATGTGGCAGCGCGCCAGTTGGCCCGAGACCGCACGCCTCGTCTCCGCGATCTCAGCCGATTTTCACAACCTGGGAACATCGATCGAGAAGATCGATCATTTTTACGTCACCAGGAATGAGATCGGGATGCCCGTAGCCGATTTCGTAGCCACGGAAATGGAATACATTTTCGTCCTTTCCAGGAGCGTGTTCGATCTCGTGCACTCAGTCTTCGCGACGATCTGGGGAGGCGAGAGAATCACCCTTCTCGACGAGAATGCCGAAGCCAAGCGCAAGAGGCATCATTTGCCAGACTCGTTTCAGAAGATGCTCTACAAAGGCAGGCGCACCGGTGAGCCAACGGCGCGAAGTCGACAGGAATATGTCGATGATTTTGCCCTGCCGCTGAGCCTCGCGGACGCGTACATGGCGACGACAAATTTCTTCGACGATGTCCGCAGCCTGAGGAACAAGATCGTTCACGGCGTCGCCGACGCCGGGATCTTGTTCTCGACCGATCGCGGGTTCTGTATCCCCAAGAACTTCAGAGAGGTATTGGGCATTAGGTGCCCTGTGGTTGATGCGCCCCACAATGACAACATCGTCTCGTTGCTTCCCCTACTCGCCTACGTTGTGGTCGGCACCATTGACTGCTGTAGCCTCCTTGCCACGCAGTTCGCGGCTCAGATCGAACTTCTCGATGAGCTCGCGCCGGGGTACCGGATGTTCGTCCGCGGACCTCACAACGACGCTCTCCTGTGGGCTCTCTCCGTATCGAAGGGCGGCTCGCCTTGGTGGAGCGATCGCGAACGCAAGGCCAAGCGTTCCCCTCCGGAGGTCGTCGTTGGCAGCTCGCAGCCAATTCCGGGCTGACGACCATTAGTCCGCGTGTGCCGCCGGCTCCTTATCTACGGGATACATGAACGCCAGAAAACCACTCGAACCAGAAACGGTGCGCCCTGGCTTGTGTTCGTGAGGATCCAGTCCGCCAAAGAAGACCATCGTTGGCGAGTGAGCGCCATCAATGGCTGGCACCGACTGCACGGATAGCATCAGCACGTGCTCTTGGAGCGGTGATGTTCTGTGCTGACCGACAAATGCCCAGCGGTTGACGGCACCTGTGTGTCGATGCATCCCGGCGGACCTCGGCCCGATGTGGACGCCTGGCGGGCTTCCGCTTGACATGATGTCGTCCTTGCGGCGCCATTCAGCGACAAGGGTCACGCCCATCGGGTGTTCGTCGGGAAAGGAGAAGACGAGCGGCAACTCCTTGCGCTGGACCTTGGTCACCCATTCGAGTCCCCCGAACCGGTCCACCTGCACCTGGAACACTCTGCCGATTTCCTCCGCCAGCGGGAAAGACTTCCTCCGGGGCCACGGATCTTCCTTGCCGGTCCGCGAGAACCGAACCACGCCCGAAGTGTGATGCGAGAACTTCACGTCGTAGTCCACGACCACCCCGTTCTTGCTGAGATCGTATGTGAAGGGCCCGGCGGCGGGCGGATGCTCGACAACCTCGGAGAGGAGTCCTCGCTTGGAGTTCAGGTAAGGGAATGGCACGTAGATGCTTCCGTCGCCGCCAAACTGAATTCGACAGAGTTTGACGTTGGCCAACGGCGTCTGGACCGACACGACGACGCTCGAAGCACAGTAGTAGGAAAGATTGCGCTCCGAGACGATGGCGTCATCCGCATTCATGTTGGGTCAGTCCCCCCAGCCCGCGCCGGGAGACGATAGCAAGCGGACACCCTGAGATGCTTGTTCATCATAAAACGGGCCGAGGGCGGACCAGTGCCGTCGTCCATTGGGTCTTTTGGGTAGAGGAGCCATTCGAGATCTCGCCCGGCCCGTTCTTTTGCGTTCGCGAGGACGATCGCGTCAGCGTTAGGCCGGTCTCCCCCGAGGAACTCGAGAGCATTGATCAAGTCCGCACGATGAAGGCTTGCATCTGCTGCTGCATGCCCTAGCGCAATCGCAGCTCCCAGAGCCTCCATAAATTTCAGGGGATTGGCGTCCTGGGCTTCAGCCTCAAGTCCCAAACGGAGTTGGCGTTCAACGATTTCCCTACAGTGCACGGGATCCGCGTTGTATTCGATGTGGTGGAGCCCCGGCATTGAGGGTGCCGGCAGCTCAACATCTAGCTCCCAGAGGAAGTGGCTCGCTTCCTCGAACTGGCATTCGACCAACTTGAGGCGCTTCTTTTCACTTCGCTCCAGGAACACGAAGGCTCGCTCCCGGGACGAGGAGAAGGACAACATCGGGCTATGAAGAGCAAGCTTCTCCGAAGGCTGCCCGGTCACGTACCCGATGTGCTCCTCGACAATTTGGCGCGTGCTCTTTCCCCGGACGAGGGAATGAAAGCCACCGTCGCAAAACTTGGCCATGAGGCCGTTGCCGCAGAAGTACCGGGCGAAGGTCCGGCCGCGCACTTTGCGCTCGGCTGAGATGACAAGGCTCGGAAGCGAGTCACCGCGATATAGCTTCATGAACAAGAAGATTAGTGTTCGCCTCCAGCGTCTCCCAGCCCCTACTGAGCTTAGGGGCCCTCCCAGCGAAACCGGCCCCACCGGGGCCACCGGAGCCGGCCCATTCGTATCCCCTCGTCATTCCATCGGAATCTCGTCCTCAGCCCCGGCTCCGGTTTCGAACAAGACCGGAGCCTGACCGGGGCCGGAACCGGGGCCACCGCCCTTCAGGACCGAGAGCCGGACGCGGAGGACGCGGCGGCGGCCGTCGCCCACCCGCACCTGGACCTCGGGGCGGCCGTCGGCGCCGGGGACGGCGAACCCTTTGCGGACGAGGGCTTTGTGGAGGGCGTGGGTGGAGTGGGCCCAGGCTTCGCCGGACTCGCGCATGAACGTGGCCACGCGGCGGCGGGCGGCGTCCGGCAGGAGGTAGGCGTATTCCTCGTCGAACCAGCCGATCGCCTCGATCACGTCCTCGCGCGGGATGGTGCCGCGCTCGACGAGGCGGATCCGCTTCTGCTCGAGCAGGGTTCCGAGCACAGCGATGAAGCGCTCGGCGGGCTCGAGGTCCTTGAGGGTGGTCCCCTGCTCCTCGCCGAGGGCGCGGAGTGTGTCGCGGGCTCGAGCGCGGAGCTCGTCGGCGCGGTCGCCGTCGACGGCGCCGGCTTCCTGCGCGAACTCGAGGAACAAGTCGAAGGCGTAGCGCAGGTGGGCGAGGGCCTCGGCCTGGCGGAGGTGGGAGCCAACCTGGTGCAGCTCGTTGCGGATCGCGGTGACTCGCGCTGGGGCCGCCTTCCGCAGCGGCGCGATCATGGGCTGCAGCCACTCAATGAAGCCGCGCATTGCGTGGGCGAATCGGTGGCCGTTGTTCTGAAGCGCTGTGACGACCGGAAGGTTGAGGCGCTCGCGGTCGACTTCCACGATCACGAGACGGGCTTGGATCGAGTGGCCGGAGGGGAGATCTTCGCCCGTGCAAATCACCAACCCGCGCGGTGGACGGTCGGGCTGCTGGGAGAGATCGGCGCGGAGGCGGCCGCGAGAGGCGCGGTTGCCGATGCCGCGGATGATCCGCTGGGCGCGCTTTTCCAGCTCTTGCTGGGCGCGTGAGTCGGCGTTCGGCGCGTAGTCGTCGATCACGGCGATCGCGTCCTTCACCGTGAAGAGGCGCGCCTCGAGGGCGTTCTCGGTCGACGTCCAGCTTCCGGGCAGCGTCTTGCGGTCGAAGGTCCCGAAGTGGCGCTGGGAGAGCGCGGCCAGCTCGGACTTGAGGCTGCCGGTCGGCCCGACCAGCCACAGCGCGAAGTCGGGGTTGATGATGAGCGAAAGCGGGGCCGCGTACGTCGCGGCCAGGAGCGGGATCGCCACCGACGCGGGCGCGGCATCGAGAAGACGCACGGACCACCCGACGGCCTCTCGCAGGTCGACGGTCTCGGGCGGTAGCACGAACCGATCGAGCGGCGGGTCCAGCTCGACGGTGATGCCCTCGGCGCCGACGCCACCGCCTTGGTACAGGTAGACCCAGCGTCCGTCGTGCTCGCGCCAGCCGGTGTGGCCGAAGACAAGGCGCGAGACGGGATCCGAAAGTACCTGGATTGCGGCGCGCAAGTGGTCCTTCGCGCCCTGGCCGGCGGTTACCAGCGCTCGGGCGCCCCAGGCGCTCGGCACCCAGTTCAGGCCGCCAAACTCGGAGGCGGTCACGCGCGCGTCGGGCAGGGCGGTTCCGTTCGCGAGGCGCCCGCGCACCTTGAAAGCGCGCACGACCTCGGCGCCGTCATCGTAGGCGACCTCCTCGAAGATGCGGGCGTCGAAGTTCGCCAGGACCTGGGTCGCCTCGTTCCCGTCGCGGTCGTGCCGCATGCGGCAGAGCTGGCCGTCGAGGAGACGGTAGGGGCTCGACTCGTCGCCGGCTCCAGCGAGAAGGACGGTCTCACCTCCGCTGTCCGGCGCGGCTTTCGACCGTTCGGCCTTGCGCGCGATTGCCGGTGTCGCCGCAGCGAGGGCCGCCTCGAATCGTTCGTGCGTCCACCCCGCGCGGAGGGCGTCGTTCGCGTCCTTGAAGGTGTTGAGGCCGTCCACAAGGCGCACGCGCCGGCAGCGCTCGGGTCCGAGCTCGCGTCCGAGTCGCGCGGCCAGGTCGTCGCCAGCAGCGTCGGCGTCGGTCGCGATCAGGACCTGCCGAAAGCCCGCCAACGGTTGCAGCAGTTCGGACGACAGGCGCGAGCCCGCGCCGTCCGGCACGGAGACCACCGGACCGACTCCCACCGCGCGAAGGGCGTGCAGATCCAGCTCGCCCTCGACCACGATGACCCGCGCGCCGCCGGCCTTCGGCAGCTCGGCCAATCCGTAGAGGGCGCTCGCCTGGCCGCGAGGCACGCGCCAGAAGACCTTGCGATCGCCGATGGGCCGGAACTTGTCGTAGAGGACGTGGCCCGCCTGATCGACGTACCGGAAGACAATCGCCGGGCCGCCCCGTGCTTCGGCGGCGTGCATGCGCGCGATCTCCGCGTCGGGAAGCGCGCGGGCGCTCTTCAGCCAACTCGCGGCGGCACCAACCTCGACGGCCGGAATGGGGCTGCCGCGTGGACGGCGGGCCGGCGAATCTGCGTCGCGCTGGAACAGGTCCGACACCTCCAAGCGCAATGCCGCCAAGATCGCGTCGAGCGTGCAGCCCGCGAAGCAGCGGAACAAAACGCGGCCGTCCTCGCCGACGCCGATGCTCAAGCTCGGGCGATCGTCTTCGTGCGCCGGACACCGCGCCGTCCATCCGTCATGCGTCTTCACGACGCGCTCGAGGCGGTTGATGATCTCCTGCGCGGTCACGCCGCCGGCCCCTGGCCCCGGTTCGTGGCCCCGGTTTCTGGCAAGACCGGGGCCGGGATCTCACCAGCAAAGCCCAAGGACGACGCGCGGTTCGTGGGGACCGACTCCGGTGGCCCCGGTGGCCCCGGTTTCGCGGGGAGGGGGCCCCTGCATGCGAGGATCATCGTTCCTCCGGCCGTTCCAGCGGGCAATCAGCGCCACACGGACGTGGCTTGTCCCAATGCCACACCTCGCCGCTGTCTCCGCATTCGGAGCAGTCGATCGCCATGCCGTGGCACGCGGGGCAGTCGACCGCGCGCATCCCGTGGACGAGGATGGCGTGCTCTTCTCGTGCCTCGCGTTCGCTGGCCCAGCCCTCGGCCGTCGCCG